>Ga0207707_10001008_pt1 | contig 27003 bp, 37 predicted proteins | sample KBSC83BmetaG_FD_184336 | JGI IMG/M metagenome (GOLD analysis project Ga0207707, IMG submission 184336) | Corn rhizosphere microbial communities from Kellogg Biological Station, Michigan, USA - KBS C8-3B metaG (SPAdes) (version 2) | ecosystem: Host-associated > Plants > Roots > Rhizosphere ... | reverse complement strand
CGGAGGCGACAGCGGCGGGGGCGGAGATAGCGGCGGCGGAGGTGATGGAGGCGGTGGCGGCGGCGATTAACGCCGTTCGTTTACGAAAGCCAGGACGCCGAATGTGATCTATCGCAATGGCGAGATATTTGATCGATTCCAGAATTGCCGGGAATTTACGGGGCCAGTTTGGAATCACTTGAAAACGCCGCTTTTCCCTTTGCAACCGGGCGTGGCCTTTAATATCGATATCCCCATAACACGGAAGGCGTGCTGCCCTAATGATCGTCTGTTCCTGCAACGTCCTTAGCGATCACGACGTCCGCGACGCCGTGAATTCGGCGGACGACCTTCCGCGCAACGCCAAGCAGATCTATGGCTGCCTTGGTTGCAACGCTGAATGCGGCCGTTGCGCCCGCACCATCAAGGGCATCATCGACGAAGCGCTGGGCGCCTGCGCCCTGGCCTGCCAGGCCGGTTGCCCGCACAGCCATGCCGCAGCTGAATTCCCGGCCGGAACCGAATTCGCTCTCGCGGCTTCCTGACATTCCCGTTGAATTTTCGGCGGATCGCGCCCCTGCGGCCATCCGCAGGGTTGCCCTGTCTAACAATGTTGCTTAGAAGCGTTCTAAATTGGATTTAGGGCAGATTTGGCCCCGACCATTGGAGTGCACCATGCAGGGCGACCCGAAAGTCATCGATTATCTCAACAAGGGCCTGCGCCACGAGCTCACCGCGATCAATCAGTACTGGCTGCATTACCGGCTTCTCGACAATTGGGGCCTCCTGGAGATGGCCAAGGTCTGGCGCAAGGAATCGATCGAGGAGATGCAGCACGCCGATCGCTTCACCGACCGCATCCTGTTCCTCGACGGCTTTCCCAACATGCAGGTGCTCGATCCCCTGCGGATCGGACAGAACGTGAAAGAGATCATCGAGTGCGATCTCGCCGCCGAGCACAGCGCGCGCAATCTCTATCAGGAAGCGGCGACCTACTGCCACGGCGCGAAGGACTACGTCTCGCGCGACCTGTTCGAAAAGCTGATGAAGGATGAGGAAGGCCATATCGACTTCCTCGAAACGCAGCTCGATCTCATCAAGCGCGTCGGGCTCGAGCTCTATACCCAGAAGCACATCGGCGGGCTCGAGAAGGAAGACCATTAGCCTCGGCTGCTGTTGCTATGGCGAGGTGTTCGAAGTTCTCTCGGTGTCGTCCCTGCGAAAGCAGGGACCCATAACCACAGGCGCTTGTTATGACGCCGAGCTGTAGCTTCAGTTTCGCTAACAACAAACATTGGTGATTATGGGTCCCGGGTCGCGCTTCGCTTGCCCGGGACGACGGGTTTTTGATAGCGCCTACAACTGCGTCTTGTAGCGCGCTTCGATCACGGCCTGCGGCTCGGGCTCGCCGAGCGAGGTCTGGTCGTGGATCACTTCGGCGATGCTCGGGAAGCTCTCGCGTTTCACCTGCGCGGCCGACCACAGGTTGGAGCGCATCAGCGCCTTGCCGCAGTGGAAATAGGCCTCGCTGACCTCGATGCGGAGCACCGCGCGCGGCAGCTTGCCGAACTCTTCCATCGCGGCGAGCAGTTTCGGGTCCGCGCTGAGCGTTCCCGTGCCGCCGACGCGCAGGGTCTCGTCGATGCCCGGCACGAAGAAGATCAGTTGCAGCCGTCCGCTGCCCGCGACGATGTTCTTCCAGCTGTCGATGCGGTTGTTGCCGGAACGATCCGGCATCAACAATTGATTTGGCCCTTCGACATGGACGAAGCCGGGATTGCCGCCGCGCGGCGAGGCATCGACGCTGCCGTCGGAGCCGGACGTGGCCAGTACGCAGAACGGCGACATGGCGATGAATTTCTTCGAATGGGCGTCGATCGAAGGCCGCGCCTTCGCGATCACGCGCGGCGTCGGCGGGGCATAGATCGTGGCGAGATCGCTTGCGGCAAGATCGGTCACGGCAATTCTCCGGTTCAGGTGCAGGCGCGCATATCACGCCGGTCGCCGGCAAATTTACAGCCAAATCGGGATGTTCGTTAAGGCTTGTTTCTGTCGCAGCGGCAAGTTTGTAGCAATTGTAAGCCGTCAGCGCCGCCGCCACGGCCAGTCGATCACGCCGGCGCAATAGAGCGACCACCAGACAATGACCGGCTGAAGCGCAAGCCGTGGTCCATGGTAGAGCCAGCTATTGCTGACATAGGGCAGGTCGATGCCGTCGATCGCGTGCTTGAAATTGGCGGGCCAGACGCAGATCGCATAGAGCGCGAACGCCGCGCCCGCCCACCAGCGCAGCGGCTTCGTCACCAGCGTGACCGCGCCGATGAGTTCGCACCATCCCGTGACGAAGATGACTGCAGGCGCGAACGGCACCCAGGATGGCGTGATCGCGAGCAGCTTGTCGGGAACGAGGAGATGCGCAATGCCGGCGGCCGAATAGAAAGCAGCGAGAATCCAGCGCATGATCGCGCGCGCCGTCTCGTTGTTCCGATCCGAGACCATTCGCGCGCTTAGCGCGACGCGCGCCGTGGTGCATGGCAAAACTACACCGCGTCCGCCGGCACGAAGCAGCTGATGATGATGCTGCCGCGGTGATGCACATACCACACCACCGCCTGTCCGACCGGATTGCCGGCGTTGCGGATCACGGCGCGTTCGGGCACCAGCGTCCACTCGCCTTCGATCGGTACCCAATAGGCGCCGTTGCGCACGTCATATTCGGTACGGTGGCCGTCGGAGATGTCGCAACAGGGCACGCCGTTCGGCGCCAATATGTTTCTGAACCAGGCGCGGATGTCGGCCGGTACGTCGTTGTACTGTCCGTTGTCGAACGCGAGCGCCGCGTTGGCGAACGCGGCCGTCATCGCCAGCAACAGGACTTGCAGGAGCCTTCGCATGCGATCCTCCTCCGATTCGCACCATCGTTGTCGCACGCTCTTTTGGCGGCGTGCCGATTCGAACGATGAATGCGATTAAGCCCGAGAGGGCGCGCGGTTGCACGCTCAAATATTGAGCGCGAAGCGTTGATGCGGTGCGGAATTCACCCCTTGGTCTCTTGTGACTTGATGAGTGTTTTCGGCGCGACGTTGCCCCAAGCCATCGCGAGCGCGCTTTGCAACGTCTTCGGATCGGCCTTCGCAAGCCGGACGTTGGTGCTGCCGCCCTTGCCCCATCCGCCCGGAACCGGGCGGAAGATATCGGGCTCAGCTTCCACCAGTATGGTTTGCTGTTCCGGCGTCAGCTTCACCATGCCCCAGGACTCATCGGGATAGCCGAGGGTCGCGAAGACGCGCTTGCCGACGCGGAAATCCGCGTGGCCCTGATGCGAACCTTCGACCGCCTCGGGCAGACCGAGCGCAACCTTGCGAAACCGGCTCACCGACACCGCGCTCGTGCCCGCTCACATCGTCTTTTGCGGCGCGGTCTGCAGCAGTTCCTTGAGCTGCTCGACATAGAACTTCGCGTTGCCGGTCGTGAGATGGCCGCGGGTCAGCGTGCTCGCCGGGATCAGATGGATCCTGCCGTGCTTGATGCGCTTGACGGCGGCCTCCGTGACGCCGGTCTCAGGCGGGTTCCGCTCGTCGTCGGCCGCATTGATCGCGAGCAGCGTCGCCTCGATCTTCTCCATGCCTGCGGACGGATCGTAATCGTGTGAGGCTTCCCACTGGTAGAGGAAGTCATTGACGTCGGCCGTGACCGGCAGTGCAAGCTGCTCGTCGACCATCTTGTCGGATTGGGGGGCGGTCGGCGCCAGCGTCTGGTAGGCCAGCGTGCCGCCCGCGCTCGCGAAGCGGTAGGCGGCAATGGCGTATTTCATCATCCGCGGCTGGCCGGTGTAATTGCCGCCATTGTAGTCGGGATCGTTGCGGATGGTTTCGATCATGGTCCGCCGCAGGATCCAGTTGCGCGCTGCCATCGCGGTCGGCTGCGAAGCCATCGGCACCAGTGCATCCATCATTTGCGGATAGCGCACGCCCCAGATCCAGGTGTGCATGCCGCCCATGGAATTGCCAATGACGAGCCTGAGGTGCTTGATGCCGAGGCCTTCGGTGACGAGGCGATACTGCGCATCGACCATGTCGTCGTAGTCGTAATGCGGGAAGGCCGTCTTCATCCCATCGGACGGTTTCAGCGATTTGCCGTGGCCGATGCCGTCGGGAATGATGATGTAATATTTGCTCGCATCGAGCGGATTGCCGGGCCCTAACAGTTCGCCGGCGAAGGTCGGCGTCAGCATGCTCGCGGCAGAGCCGCCGGAGCCGTGCAGCACCAGCACCGGCTGGCCGGTCGGCTCGCCCACGGTGGTGTAGTGCAGTTTCAGCTCCGGCATTGTTTCGCCGGTATGGAACTTGAAATCCTTCGCGACCCAGTCGCCCTGTTTGGGCGCGGGATAGTCAGCCGCCATTGCCGTAACCGATACCAAAGTAAAGGCGGCCGAAAGCGCCGCGCAGATGCCCTTCATGTTTCTCTCCCCGAGTACGGCTTGTGCCGCTTGGGCGCAAGCCTAGCACGGGTGAAGAAATCGCCGGAGGGGTATGCGCGGCGCCACTTGCAGAATTCTTATTGATGGCCGTCCCGCAGCACGTTGAGGGCATACCAGCCCCAATAGACGCGATGACGCTTGATCAGCCCGTCCTCGATCTCCATGATTTCTACGAGGTCCATCTGCTGGCCGTCCGGCGAGGAGCGTGGATATTCCCAGGTCAGCACGCGGCCGTCGGTGAAGAAGCCTTGCTTGAAGCGCTTGCGCTGCGGCGGATTGGTCTCGAATACCTTTGCGATGAACTTCCGCAGATTCTCCTTGCCCTGCACGAGGCCGTCGCGCCGCTGCAGGAGATGCTGTACCAGCGGGCTCTCGATCGAGGCATCGTCCGCATAGAGTGAAAGCGAGGCTTCGAGGTCGCGCTTGCCGAGCGCGTCGTCCCAGGCGCGGTAGGTGCGTTCGATGTCTTGCCGGTTGGTGGCTCCGGTCATGGCTGTTCCCTCATTTTCGTTGCTGAACGGTCAGGATCGCAGGGGCGGGCGCGCCGACGTTTCACCGAATTCTGAAATGACGCGGGCTCGGAACCGGCTATGATCGGCGATCGGCAAAAGGTTTGGGACGCGATGACGAGGCAGGTGGTGCAGTCGGGATTTTCCCGCGTCGCGGAGGCGCTGAGCGATCCCGCGCGCGAGGCCATCGTCAGCGCGCTCGCCGGCGGCAAGGCGATGCCCGCGGGCGAGCTTGCCGAAATGGCCGGCGTCTCGCCGCAGAGTGCGAGCGCCCATCTGCAGAAGCTGGTCGATGCCCGGGTGCTGTCGGTCTGGGCGCAGGGCCGGTTCCGCTATTATCGCATCGCCGACGACGATGTCGCCTCGCTGATCGAAAACCTGGTCAATCTTGCCGCGAAAACGGCGGCGCGGATACCCCGTCGCGACGTCATTGCCGACGAGCTGCGTCAATCGCGCTCATGCTATTGCCATCTTGCCGGCCGGCTCGGCGTGCTGCTGTCGGAGGCGCTGGTGCGCCGCAGGCTGGTGACGGTCGATGGCCGCGACGGAGAGGTGACGAAAACGGGCATCGCGTGGTGTGAGGCGGAGCGGATCGAATTCAATCCGTCACGTTCGCCGCATCTGCGGCTCTGCAACGACTGGACCGAGCGCGTGCCGCATTTTTCCGGCCCGTTTCCCAACGCGATCCTGACGCGCCTGACGGAAACGCGCTGTCTTGAGTCCACGAAAATTCCGCGCGCGCTGCGACTGACACGCAAGGGCCGCGCCTTCTTCGGCCGGCTCGGCGTGGAGGTTCCGTTCTAGCGCGAGTCCTCGACGTCCGTTTCCGGGCGATCGCTTCCCGAGGCGGTTTCGGTGTGCCACTTGCCGTCCGATGTCTCGTACTGGATCACCTCGGTACGGCCGGGCGTGCGCTGCTCGGCGGCGGCGCGCTTGGCGGCGGCGAGTGCCGCGGCACGGCTTCGAAATGCTTCCGAGAACACGCCGTCGACGGTGTAGGCCCAGCCGCCGTCGTGCTCGACGATCTTGTAGGTGATATGGCTCATCGGGAACCCGCGTAGAGAGTGACGTCGCCGCTCACTTTATGGCAATTTGCCCGATCGATGTAGGATTTTGGCTCCGTGGATCGTTCCTTCGAAGGCCTGCGTACCGCGCCGGGGAGAGAGCTGAAATGTGCCGCAACATCAAGACGCTGTTCAATTTCGAGCCGCCCGCGACAGAGGACGAGATCCGCGCTTCGGCGCTGCAATTCGTGCGAAAGCTGTCCGGTTTCAGCCGGCCGTCGCAGGCCAATGAGGCCGCCTTCAACCGCGCGGTCGATGAAGTCGCAGACTCGGCACGGCGGCTCCTGACCTCCCTGCACACCAGCGCGCCCGCCCGCGATCGCGAAGTCGAGGCGGAAAAGGCGCGTGAGCGCTCGCGGGTGCGGTTCGGCTGAGACTTCCTCCATCGTGATTTAGCTCACGGTGTTCGGGTGTGGCATCGTCCATGGTGGCCTGGAGGCAAGGAAGCCAACGGAGCCGCGCCGTGACTCTCAATCCGATCACAACGCTGAAATGGAGCGCGTTCATCGGCGCCGTCCTGTGGGGCGGCGGCATGATCTGGTGGATCGGATCTTTCGACCTTGCCAGCATCATCATCTTCTCGATCGGCAGCGCTTTGTTCGGCTTTGGCTGGTACGCGGGGATGCGTTTCATCTTCGAGGCCTTCCGCCTGCTGCCAAAGCACAACGCCCGAGCTGATTATACCCGGCGCAGCAAGTTTCACGTCTGGACGGTGTGGGCCGGCGCGATGCTGCTCACCGGTCTCTCCACCGTCTGGCTGCTCGGCCTCGTCAGTCCGGTCATTCCCCCCGGCGACCGGCACGAGCTGATCCGGCAAATATTCGTCGTCGTGACCTGGCCCTCCCTGATGTGGTCGCTGCGGCCGATGATCAAGCGCCATCTGCCGGGCTGAAGCGTCATGATTACCTTCCTGCGGTAGGTGCACGCGCCTATGCCGCGTCCCACTCGACCGGCAAATTGAGCAGTCCGCGAAACGCCCAGCCGCCTATTTTTGCCGGCTCGGACGTGTCGAGCCGCAGTCCGTTCGGCCGCGCGAACAGCGAGGGCAGGGCGACGTCGGCGACCATCGCGCGTGAGGCGAAGGCGCCTGCGCAATAATGCGGGCCGGCGCCGAAGGCGATGCTCTTCGACGTGTCGCGCGTGATGTCGAAAATGTCGGGATCGGCGAAGCAGGCCTCGTCGCGGTTGGCCGAGCCGAACATGAAGAAGATGCGTTCCTCCGGCTCGAAGTCGACGCCGCCATAGGAGCACTTCTTCGCCACGCGCCGCGGCGACATTCCGATCGGCGCGATCCAGCGCGTATATTCCTCGAACACGTCGATCCATTTCGCCTTGCCCTCGCGCACCAGCGCGAGCTGCTCGGGATGCGTCAGCAGCGCCCACACGGCGCCCGAGATCGCGTCGCGCGGCTCGTTCGCCCCGCCCGAGATCGCAAGCTTGACGTTGGCGCGGATGCTTTCCATCGGCTGGCCGGCAGCGAGCAGCACGCTGAGGATCGAGCTGTTCGGATGTTTCGTCACGACCGGGATCATGTCGTCGATGGCGGCATCGATGCCTGATGTGGCGGTATGGCAGCGCGCCTCGACTTCCTTGTTGCCGGTGTAGTTGGCGATGCCGTCGATCATCGCCTGCGACCAGGCGTCCATGTCCTGATAGCGCATGTTGGTGAGGCCCGTGATGTCCTTCAGGCATTCCGCCGACAGCGGCAGCGCAAAGGCCCTGACGAGGTCGGCGCGGCCGGCCGGCGTCAGCTCGTCGAGGATGCGATCGGCATGGGCCTGAAATTTTGCGAGCCAGGTCGCCTTCACCACGCGCGGCGACACCGCGGGAAACATCTGCGCGCGCTCGGCCATGTGCGCATCGCCGTCCTTGCGCATCATGTTGTGGCCCATCAGCACGTTCATCAGCCCGCCCGGCTGGTGCGAGGAGAAAATGTCGATGCGCTTTTCCTGGGTGTAGATGTCGCCGCGGCGGGTGAAGACCGTCGAGTTGAGCTGCGGCACGAAAGCGATCGGCGCCTCCTTCCGCATCCGCGCGAGGTCGGGATAGGGATCGGCCCAGAAGGTCGGTACGTCGATGTTGTAATGCGGTGCGTTCGACATCGCTTCACCCGACCTTGCAGTGATCCGCGAACGGCGCCAACGATTTCGTCATTGCGAGCGAAGCGAAGCAATCCATCGCTTCACTAGCGGAGCCGTGGATTGCTTCGTCGCTTACGCTCCTCGCAATGACGATCATCAGATCGACCGGTAGCCGCCGTCGGCCATCACGATCGAGCCGGTCACATATGACGCGAGATCGGAAGCGAGGAAGACGGCGGGGCCGACGATATCCTCCGCCTTGCCCGCGCGGCCGAGCGGGGTGTGGTCGAGGAAGATCTTCACCAGCTCCGGATTGTTGGCGCGGACCTGCGCGTTCAACGGCGTCTCGATCAGGCCGGGGCCGATCGCGTTGACCCGCACGCCGTGCTTGCCGAGCTCGGCGGCGAGTGCCTTGGTGAAGCCGAGCACGCCGTGCTTGGAGGTGGTGTAGGCTGGCGAATTGGGCGTGCGCACGTGCACAAAGGACTGGATCGAGCCGATATTGACGATGCGGCCCTTCGAGGCCATCAGCGGCTCGAGGAAGGCATGGGTGACGTTGAACACGCCGTTGAGGTTGATCGCCATGATGTCCTGCCAGTCCTTGAGGACGGCAGCGGGATCGGCGGTGAAGGCGTTGCGGCGGTTGATGCCGGCATTGTTGCAGAGGATCGAGACCTGGCCGACCTTGGCCGCGATCTCCCTGGCCACCGCGATGCAGTCCTCGCGCTTGGTGACGTCGAGCCTGAAACTGTCGGCCTTGCCGCCCGCATCGCGGATTTCCCTGGCAGCCTCCGCCGCGGCCTGTTCGTTGACATCGAGCAGCACGACGCGAGCGCTCTCGCGCGCATAGCCCGCCGCAATCGCGCGGCCGATGCCGGAGGCTGCTCCCGTGACGACGGCGATGTGATCCCTGAGAAGAGCCATGGCGTTTCCTTGTGTTGGTCTTTTTGGTTTGTTGGTCTTTTTTGGTCGTATCCGATTGTAGCTGGTAGGGTGGGCAAAGCGAAGCGTGCCCACCGCGTGGCGGAATTGCAAGATCGCGGTGGGCACGGCGCTGTCGCACCTTTGCCCACCCTACGGACTACGAGCCGGCCGCCGCGTGGATGGCGCGGCAATGCCGCACCAGATTGTCGTGCGCGACCACGAGCTGCTTCAGCGGTGTGTCGATGTCGTAGAAATAGATATTGGCGACAAAACCGTAGATGCCGGCATCGACCGCGGTCGGCTTGTCGCCATGCACGTAGCCCTGCGTCGGGATCAGGCTCGCAATCGCCGCGAGATCGGCAAGCCCGCGCGCCATCGCGGCGTCCGGTTCGTAGCGGCCGATGCCCTGGTAATAATAGCGCTGGGCGTTGAACTCCCTGGCCTTCATCAGGCCCTCGTCGGTGAGCTGCGGATGCTCGCGCTTGAGCGCGTCGCGGAACAGGTGCCAGTAGCGCGCATCCTGCCAGCGCGAATAGGACATCACCCAATAGAGGTCGTCCAGCATGCGCGTGACCAGGAGGCTGGTCGTGCGCTGCACCGGCGTCAGCGCGGCGTCGATGCCGAGCCGGTATTTTTGCGTGACGAAGGCGAGGATGGTCTCGCTGTCGCCGACGGTGTCGTCGCCGTTGACGATGTAGGGCAGTTGCGCGCGCGGCGCCTTCGACGCATCGAAGATGTGCTCATGGCGGAACGGCACGCCGGCGAGCTTCAGGAAGGCATACACCTTCAGGCCGTAACCGTTGTTGTCGGCGACGCCGAACAGCGAGGGATAGGAATAGAGCGTCAGCATGATCCAGTTCTCCGGAGCAATGCCAGCCACGCGCCGGCCGTCATGGTCAGGAAAGCTCCGCCACCGCCTCGATCTCGATCAGCATCTTCGGATCGGGCAGCGCCACCACGACGCAGGTGGTGCGGGCGGGATAGGGCGCGGGGCCGAAGGCGCCGGCATAGAGCGCGTTCATCGGCGCGACATCCGACGCACGCGTCAAGAGCACATTGACCTTGACCAGGTCGCGAAACGTCCCGCCGGCTTCGTCCAGCACGCGCTTGATGTTGATGACGACATTCTTGAACTGCGCCTCGAAGCCGTCCGGCAGGCCGCGGTTCTCGTCAAAACCGGGAATGCCGGAAATGTAGAGCAAATTGCCGGTGCGAGCGGCAAAGGAGAGCGGCGGGGCCTTTACGCCCGGCGGCGGCGGGAAGTGTTTGATCGGCATGGGTCACCATGGTGATGTTGTAGCCCGGATGAGCGTAGCGATATGCGGGACAAGCTCAACCCCGGATGTAGCTCCGCTCATCCGGGCTACGCGTGTTTCCGGATTTTGAGCCCATCCCGGGCCGGTGAATCGCGCCATTCACGTGCTGTTTGCGGACATCGTGCCGTCCATCGGCTAGATTGGCGTATCGATTCGATCCGCCTCTCGCACCATCCGGAGAACGCCCCATGAGATTGTCATCCGCCGTCCGCGCCGCGCTGCTCACGCTGGCGCTGGTCGCCGGCCCGTCCGCCGCCCGGGCCGACGAGGGGCTCGTGACGCTCATCATCTTCAAGGCGGGCTGGTTCGTCGGCGGTTCGGCCGGCAGCGGCGTCCTGACCTTCCACGGCCGGCCCTACGCGCTCAAGGCCGGCGGGATCGACGGCGGCCTCGTCTTCGGTGGCTCCCAGACCACGCTGCAAGGTCGTGTGCGGAACATCCGCCAGGCGTCGGATATCGCCGGCGTCTATGCCGCGGCGGGCGTCGGCGTGACGTTCGGCGCGGGCGTGCGCGGCATCCTCTTGACCAACCCGAACGGCGCGGTGCTGGAACTGAGCGGCAAGCAACTCGGGCTGATGGCGAATGTGGATCTGAGCGGGCTTGCGATTTCGCTGAAGGAGTGAGCTGCCCTGCATCCGCCGCGAGGAACAGGCCGGTCCGCCTTCAAACCGCCGCGACTTGCCAACATGTCTCGCGCGCTGTCGTTCGGCTAGATTGGCCGCATCCGCTTCGATTCGCTCGCACCATTCGGGGAGTTTCACCATGAAGATGTCATCCGTCCTTCGCGCCGCGCTGGTCGCGCTCATCGCTTTCGCCGGCCTGTCCTCGGCGCGCGCGGACGAGGGCTATGTCTCGCTCGTGATCTACAAGGGCGGCTGGATCATCGGCGGCTCGGGCGGCTCCGGCGTGCTGCATTTCCATGGCCGCACCTACGGACTGTCGACCGGCGGCATCGACTACGGCCTGGTGTTCGGCGGCTCCAAGACGATCCTGCGCGGCCGGGTCAGCAATATCTGGCGCGCTAGCGACGTCGCGGGCGTCTACGGCGCGGCCGGTGCCGGCCTCGCCGTCGGCCGCGGCGCCCGCGCCATCGTGCTCACCAACCAGAAGGGCGCGGTGCTGGAATTGGCCGGCAGCCAGGTCGGCCTGATGGCGAACGCGGACCTGAGCGGGCTCGCGATCACGATGCGGTAGAGGGTGTCGCGCGGGTTGGCTGAAGGCGCAACCCGACAATTTTTGCAGCAAGAAGGGTGACGGTGGGTTACGTTGCGCCACCCACCCTACGGCGGGCCACGGGAATGGCGATGTCGCTGCACGACAAATTCGTCTGGCCGAAGCCCGATCACGAGGCCGACGAGATCATCTTCCGCAACGTCCGCAAGCACGGCTGCCACATCGTCGGCATCGGTGATGGCAATCCTCCATTTGATTTCTCGATTGGTCTGTATCTCAACTACGGCCACCCCGAGCTCATCATCTTCGGGCTGCCCTCGGACAACGCTACCAGCATCATCAACGATGTCCGTAACCGCGCGGCGGCGGGGGAAAAGTTCACGGATGGCGACGTCTCAGACGACCTTCTGGACGAAGGCTTCAAGGCTTGCTTCTGGCAAGTGCCGGTTGATGCCTACCGTGACTATCTCGGCACGGCGTGCTGGTTCTACGCACCCTCCTGGATTGCCTTCCCATGCCTCCAGATCGTCTGGTCGGATCAGAACGGGCGCTTTCCCTGGGAAGAGGAGTGCCTGCCGCATGTCAAGGAGCGGCAGCCGCTGTTGAAGAAGATGGTGTCTTAAGCAGCGGGTGAAGCTTGCGAGCTTCGTCATTGCGAGCGAAGCGAAGCAATCCATCTCGCGGCTTGCTGAGATATGGATTGCGTCGTCGCTTGCGCTCCTCGCAATGACGGCAACACCTGATTTACATGTCAAACAGCGATGAAGGTACGCGTCCGCATCCTCGCGGCACGAAATGCCCGAGCCTTGCATGACTTTCGTCCCTCTCATGGGGAGAGGGCGCAGGGAAAGCCGGGTGCCGATTGCACCCGTGGGCCCCGTGCAACAAAAAGCACGGGGGTAGGACCACAGGTGAACCGGAGCAACGCCGGCTTCCCCTGCGCAGTGGTTTACGGCTTATTTCGCGCTCTCCCAGGTGACCGGGCTTTCTTGCCACCTTCATGGGCGCGATGCGCGAGCATCGTCGCCAACTTGGCCCGCCAAGGGCCAAAATAGGGCCCACACGACTTCGCCGTCCGCGACATCCAGCGCTCGTCGCGCGCCGTCATCGCGTCCACCGCATCCCGCCGCGCGTTCGTGACGTGCGCAACGCCCCTCTTGTCGGGCGGGACGGGCGGATTGAGATCACTGATTTGCCCGACGACGGAAGCGGAATATTTTTGCGTGAAGGGATGGACAGACTTTTGGTGATTTGCCCGTCGGGTTAGTTTGTCGCAGCCGTGGCAGCCGGATTTGACTTGCGGGCGAAGCGAAGCAGCACGCAAAAGCGATTGCACGCGCTTCGATCCTGAATACGATTGGAGCAAGACTGATCGACCGGGAGCCTGGCGATGCCCCTCAACACCGACAAGATCGACGACGCAGCGCTTGCGCTGCTCTACCTGACCCTGCACGACGGTTACAGGGCATGGAAAGGCTTTGATTGGGACGTGCTTGGCCGCCTGCACGACAAGGGGATGATCCACGACCCCCTCGGCAAGGTGAAATCAGTGGTCTTCACGCAGGAGGGACTGGACCGGGCGAAGCAATTGTTCGAGACCATGTTCAGGACGTAAGGCGTCGTCGGCGTCCTGTGGGATGCGATGCCGTCATCGCTTGCCAAACTTGCTCACCTCACCGGTCAGGGGATTGAACCCGTAGCGTTCCCTGCCGTCGTCGATGTCCTCATCGGGATCGGGATATTGCGGCGGCGCGTTGCCGCGGATCGTGACAACGCGCGGGTATCGCACCTTCGGCTGTTTCGTGCCCGTTTCCTTCAGGCTGACGCGGAAGCGCCACTCGTCGCCATAGTCGAACAGGAAAAGCAGCGTGTGGCCGATCGCGGGAAACGCCTGTGAGATTTTGGTCTTCTTGACGCTGAGGACGCCGGGATCGACCTCGCCCATGTCGGCGAACAGCTCGTATCGCGGATCGACGCGCGTCAGCCTGGCCGGGGTCAGCCCGCTGTAGAAGCCGAACGCATGATCGAAATCGAAGTCGAAGGCGTTCGTTATGGCTTCAGCCAGCCGGTAGAGCGACTTTGAGGGTTCGATTTCGATGTCGCGGTAGATGGACTTCTGCCCATCGAGCGCAACCCGAAGGATGAAGGTCTCGCCTGAGGGCATGTTCAATCTCCCGATGATTGCCGTCGACCGCACGCCTGATCCGGAAGATTATCCCGATCGACGAGAGCTGGCGAGCGCGTGGACGCAGCGGATGATAGTCCGCGGTTCCCCGTCCACATTTTTTGTGAGTGCAAGAGTGCAGGGCGGGCTGAGGCGAAGCCGCAACCCGCCGTCGCGAGAAGGTAGCAGTAGCCCGCATCGGCGTTAGCGATATGCGGGTCAACGGTCCCGGATATCGCTAACGCTCATCCGGGCTACGCTTGCTACGCCACGCCCGGAAGCTCGAAGCTATAGCTCTTCAACGTTTCCGGATTTCCGGCGCGCTTGGATGCGTCGAGAATCTCGATTCCAACGACACGACCCTCGGTGTCGTAGTCGACGACGATGCCATCGGCGACCTCTTCGCTCTCCGACACGGCGCGGTCGCTCAGATTGAGATAAACGGCGTCAGCGCCCTGGTCGATTCTCACGCGCATGGCTTCTTCCTGTCGAAGTAGGCTATAATAACATACTCCGGATCGCTGACCGGTGTCACGACCCTTAGCATGATCCGTCTGCCGGGAAGGCGTTTGAAAAAAGACCTGCGCGAGCCCTTTTCCTCGACAAGGTCAGGCTCGCGCAGTGTCTGTTCGATCCAGCTTTTCAGTATGTCCCGGCGAGTGATCTGGAATTCGGCATGGTCGTCATAGCGAACCATAGCCGCTCACAACACCCGATTGCTCTCCTTCACCTTCTCCGCATCCAGATACAAGTTCTCGCCCATCTCCTTGAACTTGGCGCTCATCTGCGCCATGCCGTCCTCGATGGTGCCGCTGATGCTCATCCCCACCGCCGCCGGGTCGTTCAGCGTCGCCGCATAATCCCGCACGTCCTGCGTGATCTTCATCGAGCAGAACTTTGGGCCGCACATCGAGCAGAAATGGGCGACCTTGTGGGCTTCCTTCGGCAGGGTCTCGTCGTGGAAGTTTTTCGCGGTGTCGGGATCGAGGCCGAGGTTGAACTGGTCCTCCCAGCGGAAGTCGAAACGGGCGCGGGAGAGCGCGTCGTCGCGAAGCTGCGCGGCGGGGTGGCCCTTGGCGAGATCGGAGGCGTGCGCCGCGATCTTGTAGGTGATGACGCCGACCTTGACGTCGTTGCGGTCGGGCAGGCCCAGATGCTCCTTCGGCGTGACGTAGCAGAGCATGGCGCAGCCGAACCAGCCGATCATGGCGGCGCCAATGCCGGAGGTGATGTGGTCGTAGCCCGGCGCGATATCGGTTGTCAGCGGGCCCAGCGTATAGAACGGCGCCTCACCGCATTCCCTAAGCTGCTTGTCCATGTTGATCTTGATCTTGTGCATCGGCACGTGGCCGGGGCCCTCGATCATGACCTGGCAGCCCTTGTCCCACGCGATCCTGGTGAGCTCGCCGAGCGTCTCCAGCTCCGCGAACTGCGCGCGGTCGTTGGCATCCGCGATCGAGCCCGGACGCAGGCCGTCGCCGAGCGAGAACGAGACGTCATACCTGCGCATGAGGTCGCAGATCTCCTCGAAATGCGTGTAGAGGAAGCTTTCCTTGTGATGCGCCAGGCACCACTTGGCCATGATCGAGCCGCCGCGCGACACGATGCCGGTGACGCGATTGGCGGTGAGGTGGATGTAGGGCAGCCGCACGCCGGCGTGGATGGTGAAATAGTCGACGCCCTGCTCGCATTGCTCGACCAGCGTGTCCCTGTACAATTCCCAGGTCAGCTTCACCGGGTCGCCGTCGCACTTCTCCAGCGCCTGGTAGATCGGCACCGTGCCGATCGGCACCGGCGAGTTGCGCAGGATCCATTCGCGGGTAGTGTGGATGTTGCGGCCCGTGGAGAGGTCCATCACGGTGTCGGCACCCCAGCGGATCGCCCACACCATCTTGTCGACCTCCTCCTCGACCGAGGAGGTCACCGCCGAGTTGCCGATATTGGCGTTGATCTTGGTCAGGAAGTTGCGGCCGATGATCATCGGCTCCAGCTCGGCGTGGTTGATGTTGGAGGGGATGATGGCCCGTCCCCGCGCGATCTCGGAGCGCACGAACTCCGGCGTGATGAAGGCGGGAACCTCCGCGCCAAAGCTTTCGCCGTCGGCAAGGGCTGCTTCCGCGCGCTCCAACTGCTTCTTGCGGCCGAGGTTCTCGCGCTCGGCGACATAGATCATCTCCTTGGTGATGATGCCGGCGCGGGCGAATTCGAGTTGCGTGATCTTGTGGCCGTCAAGCCCGCGCAGCGGCTTGTGGTGCGCGGTGAAGGCCTTTGCCGCATGCGAGGCGCCGACATTTCCGTTGTCTTCCGGCTTGATGTCGCGGCCTTCGTACTCCTCGACGCCGCCGCGCTCCCTGACCCAGGCCAGCCGGTTGCGAGAGAGGCCGGCATTGACGTCGATGGTGATGGTCGGGTCGGTATAGGGACCGGAGGTGTCGTACACGGGCAGGTTCGGCTCGCCCGCGCCTTCGCTGAGCATGATCTCGCGGAGCGGCACCTTCACGTCGGGCGCGGCATCCGGCGTCGAAAAGATCTTGCGCGAGGAGGGAAGGGGCCCCGTGGTGACGGCGGGAAGGGTCGTGTCGGGATTGGAGCGGATGTTCATGTCGTATCCTCCGTTCAAAGCTTGCTTGTTGTCGTCATTGCGAGCGCAGCGAAGCAATCCATCTCACGGCATAACGGATGGATGGATTGCTTCGTCGCTTCGCTCCTCGCAATGACGTTTGTGGTGAGTTCGTGGATCATTTCATGCAGCCTTCGCGCTCGCGCCCAGCCACTGCCGCACCCGGGCATCGGGGTCGGCGTTCTGGGTGACGTCGGAAACGACCGCGATGGAATCGGCGCCGGCGGCGAAGATCTCGGCGGCCTGCTCGAACTTGATGCCGCCGATCGCGACCAGCGGAATGGCACCGACGCGCTTCTTCCATTCGCCGATCTTCGGAATGCCCTGTGGCGCGAAGCGCATCGATTTCAGCGTGGTCGGGAAGATCGGGCCGAGTGCGACATAGTCGGGTTTGGCGGCGAGCGCCGTCGCCAGCTCGTCATCGTCATGGGTGGAAATGCCGAGAGTCAGTCCCGCCTCGCGGATCGCCTTGATGTCGGCATCGGCGAGATCTTCCTGGCCGAGATGCAGATGTTTTGCACCGACCACGATCGCCGCGCGCCAGTAGTCGTTCACGACCAGCTTGGCGTTGGTGCCTTTGATCACGTCGAGCGCGTCGGTGACGAGCTGCAGCGCCTCGCCGTCGTTGAGGTTCTTGGCGCGCAACTGGATGGTGCCGACGCCGAGCAGCGCCAGCCGCGCGACCCAGGCGACGCTGTCGACGACCGGATAGAAGGGATCAGGATACGGCATGCCAGAACGGTGTCCCAACGACAGGGGTGGAAGGGGAGGCGAAATCGCGGGCTTCCATCAGCCCGGCCTCATAGGCGGCGCGGCCGGCCTCGACACCGAGGCGGAAGGCATTCGCCATCGCCGTGGGATCGGCGGCCTTCGCGATGGCGGTGTTGAGCAGCACGGCGTCATAGCCGAGCTCGAGCGCTTCGGCCGCATGCGAGGGCGCGCCGATGCCGGCATCGACCACCAGCGTGATGTCGGGGAGGCGGTCGCGCAGCAGTTTTAGCGCATCGCGGTTGATGATGCCCTTCGCGCTGCCGATCGGCGCGGCCCATGGCATCACCACCTTGCAGCCGGCATCGACCAGCCGCGACGCCACCGACAGATCCTCGGTGCAATAGGGGAACACCTCAAAGCCGTCCTTGACCAGGATGGTGGCGGCCTCGATCAGGCCGACCACGTCGGGCTGCAGCGTGTCATTGTCGGCGATCACTTCGAGCTTGATCCAGGGGGTGCCGAACAATTCGCGCGCGAGCTTTGCAGTCGTCACCGCCTCGCGCACGCTGCGGCAGCCGGCGGTGTTCGGCAGCACCGTGACATCGAGCTCGCGGATCAGATTCCAGAAGGCATCGCCGGTCTTGCCGCCGGCGGATTCACGCCGCAGCGATACCGTGACGATCTGCGAGCCCGCGGCGCGGATCGCCGCCTGCATGATCGCCGGCGACGGATACAGCGCGCTGCCGATCAGCAGGCGGGAGGAAAAGGATTTGCCGTAGAAGTTCACCATCGCGTCAATTTCCGTTCTCGTCGTCCTGGCGAAAGCCAGGACCCATACCGCGTGATGTCGCGATTAGGCACGCGGGCAGTCGCTTGTGGCCACAACTAAAGCCGGTGGTAATGGGTCCCGGCTTTCGCCGGGACGACGGGTGGAGGGAGGATCGCGAGACACTCATCATCACCCTCCCTGCCGCGGTGTGATGATCTCGATCTCGTCGCCGGATTTCAGTGGCGTCTCGGCCCAGCGGCTTTTGGGCACCACGTCGTAATTCAGCGCGATCGCGAAATGCGTGCCTTCGTATTCCAGTTCGCCGAGCAGCGCGTCGACGCTGCTGGATGCAATCTCGCGGCTCTCGCCATTGACGGTCACGCGCATCGCATCACCTCGTTGTCGATGACGCCACGCGCGACATAGCCGAGCGTCAGCTCCGCCAGCGCCGGCGCGAGAAGAAAGCCATGGCGGTAAAGCCCGTTCACGATGATCCGTTCCTGTTCGATGGAGATCCGCGGCAGGTTGTCGGGGAAGGCCGGGCGGAGCCCGGAGCCGAATTCTACGACGCGCGCCTCGCCGAAGGCCGGATGCACCACATACGCCGCGCCGAGCAGCTCGAGCGCCGAGCGCACGCTGACGCCGGTGTCCTCGCTCTCGATCGAGGTCGCGCCCAGCATGAAGCGGCCGTCGCCGCGCGGGATCACGTAAAGCGGAAAGCGCGGATGGATCAGCCGCACCGGGCGGGCGAGCTCGACCTCGGACGTCTCGATCACGATCATCTCGCCCTTGACGCCGCGGATGTCCGGCTGGACATCTCGCGCGGCCATGCCGCGGCAATCGATCACGAGGCCGTCGAGATCGTCCGCGTTCGCGTCGCTGTTGAACTGAATCTTCCCGCCGGCCTTGACGATCGCGGCATGCAGCTCCGGCAGCACCCGCCGCGGCTCGACATGGCCTTCATCGGGATAGAACAGGCCCTCGCGGAAGCGGCCTTCCAGCGATGGCTCCAGCTCGCTCAACCCGCGCGCATCGAGGCGCCGGTGATTGCTGGTGAGTTTGGCGAAGCGCTCGAAATCGGCACGGTCGCGCGCATGCGCCACCACCAGCGAGCCGTTGAACGGCGTGTGCGGAAAATGCGTCCGCCACAGATCGAGCGAGCGGATGCCGAGCCTGGAGATCACGGGCTCGGAGGTTTCCGCCTCGCACCAGGGCGAGAGCATGCCGCCGGCCCAATGGCTGGTGGAGTCCATCATCGCGGCGTCACTGCGCTCATGCACAGTGACGGGGTGACCGGCTTGCGCGAACAGCAGCGCGTGCCAAGCGCCCGCAATGCCCGCGCCGATGATGGAAACGGGGGAATCCCCCTGAAACGTCTTCTGGTACATCCCTGTCCCTTCGCCGGCATGACCCGGATCAGGTTCAAAGGGTCACCGCGGTCTCGGGCTCATTCCCCAAGCTTGCGGTATCTCAGCTCCTCATCGGAGCTCCCCTCGGAACGCTTCTAATGTAAGCCGATGGTTTCGTGTGTCAACGCGCCTGCGCGGCCTTTGCACCGGCGGGAACGATCGACAGCGGCGCCGACGGAACCCTGGCGCGGGCGGGCCGCAACCGCTTGGCGGCGTAATAATAGCCGGCCGCGTAATAGTGAACGGCGCGGTCGTGGTTGCCTTCGGCAGCGCGGTAGGCGCCGGCGAGGTATTTCACGCCCCAGGTGAGGTTGGTGTTGGGGTCGCGCAGGCCTTCCGCATCGCCGGTGTAGCCCATGCCTTTCGCGGTCGCGAGCTTGATCTGCATCAGCCCGATGGTGCCGCCACGTCCGATCAGCTCCGGATGGTATTTGCTTTCGCGCCGGATCACGCGATGCACCAACTCCGCCGGCACGTCATTGGCGCTCGCCTGCGCCTCGACCATGGCATCGTAATCGCGCTGGCCGGCATGGGCCGCGCGCGCCAGCGCCAACGCCGCGACGACAGCGATGCAACCGAGTGTCAGCCAATGCCTGCTCAAGAAGACCCCCGAAACGAATGTGGCTCAGTATGACTTTTGCACGCCTGTTCCGATCAACGGTGCGGATGTGGCCAAAATCGGGCTGATGCCCCGCATAACTTCCCGATGGGTTTGCATTTTTGCCGCTCGCGGGCGTCAAGCGGAGCCCGCGATTCTTTCAATAAATTTGAACCGAAATGCTTCGCACCTGCGACAATGGATTGTCGTGCAAAATTCTCAAAACGGGTCTACAACGCGCGCCGCAGGAAAGCGTATTTGTGACAACCATCCTGCCTCAATCCATCGGCGTTCAGAACACGCGTCCGCGTTCAGCAACAGCCAAACAAAACAATCACGCGAAAAGGGAGTGCGCCATGTCCCGGACCGGTCTTGCTTCTTTGCCGAAACAAAATCCCTGCGCACAGTGCGGCAAACCGATTGCGATGCCTGAGTGGGTTGAAAGCAGCGAAGGCCGCATTTGTTATCTCTGGCATTGCTGGGCGTGCGACTACCGCTTCGAGGCGATCGCCTTCTTCGACGAGCGCGCGGCGGATCAGCCGATCGCGGCCTGACATCATCACCGACTTAAGCGGCGGAGCGCCGGTCCGGCGCCTTTGACGGCAGCAGGATGCGGACGCGCAACCCCTGCGGCTGCCGGTCGTGCAGCGAAAGCTCGCCGCCATGGGCCAGCACGATCGCATTGGCGATGGAGAGGCCAAGGCCAAAGCCCGCGGCGCCGTCCATGTTGCGGGCGCTGTCGCCGCGAACGAAGGGCTGCAGCATGATGTCCTTGCGTTCCCCGGAGATGCCGGGACCGTCGTCCTCGATCTCGATCGCGGCGCCATCGGCCGACCGCGCGAGGCGGATGCAGGTTTCGGTGCCGAATCTCACGGCGTTTTCCACGAGATTGGTGACGCAGCGGTGCAGGTCATCGGGCCGCGCCATGGCGGTGAGGTGATCCGGCCCGACATAACGTACGCTGTGTCCCATGTCGGAGAACTGATCGGCCACGAGTTGCAGCGAGCTTGCGATGTCGGTCAGCGTCATGCTTTCGGGGCGGCGGTCGTTGCGAAGGAAGGAAAGCACCGCCTCCAGCATCGATCGCATCTGGTCGAGATCGTCCAGCATGTGCAGGCGGTGCGCCTCGTCCTCGATGAATTCGGAGCGCAGGCGCAGTCGCGTGATCGGCGTGCGCAAATCGTGGCTGATGGCGGCAAGCATCCTGGTGCGGTCGTCGATCAGGGCGGTGATGCGCGCCCGCATGCGGTTGAGCGCGCGGGCGACGGCGCGGATTTCCTCCGGCCCGCGCTCGGGAAGCGGCGCGTCGGTGCTGTTCAGGCTGAAGCTTTCGGCGGCACGCGCGAACGCGCTCAGCGGCGCGGTCAAGGCGCGCGCAGCCCACAGGCCCAGCAAGGTGACGCTGATCACCGCGAACATCGCCGTCATCATCCAGGGCCCGCCCCAGAACGGCGGCGGCCGCCTCGGTATTGGGATGGTCGCCGCAATCATCGCGCCGTCCGGCAGCGCGATGCCGACGCGGTGCGGGTTTGGTGGCAGCGTGAAGACGCGATAGTGGCTGCCGAGGTGCCGGATCAATCCATGCACCACGGCGTGATCGATTTCCGTCGCGGCGGGCTGAATGTCCGCCGGCAGGCTTTCGAGCTCGAGCTGCGGATAGGCCCGCGCGAGATCGGCGAGCAGCCGCGCCCGCTCGGCCGGGGGCGCTGCTGCGAGAAGCTGGGCTGCGAGGGCAAGCTCGTGCGGTCCGCCGACCGCGAACGGCTCGCCCCGGTCCGGCCGATTGATCAGGAAGGCGGCAGTGATGATGACGTGCAGCGCGATGATCGACGCCACCACCAGCGCTGCGATCTGTCCGCCGATCCCTTTCAGATTGAGAAAGCCGGGCAGCTTCATGGTCAATGGCTGCCGGAGGCTGATGCGCGCACGCTTGGGGTAAACAAATAGCCGCCGGAGCGCACCGTCTTGATCATGGTCGCGTTCTGCGGATCGGGCTCGATCTTGCGGCGGATGCGGCTGACCAGCACGTCGATGGAGCGCTCGAACGAGCCGGCGTTGCGCCCTTGCGTGAAGTCGAGCAGGCTGTCGCGCGACAGCACGCGGCCGGCGCGCTCGCAGAAGGTCTGCAGCAGATCGAATTCGGCGCTGGTCATCGCCACGCGCGCGCCTTCCGGATTGCGCAATTCGCGCAGGCGAAGATCGATGCGCCAGCCGGCGAAGGTGAGCACGTCGGCGCCGTCGGTCGCGCTCGCGAGCCGGGCCGCGGTCTGCCGGCGCAGCACGGCGTTGATCCGCGCCAGCAGCTCGCGCGGGTTGAAGGGCTTTGGCAGATAATCGTCGGCGCCCATCTCCAGCCCGACGATGCGGTCGACATCCTCGCCGCGGGCGGTGAGCATGATGATCGGCGTCTGTGATTCCGCCCGTACCTTGCGGCACAGGCTCAACCCGTCCTCGCCGGGCAGCATGACGTCGAGGATGAGCAGATCGATGCGGCGATCGGCCATCGCCCGCGCCATTTCCCGGCCGTCGGTGGCCGTCGTGACGTGGCAGGCGTTGGTGCGCAGATATTTCGCGATCAGCGCGCGCGTCTCGCGGTCGTCCTCGACCACCAGGATATTGGGCGAAGGCTGGGCCATGCCGCTCTTTTGTCGATGATTCGGCCCGGGAGGCGAAGGATTTTTGTTTCCGGATGTTTCTGGCGGGGCGCCTGCAACATCCGGCAACCCGCGCAAAGACCGCGTTAAGGCCCTTAACCATAGCGTCCGGGTCGCGTTCAGCACGAAACCACGGAAAGCCACCATGACCTCGATCTCGGCGCTCTCTGCCAACTCCTACCAGTCCTCGCCGCTGCAGCGGCTCCAGGATGAGCTGCAGTCGGAAGTCAATTCCGGCGCCATCGGCTCGTCCGATCAGTCGGCGCTGTCTTCCGCGCTGACCGACATCGACTCCGCCTTGCAGGCGGGCCGCTCCAGCGACCAGTCGAGCGGCACCCGGCCTTCGCCCGGCGACCTCAAGTCGAAGATCGACGACCTCATCCAGAGCGAGGTCTCCTCCGGCAAGCTGACCAGCGACCAGGCCACCGAATTGCAGGGTGTCTTCAAGGCCGCCTTTGCCAACGGTCCCGGCGGAGCAGGCGGGCCCGGCGGTCCGGGTGGACCCGGCGGCGCCGGTGGTCCGCCTCCGGGACCGCCGCCATCGGATAGCTCGTCCTCGACCGACGGCACGGACGATTCGTCCAGCGACAATTCGGTTGCCGATCTCCTGCAGCAGTTCCTGCAGGCGCTACAGAGCTCGCTCCCGTCCTCGACTTCCTACAACGCGGCGGGAACAAGCAGCACGACGAGCAGCAACAGCTCGCAGCTCTCGGCGCTGCTCATCGACTACCAGAGCTGATATCGGCGACGCACACACGACACAGCTCAACGCAGCCATCCTTCGTTTCGCGAAGGATGGCTGTTCCATTTTTGCTGCGGATGGTTCCCTGTTCCGCGCTGCGACGCACATTCGAAATTTGCGTGCGCGCACGGGAACACGGCGGATGTCGAGCAGTTTCCTCCTCATCAGTTTCTGATCAGGGAGAAACATCATGTTAGCGAAATATCTCACGGCCGGCGTCGCCGGTTCCTTGTTGCTCGCGAGTGCTGCCTTCGCGGCGGAAGACACGGCCACAAAGCCCCCGCCGTCGCCGGCCGCGGCGGCCACCACGTCGAGCACCTCGTTCCAGGGCGACTGGCGCGCTTCGAAGGTGGTCGGCCTCAACGTCTATAACGAGCAGAACGAGAACGTCGGCTCGATCAACGACCTCCTGATGGACAAGAGCGGAAGCGTGAAGGCGGCCGTGATCAGCGTCGGCGGCTTCCTCGGCATGGGCGCGCGGCTCGTCGCGGTACCCTATGACAAGATCAAGTTCTCGACCGAGCCCGTCGCTTATACCGGCGCGTCCAATGCGCCGGCAACCGGTGCGCGGCCCGCATCGACCACGACGACCGGCTCGACCGCCAACCCGCCGGCTGCGAAGGCTACCTCCAAGCCGAATCCCTGGTATCCGGACCACGCCATGATCAACGGCTCCAAGGACGAGTTGAAGAACATGCCGGAGTTCAGATATTCGACCGAGTAGGTCTCGACCAGCTGATCGATCAAGTAGGACGCGTCCGGTCAAACCGGGCGCGTTTTACTTTGCGGTTCCTTTCGGTGCCGGGGCGGCGGTGCTAGGCTTGAAGGCGGCAGGAGCTTCCTGCTGCCTGCCGCCACATCGAACGGGAGGACGTGATGAGTGAGAGCGTCTACAAGGTGATCGAACTGATCGGTACCAGCAAGGAATCCTGGGAGAAGGCCGCCTCCGGCGCGGTCGAGCAGGCGGCCAAGACGCTCCGCGATCTTCGCGTGGCGGAAGTCGTCCAGATGGACATGCAACTCGACGCCAAGGGCAAGGTCGAAGCCTATCGCGCCAAGGTCAACATATCCTTCAAGTTCGAAGGCACGTGAGCGCTATCGCTGAAACGAAAACGCGCCCGGAAGACCGGGCGCGTTTTTTTCTGTCGTCATTGCGAGGAGCGAAGCGACGAGGCAATCCATGCTCCAGCAGGGGGAAAGATGGATTGCTTCGCGGAGCCTGTCGTCGGGCGCGCATTCGCGCGACCCGTTGACTCGCAATGACGGCAAAGATGATCAATGCGTCACCAGCGGGCAGCCGCCCTTGTCGAGCGGACGGAACGCCTCGTCGCCGGGCACGGTAGCGAGCAGCTTGTAGAGGTCCCACTCGTTCTTCGACTCTTCCGGCTTCTTGACCTCGAACAGGTACATGTCGTGCACCATGCGGCCGTCGATGCGGATCTTGCCACCCTTGGCGAAGAAGTCGTTGATCGGCGTGGCGCGCATCTGCGCCATCACCTTCGGCGCCTCGTCGGTGCCGATGGCCTCGATCGCCTTCAGATAGTGCATCGTTGCCGAATAGAGGCCGGCCTGGATCATGGTCGGCATGCGGCCGACCTTCTCGTTGAAGCGCTTCGAGAAGGCGCGGGTCTCGTCGTTCATGTCCCAGTAGAAAGCGTCGGTGACGATCAGGCCCTGGGTGGCCTTGAGGCCGAGCGCATGCGTATCGGTGATCTCCATCAGAAGCGCGATCATTTTCTGACCGGCCTGGGTGATGCCGAACTCGGCAGCCTGCTTCAGCGCGTTGGTGGTATCGCCGCCGGCGTTGGCAAGAGCGATCACCTTGGCCTTGGAGGCCTGCGCCTGCAGCAGGAAGGAGGAGAAGTCCGAGGAGTTGAGGGGATGGCGGACGTCGCCGAGCACCTTGCCGCCGCTTTCCTTGACGACGTTGGCGGCGTCGCGCTCCAGCGCCATGCCAAAGGCATAGTCGGCGGTGACGAAGAACCAGGTGTCCTCGCCGCGCTTGACCATCGCCTTGCCGGCGACGTTGGACAGCGCGTAGGTGTCGTAGGTCCAGTGCACCGTGTTGGGCGAGCAGGCGACGCCGGTGATGTCGGACGAGCCGCCGCCGGAGTTGATATTGATCTTGTTCTTCTCGCGGGTCAGCGCCGAGATCGGCAGCGCGACCGAAGAGGTCGGCACGTCGAAGATCGCGTCGACCTTGTCGTTGTCGTACCAGTTGCGGGCGATCGAGACGCCGACGTCGGGCTTGTTCTGGTGATCGGCGGCGACCACCTGGACCGGCTTGCCCTTGACCTTGCCGCCATAGTCGGCGACCGCCATCTCGACGGCGGCGAGCGAGCCCTTGCCGGTGGCGTCGGCATAGAGGCTCGACATGTCCGTTAGCACGCCGATCTTCACGACATCGTCGGAAATCTGCTGGGCGTGGGCAGCACCGCCAAAGGCGGCCAGCGCAAGGCCTGTTGCGAGCGCGGCTGCAAATGATTTCATCGTTTCTTCTCCCTGGCTTCTTGTTGAGGGCTTCGCATATCGGCGTGGTTCTAGCCGCATTCGGTTGATGCGGCAAAGGCTGGAACCTAGGGAAATGGGCTAAGATGTGCCCAAAATCCGGGCGGTATCTTGCTTTTCTTACCTCTCCCCGCTCGCGGGGAGAGGTCGGCGCAGAGCGCCGGGTGAGGGGACTCTCCGCGTGCTCTGTGCTTGCGGATGCAGCCCCTCACCCCAGCCCTCTCCCCGCAAGAGCGGGGCGAGGGAGCAGATCGAGTCACAAGTCCGGAACCTTGCTGATGGTCGCGCTGATCGAGCCCTGCGCTTCCGCGATCACGCGCAGCGTCCTGGCGTCATAGGCGATGTCGGCGAGCCGAAGGCTGTTTATGTCAGCCTGCACGCGAATTCCGTTGTCGTTTTTCTGCAGGTCGGCGATCGCTTCCGCAATCTTCTCTCGCGCGTTGCTGGCGAACGGCTTCAGGTCGACCGTCATCTTTTGCAGCAGCGCGCGCTGCAGATGCGGCACCGCGGCGCGCGCGGCAGCGCCCAATAGTCCGAACGCGGCCTCCGATTCGACGGCGAGTTCCACATCCGTCAGGCGCAGCGTCTGCTGTGCCTGGTCGAGCACCGGCCGTCCCCAGATCTGCAGGGTCGCGTCGGCGCCCAAGCCGAAGAAGCTCGTCTTCTCCTTGCCGTGCACGCCGAGCGAGATCAGGAGCCGCTCGCCGGCGGCTACGATCGTCGCCCGCTTGACCGTCACTTCGACCGAACCCGATCCGTCCTCGGGAAAAGTCTTTCCGACCAATTGCGCCTGGATGATCTTGTTAAGGTCCGTGAAGGGCAGGTCGATCGGCACCGCGATGCTGACGCCGCCGGTCGTCGGCGGCACGATGGTGATCTTGTCCGGGAACGGGCAGTCGGGTTTGGTTTCGGTCGCCGTGATGCGGGTGTCCGCCTCGATGCCGATGGTGACGGTCACGGCGGAGCCGTCGATCTTCGGCTGCGCCGCAAGCGCGCGGGTCGGCTTGAACTCGAGCCAGAGCGCAGGCAGCGACGCGGTCGGCCCCGTGCCTTGCAGCGGCATCGAGCGGCAGGCCTTGGCCCATTGCGCCCGCGCGGCGCGCTCCAGCGTCGGATCCGTGCGGACACGCTGGCCGATCGCGTTGAGCTGGTCGCCGACATTCTTGTCGATGACCGGCTTGATCTCGGCCGGCACGTTGACCTTGGCGCCGGCCACCACGACGCTGGTGTCGCTGAGCACGACTTGCGCCGACAAATTCGGCTCGACACGCCAGGCGGCGGCGAGCTTCGGGCGCGAGGTGA
>Ga0207707_10001007_pt1 | contig 27013 bp, 20 predicted proteins | sample KBSC83BmetaG_FD_184336 | JGI IMG/M metagenome (GOLD analysis project Ga0207707, IMG submission 184336) | Corn rhizosphere microbial communities from Kellogg Biological Station, Michigan, USA - KBS C8-3B metaG (SPAdes) (version 2) | ecosystem: Host-associated > Plants > Roots > Rhizosphere ... | reverse complement strand
CCACTGTTTCTCGTTCATCTCGTGGCCGATGCCGAAGACCGAGAGCTTGTCATGCCCGAACTGCGTCACGCGATCGGTCAGGCGGCCGACCAGCACGTCGATCAGGTGCATCGCGCCAAAACGTTGCCCGGTGCGATAGGCGCAGGACAGCAGCTTCTGGGCGATGACCTTGCCGTCGCGGACGCGCGGCGGCGACAGGCAGTTGTCGCAATTGCCGCAGGACTCCGTGCCGAACGTTTCGCCGAAATAGCCGAGCAGGCGGCTGCGCCGGCAATGCGCGGTTTCGGCGAGCCCGACAAGCGCATCCAGCTTGCCGGACGAGACGCGCTTGAAGGCATCGGACGCCTCCGACTCCTCGATCATCCGGCGCTGCTGCACGATGTCGGACAGGCCGTAGGCCATCCACGCGCTGGAGGGTTTTCCGTCGCGCCCGGCGCGGCCGGTCTCCTGGTAGTAGGCCTCGATGCTCTTGGGCAGGTCGAGGTGCGCGACAAACCGCACGTCGGGCTTGTCGATCCCCATGCCGAACGCGATCGTGGCTACGATCACGATACCGTCCTCGTTGATGAAGCGGTCCTGATGCCGGGCGCGAAGGTTTGCATCGAGGCCCGCGTGATAAGGCAGCGCGGGAATCCCGGCGTCGGAAAGCGAGGCCGCGGTATCCTCGACCTTGGCGCGCGACAGGCAGTAGACGATCCCGGCATCGCCTGCATGACGCTCGGCGATGAAGGCCCTGAGCTGGGTGGTCGCGTTCTGCTTGTCGACGATTTCATAGCGGATATTTGGCCGGTCGAAGCTCGCCACGAATTGCGGCGCGTCAGCGAGGGCGAGCCGATCGACGATCTCCTTTCGGGTGAGCTCGTCGGCGGTGGCCGTCAGCGCGATGCGTGGAACGGTCGGGAAACGCTCCGCGAGCACGGACAGGCCGATATATTCGGGGCGGAAATCGTGTCCCCATTGCGAAACGCAGTGCGCCTCGTCGATCGCAAACAGCGCGATGCGCGCGCGGGCGAGCAGGGACAAGCAGCGCGGGGTGAGCAGCCGCTCCGGCGCGACGTAGAGCAGATCGAGCTCGCCGGCGACGAGCTGTGCCTCGACGGCGGCGGCTTCGCTCGCCGACAGCGTGGAATTGAGGACCGCGGCCTTGACGCCGGCCTCGAGCAGGCCCGCGACCTGGTCGCGCATCAGCGCGATCAGCGGCGAGACCACGATGCCGCAGCCCTCGCGCAGCAGCGACGGCAACTGATAGCACAGCGACTTGCCGCCGCCGGTCGGCATCAGCACCAGGCAATTGCCGCCATCGGCAACGTGGCGGACGATCTCCTCCTGCGCGCCGCGAAAGCCGGGCAGGCCGAACACGGAGTGGAGCAAAGCGAGCGCATCACTTGTGTCGGCTCCGGCCTTCAAGGTGGTCGCGCTGGCGGGTACGGACATGGACTGGCTGACAGGTAAGAGGGCTCTGCTTGGCGCGATCGCGGTTATTAGCATGGCCGCAAACGATCGCGTCGGTTCTATGCCAGATTCGGATACCGCTGGCGACGAAAGGTTTCGACGCCGGACAGTGCGTTTGCCCATCGCGCGCCGCCTGCTTAGTGGCAAAGCCGTCTCACGGCCGGCAAGCCCAGCGCCGCAATGGCGGCATGAGCTCGTTCGTCATTCCGGGATGGTCCGAAGGACCAGACCCGGAATCTCGAGATTCCGGGTTCGATGCTGCCGCACGGCCCCGGAATGACCAAGTCACTGCCATTCCAAATCCGCCCCAAAACTGGCATAGCTCAAGCCCTGCGTCAGCGGAGTGAGCATGGCAAAGGCGGTCCTCGGCATCATTGGCGGTTCCGGCATCTACGATCTGCCGGGGCTGGAGAACGCACGGGAAGAGGCGATCAGGAGCCCGTGGGGAGAGCCGTCGGCGCCGGTCCGCCATGGCACCATCGCAGGCCTGCCGGTCGTGTTCCTGCCGCGGCATGACAAGGGCCACCGGCTGTCGCCCTCCGACATCAACTACCGCGCCAACATCGATGTGCTGAAGCGCGCCGGCGTCACCGACCTGATCTCGCTGTCGGCCTGCGGCTCCTTCAAGGAGGAACTGCCGCCCGGCACGTTCGTGCTGGTGGACCAGTTCGTCGACCGTACCCACAAGCGCGAGAGCTCGTTCTTCGGCAAGGGCTGCGTCGCGCATGTATCGATGGCGCATCCGGTCTCGCCGCGGCTGCGCGTTCATCTCGCGGCCGCCGCCGAGGCCGAAGGCATCGCGTTCGCGCGCGGCGGCATTTATGTCTGCATGGAAGGGCCGCAATTCTCGACACTGGCCGAGAGCATGACCTACAAGAATCTCGGCTATTCCGTGATCGGCATGACCAACATGCCCGAAGCCAAGCTCGCCCGCGAAGCCGAAATCTGCTATGCTACGGTCGCGATGGTGACGGATTTCGATTGCTGGCATCCAGACCATGACGCGGTGACGGTGCAGGACATCATCCGCGTGCTGATCTCGAATGCCGACAGAGCCAAGGCGCTGGTGGCGCGGCTCGCCAAGGATTTTCCAAGAGAGCACGAGCCGTGCCCGATCGGCTCCGACCGCGCGCTTGACACCGCGCTGATCACGGCGCCGGAAGCGCGCGATCCGGAACTGTTGAAGAAGCTCGATGCGGTCGCAGGCCGTGTGCTGGGCCTCAAGACGGCGACAGAGATCGGCGTGCCATGAAAGTCGACGGCAAGCATTTTCGCAGCATCTGGCGCGAGGCCGACGGCTGGTCGGTCGGCGCGATCGACCAACGGCGGCTGCCGCATGAGTTCGTGATTGCGCGGCTGACCAATGTCGGCGACGCGGCGGAAGCGATCCGTTCCATGCTGGTGCGCGGCGCGCCGCTGATCGGCGCCACTGCGGCCTACGGCATGGCGCTGGCGATGCGGGACGACAGCTCCGACGCGGCGATCGATCGGGCCTATCAAATGCTGGTCGCGACGCGGCCGACCGCGATCAACCTGAAATGGGCGCTGGAGGAGGTGCGGAGCGTGCTGCGGCCGCTGCCGCCGTCGGCGCGAAAGGATGCCGCCTATGCCCGCGCCGATGATATCGCCGAAGAAGACGTTGCCATCAACCAGGGCATCGCCAGGAATGGACTGGCGCTGATCGAGGCGATCGCGGCCAGGAAGCCGGGCGAGGTGGTCAACGTGCTGACGCATTGCAATGCCGGCTGGCTCGCCACCGTGGATTGGGGTACGGCGACCGCGCCGGTCTATCTCGCGCATGACCGCGGCATCAAGGTTCATGTCTGGGTCGACGAGACGCGCCCGCGCAATCAGGGCGCCTCGCTCACCGCCTGGGAGCTCGGCCATCACGGCGCGCCGCACACGGTGATCCCGGACAATACCGGCGGCCATCTGATGCAGCACGGCATGGTCGACCTCGTCATCGTCGGCACCGACCGCGTCGCCGCCAATGGCGATGTCTGCAACAAGATCGGCACCTACCTGAAGGCGCTCGCCGCGCACGACAACGGCGTGCCCTTCTATGTGGCGCTGCCGTCGCCGACGATCGATTTCAGCGTGGCCGACGGCATCGACCAGATTCCGATCGAGCAGCGCGGCGGAGAAGAAGTCACCGACATAACCGGCCGCACGCGCGACGGCCGGATCGAGACGGTGCGCATCGTGCCGGAAGGATCGCCCGTTGCGAACTACGCCTTCGACGTGACTCCCGCGCGGCTGGTGACGGGATTGATCACCGAGCGCGGCGTGCTGGAGGCGGATCGCGCGTCGTTGTCGGCAGCCTTTCCGGAACGGATGACAGCGGCGGCGGAGTAGGGCGGAGCCGTCATTGCGAGCGAAGCGAAGCAATCCATGCCTCGGCTCGGGGAAAGATGGATTGCTTCGTCGCTTTCGCTCCTCGCAATGACGACTTAACTAGCGTAGCGCCATTCCCGTCGCAGCTTCGAGCTCGGCCAGCGCCTGCGGTGCGCTCACCACCTTGATGGTGGTCATGCCCATCTCGCGCGCGGGCTTCAGGTTGACGCCGAGATCGTCGAGGTAGACGCATTTGGCCGGATCGACCTTCAGCGCGTCGGTCATCATCGCGTAGATCCGGGGATCGGGCTTGCGCAGGCCCATCTTGGCGGATTCGATCACGTGATCGAACAGCACCATCACTTCGGCCACGTAAAGCGAACGCCCACTGGTGCTTCCCATCGCATTGGCCGGCAGATTGTTGGTGATGCAGCCCGTCTTGCACTTCGCCTTGATGCGCTTGAGCGCCTCGACCATCTCGGGCCGCAGGTCGCCCTGGAGCAGCGGCAGCACGTCCCTGCCTCGGACTTCCGCGCCGAGCGCCTTCGATTCTTCCGCGAACAATCTGTCGAAGGTTTCGATATCGACCTCGGCGCGCTCGAATTTCGCCCAGGCGTTCTCCAGATGGTTGGCGGCGTTGGTGCGGCGGATGACGTCGACGGGCAGCCCGCGCTCGCGCTCGAACCGCGCAAAGGCCTCGAACGGCGAGGTGGTAAGCACTCCGCCAAAATCCCAGATCACCGCCTCGATCATCGTTCCCTCGAGCATCAACGTTTTCCGGAAACCGGCTAACACGCGCCGGATATCGGCGCCAGCCCATGTCCACGCGCCATTCCGCATGTCGTGCTTGGCGATGGCGCCAGCACGGGCTATGGCTTGGGCGATGAAATTCCTCCCCACAGCATTTGCAGCCCTGCTTCTTGCGTTCCCGGCATGCGCCATGGTCGGCGGCGCCGCACCCGCGCCCGAATCCATCGGCCGGTCGGTGGTCACCATCGTCGGCTCGCGCGGCAATTTCTGCACCGGCAGCCTGATCGCGCCAGCCCTGGTGCTGACCGTCGCCCACTGCGTGCCGCCCGGCTCGGACTACAAGATCGTGCAATACGACGCCGACCGGAAACCGGAATTGCGGGACGTGAAGGCCGTCTCGATCCATCCCGGCTTCAAGATGCAGGAGATGCTGGGCCATCGCGCCACCGCCGACGTCGCGCTGCTGCGGCTCGCCGTTCCGGCCAAGGGAAAGACGCCGGCGCGGCTTTCGGTGCCGCAGCTTCCGCTTGCATCCGGCAACCCTTTCACCGTGGCCGGCGTCGGCGTGACCATTCGCGGCGATGGCAAGAGTGCGGGCGTCATCCGTTCCGCGGGCCTCGCGGCGACCGGCAAACCCGGCACGCTGCAGATACGCCTGCTCGATCCGGCGGGGCAGGGCACGAAGCCCGGACTTGGCGCCTGCACCGGCGATTCCGGCGCGCCGGTGTTCGAGGATCAGCAGGCGGGGCCTGTGATCATCGGCGTCGTTTCCTGGTCGACCGGGCCGAATGGCAGCGATGGTTGCGGCGGTCTCACCGGCGTCACGCCACTAACGCTTTACCGCGACTGGATTTTGCAGACCGCGCGGCAGTGGGGTTTCGCATTGTGAAAAAATCAAAACCGTCAAAAATCAAACGCTGTTTGATTTTTTGCCTTGCGCCGGCATGCCTTGACCGCAGCGGGCAATTGAGTTCAGCCTGTGGCAAATCACACGAAAACCAAAGACAGGCCGATGAACGTAGAAGCCGCCCGCAAGACCTTTGCTTCCGCCTCGCAAGCGACCGAGCATTTCGACGTGCTGATCGTCGGCGCCGGCATCTCCGGTATCGGCAGCGCCTATCAGTTGACCAGGCAGATGCCTGACACGAGCTTCGTCATCCTGGAAACGCAGGAGACGTTCGGCGGCACCTGGTGGACGCACAAATATCCCGGCATCCGCTCCGATTCCGATCTCCATACTTTCGGCTACAGCTTCAAGCCGTGGGTCGGGCCGCCGATCGCGACAGCCGACGAAATCCGCTCCTACATGAACGAGGTGATCGAGGAGAACGATCTCGGTAAACACATCCGCTACAAGCATCGCATCCTGCGTGCAAGCTGGTCGAGCGAGACCAATCTCTGGACTATCGAGGCCGAGAAGACCGACAGCGGTGAGGGCGTGACCATATCAGCGAATTTCCTCTGGATGTGCCAGGGCTATTACCGGCATTCCGAGGGCTACACGCCCGAATGGGAAGGCATGAAGCACTTCAAGGGTCGTATCGTGCATCCGCAAACCTGGCCGGAGGATCTCGCGACCAAGGGCAAGCAGGTCGTCGTGATCGGTTCGGGCGCGACGGCTGCGACCCTGATCCCCAACATCGCCGACCAGTGTGCGCATGTCACCATGCTGCAGCGCTCGCCGACCTTCTTCCGGCTCGGCCGCAACGCCATCGAGCTCGCCGAGGAATTGCGCCGGCTGCAGGTCAAGGAAGAATGGATCCACGAGATCGTCCGGCGCAAGATCCTGTTCGAGCAAGATACGTTCACGCGCCGCTGCCTCGCCGAGCCCGAGCTGGTGAAGAAGGAACTGATCGGCCAGATCAGCGCCGTGCTCGGCCCCGACTTCGATGTCGGCACGCATTTCACGCCGAGCTACCGGCCATGGCGGCAGCGCATCGCCTTCGTGCCCGACGCCGATTTCTTCCATAGCGTCAAGGACGGCAAGGCCTCCGTCGTCACCGACGAGATCGAGCGCTTTGTCGCGGACGGCATCCTGCTGAAATCGGGCAAGACGCTTGCCGCCGACATCATCGTCACCGCGACCGGCTTCAACCTGAACATCCTCGGCGACATCGACATTGCGATCGACGGCAAGCCGCTCGATTTCGCGAAGACCGTCACCTATCGCGGCATGATGTTCACGGACGTCCCGAACATGGCCTGGGTGTTCGGTTACTTCCGCGCGAGCTGGACGCTGCGCACCGATCTGGTGGCGGAGTTCGTCTGCCGGATGCTCGCCCATATGAAAAAGAAGGGCGTGCGCAAGGTCGTGCCTGCGCTGCGCCCCGAAGACCACAACATGCCGCTATTGTCCTGGATCGATCCGGAGAATTTCAATCCGAACTATCTGATGCGCGACATGCATCGCCTGCCCCGGCGCGGCGACAAGCCGGAGTGGCAGCACAGCCAGGATTACTGGGCCGAGAAGGACCAGATTCCGGCGATCGATCTCGACGACAAGGCGTTTGTGTATTCGTGAAATTGTTAAGCCGTCTTTAACGCCTGCGCGACGGCGTGGCCGTTCGTGACCGCGCCTGGATGGCCGGCCTCGCGCGCTGACGCGTCCCGGGCGAGCGGCACCGTGAGCCGGCAGATCAGCCCTTCGCTGCGCCAATCGAACTCGGCCTTGCCGCCGAGCTGGCTCTCGATGCTCGCGATCACGCTGCGCGTGCCGAAACCACGCGAGATCGGCTTCTCCACCGGAGGGCCGCCATGCTCTTCCCAGAAGAGCTGCAGCGCGTCAGGCTGCGCTTCCCATCTGATATTGAGGCGGCCCGAGAGGGCGGACAGCGCGCCATATTTGGCGGAGTTGGTGACGAGCTCGTGCAGCGCGAGCGCCAGCGTCTGCGCGGTCGCCGGCTGAAGCCGCAGCTCCGCGCCGTGAAGCGCGATCTGCTCGCCGCTCGAATAGGGCGCGGTTTCCTCTTCCACCAGGCGGCCGACCTCCGCGCCCTCCCAGTTCGACAGCGACAGGATGGTGTGCACGCGCGCAAGCGCGCTGATGCGGCCCTCTACCGCCTGGACGTAATCCTTGACCTCGTTCGCCCGCGTCAGGCGCACGATGGATTGCGCCAGCGCCAGCGCATTTTTCGCGCGGTGGTCGACTTCGCGTGCGAGCAGGTTCTGACGCTCTTCGGCACGCTTGCGTTCGGTGATGTCGATGGTGACGCCGGAGAGGCGCACCACGCGACCGCCCTTGTCGAGGGTGGCGGCGGCGGTTCCGACGCACCAGCGCACATCGCCGTCCGGCCGGTTGACGCGGAATTCGGCTTCAAAGGAGCGCCCGCCCTTTTCGAAATGGGCGATCACCTTGCGCAGGTCGTTGACCTCGTCGGGATGCAGCAGGGTCTCGATATTCTCCGTCGTCACCTTGAAGGTCTTCGGATCGACGCCGAAGATGCGGTATTGTCCGGCATCCCACATCCAGTCGCCGTTGATCCAGTCCCAATCCCATGAACCCATCTTGCCGGCGGCGATCGCCATGCCCCGGCGCCGCTCGCTTTCGACGAGCCGGGCCGTGGACGTCTCGAGTTCCGCCGTGCGCGCGCGCACGCGGTCCTCGAGCTCCATGTTGAGACGCTCGAGCTGGCGGGTCTTGCGATAGAGTTCGGCGAACACCTTGATCTTGGCGCGCAGCACTTCCGGCACCACCGGCACCGGAACGTAGTCGACCGCACCCATCTCGTAGCCGCGCAGCCGGTCGATATCGCTGACCTGGATCGCGGAGATGAAGATCATCGCGGTCTTCTGGAAGCGCGGATGCTCGCGGATCATGGCGGCAAGCTCGAAGCCGTCGAGCTCCGGCATGCAGACGTCGACGAGGATAATCGCAACCTCGTTCTTGAGCAGATATTCGAGCGCCTCGCGACCGGAGGTGGCAACGGCAAGGTTCTCGCCGAGCTCCTTCAGGATGACCTCGTAGGCGAGCAGCTTGGCCGGCTGATCGTCCACCAGGAGGATGTTTACTTTCTCATGCTCCATCATCGGGTCTCGGGCATCAGCGATGCAGCCACATGCGAATGGCGAGCAGCAATTGCTCGGTATTGACGGGCTTGGCGAGATAGTCGGAGGCGCCTGCCTCCAGGCATTTCTCGCGGTCGCCCTTCATCGCCTTTGCCGTCAGCGCAATGATCGGCAGCCGGCCGAACGACGGATTCTGGCGTATGACGCCGATGGTCTGGTAGCCGTCCATTTGCGGCATCATGATATCCATCAACACAATGGCGATCGACGGGTTGGATTCCACCAGCGCCACGGCTTCGCTGCCGGTGGTCGCGGTCAGAACCTTCATGCCGCGCCGCTCCAGCACGCTGGAGAGCGCGAAGATGTTGCGGGCGTCGTCGTCCACCAGCAACGCGGTCTTGCCAACCAGATCCTCGTCGGAGCTGTTGAGCTTCTCGAGCATACGCTGCTTTTCGATCGGCAATTCCGTGATGACACGGTGCAGAAACAATGACGTTTCGTCCAGCAGACGTTCCGGCGATTCCACACCTTTCACCACGATGCTGCGCGCCATGGTGTGGAGTTCCGCATCCTCTTCGGCTGAAAGTTCCCGTCCCGTGAACACCACGACGGGAACCGTCGAGAGTTCCGCGTCATTGCGGATATGTTCCAGCACCTCGAAGCCGCTCATGTCGGGCAGGCGCAAATCCAGCACCACGCAATCGCAGGGGTTTTCGCGAAGTTCCGTCAGTGCGCGGGCGCCGGTATCGGCCGCCACGATCTCGATGTCGTCGTGATACAGCAGCTCGCGGATCGACATCTGCTCGGCCTTGTTGTCCTCGACGATCAGCAGCCGCTTGCGGCGTGGCCTGGCGTATTCCTTGATCTGCGAGAGCGCGGCGGCCACGCCCTCGGTCGTGGTCGGCTTGTTGACGAAGGAAAATGCACCGCGCGCCAGCGCATGCTGGCGGTCCTCGTCCAGCGTGATGATCTGCACCGGGATATGCCGGGTCAGCGGATTGTGCTTGAGCTGGCTCAGCACGGTCCAGCCCAGCATGTCCGGCAGGAACACATCGAGAGAAACCGCCGCCGGCTGATACTGCTTGGCGAGATCGAGCGCCTCGGCGCCGCGGGCGGCGACCAGCACCTTGAATCCCTTGTCGCGCGCGAGATCAATCAAGACCCGAGCGTAATGAGGGTCGTCCTCGACGATCAGGAGGATCGTGTCGCCCGGTTCCAGGTCGAGCCGGTCGTCGGGCAGTTGCTCGATCGCGCGGGGTTCCTGCACCGTCGTCTGCAAAGCAGGCGCAGCTGCATATTGCGGCGTCCTGCTGGCGCGCGGCGCGATCGTCGGCCCCGAATATTTCAGCGGCAGATAGAGCGTGAAGGTCGAGCCCTTGCCGGGTGCACTCTTCAGGTGGATTTCGCCGCCAAGCAGGCCCGCGAGTTCGCGGCTGATGGCGAGCCCCAGGCCCGTGCCGCCATATTTGCGGCTGGTGCCGGCATCCGCCTGCTGGAACGCCTCGAAGATCAGCTTCTGCTTTTCCAGGGGGATGCCGATGCCGGTGTCCGACACCTCGAACGCGATCACGGCCGGGGCGGTTTTCAGCACGGGGTGATCGGCGCTCCAGCCGCCAAGCGCGGCCGAGACATTGAGGCGCACGCCGCCTTCGCCGGTGAACTTGAAGGCGTTGGAGAGCAGATTCTTCAGGACCTGCTGCAGGCGCTTGGAATCGGTGACGATGCTGCGCCCGAGAGCTGGATCGACGTCGATGTTGAACGCGAGCTGCCGGTTGTCTGCTTCGTGCCGGAACGGGCGTCCGACGGTCTCCAGCAGGTTGGCGGTAAGGATCTCCTCGGCGTCGACCGTGACGGTTCCGGATTCGATCTTGGAAAGGTCGAGGATGTCGCTGATGAGGTTCAACAGGTCGGTGCCCGCGCCGTGGATGGTGCGCGCGAATTCGACCTGCTTGGCGGTCAGGTTACCGTCCGGGTTTTCCGTGAGCTGCTGGCCGAGGATCAGGATCGAGTTCAGCGGCGTGCGCAGCTCGTGGCTCATATTGGCCAGGAATTCGGACTTGTACTTTGAAGTCAGCGCCAGCTCGCCGGCTTTTTCCTCGAGAGCGCGCCGCGCCTGCTCGATTTCCTGGTTCTTGGCCTCGACTTCGACGTTGCGCTCGGCGAGTTGCTGCGCCTTCTGCTCTAGCTGGTCGTTGGTCTGTTGCAGTTCGCGCTGCTGGGTCTGCAATTCGCCCGCGAGCTGTTGCGACTGCTTCAGCAGACCTTCGGTCTGCATCGTGGCCTCGATCGAGTTGAGCACGATGCCGATGGAATCGGTGAGCTGCTCCAGGAATGCCATCTGCGAGGTCGTGAACGAGCCGAGCGAAGCCAGCTCGATGACCGCCTTGACCTGGTTCTCGAACAGGACCGGCAGCACGACGAGGTTGTGCGGCACGATGCGCACGAGCGCCGAGCTGACCGGGACGGCGTCGGCCGGAATGTCCGACACCAGCCGCTGACGTTTGTCCGCTGCGCACTGGCCGACCAGCCCCTCGCCGAATTGCAGGGTTTGCTGATGCGGGAAATTGCCGTCGCTGGCGTAAGCCGCGAGCAGATGCAGCCGCGGGCTGTCCTCGCTCTCGACCTGATAGATTACGCCCTTCTGGGCGTTCACCAGCGGCGACAGCTCGGTCAGCAGGAGCCGGCCCACGGTGCCGAGGTCGCGCTGGCCCTGCAGCATGTTGGTGAAGCGGGCGAGATTGGTCTTCAGCCAGTCCTGCTCGGTGTTGACGTCCGTCGTGAGACGGAGGTTGCCGATCATGGTGTTGATATTGTCCTTGAGCTCGGCGACCTCGCCGCGCGCATCGACCTGGATCGACCGGGTGAGGTCGCCCTTGGTCACGGCGGTGGCGACCTCGGCGATCGCGCGCACCTGCGAGGTCAGGTTCGCGGCGAGCAGGTTGACGTTGCCGGTCAGGTCCTTCCAGGTGCCGGCAGCGCCAGGCACGTCGGCCTGGCCGCCGAGCCGGCCTTCCACGCCCACCTCGCGCGCCACGCTCGTCACCTGATCGGCGAAGATCGCGAGCGTCTCGGTCATATTGTTGATGGTGTCGGCAAGCGCCGCGACCTCGCCCTTCGACTTCACCGTGAGGTTCTGTTTCAGATCGCCGTTGGCGACGGCGGTCACGACCTTGACGATGCCGCGGACCTGCTCGGTCAGGTTCGCCGCCATGAAGTTGACGGTGTCGGTGAGGTCCTTCCAGGTGCCGGCGACACCGGGCACCTGGGCCTGGCCACCGAGTTCGCCTTCGGTGCCGACCTCGCGCGCGACGCGCGTGACTTCGCCGGCAAACGCATTGAGCTGGTCCACCATGGTGTTGATGGTGTTCTTCAGCTCCAGGATTTCACCCTTTACGTCGACCGTGATCTTGCGCGACAGGTCGCCGCGCGCCACGGCCGTGGTGACTTCGGCGATGTTGCGGACCTGCGTGGTCAGGTTCGCGGCCAGCAGGTTGACGTTGTCGGTGAGGTCCTTGAATGTTCCGCCGACGCCGGGCACGACGGCTTGTCCGCCGAGCCTGCCCTCGGTGCCGACCTCGCGCGCGACGCGCGTCACTTCGGCCGCGAAGGAGCGCAACTGCTCGACCATGGTGTTCAGGGTGTCCTTGAGCAGCAGGATCTCGCCGCGCACGTCCACCGTGATCTTCTTCGACAGGTCGCCGCCGGCGATCGCGGTCGCGACCTCGGCGATGTTGCGGACCTGGGCGGTCAGGTTCGACGCCATGAAGTTGACGTTGTCGGTGAGGTCCTTCCAGGTGCCGGCGACCTCAGGCACTTCGGCCTGTCCGCCGAGCTTGCCTTCGGTGCCGACCTCGCGCGCGACGCGCGTCACTTCGGAAGCGAACGCGTTGAGCTGGTCCACCATGGTGTTGATGGTGTTCTTCAGCTCGAGGATTTCGCCCTTCACGTCCACCGTGATCTTGCGCGAGAGGTCGCCGCGCGCCACGGCTGTCGTCACCTCGGCGATGTTGCGGACCTGGCCGGTGAGATTGCCGGCCATCGAGTTCACGTTGTCGGTCAGGTCTTTCCAGGTGCCGGCGACGCCGGGCACGTTGGCCTGGCCGCCGAGCCGGCCTTCGGTGCCGACCTCGCGCGCCACGCGGGTCACCTCGCCCGCAAAGCGGTTGAGCTGGTCCACCATCGTATTCAGCGTTTCCTTCAACTGAAGGATCTCACCGCGGACGTCCACGGTGATCTTGCGCGAGAGATCGCCGCCGGCGATGGCGGTCGCCACTTCCGCGATGTTGCGGACCTGGGCGGTCAGATTGCCGGCCATCGAGTTGACGGAGTCGGTCAGGTCCTTCCAGGTGCCGGCGACGCCGGTCACCTGGGCCTGGCCGCCGAGCTTGCCGTCGGTGCCGACCTCGCGCGCCACGCGCGTCACCTCGCCGGCGAAGGCGTTGAGCTGGTCGACCATGGTGTTCAGCGTTTCCTTCAGCTGAAGGATTTCGCCCGACACGTTCACGGTGATCTTCTTCGACAGGTCGCCTTTGGCCACGGCGGTGGCGACTTCGGCGATGTTGCGGACCTGGCCGGTCAGGTTCGACGCCATCGAGTTGACGCTGTCAGTGAGGTCCTTCCAGGTGCCGGCGACGCCGCGCACCAGCGCCTGGCCGCCCAGCTTGCCTTCGGTGCCGACCTCGCGCGCCACGCGCGTGACTTCGCCCGCAAACGCGTTGAGCTGGTCGACCATGGTGTTGACGGTGTCCTTGAGCTCAAGGATTTCGCCGCGCACGTCGACCGTGATCTTCTTCGACAGGTCGCCGTTTGCGACCGCCGTCGTTACGTCGGCGATGTTGCGGACCTGCGCGGTCAGGTTCGACGCCATCGAGTTGACGCTCTCGGTCAGGTCCTTCCAGGTGCCGGCGACGCCGAGCACGTTGGCCTGGCCGCCCAACCTGCCTTCGGTGCCGACTTCGCGCGCGACGCGCGTCACTTCGCCGGCGAAGGCGTTGAGCTGGTCCACCATCGTATTCAGGGTTTCCTTCAACTGAAGGATTTCGCCCGACACGTTCACGGTGATCTTCTTGGAGAGGTCGCCGCCCGCGATCGCGGTCGCGACGTCGGCGATGTTGCGGACCTGAGCCGTCAGGTTCGACGCCATGAAGTTGACGTTGTCGGTCAGGTCCTTCCAGGTGCCGGCGACGCCGGGCACCTGCGCCTGTCCGCCGAGCTTGCCTTCGGTGCCGACCTCGCGCGCCACGCGCGTCACCTCGGAGGCGAACGAGTTGAGCTGGTCCACCATGGTGTTGATGGTGTCCTTCAGCTCCAGGATTTCGCCGCGGACGTCCACGGTGATTTTTCGTGACAGGTCGCCGCGCGCGACCGCCGTGGTGACATTGGCGATGTTGCGGACCTGCGCGGTGAGGTTGCCGCACATCGCGTTCACGGAGTCGGTCAAATCCTTCCAGGTACCGGCGACGCCGGGGACGATGGCCTGTCCGCCGAGCTTGCCGTCGGTGCCGACCTCGCGCGCCACGCGGGTCACTTCGGAAGCGAACGAGCGAAGCTGGTCCACCATCGTGTTGATGGCTTCCTTGAGCTGCAGGATCTCGCCGCGCACGTCGACGGTGATCTTCTTCGACAGGTCGCCGTTGGCGACCGCGATCGTCACCTCGGCGATGTTGCGGACCTGGCCGGTTAGGTTGTTGGCCATCGAGTTGACGCTCTCGGTCAGGTCCTTCCAGACGCCCGTCACCTCGGGCACCTGGGCCTGGCCGCCGAGCTTGCCCTCGGTGCCGACCTCGCGCGCCACGCGCGTCACTTCCGAAGTGAACACGGAAAGCTGCTTGATCATGGTGTTGACGATGGTCGCCGACTGCAAAAATTCGCCGCCCAGCGGGCGGCCGTCGACGTCGAGTTTCACGGTTTGCAGCAGGTCGCCCTGTGCCACGGCGGCAACCGCGCGCGTGACTTCGCGCGTCGGCCAGAGCAGATCGTCGATCAGGGTGTTGACCGATCCTTCCATGTCGGCCCAGGAACCGGAGGCGAGCCCGAACTTGACGCGCTGGCGGGTCTTGCCTTCGCGGCCAACCACCTGGCCGACGCGCTCGAGTTGCTGCGCCATGCGCTGGTTGGCGGCAACGATCTCATTGAATGTGTCGGCAATCTTGCCTTCGATCCCGAGATGATCGCCGGTCATCCGCACCGAGAAGTCACCGGCCCGCATCGCCTGCAGCGCGTGCAGCAATTCCTGCGACGCGTCGATCTTCCCGTTCTGCTCGTGGGATTTGACCTTGTCGCGCCGCCGCGTCGAGGACGAGACGGGATCGAGATCACTCATGAAGTCCCCCAGCGGGTACCGGCCGAGCCTAATCGACTCGGACAATCGGAGCTTAGCCAAGCGCAGTCTCGAGCGGGAAGCAAATCTGTGACGCAGGCTTGGAACCCGCCGGTTTCGGCCTAGCCACGACAACCGCTTCGCGAGGAAGCGGTTCCATGCGGCAGGAGAATAATCTTTGGCGGAAGAGGACGAAGACTGTTAACGCACAAGGGCCGCGTTGGTTCCTCGGCGGAACCAAAGGGTTTATTGCCGCTTCTGGCCTTGCGGGCGTCGGGGCGGGGCGACGGACAGGGGGTCGATCTTGCGGCTGAAATTGTTGGCGCCCTCGCTGACATCGGCCAGCATCCGCCGTCCTTCCTCCAGGAAGGTCGACGACTTCTGCTTGTAGGTGTCGGCGAGTTCCCGAAGCGACTTCAGCTTCTCGAACAGCTCCTCAGCCTTGCCGTCAGCAAAGCCGGGGATGGCGTTGTTGATCTTCGACATGGTGCGGTCGAAGCCGGCAAAGGCGTCGTCGGCCTGGCCCAGGATGCCGTCGATGGCATCGCTCTTGCTCTTCAACGACGCCGTATAGCTCTCGAAGGACAGCAACGAGTCCTTGATCGTCTGGCGGTTGTCGATCAGGAAGCTATCGACGTTGTGCAGGGTATCGGTGATCGACTGCTGCTCGCTCCAGTCGGCGGTGAGGACGGGGATGCCGTCCTGGTCGAGCGGCACGGGCGGGGCGGCCGGCGCGCCGCCGACCAGCGCGATGTCGGCGACGCCGGTCAGGCCCTGGAATTCGATGCCGACGGCAGTGTCCTTGCGGAGCGGCGCGTTGTTGTCGAGCCGGACGAGAGCGACGATCCTGCGGGGGTTTTCCAGCTTGATCGACAGGATCTGTCCGGCGGGTACGCCGTCGAAGGTCACGGTGCCGCCCTTGCGCAATCCGCTGGCGGAGCCGTTGAAGACGATGCGGAGCTGGCTCTGGTTGCGGGCGCCCTTGATCTTCTGGAAAACGATCAGGCCGGTGAGCGCGGCGGCGATCACCGCAAGCGTCGTGGTCCCGATAACGAGGTTGGTTGCCCGCATCTCTCGATTTTAGGACCAAAGACCGCCGAACGAAAGGCAAATGGCGGCCGGCTGCAAGCCGATTTGGGTCAGCTGAGGGCCGGAAGCCGCCTCATGCACTTCCAGAAAAACGACAACCTGATCGATCACGTTGTTTGTGATCACCATCACTGATTTCCAGTCAGGAAGACAATAAACGGACTGTCGCCTCTCGCCGACTGGCCGCCAAACACGCGGTCGCATCAAATCGACTGGGACTTGCGAGGAAATGACCATCACTACCGAAAATCAAGCCGTCATCCTCGTCCACAAGTGGCAGGGGATTGCCTCGTCCGTCATCGGGGTAACCTCCATCATTTTCAACTCGCTGCTGGTCGGGATTGCGATGAGCGGCACCAAGCCACCGACGCTCGTGAACACCGCCCTGTTGGTGCTGTCCAGCGGAATGCTGTTCGCCAACCTGATTGGGATCGCGTTGGGCTTTTTGGGCGCCAAGGATCGCTCGTCGAGAAAACTCTACCCGCTGCTCGGTCTTATCCTCAACATCGCCATGGTGATGACCTTGTTGGCGTTGGCCATCGTTGGACTGTTGATGAACGATCGCTGACGTCGGCTGCTGTCCGGTGAGGCCAAGGCAACCGTCATTCAATTATCTTGTCGGCACGCGCGATGACCGCTTCCGGGATTCTCAATCCAAGCGCAGCAGCCGTCTTGAGGTTCAAGGCAAGTTCGAAGGCGACCGGTTGCTCGACTGGAAGCTCTGCTGCCTTGGCTCCCTGAAATATCTTGGCTGCGTATTGCGCCGTCTGTCTACCCATCAGAGCAAGGCTTGCCCCATAGCTCGCGAGGCCACCCAAGTCCACGTAGGCGCTGAACTGGTAGACCGCGGGCACCTTCTTGCCCGCGGCCAGTGAAACAAGCTCCGGATTAATTGGACCGGCAAGAACGAAAAGCGCGTCGCACTTCTCCTGCACCATTTTTTCGAAAGCTTGGCGGAGTTCATCAGAAGAAGAAGCCAGGATCGGGATCGTCACCAGACCCAACGTCCTGGCAGCGGCGTCGGTCGGTTCGAATAGCCGTTTGTGGGTGGGAACCGACCCCAGGACGGCTACGCGTGTCGCCGCGGGCAGGATGCTGTGCAGAAGTTCAAGTGACTTGCCGATTGTGTCAGAGAACATGGTGGCCACACCCGTCAGGTTTCCCCCCGGATGCGCCAAACTCTTGATAAAGCCAAAAGCCACCGGATCGCTGGCGCCCCACATCACAATGGGAATAGTGGCAGTGGCTCGTTGTACGGCGGCTATCGCAGGGCCAGCGACTGCGACGACTACATCTGGTCTTAAAGCAATCAACTCGTTCGCAAGCGGATCGAGGCGCTCGTTATGCCCCTCCGCGGCTCTGCGGTTTATCACGAGGTTTTTGCCATCCACGTACCCCAGTTTCCGCAGCTCGTCCCGGAAAACCTCGAACAGGGCACGCTGGACTTCGCTTTCCCATGAATCCGTGTTCAGGAAAGATAGATGCCAAACCTTCTGAGAAGATTGCTGTGCCCGCGCAAACGGCAGCCATGCCAAGGTTGCGCCGCCCGCCAGCGTGATCACATCTCGCCGTCTCATTTCACCGCATCCTCCCCTGCAGCGCACAACAGTTCAAGGATAGCACACTTGCCGATGCCCGCTTCGGGTCAAAATGTGAAGAACTCGGTCCAGGGAAATGCCTTCCGGGTTACCCTGAGAGCGGACATTTCGCTGCAGGCGACAGGTCTCAAAGGTGAGAACCCGGAAGTCGCTGCTCTCTCAATCGGCTTCCGCCGCGGGCAAGGCGGCGTCGATCATCAAGATGATGGACGTCATCGGGCACACGTCGGCGGGGTGCCTTGCGTGGCATGTCATGTTTGCGACGCGGAGTTGTTTTAGAGAGCACGCCGGAGCGGGTTTGCTCTCAAGGGCGGCCGCCTGTGTCTGTCAATTGTGCCAACCGAAGTGTCGCATGAACGACTGGGCATTTTGCGGCAACGGATCCTGTGCCCGAGCCGTCTGCTCGATATGGAGCGGCCGACGCCTTGGCAGGGGCGGGTTTTGCACGACCTGCGCCCGGACATCCTCAACCGGCTGGGACGGCCGGGTCGGTGGTTGCGCATCCTCCTCAGCCGCCCAGGCCTGGAATTGATTGATCAAGGCGCCGGCTTTTGGCTGATCGCCCCTTGGCTGAACGACTTTTGGCTGATCGACTTCGGGCTTGTTCTCAAGGGCAACTTTGAAAGCGGCAAGCAGTTCATTGCCCGGAGGGGCCGCCGGCAAGGTCTCGACGGTGGCGGTTGATTGAATCGCGGGTGCGGAATGATTCATGCTGTCCCGAGCCGCCGGCATGCCGACCTCGGAAGCCGTGACGCTCGCGAAACGGACTACAGTTCCGACCGATACGACCGCGAACACGACCGCGGCAGCCGCGAAGACCAGAACAGCCTTCCTGACGACCCCCGACGACACAGCTTTCCTTGCTCTCGATTGCTGAGCCTCTTCGGCAGGACCGGAAAGAAAAAGGGGAACGGGATCGTTCGGCGAGAAACGATCTTTCACCATAGGTTGATCCCTCAAAGCTCGGATGAAAAGCCTAGTCTGCGGTGAGGACCTATTCAAGCTTGTGGCGTCGCGCGCTCCAGTGGATAACTGAAATTGCTTTCGGACTGTGGCGGGCCGGACACGAAGTCCTTTTTCACCTCACCCCACCGTCCATTCCTCGGCGCTGGCGCCGGCGAGCGCACGGACGCGCGCGTCGTCGGCGGCGAGCTCCCGCGCGGTGCCGGAATAGACCACGGCGCCGTCGTCAAGCACGTAGGCGTCGTCGGCAATTTCGAGGCTCATCCGCGCATTCTGCTCGACCAGCAGCACCGAAATGCCCTCGGCCTTCATCTGCTGCACGATGCGGAACACCTCGCGCACGATCAGCGGCGCCAGTCCCTGCGAGGGCTCGTCCAGGATCAGGAGCCGCGGGTTGACCAGCAGCGCACGGGCGATCGAAAGCATCTCCTGCTCGCCGCCGGAGAGTTGACGGCCGCGGTTCTGCTTGCGCTCTGCCAGGCGCGGAAACAGCTCGTAGATCCGATCGATGGTCCAGGGACCGCCGCGCTCCAGCGGCACCTTGAGATTTTCCTCGACGCTCAGATTGGCGAAGATGCGCCGGCCCTCCGGCACATAGCCGACGCCCTTGGTGACGATCCGGAAGGTCGGCCAGCGCGTGATGTCCTCGCCAAAGATCGTGACCTTGCCTTCGCGCGCCGGCGTCAACCCCATCAGGCTGCGGAGCGTGGTGGTCTTGCCGGCGCCGTTGCGGCCGAGCAGCGCGGTGATGCGGCCCTCGGCGACCGAGAGGCTCACCCCATGCAGGATATGGCTCTTGCCGTAATAGGTGTGCAGGCCCTCGGCTGTCAGTGCTGATGTCATGCGGCGTTGCCCAGATAGGCGGCCTGAACGGCTTCGTTGGCGGCGATCTCATTCGGCGTGCCCTGCGCCAGCATGCGGCCCTGGTCGAGCACGCAGATGCGGTCGGCGAGGTGAAACACCACGCGCATGTCGTGCTCGATCAGCACGATCGTGTAGTTGCTGTCGCGATGCAGTTTCCGGATCAACTGCGTGATCTGGTAGGTCTCCTGGTCGCCCATGCCGGCGGTCGGCTCGTCGAGCAGCAACAGATGCGGCTTCAGCGCCAGCGCCATGGCGATCTCGGCGGCGCGCTGGTCGCCATGGGAAAGCTCGCCGACCAGCCGGTCGCTCTTGGCCTCGAGCGAGACCAGCTTCAGCGTCTCCTCGACATGCCGGTGAACCTTCTCCACTTCCGACCGGCTGATCCAGGGGCGCAGGCGGTATCCGCTCGACACTTCCGTCGCGATGCGGACGTTCTCGAACACCGTCAGCTCGGGAAAGATTTCGGTGATCTGGAAGGTCCGCGCCATGCCGCGCACGACCCGCTCATGGGTCGCGAGCCTGGTGATGTCCTTGCCGTCGAACATGATCGTGCCCGAGGTCGGCGGAAAATAGCCGCTGATCAGGTTGAAGAAGGTGGTCTTGCCGGCGCCGTTCGGCCCGATGATGGCGCAGAGTTCGCCTTTGGCAACGTTCAGCGACACGTCGCGCACGGCAACGAGATTGCCGAAGCGCTTGGTGACATTGTTGATCTCCAGTACGTTCATGCCTTGCTCCTCTGGAAGAAGCCGAGCAGGCCGCGCGGGAAGAACAGCACCACCAGCACGAACAGGAGGCCGACGAACGACATCCAGTTCACGGTGACGCTGGAGAGATAATCCTGCAGCACCACGAACACGGCGGCGCCGAGCAATGGGCCCCAGAAGCTGCGCATGCCGCCCATGACGGCCATCATGACGAAATCGCCGGACTGGCTGTAGTGCAGGCCGCGCGGATCGGCGAAATTATTGGTCAACGCGTAGAGCGCGCCGGCAATGCCCATGAAGAAGCAGGACAGGGTGAAGGATATCCAGATGTGGCGTTCGATGGGAATGCCGAGAAAGCGCGCGCGGCGCTCGTTCTCGCGGATCGCGATCATGGTGCGGCCGAAGGGCGAGCGCAGGATGAAGCCCATCGCGCCGACCGCGAGCGCAAAGCAGAGCAGCACGAAATAATAGAAGGCGTTGGCGTTGGTGAGAATGTCGAACCTGAACGCGCCGAAATCGATCGGCTGTCGCGCGAAGCCGCGCAGGCCGTCGTCGCCGCCGGTCACCGAGCTCCACTGGAATGCGATGTAGTAGAACACCTGGCCGAAGGCGATCGTCACCATGGCGAAATAGACGCCGCGCCGCCGCACGAGAAGAAGCCCGAGGATCGCGCCGCAGAGGCCGCCGAGCAGCATGCCGGCCACGACCGCAAGCGGCGTGCTCAGCGCCAGATATTTCAGCGTGAACCCCGCGCCATAGGCGCCGAGCCCGAACCAGGCGGCGTGGCCGAACGAGAGCACGCCGGTGAAGCCGAGCAGGAAGTTCAGCGACATCGCGGCGAGTCCCAGCACCAGCACGCGGGTGGCGAGCGCAGTATAGCCGCCGAGCGGGGCCATCCAGTAGGGCGCAAACAGGAGCGCAGCCCAGATCGCCACGAGGACGATCAGCTTGCGGAATTGTTCGGGGCTCAAGTCATCATTCCTTCTTCGCCGAACAGGCCGCGTGGACGGATGAGCAGGATCACCGCCATCATGACATAGATGACGGCCTCACTTGCCGCCGGGAAGAACACCGCGGTGACGCCGGAGGCAACGCCGATCAAAAGCCCGCCCGCCAGCGTTCCCGGCAGGCTGCCGATGCCGCCGACGATGATGGCGATGAAGCTCGGCATCAGCAGGCCGGTGCCCATGGTCGGCTCGAGGCCGAGCTGTCCGGCGGCGAGCACGCCGGACAGGCCGGCGAGGAAAATGCCGACCGCGAAATTCAGTGAGCGCAACATCCGCACATTGATGCCCAGCGCTGCGACCGTTTCGAGATCGAGCGTGCCGGCGCGGATGCGGATGCCGAGCCGCGTGTAGCGCAACAGCAGGAATAGCAATGAGATCGCGACGAACACCATCGCGACCATGAACAGGCGGTAGCCGGTGATGAAGAACAACTCGTTGGAGAGCGGCTGCGCCAGGAAGGGCGGGATCGCGACCGGCTTGCCCTGCGGGCCGAAGATGAAGCGGGTGCCGTCCTCGATCATGAAGGCGAGACCGAAGGTCAACAGCAGGCTGTAGAGCGGATCGCGGCCGTAAAGCGGGCGGATCAGCACGCGCTCGACGGCGAGGCCGATGATCGCGGTCAGCGGCGGCGCCAGCAGCAGCGCGCCCCAGAAGCCGACATAGGGCGAGAGCGCGTAGGCGATGTAGCCGCCGATGACGAGGAAGCCGCCATGGGCGAAATTGATGACGTTACTGAGGTTGAGGATCAGCGAAAGCCCGAGCGCCATCAGCACGTAGAACGCGCCGACGATGAGCCCGTTGGTTATGTTGAACAGGAGGAGCAGGGTCATCAATCACCGGAGAGAAAATCATGGAGCCGACCCGGGAGGCGTCCCGGATCGGCACGAAATCGCAAGCCCATCCTAGGATGGCCATTTAACATTACAACCGGTTTCGGCCACGGTCGGCGCCGTCTTGTCGCCCGGGACGACTTCATCGACCCGGTACAGGTCCTCCGGATCGTCCTTGCCTTTCGACTGAGCCTCGCCGACGAAGGCGGACGTCATCAATTGATGGTCGCCCTTGCGGTAATAGACCTTGTTCGGCTGCAACTTGACGTCGTCGGGAAGCTCGAAATTTTCCAGCGCGGTTGCAAGTTTGACAGCATCGAGCGTCTTCTCCCGGTTTGCGACGAGCGCAAAACTCATCGCCGAGACATAGCCGAACCAGTGACGCGCGGTCGGCACGTTGCCGTTATTGACCTTGCGGATATCGGCGACGAACTTGTCCACGCCGGGAACACCCGGTTGCTTCCAGTACCATTCGAACATCCAGACGCCGATGCGGGCTTCCGGCGGCAGGGCGGCCAGCGACTCCAGCTCCTGCTGCGTGCCCGCTACGTGGATCTGCTTGTTGAGGCCGAACTGCACGACCTGCTTGAGGCAGTTGATCATGTCGGAGCCCTGCACCAGCAGGAGCAGCACGTCCGGATTGGCAGCACGCGCCTTGATCAGATAGGCGGCGAAATCGGCGGTGCCGAGCGGCGTCAGCTCGTTGCCGGTCACGGTGCCGCCCAGCTTCTTCAGATTGTCGGAACACGCGTCATAGAGGGTGTGTCCGAAGGCGTAGTCCGGCGTGATGAAGTGCCACTTCTTGCCGTATTTGGTGAACAGCACGTTCGACACGGAATTCGCTTCCATCCGGGTCGTATTGCAGACGCGGAATACGTTCCATTTGCAATCCTTGCCGGTGATCGAATCGGTGTGACCGCCGGAGACGATGTGCAGGACCTTCTTTTCACTGGTGACTTGCGAGATCGCGGCGGCGATCCCGGAATTGACGTCGCCGATCATGAAATTGACTTGGTCGCGCTCGATCAGCTTGCGCGCCTTCTGCACGCCGGTGCCAACGTCGTTGGCGGAGTCTTCGACCAGCAGCTCTACCTGCCGGCCCATGATGCCGCCCTTCGCGTTGATCTGTTCGACCGCGAGCTTGGCACCCATGACCTCGTTGCCGGCCGGTGCGGCATAGACGCCGGTGATCGGGTCCACCATGCCGATGCGGATCGGCGTCTCGCCGCGCGCGGGGATGATGAAGGGCGACGTCACCTGAAATGCGCCGAGCGCTGCAGCGCCTTTCAGAAGGGTACGGCGGTCGAATCTCGAATTGAACATTTGCGTCGTCATGGGTTTTCTCCCTCTGTCGCTGCGTTTCTTCTTTAAAAGAGATATCGCCCGGCACATTTGGCGCGCCAGGCGATATGTCGTGTCAGGCCGGCCACTGCATCTTGCAGCCGGTCGACTCGACGGTTCCGGCGGCCTTCTCGCCGGGGACCGGGCTCTTCACGGTGAACATGTTGTCGGGATCGCCCTTCGGCGGATGCGCCTCGCCGACGAACACGGTGCTCATCAGCTCATGGTCTCCGGCGCGATATTCCGGCGCGCCGGGCTGCAGCGCGATCTCAGGCGGCAGCTTGAAGCCGGACAACGCCTTGGCGAGCTTCGGCGCGTCCAGCGTCTTCTCCTGGTTGGCGATCACGGCCAGCGTCTGCACCGAGGCGTAGCCGAACCAGTTGCGCGCGGTCGCGGCGCCGCCGGTGATCTTCTTCATCGCGGCGTTGAACTCCGCGACATGCGGCACGCCCGGCTGATCCCACCACCATTCCATCGTCCACCACCCGATGCGGGCGTTATCCGGAACGGCGCGAAGGCTCTCCAGCTCGAACAGGGCGCCGCCGACCGCCATCTGCTTGTCGAGGCCGAACTGCACGAACTGTTTCAGGCTCGCGACCTGGTCGCCACCGCCCATCACGTTGATCAGCACTTGCGGGTTGGCGGCCTTGGCCTGGATCAGATAGGACGAATAATCCGGCGTACCGAGCGGCACCAGCGAACCGGAGGACGTGCCGCCCGCAGCCTTCAGGATTTTCTCGAAGCCCGCCTGCACCGAATGGCCATAGGCGTAGTCCGGCGTGAGAAAATACCATTTCTTGCCGAACTTCTCGATCAGCGTCTGGGCGATCGCGGCGGAATCCATTGTAGTAGAGTTGCAAACGCGGAACACGTTCCACGAGCAGCTCGAGCCCGTGACCACGTCGCTATGGCCGCCGGAGACGACGTGCAGCACCTTCTTCTCGCTGGTGACCTGCGCCATCGCGATCGCGATGCCGGAATTGACGTCGCCGATGATGAAGCTGACCTGGTCGCGTTCGATCAGTTTTCGCGTCTTCTGCACGCCGGTGCCGACGTCGTTGGCGGAGTCCTCGACCAGGAGCTCGACCGGCCGGCCCAGAATGCCGCCCTTTTTGTTGATCTCCTCGACGGCATATTTGGCGCCGATCACTTCGTTCTGCGCCAGGGCGGCGTAGACGCCCGTCAAGGGATCGACCATGCCGATCCTGACAGGTGTTTCGCCTCTGGCCTTGATAATGAACGGAGATGTGATTTGCGCTGCAGCAATGACAGCGCCGGATTTCAGAATAGTCCGCCGATCGACTGACCAACGCCGTTGCGAAATAGCCATACAGTCCTCCCGGAAGGTGATTATGTTCTGTTTTGACGGCATTCTTCGATGCCTTGCGGAGCGAGCGTAACCTTTCCTGTTTGTGTTTGCCAAGAGGAGCCGTTGCGACCTTCGGCCTAGGGGCGCTTAAAAAGGCGTCAGTGGCCCGCGGCCTTCCTGGCGGCTTCATTGTTGAGGACGATCAGGGCGTCGACCGCGACCCCGGTCCTGGGGTTGATCAGGAACGGATTGACGTCGATCGACGCGATGCGGTTGCCCGCATCCGCGATCAGGTTGGACAGGCCGACCAGCGCCTTCACCGCGGATGCCTCGTGCAGCGCGGGCTTGCCGCGATAGCCCTTGATCTTGACGCCGGCCTTGGTGCGCCCGATCAACGCCTTCGCCTCGCCGGCATCGAGCGGCGCGCCGGCCAGAGCTACGTCTTTCAACAGTTCGATATCGACGCCGCCGGTGCCGAACAGCACCACCGGGCCCATCTCCGCATCGAGGGAAGCGCCGACCACGAGCTCGAGATCGGCCTTGACCTGCTGTGCGATCAGGATGCCGTCGAGCTTTGGCTTGTTCTTCAGTTTCCTCACCCGCGCGGTGATGTCGTTGAAGGCCTTCTTCACCTCCGCCGCGTTGTTGAGATTGAGCACCACGCCGCCGATGTCGGACTTGTGCAGGATCTCCGCGCTCACGACCTTGGCGACGACGGGAAAACCGATCTTCTTTGCGATCTTGACGGCTTCGGCCGCGGTCTGCGCGATGGCCTCGCGCGAAACCGGAATGCCGTAGGCCTTCAGCAGGGCTTTCGAGGCGACCTCGTCAAGCGCGGCGCCCCTGGCCTGCTTCAGGGCCTTCTCCAGCACCTTGCGGGCGGACGCCTTCGAGCTCGAGGCGATGTCGGGCACTTCCTTGCGCAGCCTGGCATAGTCGATCAGCGACTTGATCGCGGTCACGGCGCGGTCCATGCCCTGCATGACCGTGATGTTCGACAGCGATTGGCGCAGCGCCTTGGTGAACTCCGTGAAACCGATGGACATCGCGCTGATATAGATCACGGGCTTGCCGCCGTGGCCCGCCATGTCGTTGACGATGCGCAGATTGCGCTCGCGCAATTCGTGCGGCGCTTTCGGCAGCTCGGCGTCGATGATGACGATGTCGGTATCGGGATCATCGATCATGATCTTGATCGACTGCATGTAGACGGAAGGATCGACCACCGCCGCGAAACCTGCATCGAGCGGATTGCCGACGATCGAGCCCGGCCCCAGCATTTTCGCGAGCTTGTCGGTGGCATCCTTTTTCAGCGGCGCGAAGTTCAGCCCCGCCGAATAAAAGGCATCGAGCAGAAGCCCCCGCTTGCCGCCCGACAGCGTCACCGCGGCGAGACGATCGCCCTTCGGCACGGCGGCGTGGACGAAGCATTCGGTGGTCTCGATCAGCTCGTCGAGGCCGCGCACACGGATCACGCCTTCGCGGGCGGAGATCGCATCGAATGTCTCGATCGAGCCGGCAAGCGCACCGGTATGCGCCATCGCGGCGGCACGGCCACCCTCGGAGGCGCCGAGCTTCAGTGCGATGACAGGCTTGCCGGCGGCGCGCGCGGCCTTGCAGGCATCGCGGAACGCCTTCGTGTTACGCACGCCTTCGAGATAGACCACGATGACGCGGATCGATGGATCGGCCGCGAAATAGTCCATCAGGTCCGGCGTCTCCAGGCCGGCTTCGTTGCCGGTCGTGACCATGTAGCCGACACCCACGCCGCGATCTTCCAGCGCCTGGCGGATCGCCATCACGATGGCGCCGGACTGGCCGGCGATCGCGACCCGTCCCTGCTCCATGGTGACGATGCGGTCGTCGATATTGGTGAACAGGTTCTCGCCAGCGCTTAAGTTGCCGAGGCAATTCGGGCCGGTCACGGCCATGCCGGTCTCGCGCACGGCCTGCTGCAATTCCACCGCGAGCCGCTGGCTGTCCTCGTCCTGCAATTCGGAGAAGCCCGAGGTGACGATGGTGGCCGAGCGCGCGCCCGCGGCCGCCGCATCGCGGATCACCTGCACGGCGAAACGCGCCGGCACCAGCACCAGCACATGGTCGGGCTTTTCGGGAAGGCTCGCGAAATCCTTGTAGCAGGGCACGCCCCAGATCGTTTCGCGCCGGGCGTTGATCGGGAATAGCCCGCCCCGATACTTGTACTTGATCAGATTGTTCCAGATGCGCTCGGCATAATTGCCGGGCTTGTCGGTGGCGCCGACCAGCACGATGTTGCGCGGATGCAGCATCGCATGGATGTTCTTGACGATCTGGCTCGAGCCGGGCGAAGGCGACCATTTGCTGGACGGAACAGACGCGGGACTGACCTGGGCTTCCATCGGCTTACTTTCCTGACCCTTCGTGTTTTTCCGTGTGGCGGACGAGCTTCGTCACCGCTTTGCGCCTTTA
>Ga0207707_10001006_pt1 | contig 27014 bp, 23 predicted proteins | sample KBSC83BmetaG_FD_184336 | JGI IMG/M metagenome (GOLD analysis project Ga0207707, IMG submission 184336) | Corn rhizosphere microbial communities from Kellogg Biological Station, Michigan, USA - KBS C8-3B metaG (SPAdes) (version 2) | ecosystem: Host-associated > Plants > Roots > Rhizosphere ... | reverse complement strand
CGCCGATGGAAAAGCCGCGCGCATGCAAGGCGTCAACCAGCGCGGTATCGAGCTGCAGCATCGGCTCGCCGCCGGTCAACACCACATAGCGGTTGGCGTCCTCGCCGGTCCACTGCGCGGCAACGACAGTGGCCAACTCCTCGGCCGAAGCGTAACGGCCGCCGAGCGTGCCGTCGGTCCCGACAAAATCCGTATCGCAGAACTGGCAGACCGCACTTCCGCGATCCTGCTCGCGGCCGCTCCACAGATTGCAGCCGGCGAAACGGCAGAACACGGCGGCGCGGCCTGCATGGGCGCCTTCGCCCTGCAGCGTCAGAAAGATTTCCTTGACCGCGTAGCTCACCAAATCGCCTCGTCTAACGTACCGGAACCGGTCTGCCGCAGCGCTTCGCCGACTGCCATGGCCGCGGCCATCGCGACGTTGAGCGAGCGCAACCCCGACTTGATCGGGATTTTCAGCCGCGTGTCCGCGGCCGCCACGACCTCATCGGTCACCCCGACCGTTTCGCGCCCGAAAAGCAGGATGTCCGACGCGCCATAGCGAAAATCAAGATAGGAAATGGCGCCTTTGGTGGTGAAAAGCACCAGCCGGAAGTCGTTTTCGCGGCGCCATTCCTCGAATTTCGTCCACGAGACGTGGCGGGTCAGCCGCACCTGATCGAGATAATCCATCCCCGCCCGGCGGAAGGCCCGGTCGGACACCGGAAAGCCCGCGGGTTCGATGATATGGGCGGCCACATCCAAGCAAGCGCACAGCCTGAGAATCGTCCCGGTGTTTTGGGGGATGTCGGGCTGAAAAAGCGCGAGTTGCATCTGGCGAGATACTCTGAATGCGTGAATAAAACAACGGTCTGCAGGGATTTAGTGCATTGCACGCTTGCGGGCGGATAGTGGGCTTGCGCTCTTTCTGCAAGGGTGCCAATAGAACGATTCTGGACTGCTTGGTTGGCCTCTGGGGCCGAAAAAGCCGGTCTCTGCCGCCGCGGGGGTCGCGGGCGCCGGCAGCCACACTTGGTCACGTTCTTGGGCGTCTGCCTTGGGCGTTTCCCGGGCGGTTCCACCGGCTGCAGCTAAGAAAGGGTTTGGAATCGTGACGACAGCGTCTTCGGCGGACCATCCGACACGCCGTGATTTCCTCTTCGTTGCAACGGGAGCGGCCGCAGCGGTCGGCGGAATGGCCACGCTCTGGCCCTTCATTTCCCAGATGAACCCGGACGCTTCGACCATTGCGGCAGGTGCGCCGATCGAGGTCGATCTCGCGCCGATCGCCGACGGGCAGGACATCAAGGTGTTCTGGCGCGGCAAGCCGATCTACATCATGCACCGGACCAAGAAGCAGATTCAGGAGGCGCAAAGCGTTCCCCTGGCCGACCTCAAGGACCCCGCGACCGACCAGTCCCGGGTCAAGGACGGTCATGACCAGTGGCTGGTCGTGATCGGCATCTGCACCCATCTCGGCTGCATCCCGATCGCCCATGAGGGCAACTACGACGGCTTCTTCTGCCCCTGCCACGGTTCCCAATACGACTCCTCCGGCCGCATTCGCCAGGGACCCGCGCCCGCCAATTTGCCGGTGCCGCCCTATGCCTTTCTTTCCGACACCAAAATCCAGATCGGCTAAGCCCCGGAGCCGCCTCCGGGACTTCAAGCCGTCACGTCGTTTTACTTCCAGGATCGCATCATGAGCGGACCCTCCGACTACAAGCCGAGCCACCCAGCGTTGCAGTGGTTCGAACGGCGACTGCCGATTTTGAGCCTCATGCATTCCTCGTTCGTGGCCTATCCGACGCCGCGCAACCTGAACTACTGGTGGACCTTCGGCGCCATCCTGTCGCTCATGCTGGGCGTTCAGATCCTGACCGGCGTGATCCTGGCGATGCACTACACGCCGAACGCCGATCTCGCCTTCAAGTCGGTGGAGATGCTCGTCCGCGACGTCAATTACGGCTGGCTCTTGCGCAACATGCACGCGGCCGGCGCGTCGATGTTCTTCTTCGCGGTCTACGTCCACATGTTCCGCGGCCTCTATTACGGGTCGTACAAGGAGCCGCGAGAGGTCCTCTGGATTCTCGGTGTCATCATCTACCTCCTGATGATGGCGACGGGCTTCATGGGCTATGTGCTGCCCTGGGGCCAGATGAGCTTCTGGGGTGCGACCGTCATCACCAATCTGTTCTCGGCCATTCCCTATGTCGGCGACAGCATCGTGACGCTGCTCTGGGGCGGCTATTCGGTCGGCAACCCGACGCTGAACCGCTTCTTCTCGCTGCACTACCTCCTGCCGTTCCTGATCGCGGGCGTCGTCGTGCTGCACGTCTGGGCGCTGCATGTCGCCGGCCAGAACAATCCCGACGGCCTCGACATGAAGACCGACAAGGACTCGGTGCCGTTCACGCCGCATGCGACCATCAAGGACATGTTCGGCGTTTCGGTGTTCCTGCTGCTGTACGCCTGGTTCATTTTCTACATGCCGAACTATCTCGGCGACGCCGACAATTACATTCCGGCCAATCCCGGCGTGACGCCGCAGCACATCGTGCCGGAGTGGTACTACCTGCCATTCTACGCCATCCTGCGCTCGATCCCGAACAAGCTCGCCGGCGTGATCGCGATGTTCTCGGCCATCATCGTGCTGGTGTTCCTGCCCTGGCTCGACAGCGCGCGGACCCGCTCCTGCAAGTACCGCCCGCTCGCCAAGCAGTTCTTCTGGATCTTCGTCGTGGTCTGCATACTGCTCGGCTATCTCGGCGCACAGCCGCCGGAAGGCATCTACGTCATCGCCGGTCGCATCCTCACGGTCTGCTACTTCGCCTACTTCCTGATCGTGCTGCCGCTGCTCTCCAGGATCGAGACGCCGCGCCGGACGCCGAACTCGATCGCGGACGCCGTGCTTGCCAAGGGCGGCAAGATCGCTGCCGCATTGGTGGCGCTCGTCGTTGCCGGCGGGCTGGTGATGGGCACTACGCAAGACGCGCGTGCGGAGGAGCAGGCAACGCCGCCGTCGCTGAAGTGGTCGTTCTCCGGGCCGCTCGGCAAATATGACCGCGGCGCCCTGCAGCGCGGCCTGAAGGTCTACAAGGAAGTCTGCTCCAACTGCCACTCGCTGTCCTACATCGCCTTCCGCAACCTCGGCGATCCCGGCGGCCCCGGCTATTCGGAGGCGCAGGTCGCGAGCTTCGCGTCGGAATACAAGATCAAGGACGGCCCGAACGATGCGGGCGACATGTTCGAGCGCCCCGGCCGGCCGGCGGACTACTTCCCGTCGCCGTTCCCGAACGAGCAGGCAGCGCGTGCGACCTATGGCGGCGCCGCCCCGCCGGACCTGTCGCTGATCACCAAGGCGCGTTCCTATGAGCGCGGTTTCCCGTGGTTCATCCTCGACTTCTTCACCCAGTTCCAGGAGCAGGGCCCGAACTACGTCGCGGCGATCCTGGAGGGTTTTGAGGACAAGCCGCCGGCAGGCGTCACCGTCCCCGACGGCTCCTACTACAACAAGTACTTCCCCGGCCACGTCATCAAGATGCCGAAGCCGCTCTCGGACGGGCAGGTGACGTTCGACGACGGCTCGCCGGCCACCGTCGCGCAATACGCCAAGGACGTCACAACGTTCCTGATGTGGGCGGCGGAGCCGAAGATGGAAGCGCGCAAGCAACTCGGCCTGCAGGTCTTCGTGTTCCTGATCATCTTCGCCCTCATGATGTATTTCACCAAGAAGAAGGTCTGGGCCGACGCCCACTGACTTTGGTCAAGGTGATGTGAATTGAAGAAGCCCCCGCATGGGGGCTTTTTTGTTGGACGTCGTACGGTCATTTCGCGTCTGGTCGTCCTTCGGACTATCCCGGAATGACGGTAGCCGGATTGCTTCCCGCGCCTGCCGCGGCCAGAATGGCGCCCACCTCAAGAAACAACGCCGGAGGAAACCCATGGGCACCATCATCAATTTCAAGCGTCCGGACGGCAAGGAAGCCTCCGGCTATCTCGCCAACGCCGCGCGCGGCGACGCGCCCGGGGTCGTGGTGATCCAGGAATGGTGGGGCCTGCAGGATCAGATCAAGGGGATGTGCGACCGCTTTGCGCGCGCCGGTTTCGATGCGCTGGCGCCCGACCTCTACAAGGGCAAGGTGGTGCCGTATCACGACACGGATGCTGCGGGGAAGGAAATGAACTCGCTCGATTTCATGGACGCCACCACGCAGACCGTGCGCGGCGCCGCGCAATATCTCGCGCGCAATGGCGCCAGGGTCGGCCTCACCGGCTTCTGCCTCGGCGGCGCGGTGACCATCATCGGTGCGACGAAGATTCCCGAGCTCACCGCGGGCGTGGTGTTCTACGGCATCCCGCCGGAGGCCGCGGCGAAGCCCGCGGATGTGAGGGTTCCGTTGCAGGCGCATTTCGCCAACAAGGACGACTGGTGCACCCCGGCCGCGGTCGACGCCTTCGAAAAGGCCATGAAGGCGGCGGGCAAATCGCTCGACATCCACCGCTATGACGCCGAGCACGGTTTCGCCAACGAGCAGCGCCTGTCGGTGCACGACCGCCAATGCGCCGAGCAGGCCTGGGGCAGGGCGACGGAGTATTTCCGGAAGCATCTGGGATAGCGCTCTCCGCTGTCGTCCCGGCGAAAGCCGGGACCCATACGCCGAGGCCGCGCGATTCGAGGAAGTGCGAGTCGCCAAATCTCGCTTCGACGACGTTGGTCTGTGGTAATGGGTCCCAGATTTCGCGGGGACGACGTGAGGCGGAAAGCTACTGCTTCACCCCGTCCCACCACGCGCACGTGCCGGACATCAGCCTGTAATTGCCTTCCATCACCTGCACCGGCGCGCGTAGGCCCTCGCGCGCGGCATTCATCCGCATCTCGCGCGCGACCGCGCGGTCTTTCTCCGGCAGCCAGACGCGTTCATGTCCCCACAGGCTCGGACCGTGATGCATCTCGACCGATTGCCAGGTCGCCGGATCGATCTCGCGGCCGCCCCAGCCGCATTCGACCATGAAGGACGACGGCGTCTGGGCATAGAACGACGTCATGAGGTCGTTGGTGTGGCGGCCGAGCGTGACGTTGACGCGCTCCTCGGCGAGCGCCACGTCGTAGGACTGTCCGACATCGTCGAGCGAGAACAATTCCACCATCAGGTGATGCATGCCGGCCTTGCCCGTCTCGATCAGCGCGAGAGAGTGATGGCGCGGGTTGACGTGGAAGAAATAGGCGCGGAACGGCTTTTCGATGTAGTCGGACAGGCCGAAGCCAAGCACGTTCGTATAGAACGCCATGATCGGCTCGATGTTCTCGACCGTGAGCACGACGTGGCCGAGGCCGAGCGGACCGGTGCGGAAACCCGATATCGAGCGGCCCGGACTGAACGGCGCGTCCTCGACCTCGGCGCCATGAAAGGCCTCCAGCCGGTTGCCGGCCGGGTCCTGAAACGAGATCAGCGCGCGAACGCGCCGCGCATCCGTTAGCGTCTGCGGCTCGGCGGTGACCGCGACGCCGGCGGCCTCCAGCCGCGCCGCCAGCGCATCGAGCGCGGTGCCGTCAGCTACCTCCCAGCCGAAGAACCGCGCACCGTCGCCCATGGCGCGGTCGATGACGATGCGCTGCTTGCGGTCGTCCATGCGGAAGGAGAGCAGGGAATTGCCGCGTTCGATGGCCTGGAAACCCACTAGATTGGTGCCGAACTGCCGCCAGTCCTCGAGCTTGTCCGATCCAAAGCCGGCATATCCCAATCCGCTGATCATGGCGCGCCTCCCGCAATTTCCGGTATATGCCCCGGTCATTTCGGGAGCATGCTACGCCTATTTTTGGGCACGTCCACCGCGCCACATCCCTTGACGGCCCGGCCTGCGGTAGTGTTTAGGTGAGGCATGAACACCGTCGTCCGCCCCTTCCGTCGTTGGTGGCCCACCTCCTGAAAAGGTGGCCGGTGCGATTTTCCTTGATTTCAATCGTTCAGAGGCCGCCATCGCAGGCGGTCTTCGTTTGTCCTGTGTGGCGTCCCCTCGGCAAGTTTCGTAAGAGGATCACATGAACAGGACAGTCTTCTCGCTTCCCGCGCGCAGCGAATATCTGACCCGCGGGGGGCTCGCCGTACAGCGCGTGGTCGAGCATTTCTCCGGCGGCGCCGGCCGGCTCGACGCGCTGATCGATTTGCTCGATCGCCGTCGCGGCGTGGTGCTGTCCTCGGGCACGACCGTTCCCGGCCGCTACGAAAGCTTTGACCTCGGCTTTTCCGATCCGCCGCTGGCGCTGGAGACCTCCGATGTCAATTTCTCGCTCACCGCGCTGAACCCGCGCGGCGAGGTGCTGATCGCCTTCCTCGCGGATACCCTGCGCGAGCCCTGTGCGGTCGTCGCGGAGAAGAGCGCGGCGCGCCTTGTCGGCCATATCCTGCGCGGGCCGGCTCCGGTCGAGGAAGACCAGCGCACCCGCCGCGCCAGCGTGATGTCGCTGGTGCGCGACATGGTCGCGGCGTTTTCCGCCAACGACGACGCGATGCTCGGCCTGTTCGGCGCCTTCGCCTATGACCTCGTGTTCCAGATCGAGGACCTCGTGCAGAAGCGCGCGCGCGAGAACGACCAGCGCGACATCGTACTCTATGTGCCGGATCGCCTGTTGGCCTATGACCGCGCCACCAGCCGCGGCGCGATGCTCAGCTACGACTTTTCGTGGAAGGGCAAATCGACCTCGGGTCTTCCCCGCGAGACCGCGGAAAGCGTTTACGCCAAAACGCCGCGGCAGGGCTTCGCCGATCACGCGCCCGGCGAATATCAGGCGACGGTCGAGACGGCGCGCGCGGCCTTTGCCCGCGGCGACCTCTTCGAGGCCGTGCCGGGGCAGCTTTTCGGCGAGCCCTGCGAGCGTTCACCGGCGGAAGTGTTCCAGCGGCTCTGCCGCATCAACCCGTCGCCCTATGGCGCCCTGATGAATCTCGGCGACGGAGAGTTCCTGGTGTCGGCCTCGCCGGAAATGTTCGTGCGCTCCGACGGGCGCCGTGTCGAGACCTGCCCGATCTCAGGCACGATCGCGCGCGGCACGGACGCGATCGGCGACGCCGAGCAGATCCGCCAGCTCCTGAACTCGGAAAAGGACGAGTTCGAACTGAACATGTGCACCGACGTCGATCGCAACGACAAGGCGCGCGTCTGCGTGCCCGGCACCATCAAGGTGCTGGCGCGGCGGCAGATCGAGACTTATTCAAAGCTCTTTCACACAGTCGATCACGTCGAGGGCACGCTGCGGCCGGGCTTCGATGCGCTCGACGCGTTCCTGACCCATGCCTGGGCGGTGACGGTGACCGGCGCGCCAAAACTCTGGGCCATGCAGTTCGTCGAGGACCACGAGCGCTCGCCGCGCCGCTGGTATGCCGGTGCGATCGGCTGCGTCAATTTCGACGGCAGCATCAACACGGGGCTGACCATCCGCACCATCCGGATGAAGGACGGTTTGGCCGAGGTGCGGGTCGGCGCGACCTGCCTGTTCGATTCGGACGCCGCGGCGGAGGATCGCGAGTGCCAGGTCAAGGCGGCGGCGTTGTTCCAGGCGCTGCGCGGCGATCCGCCAAAGCCGTTGTCGGCCTTTGCGCCCGACGCGACCGGCTCGGGCAAGCAGGTGCTGCTGATCGACCATGACGACAGTTTCGTGCACATGCTGGCCGATTATTTCCGCCAGGTCGGCGCCAGCGTCACCGTGGTCCGTTATATCCACGCGCAGGACATGCTGAAGCAGCGGAAGTGGGATCTGCTGGTGCTGTCGCCCGGGCCGGGCCGGCCGGAGGACTTCGGGATTTCATCGACCATCGACACGGCCATCGAAAAGAAGCTGCCGATCTTCGGCGTCTGTCTCGGCGTGCAGGCGATCGGCGAATATTTTGGCGGCCAGCTCGGTCAGCTCGGCCAGCCCGCGCATGGCCGGCCGTCGCGCGTGCAGGTGAGGGGCGGGCGGCTGATGCGGAGCCTGCCGAACGAGATCGTGATCGGCCGTTATCACTCGCTCTATGTCGAGGGCTCCTCCATGCCCGACGTGCTCGACGTCACTGCGTCGACGGAGGACGGCGTTGCCATGGCGATCGAGCACAGGACGCTGCCGGTTGGCGGCGTGCAGTTTCATCCGGAGTCGCTGATGTCGCTTGGCGGCGAGGTGGGTTTGCGTATTGTCGAGAATGCGTTCCGGCTCGGTGCGGGGACGAACTAATTTGATCGTCATTGCGAGGAGCGTAGCGACGAAGCAATCCACATCGCGTCAGCGGGACGATGGATTGCTTCGCTGCGCTCGCAATGACGGTGTGGAGAAAGTGAGAAACCAATGACTTTCGATCACGATCTGAAGGCGAGCGTCCGCACCATCCCGGACTATCCCAAGAAGGGCATCCTGTTTCGCGACATCACGACACTGCTGGCGGATGCGCGCTCCTTCCGCCGCGCGGTCGACGAGCTGGTGCATCCCTGGGCCGGATCGAAGGTCGACAAGGTCGCGGGCATCGAGGCGCGCGGCTTCATCCTGGGCGGTGCGGTGGCGCACCAGGTCTCCGCAGGCTTCGTGCCGATCCGCAAGAAGGGCAAGCTGCCGCACACCACGGTGCGGATCGCCTATTCGCTGGAATACGGCATCGACGAGATGGAGATGCATGCGGATGCCGTGCATCCCGGCGAGCGCGTGATCCTGGTCGATGACCTCATCGCGACCGGCGGTACCGCCGAAGGCGCGGTCAAGCTGTTACGCCAGATCGGCGCCAATGTGGTGGCCGCCTGCTTCATCATCGACCTGCCGGACCTCGGCGGCGCGGCAAAGCTCCGCGCCATGGACGTGCCGGTGCGCACGCTGATGAGTTTCGAGGGGCACTGAAGCGGGGCGTCGGGGACGCCGCCCCGCCAGGCCTTTACGCCTTCGCCAGCGCCTGATCGAGATCGGCGATGATGTCCTCGGCATGCTCGATCCCGATCGACAGCCTGACATAACCTTCGGTGACGCCGGTCTTGAGCTGTTCCTCCGCCGTCAGTTGCGAGTGGGTGGTGGTGGCCGGGTGGATCGCGAGCGAACGCGCATCGCCGATATTGGCGACGTGGTAGAACATCTTCAGCGCGTCGATGAATTTGCGGCCCGAGTCGCGGCCGCCCTTCAATTCGAACCCGAGCAGGCTGCCATAGCCGCCCTTGAGATAGGTGTCGGCGCGGCGTTTCGCTTCGCCGCTCATCTTGGACGGGAAGATCACTTTCGCGACCTTCGCGTGTTTGGAAAGATAGTCCGCCACCGTGCTCGCATTGGCGCAATGCTGGCGCATGCGCAGCGCGAGCGTTTCAAGACCCTGGATGAACATGAAGGCGTTGAAGGGCGACATCGCGGCTCCCAGGTCGCGCAGCAGGGTCACGCGGGCCTTGAGGATATAGGCGATCGGGCCGAGCGGCTTCACGGCTTGCGTCCACACCGCGCCGTGATAGCTCGGATCGGGCTTGTTCAGCATCGGGAAGCGGTCGGCATGCTTCTCCCAGTCGAACTTGCCGCTGTCGACGATGATGCCGCCGATCGAGGTGCCGTGACCGCCGATATATTTGGTGGTGGAATGCATGGTGATCGCCGCGCCATGCTGGATCGGCCGGCACAGCACCGGGCAGGCCGTATTGTCCATGATCAGCGGCACGCCGAGCTCCTGACCGATCTTCGCCACTTCGGCGATCGGGAAGACGGCGAGCTTCGGGTTCGGCAGCGTCTCGCCATAGTAGCACCGCGTCTTCGCGTCGGTGGCGCGCCGGAAATTCTCGGGATCGGCGGGATCGACAAAGCGGCACTCGATGCCCATCGTGCCCAGCGTGTTCTGGAACAGGTTCCAGGTGCCGCCATAGATGTCCGTTGAGCAGACGAAATTATCGCCGGCATGGCAGATGTTCTGGACCGCGAACAGCGAGGCGGCTTGCCCCGAGGCGAGCGCCAGCGCTGCGACGCCGCCTTCCAGCGCGGCGACGCGCTCCTCCAACACGGCCTGCGTCGGATTCATGATGCGGGTGTAGATGTTGCCGAGCTCCTTCAGCGCGAACAGATTGCTCGCATGCTCGGCCGAATTGAACTGGTACGACGTCGTTTGATAGATCGGCACCGCTACCGCATTGGTGGCCGGGTCGGCGCGATAGCTTCCGGCGTGCAGCACAATGGTTTCCGCGTTATGGCTTTCGGTCGGCATGGTTTCTCCGCATCGTTGAATGATCGGGTGGGTACAATCGGATGGTTTTTGAATTTCGGGTCTGCGCTATTTCGGCGCAGGCCCGAGCTCCGGTTCGGCGGCCCAGTTGCTCGCTTCCAGTCCGGACGCCAACGGTACCATGGCAAGGTCGTCGGCGCGCCGGATGTGCGCTGCAATCAGCGGGTTCACCAGCTTGGCATGCGTTAATGGCAGCATGTGGCCCGCCGGCGGGAAATGATGTGCCTCGGCACTGGCAATGAGCGAGGCGAGCCGGCCGACAATGCGCTGGGTGAGGTAGGGGGAGAGGCCTCCGGACATCAGCAGCGTCGGCACGCCGATCGCAGCCGCGGCCGACGTGACGTTCTCTTCCGAAAGCGCCGCGGTGAAATCGTAGGCGATCTTCTCCACCCGTTCGATCGTGCGCAGCCGCGCCTCCGCGGAGAGCTGTTCGGCCGGGCCGGACCCGTTCCAGTAGGACAGGAAGCGGTCAACCGCCTCCATATACATGCCGTTCCAGAGTTCGGCGGAGATGTTTTTCGCCAGTTGCGCGAACAGGTCGTGCAGCCGCCGGTCCGCGGGATTTTCCTTCAGCAGCGTCGGCAGCACCGGCTCGATCAGGGTCAGGCTGCGCACGCGGGGCGCGAAGCGGGAAGCCGTTGCGATCTTGAACGCGATGGCGCCGCCATAGGAATGGCCGACGAGGTGGATGGGTCCTTCGCAGCGGTCGATGGCAGCGCCGAGATGCGCAACTTCCTCGGCGAGTGTCATCGGCAGGTCTGCCGGGCCCGCGCTGCTGCCATAGCCGGAAATATCGGGAGCCATGACCCGCCAGGAGGTACCAAGCTCCGCGGTCAGTCTCGCCCACTGACGCCCGGAGCCGAGTGAGCAATGCAGGGCGATCACGCAGCTATCTTGATGCAGGGAATTTGAAAAGGAGTTTGAAATCGTCATCGTAACATTCCCAATTGAGCTTCGGCATTCGCAAAATGCAGGTGACGGCTCGGTGCGTCGGCGCATGCAAGCCCGATGTCTCGTAATTGACGCCGTTCCATCCGCGCGACGGCGTGATGGGAGTTGATCCGGGCGTTTCGCGATCGGACGGAACGGATTGTTCGCGCCACGAGCCACGCAAGCATGATGAACATCAGGCGCTCCTTCCTTGCTGGAGGGGGTGGGTTCGCGGCTTCCCGTCGCGCGTGACCATCGTGTGGATCATGCAGGCGGCGACGCCTGCGACCAGCATGGCGGCCGATACGTTCAGCGCATAGGACAGGCTGCCGAATGCATCGGTCATCGCGCCGGTCGCGATTGGACCAAGGGTCTGGCCGACGCTGAAGGCGAGGGTCACCATTGCGATCGAGCTCGGCCAGGCGTTCGACGGATAATTGAGACGGGCAAAGGCGGTCGCCGACGACACCACCGCGAAGAAGGCATTGCCGAACACGACGGCGGAGATCGCCAGAACCAGGGGGGCGTTGCCGAGCAGGGGGATCAGAGCGCCCACGGCCGTGATGGCAAGCAGCAACGCCGTGAGACGGCCGCTCGCAGCCTTTGCCATGGCGCTGCCCCATACCCACGGCTGCACGATTGCGCCGACGCCGATGCAGGTCCAGAACGCGCTCTGTGCCACAGCGCCCGCTCCGGCGTTGCGCACATAGGCGATCATGAAGGTCATGTAGGCGATGTAGCCCGCGCCGAACAAGGTATAGCCGATCAGATAGAAGATGATCGGACCGGTCCGGATTGCGGCCTTGACGGCTCCGGCAGCGGGCGCCGGCTCCGACAGGCGCACGGCCGGCAACGCCATCGCCATGACGGTCGAAATGGCAGCGAGCGCCGCCCATACGATCCACCAGCTTCCCGCGCCGAACCATTCGAGCAGGAAAGGGGCGACGAACCCGGAAATCAGGATGCCGACCGCGGGCCCGATATAGAACAGGCTGAGATAAAACGCCTGGCGGGTTGGTTGCGCCTGCGCAATGTGGCTCGCAAGCGCGCCTCCGGAAATCATGGCGAAGGCCCCGGCGATGCCGGAGATCAGGCGCGATACACCGAACAAGACGACGTTGTCAGTGATCGCCGACTGCGCAAGCGTCACAATGCAGATGACGGTGCAGCATTTGACGGTCGCCAGCATTCCGAAGCGCCGGATCACCGTGCTGGCCGTCAGCGCGCCGATCAGATAGCCCGCCGAGTTGACCGTATTCATCAGGCCGGCCATCGACCAGGACCATCCGAGGCTCTCGCGCATGTCCGGCAGCACGAGTGCATAGCCAAAGCGGCAGATGCCGAGCCCGATCGCGGGCGCAATGGCAAGGACAATGATCAGCCAGGCGGGCCGCGCGTAAATTTGCCGGGAGTCGTCAGACATTTTTTTTCTTCTCAATGCTGGTTATCTTCGCAATGTCCGCGATCCGGCTCCTTTCGGAGTCCGGACCGCGTTCGCTGAACCTCTCGAAAGACGGCATTACCGCCGGGTGATGACCACCTCGAGATATTCGCTGGGCACCACCATGGTGGCGTCGCCGGACTTGTTCGTGCGCACGATCAGGGCGTACAGGTCGTTGTGGAGCTCCTGCTGCGCGGCTGCGTCAAGTGCGGCGAACGCTTTCAGTACTGGTCCGTAGAAGGTCCTGAAGACGTCGAGGAAATGATCCGGCGAACGATAGCGGAAGTTGAACATGCGCGGCTCGGCCTTGATCGAGCTCGCCTGGCTGCCGAACATTTCCTCGAGCGCTGTGCGCGTGCCCCAGAGGGCAGGGGACTTGGCGCCCGCCGGCGGCGGCGGCAGGTATTTTCCGAGCGTCTTGAACACCTGCCCGATGAAGCCCTCGGGAGTCCAGTTGGCGAGGCCGATGCGGCCTCCGGGCTTGCAGACACGAGCGAGTTCGGAAGCGGCTTGCGCCTGATTCGGCGTGAACATGACGCCGAACGTGGAGAGGACCACATCGAAGGTGGCGTCATCGAACGGAAGCGCCTCGGCGTCCGCTTCCCTGAACTCGATCGGGAAGCCGTCGGCGGATGCGCGGGCCCGCCCGCATTCGAGCAGCGCCGGGACGTAGTCGGTGGACGTTACGTCGCACCACCGTCGGGCGGCCGCGAGGCTGACCATGCCGTTGCCGGCGGCCACATCCAGGACTTTCGAGCCCGAGCGAAGATCGAGGGTCTCGCAGAGCTGTTCGCCCACGATCTGCAGCGTGCTGCCGACGACGGCGTAATTTCCCGACGACCATGCAGCCTGTTGCTTGGTCTTGAGAGCCGTGAGATCAGGTGTGGCCGTTTGTCGCGCGGCGGTCATGGTCGCCATGTTTCTCTCCTGTGCGGATTTGCAACGCGGTCATGCCGCGGTGAACCGAACATGGCGGTGGGAGGACCTAATGACTCTGAGGCGGGCTTGAGTTTGCCTTCAGACAGTCTTGTTTTTCTCGTGAGATGACTGCCGGATGAGGTTTGATTGTTGAGATTTCTTTTTGAAAATCAGGTACTTGATGCCGAGCGGCGTGAATTGGCCTGCGCCGGCGAAAGCGTGCCGCTAGAGCCCCAGGTTTTCGACGTGCTGCTGTATTTGCTCGAGCATCGCGATCGCGTCGTCGGCAAGGACGAGCTGTTCGACAAGGTGTGGGACGGCCGCATCGTCTCGGAGTCCACGCTGACGAGCCGGATCAATGCCGTGCGCAGGGCCATCAGGGACACGGGCAAGGATCAGCGCCTCTTGCGCACCGTCGCGCGCAAGGGATTTCGTTTTGTCGGCGACGTGCATGTGGATCGGCCGGCAGAGGCGCCCGCGCCGTCGTCTCGCTCCGCCGGGCAGGACCGCGAGCTGTCGCGCCTGGCGCTGCCGGCGCTGGACCGTGCCGCGATCGCAGTCCTGCCCTTCACCAATCTGAGCGGTGAAGCAGAGCAGGAGTATTTTTCCGACGGCATCAGTGAAGACATCATCACGGCGCTTTCGAAGCTGCGCTGGTTCTATGTGATCGCGCGCAACTCCTCCTTTGTCTACAAGGACAAGTCGGTTCACCTGAAGCAGATCGCCGACGAGCTCGGCGTTGCCTATGTCGTCGAGGGCAGCGTGCGCAAGGAGGGCGATCGTGTCCGCATCACGGCGCAGCTCAACGATGTCGCGACCGGAAGCCACGTCTGGGCCGAGCGTTACGACCGCAGCCTCGCCGATGTTTTCGCCGTTCAGGACGAGATCACGCAGTCCGTCGTCGCCGCCATCGAGCCGCAGCTCTATGCCGCGGAAAATTTCCGCGCCCAGCGCAAGGCGCCGGACAGCATGGACGCCTGGGACCTCGTGATGCGCGCGCTGTCGCATCACTGGCGTGTGACGCGCCAGGATAGCGTGGTGGCGCAGGCGCTGCTGGAGAAAGCCATCAAGATCGACCCGCAATACGGACAGGCGCTCGGCGTGTTGGCCGCCAGCCACATCTTCGGCGTCCACATGGGATGGGAAGACAGGGCGGAAGCGGTGCCGGCCGCCGAGCGCGCGGCGCTCGCGGCCATTCATGCCGACAGCGAAGATGCCTGGGCGCATCATGCGCTCGGAAGCGTCTATCTGTTCGCGCGCCGCTTCGACGATTGTCTCGCCGAATTCGAGCTCGCGCTGGAGCTCAATCCCAGTTTTTCACCTGCACGCGGCTATTACGGCGTCGCGCTGGCCTATTGCGGCCGGTGGGAGGAGGGCGATCGCGTCGCGCGCCAGGCATTGCGGCTCTCTCCGCGTGACCCGTTTGCCGCGGTTTATTACGGAGTTGCCTCCTACTGCCAGTTCGTCGGCGGAAACTATGACGAGGCGATCGGTCTCTCGCGCGAAGCCCTGCGTCTGCGCCCCGATTTCGTCGGCGCCCATCGTGTACTCACCGCCGCCGCCGCAATGACCGAACAACGGGAATTGGCGACCTCGGCGCTGAAAGCGCTGCGCCGCGTTCAGCCGAACCTCACGCTCGACTGGTTGGCCAGCGAGATGCCCTTCAGATGCGAGGCCGAGCGCGAGCATTATCTCGCGGCGTTCCGCTGGGCCGGGCTTGAGTAACAAAGCTCGATTGGACGCGCATAAGACATGGGTGTTGCACAGGTGGAGCGGCGTCCATGCAGCAGATGCTCGAAGCCCTGTGGAAGCCGCGGGCAAACAGGTTGTCTGTATTACCACTTGCCATCCAAACGCATCGTGGATGTTATCTTCGCTTGCCCCTCAGCTTGTCCGTTGTAAGCGGCACGGCGAGCTTGTCCTTCAGCTCGGTGCAGGTCCTGCGCGCTTCCGCGACCATCAGTGAACAGGTTTCGATGTGATCGAAGGCGCGCTTGGCCTCTTCGCGATAGCGTTCGGCGATCTCCTTCAGCTCCTTGGTCACCGTCATGGCATCGCGGGTCATCGCCTCGCATTGCTTGGCGCGTTCGACCAGGTCGACGCCGATCGATTCGATCTCTTTCGCCGTAGCTTCGTATTCGCGGACCACGGCTTCTGCCGACAGTTTGCCGATTTCCGTGGCCCCGTCGCGGTGCTCGACATATTCGGGCATGGCCATACGCGGTGCGTCGGCCATCGGTGTAACGTGAGAAGACCGCGGATCCTGCAGGCTTGAACGGATTTCGCGTTCGATGTCGAGCGGCGAGCGGCCGCCTGTTGACTGAACCATTTTTAGTACTCCCTTTGGAAAAGGGTTGAGGGAACTGCTTAATGGTTGATTACTCGGTTGCCGCGCCGACGCGCGCAACACAATGCGTCCGTTAAGCTTATTTGTTGTGATTAATATCGGTGCAGCGGGTTAATTCTGGAGCCGTCAGAGCGGGATTTTGGAGGCGGTCCGGGCGGGCGCGGAGTCACGACCCCTGCAGGATCAGTTTCAGCTCGAGATCGCGGAATGCGTAATAATTCCTGCGGATCCACTGATGCAGCTCGGTTGACGAGTCCTGTTCCTGCCGCAGATAGCCGGTGAAGGAGAAGGTCAGGCGGTCGATATAGGTCTTGAGGAAGGTCGGCAGCGCCGCGATGCGCAGGATGCGGCCGTGCAACATCGACGGCAGCAATTCGCCGCGCACCACAAACTCGTTGTCCACGATGATCAGGTGCGACGAGGGAATCTGTTGCCGCAGCATCTCGTGCGCGCGTGACGACACGCGGTCGGTGTCGGCCACGAACAGGACAATTGGCGCCACGTTGCGACGGACCGCCTCCTTCAGGAAGCCGATCTCCTCCGTCATCTTGAAGAACTCGTCGAAGGCGTGGAAGCCGAGGTCGATCACCTTCGACAGCCCGTCGTCGAGGATGATGCGGTCCATCAGTTGCATCTTGCCATAGGTGCCGATGACGTCGGCGGTCTCGGTGATGCCGGGCAGGTAGTCGAGCAGCGACGGCTCTTTGAAGTTGATGTCGAACGCCGTCACCCTGCCGTTCTTCAGCAGCAGGAATTCGCCGAGCAGCCGTGCCAGCAGCGTCTTGCCGACCTGCGGGCGGGGCGAGCAGATGATGTAGATTGGGGTCGCGGGCATCACCCGCTATATCAGTAGATTTTTTCCGCTAATCCAGCCGGAACTTCCGGCGTGCCAATTATTTTTCGCTGCTGCGCACCGACGGCTTGGCCGAGCCCACGATATCGGTCAGCTTGATCCGGTCGAATTCGCTCCAGACATTGGCAAGCCAGTGCCGGACATAGCCGCGCAGCACGAAGGAATAGTTCGCGGCCTCGTCATGCGGGCCCTTGTTGGCGACGAATTTCAGGAACGGGACGGAGGCGACCTCGACCTGCTCATAGGCCATTTCGTTGAGCTTGGGGATCGTGAGGTCGGTCGCGTCCTTGATGCGGTTGAAATAGGAATTGTAGGTCGCCTGATCCCACTGGAAGAACGGGGTGTCGTTGATAAAGTTCTTCACCAGGAAGTACTTGGCGCCCGACATGAAGTTCGCGGTTTCGGCGATCTCGTCCAGCGAGGCGATCGAGGGGCCGAGGATATGGAACACGGCGAAGGTGATCTGGCCGCCCTTGGCGGCGTCGAGGAAACCGATGTCGCGCAGCGAAGCCAGCGCCCGCGAGAGCAGGCCGGCGCGGACGTCGATCACGGTGACCGAGGGTGATACGGCATTGAGCGTATCGAATATCTTCATCTGGTCGGCCGTCACCGTCATATCGACGATTTCGGTGATATCCGGGTGGAAGCGCTTCAGGGTGCCGCGCGGGGATTCGGTGTCGAATGACCGGGTCGGCACGTTGTTTGCGCTGAAATAGTCGAGCAGGGTACGCGAAACCGTGGTCTTGCCGACCCCGCCCTTGTCCGCGCCCACCACAATCACTGCCGGCTTTGCTGCCATGTCGGTCCCTTTAACGCCCCCGACCGTCAGTGGCCGGCTTATTCGATACCTTGTTTGGGCGCGAAGATGGCAGAAACAAGGGAGAATTCAAATCATTAGACCGGCCGTTCCGGCGCGATGCCGATATTTTCGTCATTTTGGTTTAAAGGCCTAGTGGCGTCCCCAGGGACCACCGGTATTGCCCCACGGGCCGGGTAGCGGAGGGGGAGCCGGCGGAGATGCATTCGGGACGTCGGCCGGATTGGCGGCATCGCTCCAGGGCCCGTGCGGCGCGGGCAGCGGCGCCTGGTCGGGGACCGGCTGGTCGCCCTGTTCAGGGGCCTCGGTGGTATGCATCGGCAGCGCCAGCGGGCCCTCGTAGTGACCGCCGGCATATTTCACCAGCGCCTGCACGCGGGATTCGACCGACGGATGGGTCGCAAACAGGTCAGCAAAACCCTCGCGGGGGTTGTCCACGCAGAGTTCCATCACCGCGGAAGTTGCACCGGGCAGCTCGCCGCGGCCCTCGATCTTGCGCAGCGCCGAGATCATGGCGTCGGGATTCTTGGTCAGTTCGACCGAGCCGGCATCCGCCAACAGCTCCCGCGAGCGCGACAGCGCCAGTTTCACGAGCTGCGACAGCGCCCAGGCCAGCACGATCAGCACCACCGCGACAATGATGATGACAGCCGCGCCACCGCCGCCGCCCTTCCTGTCGCTGCTGCCGCCGCTGTCCGACGAGGACGACGAGGAGGACGATCTTCCGCTGCTCCAGCCGCCGCCGTAATAGCCGAAATTGGAAAAGCCGCGGAACAGGAGCTCGGCGAAGAAGCCGACCACGCCCGCGATGACCACGGCGACCACCATCATCTGCACGTCGCCGTTGCGGATGTGGGTGAGCTCGTGGCCGAGCACGGCCTCCATTTCCTGGTCGCTGAGCGTGTTCAGAAGGCCCGTTGTGACGGTGATGGCGTATTGCCGCGGGTTCAGGCCCGTCGCGAAGGCGTTGAGGGCATCGCTCTCCATGATCTTCAGCTTCGGCATCGGAATGCCGCGCGAGATGCAGAGGTTTTCCAGGAGATTGTAGAGCCGCGGCTGCTGCTGCCGCGTGACGCTCTCGCCGCCGGTGACGGCGTCGATGATCGACTGGTGGAAGAAATAGGCGATGACGATCCAGAGCACGGCCGCGCCCGTCGACCAGGGCAGGGTCCGGATCACGTCGGACAGCGCCGCCTTCAGGTAATAGGGGACGGTCGCATCGCCGTTGCTCAGGACCTCGAAGATCAACCCGCCGGCATAGACGATCACATAGACCAGCAGGAACAGGCCCGCGAGCAGGATCAGCGAACGCGTCTTGTTCGCGGCGATGTGGGTATAGAGACCGTAGGCGGCCATGGCTAAGCACCGTCATTCCGGGATGGTCCGAAGGACCAGACCCGGAATCTCGAGATTCCGGGTTCGGTCCTGCGGACCGCCCCGGAATGACGAGTGAGTTGGAACATGCTGATGATCCGGATTCTCAGAACTTCACGCTGGGCGCGGTCTCGACTTCGGCGCGGCTGGTGCCGAGATCGAAGAAGTCCTTCCTGGTGAAGCCGAACATGCCGGCGAACAGGGCTGCCGGCATCTGCTGGATGCCAGTGTTGTATTCCTGGACCGCGTTGTTGAAGAAGCGGCGGCTCGCAGCGATCTTGTTTTCGAGATCGGACAGCTCGCTCGCGAGTTGCTGGAAGTTCGCGTTGGCTTTCAGGTCCGGATAGGCTTCCGACAGCGCGATCAGCCGCCCGAGCGCGCCGGAAAGCTGGTTCTCCGCCGCCGACACCTGCGCCGGTCCCTGCGCCGACATCGCCGAGTTGCGCGCCTTGATCACCTCTTCCAGCGTGCCGCGTTCATGCGACGCATAGCCCTTCACCGTCTCGACCAGGTTCGGGATCAAATCGTGGCGCTGCTTGAGCTGCACGTCGATGTCGGCAAACGACTGGTTCACGCGCTGGCTAAGCGCGACCAGCCGGTTATAGGCACCGAAGGCGAAGAGGACGAGAACGACGATGACGCCGAGAACGATCCAGCCGGACGACATGGAGAAACTCCTGGTGGGGACAAGGGGAAGCGAAGATCTGGACGAGAATGAGCAGGCGTATCAGCAAGCCACGAGGTGGGGTTCCCCTTAGTCTGACGCAAGAAGTTTTAAGTTCAACGGCAAGTGGCGGAAACCCTTAAGTTTTCTCCGCGACGGCATCGCCCCAGCGCCAGTGCCGGGCCTTCGCATAGGCTTGCCTGTCGCGGCGCGGCACCTTGGCGACGTCGAGGCCGTCGATGGTGCAGAGCTTGGCCGTAATCTCGGCCTTGCCGATCGCGGGTTGCGCCAGCACGCGGGACGCGCGAGCAGCGGAAGGCGTTCGCGACAGCACGATGTAGGAGAAACGCTCGTCCTCGAACGGCACGTCGGCGCCCTTGACCTGCTTGTGCGCACGCGAGCGGGCCAGACGCTGGGAAAAGTGGCACCAGTCCGGTGAGACGAGAGGGCAGTGCCGGTCATGCGGACAGGGCGCCAGCACATGCGCGCCGGCGGCAACCAGTTGCTCGCGGAGCGCGACGACGCGTGCATAGCCCGCCGGAGTGCCGGGTTCGACGACCACGAGGATATCGCGCGTTCTTGTCCACATCGCCTCGACCAAGGATTTTCGTTCGGCCTCGCCGAGCTCGCCGATCAGGTAGCTTGCGATGACGAGATCGGCGGCGTCCGTCCTGGCGAGCGAGGCGCGGGCTTCGCCGCCCTCGTAGTGCAGGCCGCCGAGGCGCGTGCTGTCGCGCAGGAGATCGAGCGCAAGCGTCCGCAGGCTTTGATTGGCATCGAGCAGCACGAAGGATGTGAGCGTCGGGAAGGCTTCCGCCACCGCCCAACTCGCCGTGCCGGGCCCCGCGCCGACATCGAGCAAAGACTGCGGCGCGAAGTCGGGCCGCGCTTCAAGCAACGCGTTCAGGCAGGCGCTCAGGGCGGCGTAGGTCGCGGGCATCCGCGCCAGGACGTAGGCGAGCGCGTCGGTGCCGGATTTGATCGCGGCCGAGCTGCCGCCGTCGCGATAGGTCTTCGAGATCGATGCCGCGCGGGCCGCCACGTCGTTGCGGGACAGGCCCTCCAGCCTTGCTTCCAGTGCAGCCCTGAGTTCGGCGGGGAGGTGAGGCGGGATCATGGCTGACCGTCATCTCCACGTCATTCCGGGGCGATGCGAAGCATCGAACCCGGAATCTCGAGATTCCGGGTCTGGTCCTTCGGACCATCCCGGAATGACGAAGTATCCTCACGCCACGTTCTGGTCGAGGATCTTCACCGCCTCATCGAGCGCAACCGACACGAGCTGCGACACGCCGCGCTCGGCCATGGTCACGCCAAACAGCCGGTTCATCCGCGCCATGGTGATCGGGTTGTGCGTGATGATGATGAAGCGCGTATCCGTCGAATTCGTCATCTCGTGCAGGAGGGTGCAGAAACGTTCCACGTTGTGGTCGTCCAGCGGCGCGTCGACCTCGTCCAGCACGCAGATCGGCGAGGGGTTGGTGAGGAACACTGCGAAGATCAGCGCCAGCGCCGTCAGGGCCTGCTCGCCGCCTGACAACAGCGACAGGGTTTGCGGCTTCTTGCCCGGCGGTTTGGCAATGATCTCGAGGCCGGCTTCAAGCGGATCGTCGCTTTCGATCAGATGCAGTGCCGCCTCGCCGCCGCCGAACAGCTCCGTGAACAGCCGCCTGAAATGGCCGTTGACGACCTCGAACGAAGCCAGCAGGCGCTCGCGCGCCTCGCGGTTGAGGCTCTGGATGCCCTGGCGCAGGCGCTTGATCGCTTCGACAAGGTCGTCGCGCTCGGTGGTGAGCGCGGTGTGCTGGGCCTCGACCTCGCGGAGCTCTTCCTCCGCGCGCAGGTTTACCGCGCCAAGCCGCTCGCGGTCGCGGCGCAGCTTTTCGAGATTCTCCTCGATCTCGGCGAGCGGCGGCAGCTCCGCGCCCGGTTCGATCTCGGCGAGGCCTGCGACGGCCTGCGGCTCGACTTCGAGCATGTCGTGGATTTCGCGCTCGACATCGGAAAGCCGGCGCCTGGAGCCTTCCATGCGCTCCTCGGCGCGGGCGGTGGCTTCGCGGGCGCTCGACAGCGCTTCCAGCGATGCTTTCGCGGCGCGGTCGGTCTCGGCCATCGCGGTCTCGGCGGCGGCCAACGCGTCGGCGGCGACGCGGCGGTCGTTTTCGGCATGCTCGATCTCGGAGATCAGCGCGCTGCGCTTCTCGGCGAATACCGCCGGGGCGTTCTCCAGTTCCGTGCGCTCCGCCGTGACCTCGGTGAGGCGGGCCTCGATGGTCGCAATCTGCGAGGCGGCGCTGGCCTTGCGGTTGGCCCATTCGCTGCGTTCGGCTGATATCGCCTGCACGCGGCGATCGGCCAGCTCGGCCTCGCGGGCGAGCGCCTGCGCTTCAGCGCGCACCTGTGCGGCCGAGCGGCGATGGTCGTCGATGTCGGTGCGGACCGCGGCCAGCCTGGTTTCGGTCTCGAGGCTCGGGGGTAATTCAGCCAGCGCCGCCGCGGCGTCCTGGTGCGCGCTTTCGACCTCGGTACGATCTATGGTGAGGCGGCTATAGGCTTCGAACAGCGCGGACTTGCGCGCGGCGTGGCGGTTGATCTCGCGCTCGGTCGCGGCGTGGCGCTCGCGCGCCGCATCGGCCTCGCGCTGGGCGGCGCGGGAGGCTTCGCGCGCGGCGCTCTCGGCTTGCGCTGCGGCCTTCACTTCGGCCTCCGCCGTTTCGAGCGCCTGGCGCTTGGCGGCGACATCGAGGCGGGCCTGCTCGACTTCGTGCTCGATATCGACCAGCCGCGCGCGTTCGGCGAGGCGGCGGGCCGCGCCTGTCGGCGCATGCGCGGCCGCAACGAAGCCGTCCCATCGCCAGACGTCACCTTCGGGCGATACCAGCCGCTGGCCGGTCTTGAGCTGAGACACCAGTTCCGCGCCGCGTTCCCTGGCTACGACGCCGATCTGCTTCAGGCGGCGGGCCAGTTCCGGCGGCGCCTGCACACGGGCGGCCAGCGGCTCGACGCCGGCAGGCAAAGAGGGATCGTCGAGATCGGCGCCGGCCACCGTCCAGCGCATCGGCGCGGTGGGATCGACGGGCGCGTCGAGATCGTCGCCGAGGGCAGCACCCAGCGCCTTCTCAAAACCCTTGGTGACGGTGACGCCGTCGATGATCGGCGGCCAGAGGTTCTTGGTCGCGCCGGTGACGAGTTTCGCAATGGTGCGCGCTTCGGTCTCGAGCCGCTGCACCCGCTTGTCGGCTTCCGCAAGTGGCGCGCGGGAGGCTTCGAGTTTCTCACGGGCGGTCACCTGGGCGGTCTCGGCTTCCTGCGCGGTGGCCTCGGCCTGTGCCCGGTTCTGCTGTGCGGTCTCCGTGGCGGCAGCGAGCGCCGCGATGTCGCCGAGACCGCCGGTCTCTTGGGCGAGCTTGCGTTCATCCGCCTGGACATTGGCGATGTCGTGGTCGAGACGCGCGAGGCGGTCGCGATGCCCGCTGACGTTGGCCTCGAGCTGGTTGCGCCGCGCGGTGAGGTCGGCGAGCACCGTCGTGAGCTCGCCGAACAGCCGTTCGGTGTCAGCCAGCGTTGCTTCGGCGGCGGCGACGCGCTCATCGACCCCGGAGCGCTTCTCGACGCGCGACTTGATCTCTTCCTTCAGCTCGGCGTCTTCGGAGTCGAGGCGCTGCAGCGCGACGTCGGCATCCGAATTCTGCTGCTGCTCGCGGGCAATGTCGGCCGAGAACTGCGTCAGCCGGCGCTCAAGCTCCGCGACGCGCTCTTTGGCGCGCTCTTCCTCGCGGTCGAGCATGTCGCGGGCATTGTTGAGCCGCTGCAGGCCGGCCGCGGCGCGGGCTTCGGCCTCGCGCAAGGCCGGCAGTTCGGCGGCGCGAACCGCCTGGATACGCGCGGCTTCCGCCTGTTCGCGGGTGCGCTCGGCCATCTCGCGCACGGTGAGGTCGTGGGTGTGCGCCGAGTCCGTCACGTCCGTGTTGGCTTCAAGCCAGCGCAGATGGTACAGCATCGCCTCGGCCTTGCGCACCTTGGCAGCGACCTCGCGGTAGCGGATCGCCTGCCGCGCCTGCTTCTTCAGGCCTTCCATCTGGCCGGCGAGCTGGCCGATCACGTCCTCGACGCGGGTGAGGTTGGTCTCGGCGGCCTTCAGCCGCAGCTCGGCTTCATGGCGCCGGGCATGCAGGCCGGCGACGCCGGCGGCGTCTTCCAGCACGCGGCGGCGCTGCTCGGGCTTGGCCTGGATGATCTCGCCGATCTTGCCCTGGTGCACGAGCGCGGGCGAACGTGCGCCGGTCGCGGCATCGGCAAACAGGATCTGCACGTCGCGGGCGCGCACGTCGCGACCATTGATGCGATAGACCGAACCCGCCTCGCGCTCGATGCGGCGGGAGATTTCCAGAAGCTGGCTGTCGTTGACGGCCGCCGGCGCGGTGCGATCGGCGTTGTCGATCGTCATCACCACTTCGGCGTGGTTGCGCGCCGGGCGGTTGCCGGAACCGGCGAAGATCACCGCGTCCATGTCGGCGGCGCGCAGCGACTTGTGCGAGGTTTCGCCCATCGCCCAGCGCAGCGCCTCGACGAGATTCGACTTGCCGCAGCCGTTCGGACCGACGACGCCGGTTAGGCCCGGTTCGATCATGAAATCAGTGGGTTCAACGAACGACTTGAAACCGTGGAGGCGAAGACGCGTCAGCTTCATCGACTGGAATCTTTCTTGGCAGGGCCCGAATCTCCCTGCCGGGACAATACCATAGAAGGCAATGTCGGTGTGGGGGTTGAGTCGCTTTTGGCGCTCTGATGGCCCCGGACAATGGCTTTGCCGTGGCCCCACGGCAACCGGGCGGGGTTTCTTTTCCCAAGCCTTTTGCTGGGGTTATCCGCGAAAATGAATCTTGACCGAGACCGAGGCGCGAATCAGCGCCTGAGCAGCGGCTTGATCTTCCTGTTGAAATCGAACGCGGTGTCGTTCCGAATCAGCTGCCCTTGAGGAGCGCGTTGATCTTCTTGGAAAACTCGTCGAACGAGGTCTCGCCCTTGATCTTCTCGCCATTGAGGAAAAAGGTCGGCGTCGAGTCCACCTTCAGCACGTCGCTGGCGTATTTCTGGTCGGCGGCGATCTTGTCGAGCAGCGACTGATCTTTCAGGCAGGCTTCGACTTCCTGCTGGCTGAGGCCGGCCTGCTTGCCGATCCGCCCGAGCGTCTCGGTGGTGTTCTTCACCACCCAATCATTCTGCTGGCGGAACAGGAGATCCGTGACGGCGAAATATTTCGCGGCGTCGCCCTTGGCGATGCAGCGCGACAGCATCGAGCCTGCGGCGGCTTTGATGTCGAGGGGAAACTCGCGGAAGATGTAACGGATCTTGCCGGTGTCGATGAACTCCGACTTGATCTTCGGGAACACATCGGCGTTGAACGCCGCGCAGTGCGGACAGGTCATCGACGCATATTCGGTGATGGTCACCTTGGCGTCGGCCGGGCCCAGCGCCATGTCCGGCAGCGAGACGGGTTTTGCGACATCGGCGGCGCCCTGCGCCATCGCCTCGGCGATGAACCGCGGCGGCGAAAGGCCTGCGATCCCTGCAAGTCCGGCCAGGGAAAGGGCGGCGGTGAAGGCGCGGCGCGTGATGATCAAGGCAGGCTCCCGGATTGGCGCTTTTCGCGTGTCAAAACAGGCCTGTTCGCTAGCTTGAAACGGCTGGCGTGGCAATGGCCGGCGGGAACCGTACGCGGACGCTACAGCGTCAATTTCGCTTGATTGCGGCGCCGAGCCGCGCCAGCGCCGCGCGCAACTCCTCATCCTCCACCGCGGACAGGGTTTCGGAGATTTCGGCGACCGCCTTCGGGTCCGGCGGGCGAGGCGGTGAGGGGCGGTCGCGCCGCGACAGCGGCGCCTGCCGCAGCGCCAGCCTGCCGACGGCGCTCCAGCCGAAGAAGCGGTTGACCCGCTGCAGGATCACGTCGGAGGAGTGCTGGATCTCCAGCGCTATCGGGCCCTCGACCCGGAGCACCAGGGTCGCCGGTTCCTGGGGCTGGCCCTCGACCGGCCGCGGCCACTGCATCTTCAGCGGCTCCGAATGGGCTGCGATCTCGGGGCCGGCGATCTCGGCCCATCGCGTCACCAGCTCGCGTGCGGCAAAGCCCTGCTTGGCATAGGCGTCGGAGAAGACGTCGCTGAGCAGGACGGAGAGTGGCTTTGCGCTGATCCGGCCGGGCTTGGACATTTGAGTGTTATATCACCGCCGCATCCCGCAGTCTCGGTCACGCCGCGCGCGGGCGAATAGCCTTCAGGTCGCGGTCGATCTGTCGCCGCCGCTGCATCAAATCGTAATCCATCTGGAGCCCGAGAAAGAATCCTTCGGAGACACCGAAATAGCGCGCAAGGCGAAGATCGGTATCCGCGGTAATATCCCGCTTGCCGAGCACGATCTCGTTGATGCGGCGCGGCGCGACACGCACCGCGCGCGCAAGGGCATTCTGGCTCAAGTCCATCGGCTTGAGGAACTCTTCGAGCAGGATTTCGCCGGGATGCGGGTTGCGCAACAGTCCGTTCCTAGCCGTGGTAGTCGACGATTTCGACATGCATCTTTTTCTCCGTCGTTCCGGGGCGCGTCGAAGACGCGAACCCGGAACCTCGAGATTCCGGGTCTGGTGCTTACGCACCATCCCGGAATGACGCTATATGGCGGCATGAGTCTATCAGCCGCAGCCGCCACGCAAAAGCAAAGCGAAGCAATCATCGACCGCCCCGCGCTGCTGCTCGCCTGGTATGATCGGCATCGCCGGAAACTGCCGTGGCGGCCGCCGGCAGGCGAGCGCACTGATCCGTACCGGGTCTGGCTGTCGGAGATCATGCTGCAGCAGACCGGCGTCAAAACCGTCGGGCCCTATTTCGAGAAGTTTCTGGCGCGCTGGCCCGATGTGGCCGCGCTGGCGGGCGCTTCGCTCGACGACGTCCTGCGGATGTGGGCCGGGCTCGGCTATTATTCGCGCGCCCGCAATCTCTATGCCTGCGCGGTCGCGGTGGCGCGCGAGCATGGCGGGGTGTTTCCCGACACGGAAGAGGGGTTGCGTGCGCTGCCGGGGATCGGGCCCTATACCGCGGCTGCGATCGCTGCGATCGCGTTCGACCGCCGCACCATGCCGGTCGACGGCAATATCGAACGCGTGGTTTCGCGGCTGTTCGCGGTGGAAGAGACGCTGCCGCAGGCGAAGCCCGTGATCCAGCAACTTGCGGCGACCTTGCTCGGTCCTTCCCGCGCCGGCGACGAGAAGTCTCGCGCCGGAGACAGTGCGCAGGCCTTGATGGATCTGGGTGCGTCGATCTGCACGCCGAAGAGGCCGGCCTGTTCACTCTGTCCGCTGAATGAGGATTGCACAGCCCGCACGCAGGGCACGCAGGAGACCTTTCCGCGCAAGCTGGCGAAGAAGACCGGAGAGCTGCGCCGCGGCGCCGCCTTTGTGGTGACGCGCGGCGACGAGCTCCTGGTTCGC
>Ga0207707_10001003_pt1 | contig 27052 bp, 23 predicted proteins | sample KBSC83BmetaG_FD_184336 | JGI IMG/M metagenome (GOLD analysis project Ga0207707, IMG submission 184336) | Corn rhizosphere microbial communities from Kellogg Biological Station, Michigan, USA - KBS C8-3B metaG (SPAdes) (version 2) | ecosystem: Host-associated > Plants > Roots > Rhizosphere ... | reverse complement strand
ATCCTGCTGGAAAAGTGGGAAGGCGAACTGCGTCACGACATCAGACGATTGATCGCCTACAGCGCCTACAAATTGCCGTAGATCTCGGCGATGAGCCGCTCGTGATTAAAAATTTTCAGGCGCGCGGCGATCTCGGCGCCAGGCAAAGCCGTGAAGCTCTTCAGATAGCGTTCTTTCAGTTTCAGGATCCGCTGATAGCTCTCCTCGATCCGGGCGCGCAGTATCGGTTCTCTTTCCGCTTCCGAGCATAAAAATTCGCAGACCGCTGCGGCTTTCGCCAACTCGTGGCAAAACAACAGAACGTCGACTCCCGCGAGCACGGCGCGCGCCGCGGCTTCTTCCGCCGTGAAATGGTCGCTGACGGCCTTCATCTCGAGATCGTCGCTGAAAACCACGCCGTCGTAGCCCATCTGGTGGCGCAGCAGTCCCGTGATGATCGGTTCCGAAAGAGTGGCAGGCAAGTTCGGATCGAGCGCGCTGTGGCGGACGTGCGCGGTCATCAGCGCCTCCACGCCATTCTTGCAGGTGTGAGCGAACGGTGGAAGCTCGACGGCTTTTAACTGATCCAGAGATTTTTCCACCGCCGGCAGGGCGAGATGAGAATCCACCGCGGTGTCGCCGTGGCCGGGAAAGTGCTTGCCGCAGGGAATAATGCCGCCGTCGCGCAGGCCGTCGATCCAGGCCGAGCTCATCTCGATCACCTTTGCCGGCGCCGTGCCGAAGGCGCGATCGCCGATGATCGGGTTAGACGGGTTCGAGTTCACGTCCAACACCGGCGCGAAATTGAGATTGATGCCGACGAGCGCTAGCTCCACGGCCGCGGCGCGGCCGCAGCGGTAGGCAAGCTCCGCATCGGCGCGCGCGCCGATCTGCGCCGCGGCAGGAAAATGGGTAAACGGCGGCGGCAGCCGGTGCACCTGTCCGCCTTCCTGATCGATGGCGATAAACGGCCGCGGCGCTTCAGTCGTATCCCAGAGCTCGCGGCAGAGCGACGCGATTTGCTCAGGGGAGCGGCAATTATCGCGAAAAAGTATGAAGCCGCCGAAGCTGTATCCCTCGAAAGTCCAGCGTTCGTCAGTTTCCAGGGACTCACCACGGCAGCCGACGATGAACATCTGAGCGATTTTTTCGCGCAATGATTCCACCGCGCGATTATACCACGACCTAGACAATTTTCGGGTCAGCGTGTAGATTCGACGGCGACGAATGGAGCGCTCGAAATATATCGTCGTCGAAGGGCCGATCGGCGTGGGCAAGACCAGCTTGGCCAAAATGCTCGCGCACGAGTTTCAGGCGCGCACAGTGTTCGAGCGGATCGAAGACAACCCGTTTTTGCCGAAATTCTACAAATCCCGCGAGACCCACGCCTTCCAGAATCAGACTTTTTTTCTGCTCAACCGCTACCAGCAGCAGATCGAGCTGGCGCAGCAGGATCTGTTCGCGCAAAACACCGTGGCGGATTATCTGTTCGCCAAGGACCAGATCTTCGCGAGCCTCACGCTCAGCGCCGAAGAGTTGAATCTTTACCAGCAAATTTACGCGCTTTTGAATACTCGCGTGGCCAAACCCGACCTGGTCGTGTACCTCCAGGCGCGCCCGGAAGTGCTTTACAAACGGGTTAAAAAAAGGGATAAAAAGTACGAGCGAAGCGTGACCTTCGAATACCTCGCCGAGGTGGCACAGGCGTACAATCAGTTCTTTTTTCACTACGATGAAACGCCTTTGCTGGTGGTGAACACCTCGGAGATTGATTTCGTGTCGAGCAGCAAGGATCTGGCTGACTTGATCAAGGAAGTCAACGGCATGGGTTCGGGGACGCAGCACTATATACCGCTTGGATCCCGGTAGTCGGACCGAGACGGATGCCCACAGGCGAATTTTTGGGGAGAGCCGAGCGGCTCTTTCCGCCCGCGTTGGCCTTCCGGTTCGGTCCGGAGGGCTTTTTTATTTGGAGGGGCAGCCATGGGCGACAAGATCACGGTGCCGCACATTGCGAAGATGAAACAGCGCGGCGAGAAAATCACCTGTCTCACCGCTTACGACTATTCCTTTGCGCGCATCCTGGACGAAGCCGGGGTCGAAATACTCCTGGTGGGCGATTCGCTGGGCTGCGTCGTCCAGGGTTACCCAAACACGCTGGCCGTCACGCTGGACGAGATGGTTTACCACACCCGGCTGGTGGCGCGCGCGCGCAAGCAAGCGCTCGTGATCGGCGACATGCCGTTTCTCTCGTATCAAGTGAGCCGGGAGCAGGCGCTGCAAAACGCCGGGCGACTGGTCAAGGAGGGGGGCGCCGAGGGGGTGAAGCTCGAAGGCGGCGTGACCATGCGCGGCGCCATCGACGCAATCGTCAATATCGGCATTCCGGTGATGGGCCACGTCGGACTCACGCCGCAGTCGGTGAACCGTTTCGGCGGCTATAAAGTTCAAGGGCGTGACAAACAATGTCGCGAGAACGTGCTCAGGGATGCGCTGGCGGTGGAAGAAGCCGGCGCATTCGCCGTTGTTCTCGAAGGCATGCCGCTCGACTTGGGCCGCGAGATCACCGAGCGTTTGACCATTCCCACCATCGGCATTGGCGCCGGTGCCCACTGCGATGGCCAGGTGCTCGTGATCCATGACATGCTCGGTTTGTTCGATGACTTTACGCCCAAATTCGTCAAACGATACGCCGACCTGAAAAGCACGGTCGCGAACGCGGCCAAGGAGTTTATTGGGGAAGTAAAGGAAAGAAAATTTCCGCTGGAAGAGCACTCGTTCAGATAGGAGTGACCAATGGAAAATCGAAGCGTTGAAGTTTTCACAAAAACATCGCTCCAGTACCGCACCACTCCGCCGCCCTATCGAGCGATGCAGATCATCGAATCCATCTCCGCCATGCGCCGCTGGAGCGCAGACGAGCGCCGGCAGAACCGCCGCATCGTGCTCGTGCCGACCATGGGATATCTGCACGAAGGGCATCTCGCGCTGGTGCGCGAGGCCAAGGAGCGCGCCGATCGCGTTGTGGTGTCGATCTTCGTCAACCCGCTGCAATTCAGTCCAAGCGAGGACTTCACCGCATATCCACGCGACCTGGAGCGCGACCGCAGGCTCCTGGAGAACGAAGACATCGCCGCGCTTTTCCTTCCCTCGACCGAGGAAATGTATCCGGCCGGCGCTCAGACCCACGTCGAAGTCGAGAAGCTGAGCCTGCCGCTTTGTGGAGCAATGCGGCCGGACCATTTTCGCGGCGTGGCGACGGTCGTTGCCAAGCTTTTCAATATTGTCCAGCCGCAGGTCGCGATCTTCGGCGAAAAAGACTACCAGCAGCTTCAGGTGATCCGCCGAATGGTGCGCGATTTGAGTATGGACGTGGAAATCGTCGGCCATCCGATAGTGCGCGAGCCGGATGGTTTGGCCATGAGCTCGCGCAACGCTTATCTCACGGCCGAGGAGCGCCGCGCCGCGCTCTGCCTCTCGCGCTCGCTCTGCAAAGCCGAGCGCTTTTTACGGCGCGGCGAAGCTTCGGCGGCGGCGCTGCTGGGTCTGGTTCACGCCGAATTGGCCAAGGAGCCGCTCGCCGAGGTCGAGTATGTCAAACTTTGCGATCTGGAAACCCTCGACGAAGTCGAGCGAGTGAAAGAGGCAGCGCTGCTTGCCCTCGCGGTTCGCTACGGCAGGGCGCGGTTGATCGACAATCGGGTGCTCAGGCGTTGACGGGAAAGGCGTTGCGGTGGTGGACGAGGAATCGGGAAAAATCAAAACCCACTGGAGCGACAGCCTGCGGCGGTACTTCATCGCCGGGTTGCTGGTGTTCCTACCTCTCGCGATAACCCTCTGGTTTATCGGCTGGGTCATCGATTTGCTGGATGGTGTCCTGGCGGTGCTGCCGGCTGCGCTCCATCCGAATTCCTACCTGCCTTTTGCGATTCCCAAGCTCGGTGCGGTCGTCACGCTGGTATTGATTTTATTTCTCGGCGTATTGACTAGCGGTGTCGCGACGCGACGCTTTCTCGCAGCCTGGGAACGCGTATTTATCCAAATCCCGATTTTTCGCGGCATCTACACCGCCGTGCAAAAGCTCGTGCAGACGTTTTTAGGACAGTCGAACGCGCAGCGCCAGGTCGTGATGATCGAGTATCCGCGTACGGGCGTGTTCACGGTGGGCTTTGCTATGGGCCGGGCCTGGCCGCATCTCGAAAACAAGATGAACGCCCAGCTCGTCAATGTCTTCGTGCCGACGACCCCCAACCCGACCTCGGGTTTTTATCTGCTGGTGCCGAGCAATGAAGTAACCCCGCTCAACATGACCATGGAGGAAGCGCTCAAGCTGATCACTTCGAGCGGTCTCATCACCCCCGACGACAAACGGGAATTTCATGGCAGCTAACAAAGCCGCTCCCCCCGGCGAGCAAATCGTCTGCGTCAATCGTCAGGCACGCCACAACTACTTCATCGATGAGACCTACGAAGCGGGCTTGGTACTGGTGGGAAGCGAAGTCAAATCCCTGCGCGACGGCAAAGCCAATCTGGTGGACAGCTACGCGCGCATTCAAAAAGGCGAAGCGTTTTTGCTGAACACCCACATCAGCCCTTATCCCGGCGCCAACCAGTTCAATCACGAGCCGGCGCGAACGCGCAAACTTTTGCTGCACGAGCGCGAAATCGAGCGGCTCACGGGCAAGACCAAAGAGCGGGGTCTCACGCTCGTTCCGCTCAAAATCTATTTCAAAAACGGCCGCGCCAAAGTGGAGCTCGGCCTGGCGCGCGGCAAAAAGCTCTATGACAAGCGCGAAACCCTGCGCCGCAAAGTCGCCCAGCGAGAGGTCGAGCGGTCGCTCAAATCAAGGAATTAGTCTCGGCTTTGGAGTCCCGAGTCTTGGGTTGTATCAAACGCAGAACTTGTTAAAATTCCCTTGTATTCGAAACACGAGAAGCGAGACCGGGTAATCGATTTTATGGGGGCGATATGGGTTCGACGGAGGTAGGAAGTCAAAGTGGCATGCCGGGGTTCTGTTCACCCGTTAAACAAACAGATCTGCAATTTAAACGCAGACAATTTCGAATACGCCCTAGCTGCCTAATCGCAGTTAGCGTCTTACCGGCTTTCTCCCGCGGGGTTGGATAAGACGTCATTCAGTGGGATGGGCTGATTCTCCTGCCGGAGGGGATGAGGCCGAGATCCAAACCGGATAGCTCCGAGAAACCTTGCCGCTGGGGGTTCGCGGAGCGAGATCAAAACATCGGCTAAGCATGTAGTCATATTTGATGGAAGACCTTCGGACGGGGGTTCGATTCCCCCCGCCTCCACCAGTTTCACTTCCAGCCTGTTCCAGCAACATCCATAAAACGCTTGTAATTTCTTTGCGCGCGCCAATCGTTCCCAGACGGCGGCGATTCTCGGACAGAGAATAAAAATTAAAAATGACCTCGCGCTTCGAATTTACGATTTGGCGAGGCCTGGCATGAGTACGGACGGAACAATTAAAGAAGATTTTCAAAAAAAAGTGCTCGACCAAACCGTCGAGCTGGTTGGCCTAAAACTGTCGCCGCCGGTACGAAATTTCTTTGATTTCTCCACAGTAAAAAAGGTGCGGGCAGAACTTGAAGCAGCAAAATGGTCACCGGGCAAATGATCGCATTTTGCCAACAAGAGAGGGAAGAGTTTGGCACTAAATAGGAGGCGTCATGCTCAAGGCTTCTGACAATGCGATGTTCACTCAGGTTGGGCCGGGGACTCCCGGGGGCCAATGGCTTCGTCGGTACTGGCACCCAATCGCAATCTCCGACCAATGGAACGGCATCAAAACGCTTTGGAACTGTGATGAACAGTTCCAATTTAAGGGCCGGTTCGGAACAGTCGCTGAATTCGGCGAGCGGGTTGGGACATTCAAGGGACCTCCTACCGCGGTGAGGATCCTCGGAGAGGACCTCGTCCTTTTTCGTGACGGCAGTGGGCGCCTCGGGTTACTTGGATTACATTGCCCGCATCGCGGCACATCTTTGGAATTGGGCAGAATCCGACAAGACGGTATCGAGTGTTGCTACCACGGATGGAAATTCGATATTAACGGCAACTGCCTTGCTCAACCTGCGGAGCCTGCCGAAAGCACGCTGAAGAACAAAGTCCACCAGAAATCGTATCAGGTCAAAGAACTGGGCGGCTTAATTTGGGCCTATTTCGGTCCGGGCGAAGCACCGGTCCTGCCAAAAGTCGACGTGGTTGCTCGAGAGGATGGTATCCGCGCTGTGGAAAATTATGGACTCTGGCCGACCAATTACTTCCAGCTCATTGAAAACGCCCCGGATGCAACGCACACGGGTATTTTACACGCGGGAAAGGGCGGCGAACGCAGCGATATCTGGGGACACGAAATTCCACAAGCGAGCTGGGAGGAAAACGAATATGGACTCAAGACAACGTCCAGGCGATCAAACCTCACACGCTACGCGCAATTCATTTTGCCTACGGCTTATCGTTTAGCGCAGCCGTGGCCGGGTGGCACAATTAAATGGCCGCGCGCCTCGGCAATATGGAAAACGCCCGTGGACGACGCCTATACTTTAATGCTTAGCGTCGTATTCACGCCCTTCAAGGATGGCAAAAGTCCGGAATTGCCGGCCGGTTTTACGTTCGACATTACAGATGCGCTGCGCGTGCACAGGTTACAGGATTATCAAGCGATCATTAGCCAAGGCGAAGTTGCCGACCGGACCGGCGAAGTCCTCGGGACTTCAGACGGCGGAATTATATTGTTGCGAAAGATCATTATGGACGGCATTAGAGCCGTGCAAGAGGGGCGAGATCCGAAAGGCGTATGGCGTGACCCTAAAATGGATAGGCTTCTCGAATTCGGTACTGCTGTAACGGATAGTCAGATGACGAAAGTGGCTTAAGCGACCGATCAAACCGTTCGTCAAACTCTCTTTCTTTTTAGGTAGGGATGTCTTGGAGAAATTGATGGATATCCAGCGATTGTCCGAGACCGCGTGATAACGCCAATTCGTAGGCCGCTCCAGCAATTGACGCGAACTGTAACCCCTTGATGTCACCACTCGACCATCCTGCCGGCGCATTCCCTGCTGATAATTCTAAAAGAAGTGTAATATCGTCGCCTGATTCTCTGCCTAGGGGACTCTCAGTTTCCCATTTTACGCATGGAACATGCCGAGCATTAGGCATCGCCACCGAGTTTTGTCTTCCGTTGGGGATGCGTTGTCGTTCTTCTGGCTGGCCAGCTATATAAGCCATGACGCCATCGCGAATCTCTAAGTCTCGGTCCGAAAAACCGGATGCTGCTGAGGTGTCTAATTCCGGAATCAAACGCCCCACAACCGTAATGCGTTGAAACACTTCGGGATCAAGTTCTCTGCTTGCAGCATTAGCAACATACATTCCAGGTTCGAGCCAGCATCCTTTTATGACTGGTTCAAAAGAGTTCGTACAGGAGGCCACAATATCTGAACCTTTGATCACATCCTCTGGGCTTCTATTACCAATAACTTCGATATCCAGAAGCTTACTAATTTCTCGACAGTAGGCTTGGAGGTGTTCTGAGTTTGGACTGTAGACTTTGATACATCGGAGCTTCCGAACGGCTGCGAATCCCAAGGCAAACGATCGCGCCATGCCTCCTGAACCCAAGATCCCAACAGTTTCTGCGTCAGTGCGCGCTAAATATCGAGCTCCAAGTGCGGCCGTTGCGCCCACCCGCATGTGCTGAAGGCAACCGTCGTTCATAATTGAGACTAATTCAGCGTTTTCGACGCGAAAGAGAAGAACCAGTCCGCCATAGAGCCCCGGTTCATAACAGTAGGTCAATCGTCTCCTTACACCGTCTAGAATAGGCCAGGAGACGATGTCGGGTTTTAGCCGAACAGCATAATAGCCATTCCGTATCCCGCCTTCCATAGATGAAAAGCAGGCGAACTCATCAGGGCGAGAGGTCGGAATAAAATGATCCATGCGCGGACGGCGTACCGCATCATGGCGGACATATAATTTTATTCCTTCGTACAGGGATTCGATGCAGGCCGCCATGTCGAGGCAGGTCGCGAGATCGTGGTTGTTAAGGATTAACATTGTGTTTCAGCTATTCATAAAAAGCGATGAACGCAAATGCTCCTCCTACCGCGGTTGCCATCCAGCGATCTGCAATTCCGCCGCTGCCTTTCGAACTGGAGAAAAGTCAAAAAACTTTTCCGCCGGCGGTACGTCCTTGAGCCCTCGTAGCCTGGCAATCTCGTCGATCAGTTTCTTTTGCGTTCCTACACTGATCGTTCCATCCTCCGCCATGGCAGGCCTAACCGAATCATAAATCTTTGCTGCAAGATCGCCTTTGACGTGGATGTTCCGAGCGAGAATAGGGATTGTCCCGGAACGATTGTCCCGAACATAAAGATGCCCTTTGAGTGTTGCCCGGATGAATTTTTGCACTAGGATGGAGTTCATTTCCAAGGTATTCTCTCGTACGACAATGCTACCCGTTAAAAGCACCAATCCCTCGTTGACAAATGAGAGCAACTGGCGGAAGCCGGCGTCTTGTGCATTGAAATTGAACGGAATTGGAAGTACCGCGGCGTCAACGGATCCGCTTATCAGGGCGTTCAGCCGGGCTGATGTGGAGCCCACGCTCAAAAGGGCAAGGTCTCGACTGGGTTCTAAATCGTATTTGTTTAGGAGTTCTCTCAGTAGTATATCGGTAGCGGACCCGAAGCCACCGGTAGCTATTCTTTTGCCTTTTAGCGTTTTGACGCTAGTGATATCGGGCTTGGAGTAAAGCGACCAAACCGGTCGACTAAATGTGGTTGATAGGACACGCAACGGAGCCCCACGAACCGCTGCGGTCAATCCGGCGGTAGGCACAGTCGTAAACTCGACATTTCCTCCGATCAGTGCCAAGTTAGACACGGCACCGCTCATTAGGACCAAGTCGACCGCCAAGCCTTCGGCGGTGTAATAGCCGTTGTCCTTTCCGACGTAAAGCGCTATTTGGGACACGGTATGGTCTGCGATTCCCACCTTGATAACTTGTGATTGCGCCTTCGTTACGAAACAAGAAACTAATACACACAAGACGAAGGCGAGTAATGCTCGTTGCCGCGGCGTCTTTATCACGACACGCAAATATCTCGCGCTGAAAGCGATGAACACGACAGGAAATCGGTTACTTGTCACGATGATGGCTTTCCTGGAAGTTTTCCTTTATTCCCGCGAGAGCTTTAATGTGAGAATCGCTGTCACCGCCAATAAGACCCATCCGTAGCGACCCATCCGCGTATTCCTTTTATTCCTTCGCTTCCACTAATTCGCGCTTTTTGCGATAGGCGCCGACAGATCTTGAGCCGTGCATGCGATGCAAAAAGGTTGCAAGGACGCGCCGAGCTTGTAATCTTTTGAATTTATCTACGATATGTTTTCCTCTACCTTGCCGGACCATTCCGCGTCAACCCTTTCAGCGAGCCCACCAGCACAACCTATTCATTTTATCTTATGTCACTTTGCAAGATAGGCGTCGTTCGTAGCCGCCACTTTTCGTGAATTAAGAAACAGCACAGCCACGTGCGAAAACATTCCAACGGCCATTTCCACCGGGCGGAATTCGATGTGCTCCGGGTTAAACCGTTTAAACTGGAGTATCGTTCAAGGAATAAATGCATTCCTCAACGGGTTCACAGCTGCCGACTGCCGAAGCGATCTTTGACTCGCGACCGTTGCTGGCGCCCCCTATTTTTGTAGTTGCGCCGATCGAGCGAACCAGTGACGCGGAACCCACAAAATCCGGCTCGCGGCCCATTGGACTGCGGCGCCGTGGACAAAAAGCCTGCTTTATAATAGTTGACAAATCATAGACGCAGTTTTTTTCTAAGGACGGGTAGGTCATTGAAGCAAGTTGGACCAAATATCTTAACCAGGTTCCGCCGCAGATGTTTTATCGCGATGCGACGCGAAAAGGGGGAATAGAATGAAACATGGGTTAAAAGCTTTTGATAGCGATATGCATGTGTACGATCACCCGGATCTCTACGCCAAATATATGAATCCCAGATGGGGCGATCGTGTTCCGGTCGCGGAAGGCTGGTCGAAGCATGGCCGGCCGCAGTTCAAAATCGGTAGCGGTGCCAAACTCAGGCCCCGTGAGGCGCTTCTGGATCATGGCGAAAAGCAGGTCGAGCAGCGTTACGGGTTCGCTGTGGCCCGCGGATATGACTCGGTCTCTCAAGTACAGGCGATGGACATGGAGGGTCTCGATGTTGCGGTGTTGTTTCGCACCTCACCGCTGCATTGCGACGAGACCCTCGAGCCGGAATATGCCAACGATCTTTGCCGCGCATGGAATAGCTGGATTGCCGAATTCTGCAAGGTGAGCCCTAAACGTTTAAAAGCGTCGGCATTGATTACCCTTCACGATGTTGATCTGGCGATCGACGAAGTGCGCCGTGCGGTCAACGAGTTGGGCGTCGCGGGCCTTTCGCTTTGTCCCGAGCCGATCAACGGCAAATATATTCATGACCGCCACTTCGATCCGCTTTGGGCAGAAATCGAAAAGCTCGGCGTTGCCCTTTGTTTCCATCCGCCCGCAAGTCCTAAACAAGATCAAGTGGCAAACAAATTCTTTGCCCACCCGAACAGTAGCATCGTTGCACTGGCGTTGCGCAATCCGGTGGAGCTGATCCTCGCCGTGTCGGAATTCTGCGCCGGTGGCGTCTTGGAAAAATTCCCTAAACTCCGCGTGGCCTTCCTGGAAGGAAACTGTGCCTGGCTGCCGTGGCTGCTTTATCGACTCGACGAGCGCGCTAAGCTGCACGGTCCCTTGGCCGATGTGCCGCTGTCGAAGAAGCCCAGCGACTATTTTTTCCAGCAATGTTTTATCTCGGTGGACCCCGATGAAGATTTGGTCACCGACGTGGTCAAACGGATTGGGGACGACAATATCCTGATTTCCACGGATTATCCGCACATCGATGCGCATTTTCCCCATGCGCTGGACGAGTTCTTCGAGATTGAAGAGTTGAGTGAGAGCAGCCGCAAGAAAATTCTTTGGGATAATTGCGTGCGCTTGTACGGTGTGACGGATGGGTGAGCGAGAGTTTCCGCGTTCGTGCTGCAGTCGGGGTATGTCTGACCGGGCCCCAAGGTTCCGACGCAACTGAACCCCCTCTGTTCCCGAGCGATGCAAGTGAACTCGATAGTCGAATGAATCGGATGAGTCGATACAGACACTTTGTCTAGGAGCAAGCATGGGCACGACATTGATTACCGGTGCGGGCTTGGTCGGAACTTCCTTCGGTCAAGTCGCTTTGAAGCGTGGTGAAAAACTGGTCTATTTCGACCCTCAACCGCGGCGTGACTTTTTAGAATTGAAGCTGGGCAAGGGCAATTTCGAAGTCGTGCAAAAGGATGTGCGTGACTTGCCGGCGATTATTCAAGCGATCAGAGATTTCCAGCCGGAGACGGTTTTGCATACTGCGGGTCTGATCGGCCCTCGCGTAGCCGAGTCGCTCTACACTGGTTTCAACATCAATGTCATGGGCACTATAAATGTGGCCGAGGCGGTACGACTCACCAGCGTGAAGCGGTTGGTGCACATCAGCACTTTTGGAGTTTATGACTGGCGCCGCGCGGCGAACGATCCGGTTAGTGAAGATTTCTACCGAGGTAGTGGCGTACCCTATGGCAACTCCAAAGTCGCCAAGGAGCTTCTCTTGGAAGCGTACCGCAACATGCACAAATTCGAGCTGATGGTGATTCGCCCGGCGAACGTCTACGGTCTTGGCCATTTCTGGTCCGGTTCGGGCGGTGGTGAAAAAATTCAAGCCCTACTCGTGAGCGGTTTGAAAGGGGAAGCAGCCAAGATCCCGCAAGAGCAGACCATGGCCTTTGAATATATTTACTGCAAGGACGTTGGACGCGCCGTCGACTTGGCTGCGACCGTGCCGATGCCTGAGCGCAATGTTTTTAATATTGCCGAAGGGAAAGTTACTCGGTTCCAAGAGATCGTCGATATCGTCAAGAAAATCTTGCCCAAATGCTCGGTAGAAATCGTGCCGGGCACACCGCCGGTGTCGCGCACGCAGCATCTGGACATCAGCCGGGCGAAGAAATACCTCGGCTGGGAGCCGCAATATTCAATGGAGCAGGGCTTTCGCGATTACATCGAAGATCTGAATCGGACGATGTAATCCGCCAATCGAGCTAGCTATCGAACGGGAGGCAAACCATGAAGAATGGCATGAGGGCACTTGACAGCGACATGCATGTGTATGACCCGCCGGATCTCTATTTGAAATACATGGACGAGACTTGGGGCGATCGCATTCCTCGCGGTGAATGGCCTAATGGTCACGGGCGCGTGGAATTTCGCTACGGCGACGGCCGCGTGCTACGTCCGCGCACGGAACGAATCGAGCAAGGCGAAAAAAAAGTTGCCAAACATCACACCGAAGGACCGAGGCGCGGTTACGATCCGGTCTCCCAGATCGAGGCTATGGACCGTGAAGGGCTCGATATTGCCGTCCTGTTTCGCACTTCGCCGCTCTACGCCGATGATCGTTTTGAGCCTGAGTACGCCGCCGCCTTGTGCCGAGCTTGGAACAGTTGGATATCGGACTTCTGCAGGCACAATCGAGCAAGACTCAAGCCCTCGGCGGTGATTCCGATGCACGATGTCGAGTTCGCCGTAAAAGAGGCGCGGCGCGCGGTAAAAGAATTGGGTGCCATAGGATTATCTATCGGCCCCGAGCCTGTGCTCGGCCGCCAGCTCCACGACCGCTATTTTGACCCGCTTTGGGCAGAGGCCCAGGAATTGAACGTCGCCGTTTGTTTTCATCCGCCCGCGAGCCCGGGGAGCGAGCAAGCTTCGAAGCGCTTCGAAGGACATCCCAACGATAAAATCTTGGTTAACGCGTTTCGCAATCCGGTTGAACAGATGTTTGCGGTCGCCAGCATGTGTGGTGGCGGAGTATTGGAACGATTTCCACGACTTCGGGTCTCATTTCTGGAAGGGAATTGTAGCTGGCTGCCGTGGACGCTTTACCGCCTCGATGAGCGCTTTGAATTGGCCGGAGAATTGGCGGATAGTCCGCTCAAAATGAAACCCAGCGAGTATTTCCGCAAACAATGCTTCATTTCAGTGGACGTCGATGAAGAACTGATCGTCGATACGGTTCGGTTACTCGGGCCGGACTGTTTTGTGATCTCCACCGACTATCCACATATCGACTCGAAATGGCCTCACGCGCTGGATAGCTTTTTAGCCATCAAAGGTCTCGATGAAGAGTCTCAGAGGAAGATCCTTTGGCACAATTGCGCTAAGCTTTACAGCGTCCAGTAGGAGAATGGCCCCATGAAAGCCGGGCTAACGGTTGGCGTTGTTTTTATTTTGTTGGCATCGGTCGCCTGGAGTTGGGCCGCAGATGGCCCGTCCAAAGCCGTATTCGCCTACGGAGCCATCAATGCCTACATGACTTCGACTTGGGTGGCGCGCGAGCAAGGTCTTTTCCACCAGCACAACGTGGAAGTCGAGCCAGTCTTCATCATCGCCAGCCGGGCAGCGCAATCGATGCTCGCCGGTGAGGTTCAGGTCGGACTCATCGGCCCCACCCATGTTACTAACGCGGTCGCCGCCGGCGGCGATCTGGTTATGTTTATGGGCAACCAGAACAACGTCAGATACATCATGGTGACGCAGCCGAGCGTCAGGCGGTTTGAAGACCTCAAAGGCAAACGAATCGCCATCGGCGCGAGCCAGGCGGGTCTAGCCTCTTTGGCTACCCATGCTGCGTTGGACCACATGGGTTTGAGCCCGCGGTGGGACAAAATCGCGCTCCTGCCAATCGGCGAAGAACCATTGCGGCTGGCGGCGCTGCAGACCGGCAACGTGCAAGCGACCTTGATCGCGCCCGAACTTGCGAACACAGCCACAAGCCAGGGATTCAATCTCCTGCTCGACATGGCCAAACTCAATATTCCATTTCAGGCGAGCGGTATGGTAACCACGCGCAAACTTCTTCGTTCGGATCCGCTGATGGTGGAACGGGTCGGCCGGGCCACCGTCGATGCGATAAATTTCATCGTCGCTCCGACAAACAAGAAAACGGTTTTACAAATTATGGCTAAAAACCTAAAGCTGGCCAAACCAGATCGCATCGAGGCGTCCTACAATGATCTGGTGGAAGAGTTGCCCAATAGTGTCTGCCCGTCAGTGGCAGGGATACGTTCTGTAATGAAGTTTATGGTCGAGCTGGGTCTTAACCCAAAGGCGGCGCAAATCAAGACAGATGACGTGGTCGACTTGGCGTTGTGCAAACAACTGGGAGGGAACGGGCCATGAATCAATCCAGCTCAAGATGTCCTCTGCGGCTCCGTGCGCGCGCCGTAGTTGTCGAAACGCTTAAGCAAAGGATAAATTCGGACATCCAAATCCTTTTTCTAGTGACTTGTTTGGCTTTTCCCGCCGCAACGTTTGCCGCTTCGAGCGAAGCGACTAAAGTCGATCCCGAAGTCATGTGGTACACGACGATGGCGCTGGACGACAGCTCGCTTCTAGTTGACAAGTTCAATAGAGAGCACCCGGCGATCACAGTAAAGCTTTTCCGCGCAAACAACTCCAAAGTTTTAGAAAGGATCCTCGCCGAGAGCCGTGCCAAGAGCGTCATCGCCGATGTCGTGAGCGCCGGCGCGCTACCCATCGGAGTATTGAAAGAACGCGGTGCGCTCGCCAAATATATTTCGTCGGAAAGTGCGGCGTTCCCGAGCGGCGCGCGCGATGTCGACGGTTTTTGGACGGATACATACGTCAACACGTTCAATCTGGTGTACAACACGGCGATGGTGTCGGCGAAGGATGCCCCGAAAAACTATGCAGCATTGCTCGATCGCCGGTGGAAGGGCAACATCGGACTCGATGATACCGATTACGAATGGTTCGGCAATATGCTGCAAATCATGGGCGAAGAACGAGGGCTGGATTACATGCGCAAGCTCGCCGCTCTTAGGACAACCATGCGAGCAGGACACTCGTTAATTGCGACGCTCGTTGCGGCCGGCGAGTTTGCCATTTACCCCGACGGCTATCCAAGACGGGTAGAGGTGCTACGCCAGCGGGGTGCGAGAACGATCGACTGGCTTTGGTTAGAGCCCGCCATCGCCGAGCTTCATCCGACCTCAATCATGGCCGACGCCCCTCATCCAAACGCCGCGCGTATTTTTACCGATTACCTCTTGTCGCTTGAAGGACAGCAGATGATTGGAAGTCGGTTCGGTCGTGTTCCGAGCCGAAAAGGCGTGAAACTCAAATATCCGCGTATGGCCATCGAAGGACGAGAAATACATTGGAGCAATCCGAGCATCATGGCGAAAGACAGCGCCCGTTATGCTGAATTATTTCAATCGATCTTTATTAAATCGCAGTAGATCGCAGCAATAATTGGAATTTCAGAGATCCTCCAGTCAGCAGCGATTTGGAGCAGCGCGATGACGCTTCTTCTCCGGAAATGTAGGCAAGTTCAAAATCGCGCCAGCTTGCGGATAACGTAGAGGAGGCCAAAACTGAAATGATCACACAGCATACTATTTCAGATCGCTACTATCCGCGCGGGGCGATTCATCGATTATGCTCTTTTGTGCTAGTTTGTCTTTCGGACCGAGAAACCGTTGACGAAGCTTGATTTTCACGCGCTTTGACTGTTAACTGCGGCCATGGATTTAGTCGATCTAACAGTTAACCAACTAAAGCGAGCGGTCGCTATTAAAGAGCGCATCAAAGCTTTGACCAAAGAGCTTCGTGATGCCCTCGGTGAATCAACTGGATCTCCGGCGCCGAAGAAGCGAACAATGAGCGGCGCCACCAGAGAGAAGATTTCCGCGGCTCAAAAGCAAGATTAGCGAATCTTCGACGAGCCAGACCACCAACTCAATTGGCCAAACGCGCTGTGAAAGCCAAAAAAAAGACGATGAGTCCGGCAGCCAGAGCGAAGTTGTCGGCCAAATAGAAGTCTTACTGGGCAAAGAAAAAAACCGAAAAGAAGTAATCCGGGGTTGCTCGCGGCTGAGGCACGCCCTTTGTGTCACGGGCGTGGCGGTCTTTTATTATCTAGATCAAGTTCAAACCAACGGATTTGATATGAATTAGTACTGCGTCCAAACAACGCTGGCGCAAATGCTCGTGACGAACGAAAAACAAATCGAGGGTAACGAGGAGATAAGATGAGATACTTGGCAGTAGTGTTTGCTCTCTTGACTGCACCGGTGGGCATATGGGCGCAGGGTGGTAAACCGAATACGCTCGCTGAGCTAGCGAAATACAAAGGGACGGATCGCGAACGCATTCTTTACGAAGGCGCCAAAAAGGAAGGCAAGCTCGTCTGGTATACGTCACTGGTGCCGAACAAGTACATTGCGAAACTCTTCGAGGCCAAATATCCGGATGTCAGTGTCAATGTCTACCGCGCCGCGGGTAATACGCTGGCAACCCGGCTTCTTGAAGAAAGAAAGGCAAGGCGCTATGCCGCCGATGCCATAGAATCAACACCGCCGCAGATGATGCTGCTGCGTGACGCGCAGGCTTTGCAGCCGTTCACCTCGCCTTACGTCGCGAATTATCCTGACATTGCGAAGGAGACAGCTCCCGGCGGTCTGGTGATGTGGCTCACGGACCGGGAATCCCTGATTGGAGTCGGGTACAACAAGAATGTTTTCAAAGGTCCGATCCCGAAGAAATTCGATGACCTTATGAATCCGGCCCTCAAGGGAGTTATGTCCTCGGCCAATAACGAAACGGGTGCGCGCGCGATTGGCGCCATGCTCAAGGCGAAGGGTGAAGCGTTTGTGAGAAAATTGAAGGACCAGGACATCCGGCCGCATGGAACGACGGCCGCCGGATTGACCGAGCTCATAATTTCCGGTGAAGCGCCGCTTTCATTCACCATGGTGCAAACCAACCTGACTCAGCCGGCCGCAACCAAAGGAGCGCCGGTTGCTTGGGTGCCGATGGAGGTGGTTCCGGTGAACGCCGGTAGCGCGGGTGTCATAGCCAATGCGCCCAATCCGCATGCGGCATTGCTTTTTGTGGATTTCCTGATCAGTCCCGAGGGCCAGAAAATGTATTCGGATCTGTTCTACGGCAGTGCCGCCAAAGCTTCCAGCTTCGAGCGCTGGTATCCGGAAAAAGGCCTGACCATGGAGGAGTATGAAAAGCGAGCTGACGGCTGGCTCAAGCTCTTGGACGACATTACCCGCAAGTGACTTGATGGCCGGCCGATGAGGATAGAGGCGACTCCAGGAACGCCTCGGGTGCTGCCCGCGAGAAGGAGAAAGGTCGGGGAGTTCTTATCGGGGCCTTTCGATTTTCATCACTATGGGTGCCAGCCGCTCGATTCTAATTGCCTGCTTATTGCTTTCATCCACGCGAACTCGTAGATGTCAGAGGGTGCTAATTCCTGCCTCACCGATTTAAGTGCGATGCGACTCATTTCAAGACTCAGGGCCATCGCATTTTCCGATGCAATCCCATCTTTGGTCCAAGATTCTTTTGCCATATCATAAAGGCTTTGGCTGTTATAGCGATCAGTTTTGAGCCATTTACCAAGAATTTTAACGGTTTCGTCCTTCGTCCGTGGATCTTGAATAAACCGAAGTCCCTTGATCAATCCCCACATAAACCGTTCCACGAGCGCACCCCGATTTTTCAATGTATTCTCGGTGACCACGATGCCACCGTAGGCCGCTTGAATGTATTTGCCTACATCGAGAAGCATGCGCATCCCGTTTCGATCCGCCGGTTGCTTTTCCTCGCCGGTCAGCATTGCTGCGCTAGCCGAACGGTTGAGCAACGTCAACAGCGGCGTCGGCGAAGAGAGCCAGCGCATTTCGCGTTCCGGATCCCTCCAGTTAAAGTTTTCTTTCAACACCTTGATCAAGAAAAAAGATGAAGCACCGCCGAATAACGTCGTGGCAACCGTTGCGCCTTTGAGCTGATCCAATTGCTCAGTCTCCGGCCGTACATAGAGCCATTGGAACGGTCTTGCCAAAGTGCTCGCGACGACTTTGAGCGGGGCTCCGCTGTAGCGCGCGGTGATGGCCGTCGTGCCAATCACGGCGAACTGAATATCCCCGGTCAGAAGGGTCGCGACTGTGTGAGATCCTTGCACTTTGAGAATACGCAGATCGATACCGTGCTCTCTAAAATAGCCACGATCGACGGCTGCGTAGAGTGGCAGGCCCGTAACGTTAAAGCTAGGCATCGCTAGATTGATGGTCTCCGGCGTTGTTGCAGAATGAGTTTTTATCTGTGCCAGGACGGGGGAAACTCCATGGCCTGCGAAGAGCAATAGTACCAAGACCACGCGTATCATATTCATGGCACAAGCAGTATTTAGCGGTCCCATAAAAGTCAATGAGACCGTCGTCGCGGCTCTCACCTGTGCCTTTTGGCCCATTGCGCTTTGATACGACGGCCTTGCACTCGCCGACTTGAATCCCCTACCGTTCTGCCCTAAGGTGGCGCAAACTCTCCGCCGAGGCAGCTTTATGTATAAGCAAGACCGCCTACTGAACCCCGATGAGTATCGCCAAACGTTTTTGAAAACGAAATCTAAATATACGGCTGATCATCCTATCGCTTGGGACAGTCATTTACGCTCCGGTCAAGCCACCAAAGCTCAACTCCAGGGTTGGGCCAAGGACTTTTATTACTGGAAACTCCAGGTGCCAATCAAGGATTACGCTATTCTCTACGGTTGCCCGTATATGGATATTCGGCGCATGTGGTTACCGAAAGCCGTTGAGGAAGATGGCGAAGATGTTGTTGGCAAGGATGGCCTGCCGCATCCGGAATACTGGCTAAAGTTCTGCGAGGGTGTCGGACTGTCGAGAGAGTATGTCATTGATGCCGAGCCGATACCGGCAGTTAAATTCGCTGTCGATCATTGGACCCATTCCGCCGCAAAAAATTGGTTGCACGGCGTGGCGATGTCCGAGACGGGCGACTCGGCCAAGGGGATTGCTCGAAACCTCGAGACGATTCGGAAACACTATTCGTGGATACCGGAATGGGCGCTGCAGTTCTGGACGCTCCATTCCGAAGTGGATGTCGAACACAGCCAACTCAGCATGGACATCCTGGCGAGATTTTGCACGACAAAGGAACTTCAAGAAGATTGCATAAACGCAATGATTACCTACCAACAAATTCACCGCGTGATGCGCGATGGTGTCTATCTGGAATATGTGGTTCTCGGGAAGACCCTGCCCGAAGAGCCCCAGGCAAGATAAAGGATGAACCCACCGCCGGGATGCCGCAATTCGAAGGCGCTCAAATCGAGCATTAGAAAGCGGTCAGTAGACTTTATGTCGACTAGGTTGACGCGATGATTCTGCGTCCTCGGGGGAACGTGACGTCGCCGTGTTCGCAATGTATTTCATTAAATCGTCGGGTTTGTAATCTCTAAGCGCTTGGCTGCGTTCCACTGCTGTCATTCTAGCCGCGCACTCCAACGCGTAAAAAATTAACCTTTAGAGCACTTGTTATCCGCGCTACAATTATGCGCAAAGCCTAAACCGCGTCGTCTGAAAAGAGTCACAGTAAAATTGAAACAAGTGGGTCTGGGTTGCCTGTCTTTTGTTTACGGTCTTGATGGAAATGGATGGCGTTGTCGTACCATTGGTTAATAGTTCACCATCATTTGCGCTGTCGCGCTGATTACGGGAGCAGCAATGCTTGCGAACAAGTGCTTGCTCTCGACGAAACACGGAACGCATGACGGTTTAGTCATTTAGTGTTCAACTCTCCTAAAAGGCTCCTGTCAAAAAAATTGTTGGCAATAGCGCCCTTTACTTTTGGGTCATCGATAGCAAGCTGGTTAATCAGCGTTTGAATTCCTTCTCTGCTGGGGTAGGGTGGCAGCGGGAACAGCTTCTTGTGAAAACGGTAACTCACCGTAAGCGATTCCTGATCCTTTACGCCGGTAAATTTCTCGATGACTTCTATGCTTTCCCTCTCTCGGTTTCGATAGAAAACAATTGCGTCCTGAATGGCGGCGAGAAAGGACTTGGTAAGCGGCCGCCTTTCGCGAATAGTTTTCCTCGTCGTGAAAAGCGTCGTGAGCTGAATTGGTTCGGGAATTTCCGATAAATCCTTTAGTACCTTGAGACCCGCTTTCTTGACGTTACCGAGACTCTCGGGGGCAACGATTGTTGCGTCCATGTTGCCGGAAGCCACAGCTAAAACACGGTCCTGCGGAGGTCCCGCCACCAAAAACGTAACACGGCCCGGAGTTACCCCAAGTGCGTCTAGAGATCGCCGGGCGACAATAATTACCGTTCCTACCAGGGATGCGACGGCGAATTTTTTTCCGATGAGATCCGCTGGTTTGGAGATTTCCGGCCGGGTAACAAGCAGATAATGCATTCGGGGAATCAGCCCGGCTATCATGACAACATCGATTCCGGACACGATGGCTTGAATCGTCTCAGCGCCACCTCCCTGACCAAAATCTGCGCCACCTGAGAGCACGCCCTGAATCACCTGCACGCCACCGCGCATACCGATCAACTCCGCTTTGAGACCATTTTTTTCGAACGGACCCTGACTTTCGGCAATGGCAATCAAGACATTATCCACCGTCGGGGCCGCATAGGCGATTTTGATCGGTGTGAGATCTTTTTGCGCGTCGACATTACTCGGAACAAAAGCAATCGATGCGATCATTAAGATTAGAAGAGTTTTCATTCTGCGTCCTCAACATTGTCGAATACTTGTACCTTCACCTTCGTTTTCTTATAGCTGACCAACAGTTTGCTGGCGGTGCTAGCTGTTATTTGAGTGACTCAACCTGGCCAGGGCGGATTATAGAGATGTTTCAGCGATTCGCGCCATCGCTTTCCATCCTCGATGATGCGCTCCGTCGCTCGCACAGTATAATAGGATGGCTGTAGCCCGAGAGGAGTCTTCCCCTCCTGCGCGCGGCTGACCGACGCGAGCAGAAGTTTTCGCGCCATAATGATTTGGATATCGGTGTCGCATAGGTGTTCCTGCGTGCGGTCGACGATCGGTCCCATACTCTCCTGCACGGCATGATCCTGATTATGATTTCCCGCGATGCCGGTGTAAGTTTCGGTTCTTTGTATCTTGCGGTCGATCAGCCAATTCTTATTCTTGTTCCGCAATTTTCTAAAATCCGCCGTCAGCTCTCCCGCTCCTCTTCCTTTAGAGCGTTCGTGTTCCTCGATCTCGGCAACCGAAAAGGGCTCGCCTGCGAATCTGCCGATCCAGTTGTATGTCATCGTATTCTCGTCATCCATCGGAACAAAAATGTGACCGTTGATAAAAGGCTTATATGTGATGCCGCTTTCCGATTTCGGGTCGTAAATTTCAGCCGGAAAAAATGTATGAAACGGTAGGACGTATTGATTGATCCGAACCCAAACCTGGTTGTCGGACATTCTGCTGAGTCGCGCGGACATGACTCCATGCTCGGTCGGCTCGACTTCTTCGGTGGTTTCGAATCCACGGCTCGTTCGCATTCCTCGGAAACCCCCGGGCTGTTCGGTATTGGGATTGATAGCTCGATGGAGAATCGGCGCGTGGCCAGCGTCAATGCCCCCTTCCATGGCCTGCAGCCAATTGCATTCTTCCCAGGCTTTCTGGACGAAGCGATGTGTCTCGGGTAGCTGCGTCCATTCAAACAGGGGCAAAGCCGGCCGCTTTTCGGGCGGACCCATGTATGCCCAAACGATGTCTCCATATTCGACAGTGGGATAGGATTTGAGACGGATCTTTGTCTTGAAAATTGTATCCGAGGGCAGGTTCAGCATATCGAGGCAGTTACCCACGACGTCGAATTTCCACCCGTGATAGACACAACGGAGTCCGTCTTCCTCGTTGCGGCCGAGAAAAAGAGACGCGCCGCGATGTGGGCAGAACTCGTCGATGAGTCCCAACCTGCCGGAGGTATCGCGAAATGCGACCAGTCTCTCACCGAGAAGTTTTACCCGAACAGGTGCGCAATCGGGTTCGGGCAACTCCCTCGATAATGCAGCCGGAACCCAGTATCGCCGCATCAACTCGCCCATAGGCATACCAGGCCCGATTCGCGTTAGGATTTCATTTTCTTCTCGCGAGAGCATTTAGCCTCCTACAAGTAATCTGTCTCTTCTTAGCGAAAACGCAGAAAAGTGTCAGGCCGAATCGAAAGCTCACATTGACAGGATTTCCTAAGATATGCTAGTCACGTTACACCAAATGGAATCAACTGTAACAAACAAATCACGCTTGCCGGAAGGCACCGGTCTGCCGCCATGTCTCCTGAAGCTCCGCACAATATTGCAGTCCTTACCAGTCCACCACGCGCGAATTGCTCACTTCGTCATGCTAAATCCTGCCGATTTTCTGCAATTGGACGCGCGGCAAATTGGGTATCAGTGTGGGACGAGCGAAGCCACGGTCGTGCGATTCTGCCAGCGACTTGGTTACAAGGGCCTCAGCGAAATGAAAAAAGTACTTTCACTGGAGCTTGCGGCGAGCATCATGCCTTCTGGATCGGTCCTAAAATCCGATGGGAAAAATGCCATTTCAAGACGCGTGTTTTCTGATTGCATTGTCGCTCTCCGGGATACTATTGCATGCCTTGACCGGGTGACAATGCAAAAGACCGCGGCTGCAATTGCCCGTGGCGAATCACTCTATCTGTTTGGTGCCGGAGGATCTGCCCACATCGCCCAGGAAGCTGCGCTTAAATTTCTTCTTTTGGGTTTTCGGTCGATTACTTTTGTGGATCCAATTCAGCAGCTTGCTGCTGCGAGAATTGTAACCCCCAGAGATGTGGTCATTGCTGTGACCTATTCAGGTAACCAGCCGGAAGTTGGTCAGGCATTGCAAATCGCAAAAGAGCGCCAGGCATTTTGTGTTTGTATTACGAGTTTTGAACAAAGTTTGGTTGCAAAAAGCGCTGACGAACTTCTATTGATTTCTATACCTTCCGAAACTTTTCGAGGACAAACCGGAGCCCATAGAGTTGCTCAAATCGCAATACTGGATGCCCTCGCCGTTTGGGCGGGAAATCTTAAAGCCGGTCATGGTTCCCAGAAAACGGCGAAAAATAGCAGGAGAAAAATCGTCTGGAGCACTCCGCTCGCCATGAGAGCAAAATAATCGGAGGATCGTAAGTATGATGGTAAACCCCTATGACGACTCTCGTTTGATGTTGGCATTACAAATCGATCACTCGCGTGTCGCCGGTTATTTTGCAGCGCATTGGGGAAACCAAGTTTTCGCGCGCGCGGAGCCTTATGCATCGGTCGTACTTGCCGCCCAGGAACATGATAGCGGCTGGTGGGAATGGGAGATGAAGCCTTCGACGCTTAACGACAAAGGATTTCCCCTGGATTATCACGATGGCAGTCTCAAATATCTCGGCCAACTTCGGCTCGATTTTTACACCAACGCTGTGGAGCGCGTGTTGCAGCGGGATCCCTATGCGGCGCTCTTGATGGCGATGCATGGCGTTGCGTTGATGAACGCCGGTTACGGTAAGTATGCTTATCCGCCGGACCGCTCCGGTGATCCGCGCGTGAAGGCCTACATCGATCATCAGGAACAATTGCGTCTTAACCTATTAGCGCAATTACGCCAATCGGAACAGTTTAGGACCTTTGCATCGGACGAACAGGTTTGGACGAACTACGAATACATGGAGGTATTCGACCAGCTCGCGCAGTTTGTTTGCAATCGCTACCCGCTCAACAGCAAATGGCGCAAGCTCGGTCCGACCAGTTCGTTAAACGACGTCGATGTGCCGGTGAAGCCAGGCCGTGATGCTGTAAAGATCAATATCGACACGGTGTCGGCAAATCGCGCCGTTTTGAGTCCTTATCCATTCGATGTCGATCCGCTCGTGGTCTCTTTTTCCGCGCGGCTAGTGCCGAAGAAGAGCTACGCGAATCCTGAGGAATTTTTGCAGCATTTCTACACTGCGGAGCGGATATTTATCAGCCACACGCTGAGTGCGTCTTAATGGAGTGGCCGAGCTAGCGGCAGTCGGTCCAGCATGTGACCGCCAAAGAAATTGTTTCATGACAATAGGAGGTAGATAAATGGTCAACTATCGGGTTATCGGAACTCCGGTAGAGCGGGTAGACGGTCCGGAGATGCTCTGCGGGCAATCGCTTTACGGCCCCGACGTGAAGCTGCCGGGCATGTTGTGGGGGAAAATTTTAAGAAGCCCGGTGCCACACGCAAAAATTCTGCGCGTCGATGTGGAAAAAGCGAAGAAGCATCCTGGCGTGAAATCGGTTATTTGCGCCAAGGACGTGCCGGCGCGCCGGTACGGCTATGCCATCGAGGACGAACATATTCTTGCCATCGATAAAGTGCATTATGTCGGCCAACCTGTCGCCGCCGTGGCGGCCGTCGATGAGGATATCGCGGAAGAGGCACTGTCGCTGATCGAAGTCGAGTATGAAGAGTTGCCGGCGGTGTTTGAAGCTGAGGAGGCCATTCGCGATGGCGCGCCGCTGGTGCATGACGATTTGGACCAGCTCCATGCGCGCTCGGTTTACTTGGCTTCGTGGTATCCGGTGAAGGGGACCAACATCATTCATCAGGCTTCCAACGAGCGCGGTAACGTCGAAGCGGCTTTGCAGAAAGCCGATTATGTGTTTGACGATACTTTTCGTCCAAGCCAAATCCACCACAGCTACATGGAGCCTCATGCCACTCTTGTGGCGGTTCGCGGCGGTGTCATTACGGTCTGGACATGCTCCCAGGAAGTCTTCGAATTACGCACCGTCATGGCCGGTCTTTTCGGCGTACCGGAAAGTAAAATGCGGGTGATTTGCACCAAAGTCGGCGGCGGTTTTGGCGGCAAGATCGAACCGCGCCTGGAACCCATCACGATCGCGCTTGCGTTAAAGAGCGGCAAGCCGGTGAAGATCGTCATGACCAGGACGGAGGAATTTACCGCGTCCGCGGGATCCACGCCGGCGTTGGTGAAGCTCAGGACCGGCGTCATGAAAGACGGCACGATTACCGTGCGAGATATCAACTTTCTCTGGAACACGGGCGCTCATGCGGAAGGTCTGGCGCCGAGCAATCGAGCGATGAAAGACGGCATCGGCCCCTATCGCATTCCCGACATCCGCGTGACTTCCACTCTGGTCTACACAAATAGAGTTCGCGGCACACAGCTGAGAGGCTTGGGCGTGCCCGAAGGGGCCTGGGCTATCGAGTCGCAGATGGACATCATTGCGGAACGGCTGGGCATAGATCCCTTGGAGTTGAGGCGGAAGAACATTCTAAGAGAGGGAGATACCAATTCCATTGGCGATGCCGTGCAGAGTATTGGCTTGCAGGAATGTCTGGAAAAAGTCGCAGCCGAGATTGGCTGGGGAAAACCCAAGGCGAAGAACGTAGGCCGAGGCTTGGCGGTGATTGCGAAATCGCCAACAACACATTCGAGTATTTCCGGCGCCCATGTCCTGTTTAACGAGGATGGCAGCGCTCAAGTTATGGTAGGAGCGTCTGAAATCGGCCAGGGCATGTGCGTTGTGTTATCGCAAATCGCCGCCGAGGAACTTGGGATTCCGGTGGACGCCGTGGCGATTACTTGCGCCGACACCGGCGCCACGCCTTACGATAGAGGAACTTTTTCCAGCCGGGTAACTTTTTACACCGGGATGGCCGTCAAGAAAGCCGCGGAAGATGCGAAACAACAGCTTTTCGAAACGGCATCGAGGATGCTGGAAATTCCGTCAAGCGATCTCGCCGTGGAGAACCAGCGCGTGGTCTCCGCCCGACAACCGCAAGCTTCACTGAGTTTGAGGGAAGTTTTGGAGCACGCGCACAACCGCGAGAAACCAATTCTCGGTAGAGGGTAGTACGGCGGTAAAGGTGATTATCCAGCGCTGCCGCACAAGGCGCAGGGAAAAGAGTATGTCCCCGGATGGAAATATGCGGCCCAAGCGGTGGAGGTGGAAATAGACGAAGAGACCGGCATGATCAAGGTCAAAAAAATCGCCTCGGCCCACGACGTGGGCAGAACTTTGAATCCCACAATGGTCAAAGGTCAAATTGTCGGCGGCGTCGTGATGGGTCTCGGGTACGCACTTCACGAAAGGTTACAGTTCGAAGACGGCAGGGTCATCAATCCTTCCTTCATGGATTACAAGCTGCCATCAGCTCAGGAAGTTCCGGAGATCGTTTCCATCCCGGTTGAGTGCCCGCTTCCGGAGGGACCCTTCGGTGCGAAAGGCATCGGCGAGCTGGCAGTCGTCGGCGTGGCTCCGGCGATCGGCAATGCTATTTACGATGCCTTGAAGGTGAGAATAAAAGACTTACCGCTCTTTCCGGAGCGAGTTCTATCGGCCATCGAAAGCGCAGATGCAAAGAGCGGCTCAGCGCCAGCCAAAGGAAGAAGATGAGAGATCGAAGCGGTTTACACAACGCACAGACGGGACGATTGACCGTGAAGATAACCAGAACCGCGATGAAATTGTGCATTTGCTTGGTAGTATTGTTAAGTGTTCGTTTAGCAACGGGGGCCGAGCTCACAAAAATACGGGTAGCCTCGCTTCTCTCCGGAGAGTTCAGCCAAGCCTACATCGCTCAGAAAAGAGGTTTTTTCGAAAAACATGGCGTGAGCGTGGATCTGGTTTATTTTCAAGGCGGCGCACAGGTCATTCAGGCCATGTTGGGCGGCGATGTGCCGTTGACCGTTACGGCGGGGCCGGAAGGAGTGGTCGCGAAGCTTCAGGGAGCCGACATCGCGCTGTTGACCGCGAATAACCCGACCATGCACTTCAGCCTTTTTGTTTCCCCTGAAATCAAGAAGCCGGAGGAGCTGCGTGGCAAGAGAGCCGGAGTGAGCCGATTCGGCTCCGCTTCGGATTTTTCGATGCGCTACATCTTTAAGTCTTTAGGCTTATCGGAGAGTGACGTTACGATCGTACAGATCGGCGACAATCCAAGCCGGATGGCGGCGATGAAATCGAATGCGATTCAAGCCACTGTCTTCACCGCGCCCAACACGGTGCGGGCGAGAAAGGCCGGCTTTCGGTCAATCGTTGATGCATACAAGC
>Ga0207707_10001000_pt1 | contig 27081 bp, 22 predicted proteins | sample KBSC83BmetaG_FD_184336 | JGI IMG/M metagenome (GOLD analysis project Ga0207707, IMG submission 184336) | Corn rhizosphere microbial communities from Kellogg Biological Station, Michigan, USA - KBS C8-3B metaG (SPAdes) (version 2) | ecosystem: Host-associated > Plants > Roots > Rhizosphere ... | reverse complement strand
TCCCGCGCTTGCGGCCAGCCAGCGGGCCTGCCCACGGGCCGTACTCCAGGTACCGATGATGCATGATCCCCGTCCCGCGCGTGTCCGTCATGAATTCCGAACGATACCCGAACAGTCCGCGCGCCGGTATCCGGTAGAGCAGCCGCACCATGCCCTGCCCCGGATTCTTCATTTCGATCATCTCCGCGCGCCGCGGGCCAAGTTTCTCGATCACCGCTCCCAGGTATGTCTCGGGTACGTCGATGGACAACTCCTCGTACGGCTCCAGACGTTCCCCGTTCGCACCCGTGCGCGTGATCACACGCGGTCGCGACACCTGGAACTCATATCCCTCGCGTCGCATCGTCTCCATGAGAATCGACAGATGCAGCTCGCCCCGTCCCGACACGGTCCAGGTATCCGTGCTTTCCGTGTCCTCTACCCGGAGCGCCACGTTTCGTTCGAGCTCCCGGTACAGCCGGTCGCGAACCTGCCGCGACGTGACATACTTCCCCTCCTTGCCGGCGAAGGGCGAATTGTTCACGATGAAGTCCACCGAGATGGTCGGCTCCTCGACGGCGATGCCGGCCAGACGATCGGGATGCTCCACGTCCGTCACGGTGAGGCCGATCTCCACGCCTTCAATACCCGCCAGCGCGACGATCTCGCCCGAGGGGGCTGAATCGAGCTCGACGCGCTCCAGCCCCTCGAAGCCGAACAGCTTCGTGACTTTGCCGCGTTCCATGGGGCGCGATGTCTCGAGCGGCAGGAGCGCCACCGGGTCGCCCACGTGCACGGTGCCACGCTCGATGCGGCCGATGCCAAGGCGCCCCAGGTATGGGGAATGATCGATCGTCGAGATGAGCATCTGGAATGGGCCGGATACATCGCCGGGCGCGGGCGGCACGTGCCGCACGATGGCTTCGAAGAGCGGGACGAGATCGGTGCCGGGCGTGTCGAGATCCATGGTCGCGGTGCCGTTGCGCGCCGAAGCGTACACGACCGGTGCGTCGAGCTGCGCCTCGTCGGCCTCGAGCTCGATGAGCAGGTCGAGCACCTCATCGTGCACGCGCAGCGGATCAGCGCCTGGTCGATCGATCTTGTTGATGACCACAATGGGCGTGCGCCCCAGCGCGAGCGCCTTGCGCAGCACGAACCGGGTCTGCGGCATGGGGCCATCAAAGGCGTCCACGACGAGCAGGACCCCGTTCACCATGCGCAGGATGCGTTCCACCTCGCCGCCGAAGTCGGCGTGTCCCGGCGTATCCACGACATTGATCTTGACACCGTGCCATCGCACGGAGGTATTCTTCGCAAGGATCGTGATCCCGCGTTCCCGCTCGAGCGGGTTGGAATCCATCACGCGCTCCTGCACGACCTGGTTCTCGCGAAATGCCCCGGCCTGCCGGAGCATCTTGTCCACCAGCGTTGTCTTGCCATGATCCACGTGTGCGATGATGGCGATGTTTCGAATCTGCATAGCCAGGAAATCTATCGGACTGCGTCTATCGCTGACAGGCACGGCACTCGGATCGCGCGGGATCAGTCCCGCAGGCGTTGCACTTCACCGGCGGCCGGCAGGGCCGCACCGCTTCCACCCATTCCCGGAGGAGTCATGGAAGAGCACGAGGCGGAACAGGAAGCTGAGTACCCCCGCGGGCGCGGCTACGGCCACGATTACATGCGCGGTGGCGAAGTGTTCGGTGGCTACGGATACAGCGATCGCCACGAATACGTGCGCCCGCGGGGGGCGACCGGCGATGAGCCGGCAGCGACAGGCGATGACGAGGCGTTTCCCCAGGACGAGCGCGCCGGCGGATGGGCCATTCCGCCCGAGGTGGATGGAGCGCCGGCAACTCCGGGAACACCAGCGGACGCTCAACCCGATGGCGCTCGCGCGCTCGATGGAACGGACCTTGGCGCAGGCGCGCCGGTGCCACTGATCGATCGGACGCTCGGTGGTGCAACGGTCGGCGGTCTCGATCGTTCACGCAGTTACTACGTGACGCAGGCGCAGTTGCAGCAGCGGTTGTACCGCACGCAGAAGGAGGACGGACCCGGGAAGACGTAGCGCCCCCGTTCGGGGCCGCTTACCTCACGGTCGTCGTCCGCGATGCAGCCTTGGCGGACATCTGCCGCGCCGCCGCGGCATCCGGCCCCTCCACGAAGCTCGTGTCGTGGCCCCGCTGAGACATCGTGGCGAGCAACCCCTGCTTGTCGGACGCCTTGAGGTACGCTTCCTTGGGATCCACGGTGCCCGCGTCCACGTGCACCATCAGCGCGTCGTTGAGCATCACCATGCCAAGGCGCTTCGATGTCTGGAGCACCGACGGAAGCTGATACGTCTTTCCTTCGCGAATCAGATTCGACACCGAAGGCATGCTGAGCAGCACCTCGAGTGCGGCGACACGTCCGCCACCGATCTTGCGACACAACACCTGGGAGATCACGCCCTTGAGTGATTCCGAGAGCATCACGCGGATCTGTGACTGACGATCCGCGGGAAACTGATCAATCAGCCGGTCCACCGTGCTCACCGCACTGGTCGTGTGCAGCGTGCCGAACACCAGGTGGCCCGTCTCCGCGGTCTCGATCGCGATGGACATCGTCTCGAGGTCGCGCAGCTCGCCCACCAGAATGATGTCCGGGTCCTCACGCAGCGCGGCGCGCAGCGCATGCTTGAACGAGCCCGTGTGCGTCCCCACTTGCCGCTGTGTGATGATGCACTTCTTGTTCTCGTGGACGAACTCGATGGGGTCCTCGATCGTGATGACGTGATCGCTCCGCGTGCGGTTGATGAGATCGATGAGCGCCGCCAGCGTCGTGGATTTGCCCGAGCCGGTTGGTCCGGTCACGAGCACGAGCCCGCGTGAGAGGTTGCACAGCGCCTGAATTTCCGGCGACAGCCCCAGCTCGTCGGCCGTGACCACGCGCGCGGGAATCACCCGAAAGACGGCCGCCGCGCCGTGACGGTCCCGGAGCGCATTGCACCGGAAGCGCGCGAGCCCGGGCAGCTCATAGGCGAAGTCGGTATCGTGATGCTCCGCGTATTCGTTGCGATTGCGATCGGGCGCGATCGAATGCAGCATCCCTTCGAGCGCCGCGCCATCGATGACGTCCTGCCCCTCCAGCCGCGACATCTCGCCATGCAGTCGCACGATGGGCGGCTCGCCGACGCGCAGGTGCAGATCGGAACCGCCGCACTCCACCAGTTCGCGAAGCAGCGCATCCATGCGCGCGCGACTCGCGCGCTCGTCTCCCGTCTCCGTTTCCACGGCGACCGGCGCAACCGGCGCGACCGGCGTTGGCGTGTGCCCCGATGCGGGAGCCGGCGACGGCCGCACTTCCGCGCCCCAGCCCGCAGCGTCGCGCCGCGCCTGCACGCGATACTCCACGCCATCCGCGCGGTACGTGAACTGCGCCGTCGTGCCGGAGTCCAGCGCCTGTACGGACCCGGCGGGCGCCATCTCCCTCAGCAGGGAGTGCACCTGGGCGCCGGTGAGCGGCTGCCGCGTGATGGCGCGCGACGCGCCGGAGACGTCAAGGCACGCCGGCTGGTCGGCGGTGAGCTGCAGCATGGATGCATGCTGGCTCTGCATCACGCCCAGGAAGCGATCTATGGCTGGCATGTCAATCGAGCGGACGCACGCACTCGATCCACGCGCGATTGACCAGGCGAATGCCCTGATCGGTATAGAGCGTGAGAAACTGCTGGCTGGCATCGTTCAGGAAGTCGAGCAATCTCGGGCGGCCCGTACGGACTTCCAGCCGCATGGAACCGTAATGGCTGATGCCACCGGCCAGGCGTACCTCGAGCAGTGCCATGGGTGTGCTGCGTCGCAGCAGTTCATCCTCTTCACCAACGGGCAGGCCGGAGAGTTCGGCGACCTGCGCCTTCGCGATGAGGAGCACCTCGCCGCTCTCCGTCTCCATGGGGAAGAACGGATCGCGATCGTTGAGCAGTACGGCGGGGTCGTCGAAGCCACGGTGGCCGGGAACCGGCAGGTGCACGAAGATGTGGCCGCGCATGGTCGAGCCATGAGCAAGCACAAGGGTCACATCGAGCCGGTGCTTCTCAATACGATAGTCGTCCAGCGGAGCGAGCTCGCGGATTTCCATGAGTGTGGTGGGAGAGCGGGAGTCATTGGGAGACGAATGACCCCGGTGGGGCGCAACGGACCAGCCGATTGCCCGTGGTTCAGCGCCCCCGACGCGCGTTGACGGTGTTCACGCGTGCAAATGCATCTCCCGCTCGTACATCTCGCGCCGTTCGAGCTGGATCGTCACGTGCTGGATGCCGAAGAGGCGCATGGCATCATGCACGTGCTCGAGCACGTGCTGGTGCCGCTCGGACTCGCGCACGATGGCATGCGCGCTCATGGCCACCACGCCGGACGTCACGCTCCAGACGTGCAGATCGTGCACCGATTCCACGCCGGGGATCGCCTCGAGTTGCGTGCGGACCGCACCGGCGGAGATGTTGGCTGGGGTGGACTCCAGCAGCACGTCCACGGACTCCCGGACGAGCAGCCACGCGCTCCGGATCACGAGCAGCGTCACGACAATGGACGCGATGGGATCGGCTGGCAGCCAGCCCGTGAACTGGATGACCAGCGCCGCGATGAGCGTGCCCACGGACCCGAGCAGGTCGCCGAGGATGTGGATGTAGGCGCCGCGCACGTTCAGGCTGCCGGAGCTTGCCGGGTGCAGCGTGCGCGCCGCCACCACGTTGGCCGCCAGGCCAATGGTGGCCACGATGAGCATGAGCGTCCCGCCTACCGGTTCCGGCGCGGTGATGCGCCGGATTGCCTCGTACACGATGAATCCGGACACCAGCAGCAGCGTGGCGCCGTTCAGAAACGCCGCGAGAATCTCGAGGCGGCGGTACCCGTACGTGCGCTTCGGCGTCTCGGGCCGGTTGCCGAACGACGACGCAAAGAGCGAGAGGCCGAGCGCCGCGACGTCGGTGAGCATGTGCCCCGCGTCCGCGAGCAACGCGAGGGAATTCGCGGCAAATCCGCCGACGACCTCGGCCACGAGAATCAGCGCCGTGATGTACAGCGCGACGCGCAACCGGCGCGCGTGGTCCGCGCCGTGGTCGTGACCGTGCTCGTGATCGTGATCGAGCCCGTGCAAGTGGCCCGTATGCGAGTGCGCCATGCCGCCGTGGGTCAGAGCGTGGACGGCTCGCGGGAAACCGTCCGTCCGGATGTCGACGACTGTGCAATAACGTTGGCAATGCGCACACATTCAAGCGTGGCCATGATCATGCTGCCGGGATCGGCCTTCCCCTGCCCCGCAATGTCAAGCGCGGTTCCGTGATCGGGTGACGTTCTCGGGAAGGGGAGCCCGAGCGTCACGTTCACGGCCTGTCCAAAGCTCGCGACCTTGATGGCGGTCATGCCCACGTCGTGATACGGCGCGATCACGGCGTCGAACTCTCCGCGCAGGGCGCGCACGAACACCGTGTCCGCCGGGAAGGGGCCCGCGATTCCCGCCGCGCTCGCCGCCGGCGCGAGCAGCGTATCATCTTCGCTGCCGAATCTGCCGCCATCGCCCGCATGTGGATTCAAGGCGCAGAGCGCGATACGCGGCGCCGGAATCCCGTACCACTCCCGCAATCCGCTACGCGTGATGCGCGCCGCCTCCACGATGTGCTCGCGCGTGAGTTGTCTGGGCACCTCGGCGAGCGGGATGTGCGTGGTGGCAAGCACGACCCGCAGGCGCTCGGACGCGAGCATCATCGCCACCGGCACGCCGGCGAGATGCGCCAGCATTTCGGTGTGGCCGGGATAGCGGTACCCGCCGTCGAGCAACGCGTGCTTGTCAATTGGCGCGGTGACCACACCCTGCACCGCTCCGGTGAGCGCGAGATGCGCAGCCCGCTCAATGGCGCGGCCGGCGAACTGGCCGGCGAGCGCGGCACTGCCGCCCGTGTGCCAGTCGCCCACGGACTCGTGGACGCCTACGCCGCATCCGTCCGGTCCCACGACGAGCAGCTCGCACGCGCCGCGCACCCGCTCATCGGCCAGTGCGCGGGCGACGATCTCCGGTCCGATCCCGCGTGCATCGCCGAGGGTGACGGCCAGACGCGGACGCATCACAGCGCCGGCTCGTCGCGAACGACCCGATAGAGCGTGCGGGCGCGCTCGCGGCTCACGTTGCCGGTGATCTCGCCCGTGAGCTCGACCTCCAGCGTGCGGCGCGCGTAGTCCACCCGCACCCGGTCGCCCGGTCGCACCTCAGCCGACGCGCGTGCGCGCTTGCCGTTGATGAACACCGCGCCCACGTCGCATGCCTCCTTCCCCTCGGTGCGGCTCCTGACGAGCAGGAGCCGCTTGAGCGCGAGATCCACGCGCACGCGTCACTCGCGAATGGAGACGAACGTCTGCTTGCGGAGATTGTCCAGGTAGCGACGCACGCCCTTCTGCTGCGTGAGCCGGTCGCGAATGTCCTGGCGATAGTCCGCCAGCGTGGGCTCGCGCGCACTGTCCACCGCGGTGAGATCCAGGATGAAGAACTTCGGCACCCCGCGCGACGCGTCCATGATGGTGAACGGGTCCAGGATGTCGCCGGCCTTGTGCCCCTTGATCGCTTCCTGGTACTCCTTGGGCAACTGCGCCTGCGGGAAGGCGTCAGGCATGATCTTCTCTTCGGACGGATCATGATACCTGGCCACGAGCGAGTCGAAGTTCGCGCCGTTGCGCCAGAGCTTCACCACACTGTCTGCCAGCGCGCGCGCCCGCTGCACGTCCGCCGAATCGATGGTGGGCCGGATGAGAATGTGCCGCCCCTTCACTTCCGACGGCTGGACGCGATCCACCTTGATGATGTGATAGCCGAACGTCGTCTTGATGACGGGGCTCACCTGTCCGGGACGCAGCGCGAAGTACACGCGGTCGAAGTTCGGCACGAACTCGCCCCGGCGATGCCACCCCAGATCGCCGCCCTGGTCCTTGTTGGAGAGGTCCATGGACTCGCGCTTGGCGATCGACGCGAAGTCGCCACCCTTGCGGATCTCCACGAGCAGCGACTCGGCTTTCGCCAGCGCGGCGGAATCCTCCTTCGCGCTTGGCTGCGGCGTGATGACGATCTGCCGGTACGTGATCGTGGCGGGCAGCTTGGGAATCTGTCCCTTGCTCGCCTGGAAGAAGGAATCCACCTCCGCCTCCGACACGGGCGCCGGCGGCAGCTTGTCCTCCTGGCGCAGCTTTTCGAACAGCTTCTGCTGCAGCGAGGTGCGACGCGCCTTGTCGAGCAGCCAGCGGCGATACTCGTCCGGCGTACCAAAGCCCGAGAGCTTCAGTTGCTGGCGATACTCGGCATCCGTGGCGAACCGGCCACGGATCTGCGCGACCTGCTTGTCCACTTCACCGCTGATGTCGTTGTCACTGACCTCGATCTTCTGCTTCTTCGCCTCCGCGACCATCACGTCGTCATCAATGAGGCCGTTGATGATGTCGGTGACGAGCTGCTGTTGCGCGGCCGAGTCGGTAGGCATCTGCTGCCCCTCCGCCTTCATCTTGCCGAGCTCTTCTTCGACTTCGCTGCGCAGAATGGGCTGGTCGCCCACCACGGCCACGATCCGGTCAATGGACGTCGTGCTGTCGGGCGACGGAGCCGCCGGCCCCTGTGCGCCCGCTGGGGCAGCCACGACGGCAGCCAGCATCGCGACGAGCCAAATGCGAATTCGCGGCATGCGTGTCGTACCCATCGCGCTCACTCCCGATCCCTGGTCAGCCCTTGGGCTGCTGAGGCGATGACGGCGCTGCTGCCGGCGGGCCCAGCGGCACCGCCGACGCCGGCCGATTCTTCGCCTTCACGGAATCCGCCGCCGCATGAGCCTTGGTCGCCTGCGCGAGCGCCCGCGCCAGACCGGCCTGATTGACCTTCCAGGTGTACTTGTCACGCACGACGCTCTTGAGCGGAATGGGCACATCCACGTAGCGCGCGCGCTGCGTCATGAGCCCGTCCATGTACTGCTCCACGTGCGCCGCGGCAACGCGCTCGCGCTGGCTCGCCGTCTTGCCGCTGTCCGCGAGCACCTTCGGACTCACATTGAGCCCTTCCCACGCGGCCGTCACGAGGCCGGCGAACTTGCTGTGCAAATCGGCCATCTCGCTGGAGTCGAGCTCCACCTTGGCGCTGTCCGCCTGGTGCAGCACGAGCTCGTTGCGCATGACGTTCTTGAGAAATCCGGTGACCTGACTGTCCGGCGCCTGGGCGAGTCCGTGCTCGATCTGTGCGCGCTGCGGGTAGGCGCTGATCCAGTGCACCAGCTTGGCCATGGTGAAGTTCCCGGCGGTCGAGGTGCCGAGCACGGCATCGTCCTTCGCGTGCGCGTCCAGATCCTTGGATGCCGCGCGCATCGTGCCCACGGCGTCATCCTTGATCTTGATGTCCGACGTGCGCTCGAGATTCGCGAGGTAGGTGCTGTCCGCCTGCTGCGTCGCCGTGGCGTTCACTTCCTTGCTGAACTCATCCTTGACCTCGGCAAACGTCGGGCGCCGGATGATGTGATACCCGAACTCCGTCTGCACGATCGGCGAGATTTCACCGGGCTTGAGCTTGAGCAGTGCATCCTGGAACTGCTTCGCCATGACCCCCTTCGGAAATACCCCCAGGTCACCGCCGTGCGCCGCCGAACCGGGATCCTGGCTGTTCGTCTTCGCGAGCTGCGCGAAATTCGCCGACGTCACCTGCGCGCGCACGGCTTCCGCCTTGCGGCGAATGGAATCGCGCTGCGCCGGTGTGGCCGACTGCGGGACAACGAACAGAATGTGACTGGCCGCGAGCATCTCGCCATTGGCGTAGCGCGTGGCGAGGTTGGCGGTGTCAATGCCCGGGAAGGTCTTCGTGAGCTGGTCGTGCCACTTGACTACGCGCTCCTGCGAGATGACGGGCCAGAGCGCGGCGTCAACGAGCTTGGGGTCGTTGAGCGAATCGTTGTGCGCCGCGGCCTCCCCCAGCAGCTGATAGTTCACCCACAGGTCGGTCACCGCCTTGGCCATGTCGGCGTTGGGCGGCACCTTCGCCTGCGCGAGCAGGGAGTCGAGCCGGTCCACGGAGAGCTCCTGCGAACCAGCCGACGCCACCACGTCGACATGGGCAGTCATGGCTTCCTTGAAGCCCTTGCAGCCGCCCAGCACCATGAGCGCGGCGGAGAAGACGAGGATTGGACGATTCATTGATGGCAACACGGGATTGAGCAACACGAGTATGGGTGGAGGCGCAGCGAGATCAGCGCGGATTGGCGAACGAACACAAGGACGCGGCGGCGCTCGGGGAACGACGGGCTGCGGCAGCACACCCTCGCCATCGCGCCCCCACGCTGCCACGTCCTTGCAGGATCATCCAGCCAGTCCCTTGAGCGCGCGAACGAGACCTTCGAGCAGCCCCGCTCCTCCGAGTCGAGTGAGCTTGAGCACCAGCGGTTTCGTGCGACGAACTTCCGCCTGGAACTGGACTTCATGAAACGCGGCATTGAGCCCCTTGAGGCGTGGTGTCGCGTCAGCCCGAAAGCTAATACGTGCCTCCGCGCCGTGCACAAGTATCCCTTCAATGCCCAGCCGGCCGCCCACGATCCGCAGCAGGGCCGCGGCGAAGAAAGCCTGCGCCGGGGGCGGCAGCGGGCCGAACCGGTCGCGCAGCTCGGCGCGCAACTCCTCCACGTGCGCCGGCTCGGTCATCCGCGAGAGCCGCCGGTACACATCCAGTTTGGCCTCCTGGATCGTGACGTAGTCGTCGGGGAGGTAGGTGGGAATGTCCATGGAGACATCCGCGGGGAGCAGCCTGGGACCCTCATCGCCGCGCATGAGGCGCTGCACGGTCTCGTCGAGCATCTTGAGGTAGAGCTCGAAGCCCACGGCCTGCACGAAGCCGGACTGTTCCGCGCCCAGCAGATTTCCGGCGCCGCGCATCTCGAGGTCCTTGAGCGCCACGTGATAGCCGGAGCCCAGCTCGGTGTGGTGCTCGAGCACCTGCAGGCGTCGCTCGGCATCCGGGTCCAGCTCATCGGGGACGAGCAGGTAGCAGGTCGCCCGGCGGTAGGAGCGCCCAACCCGGCCGCGCAGTTGATAGAGCTGCGCGAGACCGAAGTGGTCCGCGCGATTCACGAACATCGTGTTGGCGTTCGGCACGTCGAGCCCGGACTCCACGATCATGGTGGACACGAGCACGTCCACCTCGCCGGTCACGAAGCGCCGCATCACCTGCTCCAGCTCGCGCTCGCGCATCTGACCGTGCGCGACGGCGACTTCCGCGCGCGGCGCCAGCCGGCGCACGTGGTCCGCTATGGCCTGGATGGTCTCCACGCGATTGTGCACGAAGAACACCTGCCCGCCGCGGTCGAGCTCCCGCGCGATTCCCTCTTCAATGAGCGCATCATCCCAGGGCTCGAGAAAGGTGAGCACGGGCGAGCGATCCAGCGGCGCGGTCTGAATGAGCGTGACGTCGCGCAAACCCGCGAGCGACTGGTGCAGTGTGCGGGGAATGGGCGTGGCCGTGAGGGTGAGGACGTCCGTCTCCAGCTTGAGCCGCTTGAGCCGCTCCTTGTGCTTCACGCCGAACCGGTGCTCCTCGTCCACCACCACCAGCCCGAGCTCGGCGAATCGGACGTCACTGCTCAGCAGGCGGTGCGTGCCGATGACGATGTCCACCTTCCGGTCGGCGAGGTCCGTCAGGATGGCCGCCTGCTCTTTCGCGGTCTGAAACCGGCTCATCGTCTCGACGCGAATGGGGAAATCCGCGAGGCGCTCGCTGAAGGTGCGGCCATGCTGTTCGGCCAGGATGGTGGTGGGAACGAGGACTGCCACCTGGCGCCCCGACTGTACCGCCTTGAACGCGGCGCGCACGGCGACTTCCGTCTTGCCGTATCCCACATCGCCCACCAGCAGGCGGTCCATGGGACGCGCGCTCTCCATGTCGTGCTTGACCTCGATGGTGGCGGTGCGCTGGTCCGGCGTGTCTTCGAAGAGAAACGACGACTCGAGCTGGCGCTGCCAGGTGGTATCGGGCAGCGCCGGCGCTTTCGTGGCCGTCCGGCGCCGCGCGTACAGCTCGAGCAGCTCGCCCGCCAGCTCCTCCAGCGCCGCGCGCGCCCGCGCACGCTGTTGCGCCCACCGCTTGCCACCCAGCGTGTGCAGGCGTGGTGGCGGCGCATCCTCGGACACGTCGCCCGAAGAGCGGTAGCGCTCGATGAGATCCACGCGATACAGGGGGACGTTCAACCGGTCGCCCCCCTCGTACTCGATGACCGCGACCTCGATGGTGCTCTCGCGCACGAACATGCGCTCGATGCCGCGATAAATGCCCACGCCGTGCTCGAGATGCACGACGTAGTCGCCGGGCTTGAGCCCCGTCAGTGTTTCCAGCGGCGTGCCGGTGACGTAGCGCCGTCGGCGCCGGATCCGTCGCTCGCGCCGGAAGATCTCGTGATCGGTGAGCACGCGAAGCCCGGGCGTCGTCGCGTCGGGCAGCACCGTGAATCCGCCATCCACGACGCCCACAGCGAGCGCCGCGCCAACCGGACGCGAGCCGTCGCCGTTCCCGCTGAGCAGTTCCTCCAGCCGTTCGGACTGTCCGGCATTGTCGCACAGGATGAGCGTCGGAATCTCGCTGTCCACGATCCGGCGCAGGCGCTTGATGTCGCGCTCGATGGGCTCGGGCGGCCGAATCGGGAACGAAATCTCCGCCATGCTGTCGCGCGCGGCCTCGCCGGAGTCGTTGAGCAGGATCGCACCGAAGGCGCGCACGACCGCCAGGACGTCGTTCGGCGGCTGGTAGAGCGCGTCCCGATCGGGAACGTCCTCGCCGCGGCGACGCGCCAGTTCGATGTGGTGCCGCGCTTCCTCCCACGTGCGCTGCAGCTCCGGCTCCATTCGTCCCGCCGCGGTGTGCACCAGGAGCGTGTCGGGCGGCAGCAGTTGCGCGACGCTGCCGCGCGTGGTGGCGTCGCTCACCGCGCCCGCGCGACCGTCCACCGGAAGCACCAGCGCCATCTCGGCGTCACGAGTGGAGCGCTGCGTCGCCATGTCGAAGTGGCGGAGCGATGAGATCTCGTCGCCCCAGAATTCAACGCGGACCGGGTTGGCCATGCCGAAGCTGTAGATGTCCATCAGGCCGCCGCGCACGCTGAACTCGGCGACGTCTTCGACGAGCGGCACCCGTTCGAATCCAACGGCTTCCAGATGGGCGGCAACGTCCGCCGGACGTCGCAGGTCGCCGACGCGCAGCTCGAGGCGAGCCGATCGCAACGCGTCCGGTAGCCGGGTGCGCTCCTGCAGCGCGCGGAACGTCGTGACCAGTGTGCGTACGCCGCCGCGCGCGACACGCTCCAGTGTTTCCACACGCTCGCCCGCGACTTCCAGATGCGGCTCCGTTTCGCCGAACCCCTCGCGCGGCGGATAGAGTGCCACGACGCCCTCTTCCTGCAGCGTGGTGAGATCGGCCAGCCAGCGCTCGGCCTCCGGCAGCGTGTCGGTGACGACGACGAAGAAGCGCGTCGCACCCAGCGAGCGCGACAGTGTCGCGACGAGCGCGGCATCGCTCGATCCGGGCAGTCCGCTCACCCGGAGCGCGGCGCCGGGTGCGGGAAGCGCGTGCGCGACACGTCGAAACGCCGCCACTCCTTCAACCGCATCGAGGATTTGCGGCAGCGCCATCAGGTGCCTCCGCGCGACCGGCCGGTGAGCGTGCTCTCGGCAACGAGCGCGACGACGGCGAGCAGCAGGAGCGGCAGCACCAGCGGGCGGCGCGGCGCCGAATCGAAGACATGCGCGCGCACCGCCGTGCTGTCCTCTCCCGACCGGACGCTTGTCGCGCGAATGCGCGACGCCAGCGCCTGCGGGCTCAACCGCCGCAGATCGGACTCGGCGGGCTCGGGGTTCACCACGAGCGCGCCCGCCCGGACACCACCGGTGAGGAACGAATAGACGCCGGGTTTGTCGGGCGCGGCAACCGAGTCGCCGGTGATCGCCTGGCGCTGCCCCTCGGAAAGTTCGAGGGCATCCACGCCGGCCGGGCGCGCGAGCATGGCGCCCGGCGTGGCGTTGACGATGGTCCCCGCTTCCCTGCCGAGTCGCTGCGAGAACATCTCCGCCAGCCAGGGCACGAACGCCGCACGTATCGGGAGCGATGTCGCGTCGGGTGCGAGCGGCGAGGCCACGAGCACGTAGCCCGGCCCGCCGACGATCCACGGCTCACCCGCCGTCACGGCGAGCGTGTCGGTTGCCACCGGCGCACTGCCGGCCAGCCGATAGCGAAGCACGACGTTTACATCCTTGAAGGTGGAGTCATCGCGCGATGTGCTCTGCACGGAACTTTCCCCGCGCCGCAGATCACCGAAGCGCCACGGAATGTCGAGACGGGCAAGCGCCCGGTTGGCGGCCCCGATGTGCACCGGATCCGACGGTGCCACGAGCAGCGCGGGAAGCGTCGTGGCTTCATCCGCCGGGCTGAACGTGACGTCAGCGCCCAGCGTGGCGCGATCCGCCTGCACGAGTGCCTCGATCGCGATGGTGGCGAAGCGACCGAGTGCGGCAGAGACGCGAATGGCCGGCGCCGGTCCGATCCACGCCGCGAAATAGCGTACATCATCGCCGCGCAGCTCATCCGGTTCGACCTCGACGGTCCCGGTGCTCCACCCGCGCTCCGCGGGGGAGGCGCGAACGAGGACCTCCTGATCCTTCACCGCCGTCCCGCGCGCCAGCGTCCGGCCATCGATCGTGATGCGAAAGGCGGCCGAATCCGGCGTGAGCACGCGCGCGCGCACAGCGCCACGCGGCGTCCAGCGCGAGGGCAGCGCTTCCGCCTCGACCACGGCCGCGTTGCGCGGCGCCGCCTGACGCGACCGATACACCTGCACGCGCGCCTGTCCCAGTGTGATCGGTGCGCTCCAGGTTGTCGCCTGTCCATCGGTCATGATGGCAACCTCGCGTTCGGCCAGACCCGATCCTCCCACCAGCGACGCGGCGCGCACCGCGGCACCCTCGACGTCGCCCGCGCCGGCCAGCGGCTCGGTATGACTGATGGCCTGCGCCACGGCTGCAGGAGTGCCGCCATGGACCGTGCCGTCCGCCGTGATGAGCCAGAGGCGGTCCGTCACGGCCGCACGCGATGCCACGGCGCCGGCGACGGCACGCAGTTCTTCCAGCACGGGGCGACCCGCCGCAATGGCCGCCGAGCTCAGCGAATTGTCGAGCACGATCGCCATTGCCGTGGGAGCATGACCGCTGCCCGCGACGCGAATGAGCGGGCGCGCCGCCGCGGTCGCGATGCAGACGATCGCGGCGACGCGCAGGAGCATCAGAAGCAGATTGCGCAGCTTCAGATTCCGGCTGTGCTCGCGCTCCGCGCGCGCCAGATAGCGCACCGCGGGAAACTCCACGCGCGTCCCGGTGCGGCGGCGGAGGAGGTGAATGAACAGCGGGATCGCGGCGGCTGCCGCCGCGACCAGCCAGAGCGGTGTGAGAAACTCGATCACGGCATTCTCTGGCGCGTGGCGAACACGCGGCGCAGCGGGACACCGAACGGCGCGTCCGTGACCACCGTTTCGTAGGCTGCCCCCGCGGCGGCCAGCGATTGCCGCCACTCCTGCAGCGCCGCCGTCACCGTGGCGCGATAGGCCCCGCGCACATCGGCACTGGCCGCGGGGACTTCGGCGCCGCTCTCGGGATCGAAGAACAGCGCGTCTCCTGCGGCGGGCAGATCGAGCTCGGCCGGATCGAGCACGTGGAGCACGACGAGCTGATGTCCCGCGTGCCGCAGCGCGCGCACCTGGCTCAGGATCTCATCGGCATCCATCAGGAGATCGGAGACGATCACCACGAGTCCGCGTCGCGGGATGAGTCGCCACGCCTGCTCGAGTGCCGCCGCGGCGTGGGATGCATGCCCGGCGCCCGGATCGTCGAGCGCCGCCACGATGCGCTGCCACTGTCCCGAGCGCACACGGGGCGCGAGCGATGTTCGCACCAGGTCATCGAAACGCACGAGCCCGACGGCATCGCGCTGGCGCAGCAGCAGCAGCGCCATGGCCGCCACCAGTCGCTCCGCGTACGCCAGTTTGGTCAGCCGCGCCGCGTCGCCGCGCCATGCCATGGACCGGCTCACGTCGAGCACGATGGTAGCGCGCAGATTGGTTTCTTCCTCGTACTGCTTGACGACCCAGCGATCCGCGCGCGCCGCAATCTTCCAGTCCACGTAGCGCAGGTCGTCGCCCGACTGATAGGGCCGATGCTCCGCAAACTCCACGGAGAACCCCTTGCGGGGTGACCGGTGGAGTCCGGAGAGAAAGCCGTCCACGATCCAGCGCGCCACGATTTCTATGCGGCCAAGCGCGGCGATGGTCGCCGGATCCAGCAAATCGGCACGACGCGCGCGTGCAGTATCCATTGAGAGCGTGGAAGCTAGAAAGCGCGCACCGCTGACGCCAGCGGGCCGCGGGTACCGGCCCGGACGGGTCGCGCATGTATATTTCGTGATTGCATCACCCACCCACAGCCGAGTTCCCGTTGCAGCTCGATCACATTCGCAATTTCTGCATCGTCGCGCACATCGATCACGGCAAGTCCACGCTCGCGGACCGGCTCATCGAGGCGACCGGCGCCATCGAGAAGCGCGACCAGAAGGATCAGATGACCGACACGCTCGACCTCGAGCGCGAGCGCGGCATCACGATCAAGCTCAACGCGGTCCGCATGACCTATGTGGCGCGCGACGGCGAGTCGTACGAGCTGAATCTCATTGATACACCGGGACACGTCGATTTCACGTATGAAGTGTCGCGCTCGCTGGCGGCGTGCGAGGGCGCCATTCTCGTCATCGACGCGTCGCAGGGGATTCAGGCGCAGACGCTGTCGAATCTCTTTCTCGCGCTGGACGCCGGGCTCGAGATCATTCCGGTGCTCAACAAGATCGATCTGCCGGGCGCGGAACCGGAGCGGCGCAAGCGGGAGGTGCACGATCTGATCGGCGCGAACCCGGACGACATCCTGCTCGTGAGCGCCAAGGAGGGCATCGGCGTGCCGGCGCTGCTGGAGCAGATCATCACGCGCGTGCCGCCCCCTCGCGGGCGCCCCGACGGCCCGCTGCGGGCGCTCATCTTCGATTCCCATTACGACCGCTATCGCGGCGCGATTCCCAGCATTCGCATCGTGGACGGCATGCTGCGACCCGGCATGCAGATCACGTTCGGCGCCAACGCGGAGAGCTACGAGGTGAGCGAAGTGGGCTACCTGCAGCTCCGCCAGGTGAAGGCCGCCGAGCTCGCGACGGGCGAAGTCGGATATGTGGTGGCCAACGTGCGCTCCGTGCAGGAAACGCGCGCGGGCGACACGATCTTCGACGTCGCGAACCGGGCGACCGAGCCGCTGCCCGGCTATCAGGATGTGCACTCGATGGTGTTCGCCGGTGTCTATCCCACGGACACGGGCCAGTACGAGACGCTGCGCGACGCGCTCGCCAAGCTGCAGCTCAACGATGCCTCCCTGCACTACGAGCCGGAGACGTCCACGGCGCTCGGATTCGGCTTCCGCTGCGGCTTCCTCGGTCTGCTCCACATGGAGATCGTGCAGGAGCGTCTCGAGCGCGAGTTCGATCTCGATCTCGTCACGACGGTGCCGAGCGTGGAGTACAAGGTGTTCCTGAACGACGGCGCGATGCAGTTGCTCGAGAATCCGTCGCTCATGCCGCACGGATCGGTCGTCTCGCACGTGGAAGAGCCGTTCGTGAAGGCCCGCATCGTGGCGCCCGCGGAGTACATTGGGCCCATCATGACGCTCGGCACGGAGCGGCGCGGCGTGTACCGGAACATGAGCTACATCGATGCCTCCCGCGTGGAGTTCGACTGGGAGTTCCCGCTGGGGGAGATCATTCTGGATTTCTTCGACCGGCTCAAGACGATCAGCCGCGGCTATGCGAGTCTCGACTACGAGATGCTCGAGTATCGTCCGAGCAAGCTCGTGAAGCTCGACATGCTGATCAACGGCGACGCGGTGGATGCGTTCTCGGTAATCATTCACGCGGACAAGGCGTACGACTGGGGGCGCAAGGTCGCCGACAAGCTGAAGGAGCTCATCCCACGGCAGCTCTTCGAGGTGGTCATCCAAGCGACCATCGGCTCGAAGGTGATCGCGCGGACCACGGTCAAGGCGCTGCGCAAGAACGTGCTGGCCAAGTGCTACGGTGGAGACATCACGCGGAAGCGCAAACTGCTGGAGAAGCAGAAGGAAGGAAAGAAGCGGATGAAGCAGGTGGGATCGGTGGAGATTCCGCAGGAGGCGTTCCTGGCGGTGTTGCAGGTGGACTGACGGGACGAGGGAAGCGGCGGCCTGCGGCCGCCTGCGGGAAGCGCCGCGCGGAGCGCGGCTGCGGGAAGCGGGCGGCTCCCTGGCGGGAGCGCCCTGCGGGATGCGGTGGGCGGCGGCACCCTGGCTGCAGGCCGGGTGCTGCCGCGGGGATCGTGAACGGGTAAGGGGGAATCGACTGTCCAAACTGGGGTACTGCGACGGAGCATGGCGAATCCGGAGAGCGGGCGTGGTAAGTGTTATTCTGGATCGCCTTGCCGTGTCCTCTCCTCGTACGCAGGCGGCCGGCCTGCGGCCGCCCGCTTCCCGCCGGGCGCTCCCGTGAGGGAGCCGCCCGCTTCCCGCAGGGCGCCGGCGGTGCCCGCTTCCCTCGTCATTCAGACGTCGTTCCTTGGCGACACAGTGCTCACGACACCGCTCATTGCGGAGCTCGCACGGCGGGGGCCGGTGGACGTGGTCGCGGGGCCTGGTGGCGCCGGGATGCTCGCGAACAACGGCGACATCCGCCGCCTCATCATGTACGACAAGCGCGACGCCGACTCGGGCATGGGCGGACTCTGGCGCGCGGCGCGGCGCATCCGGCAGGCGCGCGGGATTGGCGAGTCCTGTACGGCGTACCTCGCGCAGGGCTCCGTGCGCAGTGCCGTGCTCGCGCGGCTGGCGGGGTGCGCACACTCCGTGGGATTCGATACCTCGGCCGGACGCTGGCTTTACACCCGACGTGTGCCATATGCGGCGGATCGGCACCACGCCGAGCGTCTCTGGCGGCTGGCATGCGAGATGCCCGCCGATGCTCCGGCGCCCAGTGACGCGCTCCGCCCACGACTCTATCCGGGGCAGTCCGAGCGGCACGCCGTGGACGCGCTGCTCGGGCGGTCCGATGATTCGCGTCCGCTCATCGGGCTCGCGCCGGGCAGCGTCTGGGCCACGAAGCGCTGGCCGCACTACGCCGACCTGGCGCGGCGCATCGCGTCCATTGCCCGCCTGGCGGTGATAGGCGGCCGCGACGATGCCGCGCTGGCGGAGGAGATCGTGCGCGCCGCGGGGGCGGCCGATACGGTCAATGCCGTGGGGATGCTCTCGCTGCTCGGATCGGCGGAACTGATCGGACGCTGCGCGCTGCTCGTCACGAACGATTCGTCGCCGCAGCATCTCGCGTCTGCCATGGGCACGCCAACCATCGCGATCTTCGGCCCGACGGTTCCCGCATTCGGATTCGGACCGCTGGCGCCCGGATCCCTTACGCTGGGACACGAGAACCTCGACTGTCGTCCGTGTCATCATCACGGGCCGCCGGCGTGTCCGCTGGGCCACTGGCGCTGCATGAAGGAGCTGGATGTATCGGTCGTCGAGCGCGCGGTGCATGCCGCGCTCGGAGCGCGCACGGCATAACGCCACGCACCGCACGCGTCGGTGCACGGCACGTCGTCAACCGCTGGTCCAGGCCGGCGGCATGCACTTACCTTTCCACACGCTCCCGCGCACCCGGATCCACGCTTCACCACCGATTCGCACATGGCCCGTACCCGCACGCAGTACATCATCGGCGTCGACCTGGGCGGTACCAACATCGTGGTCGGGGCCATGCCCGAGGATGGCAGTCGCGAAATCGGAGTCCGCACGGAATCCACGAACGCGGAACGCGGCGCCGAAGCGGTGGTGGACCGCATCGTCGCCATGGTCGCGCAGGTGATGTCGGATGCGATCGCGAAGCACGGCGCGCAGCCCAGGGACTTCCTGGGGATCGGCGTGGGTGCGCCAGGGCCACTCGACCGCGAGCGAGGCCTCGTCGTCGTCGCGCCCAACCTGGGCTGGCGCGACTTCCCGCTGCGCGATGCGATCTCTCATCGCGTGCGCCTGCCGGTCACGCTCGACAACGACGCCAACTGCGCGACGTTTGGCGAATGGTGGCGCGGCGCCGCACAGGGCGCGCGTGACGTGGTCGGGCTCACGATCGGTACCGGGATCGGCGGCGGCCTCGTGATTGACGGCAAGCTGTATCACGGCTCCTCGGATGTGGCGGGCGAAATCGGCCACACCACCATTGACTCCACCGGGCGCTATTGCCGCTGCGGCAACTACGGCTGCCTCGAAGCGTATGCATCCGGACCCGCGATCGCGCTGCGGGCGCGCGAGGCGCTGGAGCGCGACGAAGCGTCCATTCTGCACAAGGCGGTGGATGGAGATCTCGACCGCGTCACCGCGGCGCAGGTGTACGACGCCGCCAATCGCGGTGACGCGCTGGCGCTCGAAGTCGTGCGCGACACGGCGAAGTTCCTCGGCACCGGGGTCGCCAATCTGCTCAATGTGCTCAATCCGGACGTGGTCGTGATCACGGGCGGCGTCACGAAGGCAGGCGACCGCCTCTTCGAGCCGCTGCGCGCCGAAGTGAAGCGCCGCGCCTTCCGACCGGCCGTGGACGCGTGCCGCATCGTGCCGGGCAAATTGAGCGGCACAGCGGGAATGGTCGGCGCAGTGGCCACGTTCAAGCAGCAGAAGCTGGGTGCCGTGTGATCGAGAGTCCCGTCCTGCCCACGGCTCGCACGAAGCGGCTCGGCGTGATCGGGACCTTCGTATGGGACACCATATATGGGCGCCATCCCGCCGGCGGTCCGGTGGACGAATGGGGCGGCATCACGTATGCGCTGAGCGGTCTCGATGCGGCGTTGCCCGAGGGGTGGGCGATCGTGCCGATCATCAAGGTCGGACACGATCTCGTGGATCGCGCGCGCGAATTCATCGCGACGTTGCCGCGCATGGCGCCGGATGCCGCGCTCATCGACGTGCCCCATCCCAACAATCGCGTGGAACTGCGCTACGAAACCTCGGAGCGCCGCTGCGAGCGGCTCACAGGGGGCGTTCCCGGGTGGAGCTGGCTTGGACTCAAACCGCTGCTCCAGGGCCTCGACGCCCTCTACATCAACTTCCTCAGCGGCTGGGAGCTCGATCTGGAAACGCTGCAGCTCCTGCGACAGCACTTCGCGGGGCCGATCTACTGCGACCTGCACATGCTCGTCATGGCAGTGCAACCCAGCGGCTGGCGCGAGCTGCGCCCGCTGCCGAACGTGGCGGGATGGTGCCGCTGCGTGGATATGCTGCAGGTGAACGAGGATGAAGTCGGCGCCATGGCGAGCGATGCGATGGCGCTCGCCGCCACCGCCATGAGCGCCGGCGTGCGCTGCCTCGTCGTCACGCTGGGCAGCCGGGGCGCGGTGTACTTCGCGCCTCCCGATTTCGACCGCCTGGCCGATCTCGCGCGCCCTCGCGCGCTCGGGGCGACCGTCGGTCCCGTCCGTACCGAGCTGATCCCGCCACCGCGCGTGCTGCTCGATGGCGATCCCACGGGGTGCGGCGACGTGTGGGGCGCTACATACTTCTCCCGGCTGCTCGCCGGCGACCGGCTGGGCGATGCCATGCGTGTCGCGCACGAGGCGGCCGGCCGCAACGTGGAACACCGGGGAGCAACGGGGCTCGCCCGGCACCTGCGCGGAGAGCTGAGCACGCGATGACCGAGGTCCTGAATCTCCCGCCGTCGCTGGATGACCGGACCTTCGAGAGCATCCTCGAGGCACTCGCGAGCGTGCCGCCGGACACCAAGGTCCTCCTCAACGCCCGGCATACACGCTGGGCGTCGCCGTACGGCCTGACGGCGTTGCTCACGCTCGCGCAGTCGCGCTCGGAGCCGCCAGTGCTCTACGTGCCCGAGGCGGAGGAAACGGCGCATTACTGGGCCCGCACCGGATTCTTCACGCACGCGGCCACGCTCTTCGAGCTGCACGGCCAGGTACCGCGCGTCCACGTGAGCGGCGAATCGGATGTGCTGCTCGAGATCACGCCCGTGTCCCGCAGCGAGGATGTGCACGAGGTCGTGAGCCGCATCCAGAAGAAGTCGCAGCAGATTCTCGTGAAGGAGCTGGCGCTGGACGCGAAGGCCACGATGGGATTCGCGATGACGCTGAGCGAGGCCTGCCAGAACATCGTCGAGCACGCCGGTCGCGGCGGATGGGTCGCGGTGCAGACGTATCGCTGGCAGAAGCGGCTCGGCCGCCGGGTCGTGGTCATCGCCGTCTGCGACGCGGGCGTCGGCTTTCGCCAGTCGCTGGAAAGCGCGCCTGGGCGCCATCCCGGCGACCGCTGGGACGATGGCATGGCGCTGGAAGAGGCCGTCATGCGCGGCGTGAGCCGATTCCGTGACTCGGGACGCGGCCAGGGGCTCGCTGGGATTCGCCGCTACATCGGACGATGGGACGGCAAGTTGTCGGTTCGGTCCGGAACGGCTAGAATCGCTATCATTCCTTCGTGGGATGACGACGTGCCGCTCCAGAAGGACCTCTCCCCATTTCCCGGGACGCAAATGCAAATCACCATCCCGGAACGACTCGCCGACCGGTGATCAATCACATCGATCTGAGTTCCGTGCTGCGTCGCACCGTGTGCGATCTGTATTCCGATCTCGTGACCCGGCCCACGGGCGCCGCCGTACGCGACGGCATCGAGCGGCAACTCGCCGAGCTGGGGGACCGCACGCTCACCGTCATTGACTTCTCGCACGTGGGCCTGCTCGACTATTCGTGCGCCGACGAGATCGTGGCCAAGCTGCTCATGCGTTACACCAGGGCGGACGCCGTGGATGCCACGGAGCAGCCGCCGCGCGACGCATACTTCCTGTTCCGGGGCGTGAGCGAGTCGCACCTCGACGCGATCGAAACGGTGCTCGATCGCCAGGCGCTCGCCATCGTCGCGCAGGCCACGAACGGCACCGTGATGCTCGTGGGCCGCGTGGGCGACTCCGAACGCCGGGCCTGGGAGGTCATGTTCCGTCTGGGGCGCGCGGTACCGGCCGAGCTGGCAAGGGAAGCGGGCGTGGACGTGCCCCAGGCTACCGAGCTGCTCAATGAACTCTGCCGGCGCCGACTGGCCATGCGCTTCGAGGAAAGCTACGTCGCCGTGGGCGGGACGACGTGAGCGACAGCTACAATCCGCCGCTTCGCGTCGTGCGACTCGTCGCGACGCGGCCGCCGGATCCCGAGCGCGGTCCCATGGTCTGGCTGCGCGGTGAGGACGCAACCTCGCGCCTGCTGGTGGAAGGCGAGCTGGTCTGGGTCGTCGGGCCGCGCCGCCGTGAGCTCGCCACCGTCGGCATAGACGACTCCCTCCCCCGCGGCGACGTGGTGCTGCGTGACATTGTCGGCGCGTCGCCGTCCGAAGATGTGAAGGTCCTGAAAGTCAACACTGATGAACCGCCGCGCCGCGGCATCCTCGCCTGAAGCCAGCCACCATGACACCTCGCCGACGCCGGCAGGGCTTTTCCACCACCGCGATACACGGTGGACAGGACGCGCCCGAGGTCGACACGCCCGTCGTGTCGCCGATCTATCAGTCGGTGAATTTTCACCAGGAGGTCGGCACCGAGGCAGGCTTGCGCTATGCCCGCTACGGCAACAATCCGAACGCGGAGCTGCTGCAGCGCCGCCTCGCATTGCTCGAAGGCGCCGAGGCGGCGCTCGTGCTGGGAAGCGGCATGGGTGCCACCGCGTGCGCGCTGCTGGCGCTGCTCCGCCCCGGCGATCACCTGCTGGCGAGCGACTGGATCTATGGTGGATCGAGTCGCCTCTTCAGCAAGGAATTCGACGCGCTGGGCATCGAGGTCACGCTCGTCAATCCGCTCGAGCCGCGCGTCTGGCGACGCCGCCTGCGCAAGCACACGCGCGCCATCTTCGTCGAAACGCCGGTGAACCCGTCGTGCCGCGTCCTCGATCTGCGCTCCATCAGCTACCTCGCCCAGGAAGCCGGACTCGCCCTCGTCGTGGACTCCACGTTTGCCTCGCCGGTCAACTTCCGCCCGCTGGAACACGGCGCGGACGTCGTGATCCACTCGGCCACGAAGTATCTCAACGGCCACCACGATGTGCTCTCGGGCGTCGTCCTGGGCACGACGCCGTTCATCGAGGAAGTCCGGCAGAAGATGATCCTGTGGGGCCAGGCCGCTGATCCGTTCGCATGCTGGCTGCTGGAGCGCGGGCTCAAGACGCTGGAGATCCGCGTGAAGCGGCAGAACGAGAATGCCATGCGCCTGGCGGAGTGGTGCAGCCAGCGCCCCGAATTCGCCGCCGTACACTATCCCGGCCTGCCTTCGCACCCCGATCATGACATCGCCAGGGCGACGCTCGACGGTTTCGGCGGCATGATGGCCGTGGTGCTCGCGGGTGGCGGCGCCGCCACCGAACGATTCATCAGCCGGCTCAGGGTAGCGGCGCACGCGCCCAGTCTGGGCGGCGTGGATACGCTGGTGTGCGAGCCGCGCTACACGTCACATTCCCATCTCACCGCCGCCGAACGCGCGGCCGTGGGTGTTCCGGACGGCTTTATCCGTGTGAGCGTCGGCATCGAGAATGCCGACGACCTCATAGCTGATTTCACGCAGGCTCTGCGATGATCGCACGAGCCGGACTGTTTGAGTGATGATTCGATTTTCCCACGTTTCCAAGGAGTATCCTCGCACCGGCCTCGCCTTGAAGGATGTGTCGTTCCGCCTCGCCAAGGGGGAGTTCGCCTTCCTCACCGGTCCGAGCGGCGCCGGCAAGAGCACCATTCTCAAGCTCGTGACCATGGAGGAGCGCCCCACCAGCGGTGAGGTGCGGGTGAGCGGCGTGCTCGGCACCCAGATCCGGCGCGCCGAAATTCCGAAGCTCCGCCGCAAGCTCGGTGTCGTCTTCCAGGATTTCCGGCTGCTGGATGACCGTACGGCCGAACAGAACGTCGCGTTCGCGCTCGAGGTAACCGGCACGTCGCGCTCGGCGATCCCATCGCGCGTGAGCCGGCTGCTCACGCAGGTCGGGCTCGCGTCCAAGGGCACGTCGTATCCGCGCGAACTCTCCGGCGGCGAACAACAGCGCGTCGCGATCGCCCGGGCGCTGGTGAACGACCCCATGGTGCTCATCGCGGATGAGCCTTCGGGCAACCTCGATGAGCGTGCCACGCGCGGCATCTTCCAGCTCCTGCGCGAGATCAACGCCTCGGGCACCGCAGTGCTCATGGCCACGCACAATCTCGAGCTGGTCCGCCGCCACGAGTACCGCGTCATCGAGATCAATCGCGGGCAGCTCGTCTACGATTCGGCGGAATCGTCGCCCGCCGGCGCGGGTTCGCCACCCGCCGGATGATGCGTCTCACCGTTCGCGAGGTCATGCTGGGTCTCCGGCGCGCGCCGCTGCTGAGCATTCTCAGCATCATCACCATTGCCTTCAGTCTCTTCGCGCTGGGGCTCTTCGGCCTCGTGGCGCTCAACGTGAGCCGGGCGCTGCGCGGGATCGAGGAGCGCGTCGAAATCCGCGCGTTCATCACGGATGGCGCACCGATCGAAGCGGTGGCCGCCGCGGTCGGAGACATTCGCGCGTTCCCCGAGGTGGCGCGGGTGGACATCATCACGCCCGAGGAGGCCCTGGCGCGCGCGCGCAAGGAGCTCACCGAGTTCAAGGATGTCTTCGACGCGGCGTTCCTTCCGATGTCGCTCGAGATCCGGCTCAAGCCGGGCCACCGCGATCCCGCCACGGTGCGCGCCGTCGCCGAGCGGCTGAAAACCTACACGTTCGTGGACGACGTGCGCTACGGCGAGGAGTGGGTGCAGAAACTCTACAGCATCCGCAACATCGCCGGTGCCACGGGCCTCGTGCTTGGCATCGCCTTCGCCGTGGTCGCCATCATCATCATCGGCTCGACCATCCGGATGACGGTGCTCGCGCGCGCCAGGGAAATTTCCATCATGCGGCTGGTGGGCGCCACAGATGGGTTCGTGCGTCGTCCCTTCCTGATCGACGGCTTCCTCAAGGGTGTACTGGGGGGTCTGGTCGCGCTCGCGCTGGCGTGGTTCGCGCACTCGCTCATCGATCGCTATCTCATCCAGACCGCGTTCTTCGCCAGCGGGACGGCGTTGCTGGGCATCGTGGGTGGCGGCTTCATTGGCCTGCTGGGCAGCGCCGTCTCCGTGGGGCGACATCTGCGGGATGTCTAGTGGTGCGAGGACTGTGCGGAACGCACCTGACGCCCGCGCCGGGTGCAACCAGCGGGGCGCGGGAGAACAGCTCTGTTCCGGATGCGGTCCGTTCCGGATATGGGCTTCAGTGTGGTGCTCCGAGTCATCACGTTGTGACGCCGGGCGTTCCGGGAGGCGGAGGATTGGCAGGATTGACAGGATTGACAGGTTTGGAGGAATTGCTGGAACGCAAATCGCCCACGACTGGCGCGTTGGCTACCGCACGGCCGATTCATCAGGAATCGATCGTGGCGCTCCTCCTGTAAATCCTGATAGTCCTGCAATCCTGTCCAGCAGTCGGCGGCGGCGCGCAATCCGCGCCTGGCGCATCGCGGCCCAATGCGCGATCGCGTTCTCCGCGGCGCTGGCCGGCAGCGCCGCACGGCCGGCGATCGCGCGCGCGCAGGATAGCGCCGCGGTAAAATTGCGGAGCGAGCGGCAGAAGCTCGACCAGTTGCGCCACGAGCGCGAGCAACTCGAGCAGCGGCGGAACAGCCTGCGCAGCACGGTTCATGATCTCTCCGACGAAGTGCAGAGCCTGGACCGCGAAGCGGACATGACGGCGCGCGTCGTGGCGTCACTCGATGCGCAGCTCGCCACGATCAACGGCGAGGTCGAGTCAACGACGAGTGATCTCATCCGCACGCAGGATGAGCAGACGCTCGGTCAGGCCATCCTGCAGCAGCGACTCGTGGACATCTACAAGCGGGGCTCTCTCTACTCCGCGGAGGTCCTGCTCTCCGCGAACAGCTTCGGTGATCTCGTCGCGCGCTACAAGTACCTGCACCTCCTGACGCTCCGCGATCGCGCCCTGGTGGAGCGCGTAGCCGGACTGCGTGAACGCATTGGCCGCCAGCGCGGCAACCTGGTGCAGTTTCAGCGGGACATGCAGGAGAGCCTGCAGGAGAAGGCGGACGAGGAGCAACGGCTGCGCGACCTTCGCGATCAGCAGGCTGGAAGCCTGAAGAGCGCGAAGGAGCGAGCCCAGGATACCGAGCGGCGGCTCGCGCAGATCAGCCGGGACGAGAAGCGGCTGGGCGACGTCATCGCCTCGCTCGAAGCGGCTCGCCTGCGCGCGGAACGCGCCGGGACGAACGCGTCGCGCGAGTCGAGCACACTCCGGGCAGGCGGCGCACGGTTCGCGTGGCCGGTGGATGGACCGCTGGCCTACAGCTTCGGTCGCGTGGTGAACCCGAACAACACCACGGTCCGCTGGAACGGCATCGGCATCGAGGCGCCCGCCGGGACGCCGGTGCACGCGATTGCCGCGGGCAAGGTGCTGGTCGCCGAATCGTTCGGCACCTACGGTCTCACCGTGATCATTCAGCATCCGGGCGGCGATTACTCGGTGTACGGCTCGTTGAGTCGCATCGCCACCGAGAAGGGCGCCGTGGTGGGCAAGGGGGAGGTGATTGGCTACGTGGGCTCGACCGATCCCGCGCTGGGCCCGCATCTGCACTTCGAGCTGCGTCCCGAGGGGCACGCCGTGGATCCGCTGGACTATCTGACGCCCAAGCCGTGACGCCGCTGCTCGGCGCGCACGTCTCCACAGCCGGCGGCATCGTGACGGCGCTGCCGCGGGCACGCGCGATCGCGGCCACGGCCATGCAGATCTTCACCAAGCCGGCCAATCGGTGGGCGGAGCGCATCTGCGACGAGCAGGAAATACAGGCCTTTCGGACCGCGCTCGCGGACACGGATGTCCGGGTCACCGTATCGCACGATTCGTATCTGATCAATCTGGCCAGTCCCGACCCCACCCTGCGC
>Ga0207707_10000999_pt1 | contig 27087 bp, 27 predicted proteins | sample KBSC83BmetaG_FD_184336 | JGI IMG/M metagenome (GOLD analysis project Ga0207707, IMG submission 184336) | Corn rhizosphere microbial communities from Kellogg Biological Station, Michigan, USA - KBS C8-3B metaG (SPAdes) (version 2) | ecosystem: Host-associated > Plants > Roots > Rhizosphere ... | reverse complement strand
GCCTGGAACGAGACAACGTTCGACTAGCGTTCGACATCCTGCATGACGACCGAGCCGCAGACCGACGGCTCGGCGTGCACGATTCGTGCATCCGGACGAGCGATGCGGAACAGCTCTAGCGCACCGAACGCCCGCTCGTAGAAGTCGATGGCAGCGGCGGCCCCGTCAATAATGTAGATGTGCGGAACGATCGTGTTGCGGCAACGCTCGGCTCGAACGGCCAGGGAGCTGACGAGCAAGAGGCAGTCCCACGAGTCAACACCCGGTGCGGCGTGTTGCTGACTCGATGCGGAACACTGTTTGCTGGGTCATTTTCAGGCTTCAGGAGCTTCGCGATGAGCGTAGGGTGGGAATCGGAGTCGCTGTCCGCTGCCTCCGCAGGCAAGCAGCGCGAGCCGCAATCCATCGCGACTCTGGTCCGGCGGCTTGCGCATCAGCTCGCCACGCTGCTGCGCCATGAATTGACGCTCGCCAGCACGGAGCTCATGGAGGGTGCGCGCCGTTTGTTGATTGGCACGATGGCGGTATTGGCCGGCAGCGCGGTCCTGTTCGCAGGCATCCTCGTGCTGTTGATCTCCGCGGTATTCGGGCTGAGCCATGTTCTGGCACCGTGGCTGGCGGCGCTCGTCGTCGGGGCTGCGGTGAGCGTGGTCGGTATCGTTGCCTTGATGGTCGGCGTCCGCCGACTGAGTGCACAGTCTCTCAAGCCGACACGGGCAGCCCGGTCGCTGCTGAAGGACAAAAACGCTCTGCTGAGGAGGGTGCGATGAACACGAGTGCCGATGTCTCCTCCGAGCCTGAGGATCTGGAACACCAGGCCGATGTGGCACGCGCGCAGGTGGATGAGACTCTCGATGAGCTCGCTGGGCGAGTTTCCCTGAAGCAGCGCGCACGGGAAGCCGCCGCGGCGGTGAGCTCAGCAGCGTCCCGAGCCTCCAGCCGCGCAAGCCCTGAAATTACTTCACTGATCCGCCTGGATCACAGCCACGTTCTGTCGGCATTTCGGCGATACCGCAGCCGCTCATCGCCTGCTCGCAAGCGCGCGATCGCCACTCATGTGTGCCTCGCCCTGCAGATTCATGCTCAGCTGGAGGAAGAGATCTTCTACCGGGCGCTGTTCGAAGCCGGAGTCAGCACGGAGGTGCTCGATAAAAGCGTGAACGATCACGAGGAGATGCGTTCGCTCATCGATGTGCTGCGTGCCACCGCGGCGGAGGATCCCGGGCACGATGAGACCTTCGCCAGGTTGATTCGGGCGGTCATCCATCACGTTGCCGAGGAAGAAACGGTTCTGCTGCCGCTTGCGGAAGCGAAGTTGCAGCACCGGCTGCGGGAGCTGGGCTGGAAAATGATAGTGCGGCGGGTCGAGCTGCTGAAGCCGCATGCGGGCGAGGTAGCGAGCACGGCTGTGCTGACCTTCCCGGTGGCCACGGCCGTGGCGGCCGTGGGTGCGTGCGCTGGCGTGTGGCTGGTGCTCAGACGGTTGGTCACGCCGGACCGGTGAGCGACTCGCCGCGAGCCGCGCACGAGCCGCTCATTCTGCCCTCACGCCGCTGGGCGATCTGCAGGGCGGCCGGCCTTCTCGGGACCTGTTGGCTCGCTCCGCAAGCACCGGCACTGGCCTTTGCGGACAAGGGCGTATCCGCGGCCCAGCTGCACCCGGAGGATTTCTGCGGGCTGCGGTTCGCGATCCCTCAGGGCAGCGATCTCAACGAGTTTCTCCGCTGCGGACTCGTCGCCGCTCACTTGAATGTGAGCTCCGAGGGGGAGCCACGGATTCTGGTGGCATTCCCTGCCGGAGACAGCGGCGTCGCCGTGTGGTTCAGACGCCTGAGCGGCGCAGCGGCATGGACGGTCTCGAGCGGTCCGAAGCCTGCTGAGGCGTCAGACTCGCAAGGGAGTCCTCTATACGGGATCGAGGTAGACCTCGCCGTGCGCGCCGAGTCATTGATCGTCGAGCATGCCCTGTTGGGCTCCATCCGAACGATTCGCGAGTATCAAGGCACCGGCCGGGCTCCGCAGTCCGTCGCCACGCTCGCTCGCATCTCCGAAAGCCGGATCCAATGGGCTCGGCGTCGATTGGATGGTCAGCCTGGCTATGAGTTATCCATCGAGCCCTTGAACGGAGCCCGGATCGACGATCTCGCGATCGCCGGCTCGTCGGGCCGCGTGCAGGTGCGGGTGCGAGCGCTCACAGGGGAACGACCGCTTACTCCCCTGCCGAGGCAATCGTTGCTCAGGCGAGATGCACGCGGCACATCTCGTGCCCGCCAGGTCCTGGAATTCCTCAGCTACCGTGAGAAGTACCTGGCGGGATCGTGGCGCTTCGACACGTATTTCGGTCGCGACACGCTGATGACGCTTGCCCTGCTCGCGCCGGCTCTGACACCGGAAGCACTCGCCAGCGGCATCGCGTCCGTGCTCGAGCGGTGTTCGCCTTCCGGCGAAGTCGCGCACGAAGAAGCGATTGGCGAATTCGCGGTGCTGCACAACACCCCCCTTGGGATCTATCCCGCCGATACACCCGTATACGACTACTCCATGATCGACGAGAGCTTGATGCTTGCCCCGGTGCTGCAGGCGTTGCTGGAGAGGGGCGCGATGCCCACCGGCCAAGCCGCTCTCCTGCTGCAACAACGCACCGCGGACGGCAGGACTCTCATGGGCGAGCGCCTGGTGCGCAATCTGCTGTCGGTCATCCACCGGACCTCGGCCTTTGCCGAAAATCCCACGGTGGACCACCTGATAGGACTCAAGCCGGGCACCTCTGCCGGGCAATGGCGTGACAGTCCGGACGGTCTGGGGGGCGGCCGCTACCCCTACGATGTGAACGCCGTTTTCGTACCCGCGGCATTGGAGGCGATCGCGAATCTGAATCAGTCGGGACTCCTGGCGCCGTACCTGAAGGGCTCACAGTCACGCACGCTGGATCGGGCGCACGCGCAGCGCCACGCCTGGGAAGCAGGGGCACCGGGGCATTTCTCAGTCGAAATCGGCTCGGCGACAGCCCGCCAGGCCGTGGTGACCTATTCAAGGGTGGCCGGTATCGATCCGCTCCCTGCGCTGCACTCGTTGGGGGATGCAGGAGTGCGGTTCAACGCCCTCGCCCTCAGGGCGGACGGTCAGCCCGTGCCGGTGCTGCATTCCGACACCAGCTTCCTATTGATGTTCGGCGCACCCGTACCCCAACAGTTGGAAAGCCTCGTGAGCGCCACAATGCGCCCTTTCCCTGCAGGCCTCCTGACTCCCGTCGGCATCCTCATCGCCAATCCCGCGTTCGCAGACCTGGGCCTCCAAACGCGGTTCGGCAAACATGCCTATCACGGTACGGTGATCTGGTCCTGGCAGCAAGCGTTGCTGGCCGCCGGCATTCGCAAGCAACTCGCACGCGCCGAGCTCCCCACATCGACCCGCCACCTCCTGTTGTCTGCCCAAGCAAGCCTGTGGAGCTCGATCGACCGCTCGCGCGAGCTGCAGACGGCGGAGGTCTGGTCGTGGGCCTTCGACAACGGCCGCTACCGCGCAGTCCCCTTCACCCCGCCCGGCCACCGCAAGGCCGATGAGGCCAACGCCGCCCAACTCTGGAGCACTGCCTTCATCTCCTTGTGAAGGCCCGTTGGCGCATGGGCCACAACCCTCCGTTCCAACTCGCGGCGTAGTCCTACGCGTGCCGCGGAACATTTCTCACAGAGCGTCGACCTCAGCTCATCGATGCTGCGCGGGAGCCGAACTCTCCATCGATTCAAACGTTATACAGTAACCGTCCAGTGAGTGTCGCAATGAAAATCGCCCAGATCGCCCCCCTCTGCGAAGCTGTCCCTCCCAAGCTCTACGGAGGAACCGAGAGAGTCGTGGCGAGCCTGTGCGATGCGCTGTGCGATCTTGGGCACGAGGTCGTCCTGTTCGCCGCCGCGGACGCACGCACCAAGGCCAAGCTGTTGGCCGGGCGCAAGCAGGCCTTGCGCCTGGATCCGAGCACTCTCAAATCCGACTACGCAGCCCACCTGCACATGCTGCACGAGGTGCGCAGGCTTGCCGGTAGTTTTGACGTGTTGCATTTTCACACTGAGCTGCTTCACCTGGCTCTCTTCGAGGGTCTCGCACACCGCACGGTGACGACGCTGCATGGGCGGTTGGACATCGAGGACCTGCACGGTGCTCTGGGTTGCTGGCCGAAGTTCGGCCTGGTGTCCATCTCCGACTCGCAGCGCTCTCCCATTCCCTCGGCCCACTGGCTTGCGACCGTCAAACACGGCCTGGCGCCCGATCTCTACCGCCCACCCCAGTGCCCGTCGGGCTCCTATCTGGCTTTCCTCGGCCGCATCTCGCCGGAGAAAGGTGCCGACCGGGCCATAAGCCTGGCACGCCAGGCGGGCATTCCGCTGAAGATCGCGGCGAAGGTCGACAACGCGGACAGTGCCTACTTTCAGGCCGTCGTGAAGCCGCTGCTGGATGATCCGCTGGTCGAGTTCATCGGCGAGATCGGCGATGCGGACAAGTCCGAGTTTCTGGGCAATGCCCTCGCGCTGCTCTTTCCGATCCAGTGGCCGGAGCCCTTCGGCCTGGTCATGATAGAGTCGCTTGCGTGCGCAACGCCGGTGATTGCGTGGAACTGCGGGTCAGTTCCTGAGATCATCGATCACGGAGTCACCGGCTTCATCGTGGAGTCGCAGGAGCAAGCGCTGCAGGCGATCGCGCAGGCCCGTCATATGGATCGCGCCCGCATCCGCAGCGTCTTCGAAAAGAGGTTCACCGCCCGCGCGATGGCGGAGGCCTATGTAAAGGTGTACGAACACATGGTACGACCTCAGCGAGAGTACGTGCGGCTCGTCTCATGAGCCAGGCCCCGGATTCCGGTCCGCGGCGCGGCCTGCTCCCGCGGTACACACTCAAGGACGGAGACACTTTCCTGCTCGCCGACGCCCTCGGGGACATCCATGACCGGGAAGACGGCCTGTTCGCCAACGACACCCGCATGCTGTCCAGACTGGAGCTGTCGATCGCCAATCGGCCGGTCTCGCTGCTGGGCGCAGCCATCTCCGAAGACAACACCACGTTTTCCGCTCACCTCACCAACCGACCTCTGCCGGCCCTCGGCGAGCGCGTCATTCCCCAGGGCGTCATTCACATCGAGCGCTGCCGGCTGCTGCTGAATGGCCGAATGTATGAGCGATTGCAGCTGACCAACTTCAGCAATCAGGCTGCCCAGGTACCCGTGCGGCTGGCATTCGCCGCGGACTTCGTGGACATCTTCGAGATCCAGGGACATGTGCGTCCCGCGCGCGGGGAGCAGTTGAAACCGGTGGTCGGCGAGCGGATGGTGCGACTCGCGTATCGCGGCTTGGACGATCTGGTGCGGACGACCCAGATTGAATTCTCACGCAAGCCGGCCTCTCTCGCCGCCGACAGTGCCGAGTTCCTCATCGAGCTGCCTGAGCTCTCCGTGGAGTATCTCTATACGGAGATTGGAGCGACTGAAGAGGCGACGCCCTCAAAGGAGCGTTACGAAAGAGCCGCTCACACCAGCACACAGAGCGCCAGGCACCGTCGCGAAGCAGGGGGCTACCTGGAGACTCCCGGCCGGCTGTTCAATCAGTGGCTCGCAAGGTCGCGCTCGGATCTGGCGCTGCTCACCACGCCGCTCTCGACGGGTCCTTATCCGTATGCGGGTATCCCGTGGTTCTCGACACAGTTCGGCCGCGACGCTGTAATCACAGCCCTGCAGACGCTCTGGCTCGATCCCCGGCTTGCAGGCGGCGTGCTGCGGTTTCTGGCATCGACTCAGGCCACGGAGACTTCCGCGTTCCGCGACTCGGAGCCTGGGAAGATCATGCATGAGATGCGCCGCGGCGAAATGGCCCGGCTGCGCGAGATCCCCTTCGGCTGCTACTACGGCGCGGTCGATACGACACCTTTATTCCTGATGTTGGCCGGAGCTTATGAGACTCGTACCGGTGATCGCAGCCTGATCGATGAGATCTGGCCGCACCTGCAAGCGGCGGCCGAGTGGATCGAGCGCAGGCTCGAACACAGCCCTACGGGCTTTCTGGACTATGTGCGCGGGGAGAAGACCGGCCTGGCCAACCAGGCTTGGAAAGACAGCCAGGACTCGATTTTCCATGCCGACGGACGCATCCCCAAAGGGCCCATCGCGGTAGTCGAGGTGCAGGGCTACGCGTGCGCGGCATTCGAAGCGATGGCGCAGCTCGCAGACTCTCGAGATGAAGCGAGACGCAGCAGCCAGTGGCGGGCACGTGCACAACGTCTACGGGAGGCGATCGAAGAGCGCTTCTGGGTTCCGAGCCTGAGCTTCTATGCGATCGCGCTCGACGGCGAGGGGGAGCCCTGCTGCGTTCAGGGCTCCAACGCGGGGCATCTGCTCTATTGCGGCGTTTCCTCACCACCGCATGCGAAGGCGGTTGCCACACAGCTTCTTTCGGAAGAGTTCTGCACGGGCTGGGGTATCCGCACCCTGCAGCGGGGCGAGCATCGCTACAACCCGATGTCCTATCACAACGGCTCGGTGTGGCCCCATGACACGTCGATCTGCGCATCGGGCATTGCTCGCTACGGCCAGCGCGATTGCGTGGTGAAGGTCCTTGCCGACGTGTTTGAGGCGGCCAACCACTTCTCCATGCGTTTACCTGAGCTGTATTGCGGATTTCCTCGCGCACCCGGCCAGGGTCCCGTCCCGTATCCCGTTGCGTGCCTGCCGCAAGCGTGGGCCAGCGGCTCACTGTTCATGCTGCTGCAGGCGGCGTTGGGCATTCACATCGATGGCCTCAGGAGGGAGGTCCACATCGAGCGCCCTTTGTTGCCGGAAGGCATCGAATCGCTGCGAGTACGTCAGCTGCCCGTGGGCGAGGCTCGCATCGACATCGAGTTCCATCGCCTGGGCAAGGAGGTCGGGGCATTTCCGGTGGGGCATGCTCAGGCCGGCGTGAACGTGTTGCTTCACTTGTAGGCCGCAGCGGGATCGCTGGCAGCGGGCGCAGGCCGGCACCTCTCTTGCTGCCACAACGCACACGGGACCGGAGCAACAGGAGTAGTGCCGTGTCTCTGTTCGACAAGCTCATCGGGGAGATCTCGCCGCAGAGCGAGGAAGCACGCCGCCGAGCCAGACTGAAGGCTCAGGCCCTTGCGGAGCCGCACGACTGGCTTGCCCTCATCCTGGAGCAACACTTGAAAATCGACACTGCGTTCGCGGCAGTCGCGCGTGCCCCAGGACCTGCCTCGCGACGTGCGGCTCTGAAGTCCCTCGCTGTCCTCATTACCGCGCACGCCAATGCGGAGGAGACGGTCATCTACCCGGCACTGCTGCGCGTCGGCCGCCGCGGGCCCGCCATGGCGGGCTACCGGGAGCAGGCCCAAGCGAAGGTCAGAATCGCCGGCCTGGAGTACCTGGATCCCGTCGCCCCGAAGTTTCTGCGGGAGGTGCACCACATCCATCATGAGGTGGCTCACCACATCTATGCGGAGGAGAACGGACGCTTGCTGGAGCTGAAGCTGTTGACGGCGCGAGAACAGGAAGCGCTGTCGCAGCGATTCAGGCAGGAATTCGAGCGTTACATGAGAAAGGCGACCGTCCTGCCGACGGCCCCGGCTGCCAACCCGCCACCCGCATCCCCGTGACGGGCGAGCCGATCGGCGCCCTACTTCCGTGCCGACCCTGCGCCCAACAACATGTCCAGCGCCCGGGATACCGTCTCCCTGCGGATATCGTCCGGAGCAGCCTTGCCAAACTCATGCCGCACCGTGAGAGTGGGTTTTCCCGCCTCGGCAAGGCCGAGATACACGCCGGATGATGCCGGGTCGGGGCCGGCGCTTGAGCCGCCGGCCCTCTCGCCTCCCTAGAGCTGCTGATCGGCAGACTGCGTGAGAGATTTCCGCGGCGCATCTTTCGCCTGTGCAACCTACTCTGCTACCGGAAGTGCTTGGCTGACGCACGCAAGTACATGCGAAGTTCGCGCGTCGGCGCGGCTGGAACAAACTCACCGATCGCCCTCTGCGAATCCAGGAAGGGCTGGAGGAGGATAGAGAGACGCCGCCTACGTCGGCCGACGTTGCGGATCAGTGACGGAGCGCTGGGGCGCGATCCGCGCCTATTCTCCCCCTGCGGTCCAATCAGACAGACGCGCCACTTCGAGCTGCCACAGCGTATGACATCGAAGGTGCAGGCGCACCACGCTGTTGACTGTTGCTACCGGCACATCGAGCTCGTATTCCGTTTCGAGCTTGTCGATCGTCTGATCGCACAGAGAGCAGCGTTCACCGCTCCCCGGCCCGGCCCACACGCTCGGGGGAGGCCGCGACGGCAGCAGTTTCTGCCGAATGCGATCCGCCGCGAGGGCCTTCAGCTCCAACTCGTGCTGCGGGAACGGCATAGGCCCTCCATTCGCGCAAATCGTGGGCAGATCCGGTGCCAACGCTGTCCCCGTTTGGCGACGGGGGATGAGCCACTGGCTGGCCGGTTGGATGTTGCTACGATGCGCGTTGCACGGTGAACCTGACCTGAATGTTCACGGAGTGGATAAGACGGGCTGACGAGCAGCCCTGCTCTACCAGCCGAAACGGTGCTCGAGCAGGTTGAGTCCGAGGCTGCAGGTACCGACCAAAACGGCGACCAGCCAACCGGCGGCGAGCGGACGCCAGCCGATGCGCCACATCTCACCGAAGGAGACACTGAGGCCGAGGGCGGTCATGCCGCAGACGAGCAGGACGTCGGAGGCGGTCTCGCCGGTGTTGACGAGAGCGTGCCAGAGTGACGATCGAGAACCTGACAAGTGGTCGCCGAGGGTGCGGAGCACGAGGCAGGCGATGAAGCCGGCGACAAAGAGCGGGATGAGCGGAGGCCGGCGAACGGCAGCGGAGTCGGAAACGCCCTGCTCTTCCATCTGCTCTTGCCGGCGACTCCAGGCGCCGGCCAATGGGATGATGACGGCGAGGGAAAGATTGCGCAGGAGCTTGGCGACACTGGCCGCGGCGAGTGCGTCGGGTGCGTGCGCGGCTTGTGAGTAGATGAGTGCCGAACCGACGACCTGGGAGGTGTCATGGATGGCAGTGCCGAGGAAAACGCCGGCGTGGACGGGGGAGTCGGCGAAGAAGGCGCCAGCCAGCCAAGGATAGAAGAGCATGCCGAGGCAGCCGAAGAGGACGACGCAGGTAACGGCGAAGGCGGTTTCGGCTCCCCGGGAGCGGATCACGGGAGAAACCGCGACGACAGCGGTGCAACCGCAGACGGCGGTTCCGATGGCGAGCAGGACCCCCAGGCGCCGGGGAACTGCAAACAGCTTGGAAACGAGGGCACCGCCCGCGAGGCCAGTGGCGAGACACGCGAGGGAGATCGGTAGCGCGGTGATCGCGATGCTGCCGGCGCCACTCAGAGTGAGCCGCAGACCGACGAGTGCGATGCCGGTGCGCAGCAGTGAGTGCATCGCCCACTGCAGTCCCTCAGTGGCCCAGGAGGGAACTCCGACCGTGTTTCGCCACAGCATGCCGATGAGGACGGCAAAGAGGACGGGGCTGAGAGAGATGGGCGGTAGACCGATCGTCCCATGGGAGACGCTGTCAGCGATGAGGCGCGCGAGCAGGGCCAACACGATAGCCACGGCGACGCCGGGTACGACTCGGCTGAAACCCCGGGCGACCTGCATGACAGAAGGCTACTCGGGAGACCGAGGCAGATTGTCTCAATTGCAGGCCCCAGAGGCCTCGAGCGCGCAACAATGTTGCGTGAAATCTGGAAATACGAGACGGAGGGTGCGAGGCAACTCCGCAGGCAATGTACGATGCGGGATCTGAAAATGCGGACGGCGGAGAGCGTGCACCAGCCCTGAGGTCGGATCGCTATTTGAACGTGAAGATGTCCTCGTGCTCGGGGCGCTGCATGCCTTTTTCCCAATACTTTTCCCAGATCTGGGCCCACGGCCGGTTGTACATGTCGAGCACTTCGTAGTCGATGATCTTGGGAGGCGCGACCGGCGTAGCGACACCCTTGATGGGATAGATCGTCTGCAGACACTGCGTGTAGACGAACGGGTCCCCCTGGTCGAAGTCGCTGGCCTTGATGAGATTGCGCACGATGCGGATCGGCTGCACCAGCGCCTCCGGATCGTAGAAGATCGACTCGTGATGCAGCCCGATGAATTTCCCGGCCGTATCGCGGTTCGGCGTGTAGATCTCGATCGTCTGCATCTTGTTCGAGAACTCGAAGTCGCCGTGGGCAATCCAGCCCTGGATGTTCGACGTCCAGGTGATCAGCGCGTCGCCGTCCCAGAAGCCGATGGTCTCACCGTACCAACGCGGAACCTCGGCGCCCAGATGCGGTACGGTACCGCTCTTGTCGAACTTGCGCCCGACGTAGATCTGCGTGATGAAGTTGTCAGCGGATGAAGTCTGGATCTGCACGAGTTTCGGCGTCACCAGGATCTGGTGGAAGCCCGTGCCCGCCCAGTGATAGCGGCGCATGAATCCCTCCGGCCAGCAGTACTGCCCCGGCCACTGGGCGGCATTCGAGTTGCCTTCGTGGAAGGCCTGCTGGACCATGCGCATCTGGTATTCGGGCGTCAGCAGCGACAGGATGGTCGGAATCTGGCTCCACAGCATCCCGTACCAGGTGCCGACCATCATCTCGTAATCGATCCGCTCGTAGCGGCCGCTCCACTCGCCAGGCAAAGTTGCCTGCGTGTACTGCGTCGGGCCGCCGTGCCGACGCGCCTGCTCGAGCAGCGCGTTGTAGTGCTCCTCAGCCGTCTTGAAACGATAAGGGCTTACGATCGCCGCGCGCGGGTAGTCACGGTCGCAGTATCCCCATGCAGCCGTTGCAGCCGAACCACGGATCGTCGCCATCCCGACTTGCGTGTCGCCTCGCTGCTGCTCGATAGCGAAGCTGCTGTTGCACCGGAAGTAGCGTGGATCGCTCCACAGAGCTCGGTCCTTGTAGAAATCCTTCGTGGTGAACAGATCAACAGGTAGCGGCTTGATGCCCGGCGGCGCCGCGCCGTCGAAGGCCGAACCGACGTTGATGATTCGGCCGTTCACGCGCAGACGGAAGGGACCGACGACCGGATAGCGCGCCAGGAGCTCGTCGGTGAGCAAGCCCGTCGTTTTGAGGTGCGGAAGATCCTTGAGGACCGGCGCGCCACGTCCAACGCTGACCGGATCGCCAGCGGGTGTCTGTGTCTGCGCCGCCGCCACGAACAACAGCGACGTTACCAGTCCGATTCCCCACGCACACTTCATACGGCACCTCGCCTGAGATCATGAACGCGCACTCCTCCATCGACAAGTGCGGAAGACACCGGCCATACTTGCGACGGGACGCCGGACCGGGAAATTAGAATGAAGTGGCCGTGTCATGTGGTCGTGGGAATTCTGGCGGGGCTGGTACTGGCGGTTCCAGCTGCCGGAGACTCGCCGGCGGCCACGGCGGATGCTGTCCGAGGCGGGTGGGTTGCCGATCTGGATGGAGCGCGCCACATCTTCATCCTCAAGGTCAGCGACGCGACAGTGACCGGCATCTACTGCGCCGTGGATTGCGGCGATCCATCGCGCCTCGCCTTTGTCGACAAAGGTTCGCTGACTCCGAACGGCGTCCGCTTCCAGCTCTTGCGGGTCGAGGCAGGCGCCAGTTCGCACACTGACGTCGTCGGGCGACTGGTAAGCGGCCACCTGTTATTGAAACTGACACCCTCCAGCGAGCGCTCGAAGGAGCCGCAGCAGCTGGACTTGCAACGCGATCCCCGCAGGCCTGCGCTCGTGAGGCTCGATGAGATCTTTGCCCGCCGGGGCATCAAGTCCGGGCAGCCGCTGCTGTTTTCGGGCTCGCCCACCCCGTACGAGCCGGCCGGCTCAAACGAGGCGCTTGCGCCCGGCGTGCTCGAGGGACTGTGGGTGTGGGGTAATGGCGCCCCCAAGCAGCACTTCATGTTCCGCCGGGTCGGTGAGCGCATGTTGGGTGCCGTCTGCGGACCCTGCGACAACCCCTACACCTTCGGAGTGCTCGACAATATCGTCATCCGCGGTGACACCGTCACTTTCGACATCGAACATCAGGATTGGGGGATCGGCATCGAGTACGGGCCGTTCGCCAACCACAGCACCGCCACTCTATCGCGCCATGAGCTGCACTTGCACACCGTGGCGCACAATGGACCGCGGACGGTGGAGGGGGATATGGTCCTGACCGGTCCGCTGCGGATGCAGCCCTGAAGACTGCGCTGGGAGCGCGCCGTGTGTGATCCTCCGTTACTTGAACTCGAATGAATCGGCCGCCGCGCGACCGCGTCTCCGCCCGCAATGCTTCGTAGTGTTCCTTTGCCGTCTTGAACGGATACGGGCTGAGGATCGCCGCATGCGCATAGTCCTTGTTGCAATAACCCCAGGCAGCAGTCCTGGCGTCGCCGTTGGTGAGAGTCACGCAACTCGGGAAGATCAATGTCACCGCGGGTACCGGGTGCAGGAGTAGCGCTGTGAAGGGCACCCGCGAACCGTGAGTTCGCTTGAAAATCAACTAATTGCGCAGGGATGAATTGCGGGGCTCGCAACAGGGAGCGCATCATTTGGGCAGCGCGCAACCTGACGAGCCTTGCGGAGAGCATCCATGTATGTTCGCAATCAGTGGTACGTCGCCAGCTGGGACCATGAGATCGACCGCACGCCGCTTGCGCGCACCATCTGCGGCGAGCCCGTCATGCTCTACCGAAAGTTCGATCGCACGGTCGTCGCTCTGCAAGACGCGTGTCCGCACCGCCTGCTGCCTTTGTCCATGGGGATCAAGGAGGGGGACAACGTGCGTTGTCGCTATCACGGCCTGCTCATCAACAGCGAGGGCCGAGCCATAGAGATGCCGGTTCCAAGCGAGCGCCCGCACAAGAGTATTTGCGCCAAGGCGTATCCGGTGGTCGAACGGCATCGGTTCGTGTGGATCTGGATCGGGGATGCCGCACAGTCAGACCCCAGTCGAATTCCAGACTTCTGGCCCTGCTCGCACCGGGACTGGACGTTCGATGGCGACTACTTCCACCTCCAATGCGACTACCGGCTGGTCATCGACAACCTGATGGACCTGTCCCATGAAACCTATACTCACCAGGGCTCGATCGGACAGCGTGAGATCCTGGATTCACCGATTGAAACCCGGACTGACCATGACAGCGTGACGGTGTCGCGCTGGATGGCAGGCGTCGATGCGCCGCCATTCTGGCGCAATGCGCTGGGGCAGGAGGGTGAGGTGGATCGCTGGCAGATCTGCCACTTCCTGCCGCCCTCCTCGGTCCTGATCGACGTGGGCGTCGCCCCCGTCGCCGCCGGAGCTACGCTGGAGAAACACGACCAGGGGGTGCGGGGGTTCGTCATCGATGCGATGACTCCCGAGAATGAGAGCAGCACTCACTACTTCTGGGGCATGGCGCGCAACTTCGACGTGCAGGACGTCGGCTTCACCGCGCGCTTCAAGGCGCAACAGGCGAACGTGTTCCGGGAAGACGTTGCCGTGCTAGAAGCCCAACAACGCTCGATCACCCGCAATCCACATCTGAAGCTGAAGGCGTTCGGGATCGACAGCGGAGGCGTGCGGGCCCGTCACATGATCGAGCGCATGATCAGGGCTCAACAACCCTCTGTTGCGACCGAAACACCCGACCTGAGTTGATTCGGCACGGGACTCGCTAGTGGCTGACCGGCTCCGCCAGCGGCTTGCCCTTGTCCACGATCCACGTGGAAAACGCTGTGCCGCCACCTTCACCGCCGACGACGCTGTGCACGCTGCCACGCGGATTGAAGAAGCTGTCACCCGCCTTGAGTGTTTTATCCGGTTTCCCGCGGACTCTCCAGATCAAGGAACCCTTCACGACATAGCCTGCCTCGTCTCCGGAGTGGGTATGAAATCCGATCACGGCTCCGGCCGGCAGGGTGGCGGTTCCGAGCACGACTTCCTTACCCGGAACGCCGGATAGATCGTGACGCTCCAGAATCGACCGCTCCACGGCCTGCTGCTTTGCTGCTTCCTGGGCGACGGCCGTCAGCGCCACCGCCGCAGCGACAACCAAAGAGGCGCATGTCCAGACTCCAATCCGCACTCGCATGGTGATGTGCCTTTGTCAGTGAGGTTTCGCTGCCCGTTTCTACCATCTATGCCACATCGTGGCAAAGCCAGCATCGAGACTAGCCGCCACACGGTGCGCGAAGTGCTCGACTGCCAGCGCGGGGACGTCTTTGTGTTCGAGAAACCAGCAGAATCGGTGGGTGCCGACGAGGATGCGCGAGGGATGCTGCGACCATGAGATACCTCCCGCTCGTCTGGGCCGCGTTCCGCCGCCATACGACGGAGTCGCTGCTCACCTTGCTCGTTCTGACCGTCGCTTTCACGCTCTTCGGCGCGATGATGGCGCTAAGGGCGGCTTACGACCACGCGATCGAAGTGAATCGGATGGATCGCCTGTTCGTCAGTGCGCGCTTCTGTTGCACCGGTCTCAACATCGCCCGCCGTGCCGAGCTCGAGCGCATTCCGGGTGTGCGAGGTGTAGGCCTGGTCCAGGCCCTGTTGGGCTTTCATCAGGAGCCTTCCATGCCGCTCGGCGTCTGGACGATCGACGCTGGCACGATTGCGGCGGTTCCGGAGCTGCGCCTCACTGCCGAGGACTGGAGGCTGCTGCAAGCGACCCCCAACGGGCTGCTCTTCACACGCACAATGGCAGCCCTATGGAAGGTCAAAGCGGGCGATGCCTTCCCGGTGAAGACCGGCAGCAACCGTCGCGAGGATCACGCCGCAGCCTGGCCGTTCACGGTAGTGGGTGTGGTCGACGATCCCGCAACCCAGATCGACTGGATGCCGAACATCTATGCCAACTATGACTACTTCGAGGCCACCCGCGTCCGGGAGGAGCGTGGTCTCGTCCAATTTGTCGTGGCCATCGACAATCCGGACGACGCCAGCTCCATCTGCCGGCAGATCGACACACGCTACGCAAACTCCGCAACCCCGAGTTACTGCGAGCCGCTGCGAATCGGCGCGCAAAACGTAGTCGATTCGACCATCACCATGCGGCAGATGAGTCTCGGCATCGGCTCGGCAGGGCTCTTCATGATTCTGTTCCTTTGCGCCAACAGCGTGGCGGAGTCCGTGCGGGAGCGCCTCCCGGAGTTCGCTGTTCTCAAGACGATCGGCTTCGGAGACGGCCAAGTTGCGGCGCTGGTGTGTCTCGAGTCAGCGCTTCCGGCCGTTGCCGGTGCGGTGTTGGGGACGGCGCTCGCCGCCATGTTGAGCTCAGCCACGTCGCGGCTCGGCGTGGGCAGCGGATTGACCCTCCCGGCCGCCTCCATTTCGGGCGGGATCGTGGCCCTCGCTCTTGGCGTGGCACTGCTCATTGGTGCACTGAGCGCAGTGCTTCCGCTCCGGCGACTTCGGACGATGCAGCTTGCGCCGGCACTGGCGCTGGCGGGCCTGTGAGCGTATTTCGTCAGCTCTTGACGGTCTCGGCGATCGGCGTGAGCACCCTCCCGCAGCGGTGCGGAACCTCGTTCGTCATCGTTGCCGGTGTGGCGTGCGTCGTGGCCGTGCTCGTCTCCATGCTCTCGATCGCTGTGGGCCAGACCCGGATGTCTCTTTCAGGAGGCGGCCGAGATCGTGCGATCATCCAACCGACGAATGTCACGAGTGAGTCCAACTCCAATCTCGGGCAGGATCAGATCGGTATCGTGCTGAGTGCACCGGGCATCGCCAGAGCAGCCGATGGATCGCCGCTCGCGGACCCCGAGTTTCAGATGGGCATCATGCCGCCGCTGGGGACTTTCGGCGATCCCCTGGAGATCCGCGGCGTCGGCCCGACAGGGATCAAGATACGGGACGAGTTTCGCATCGAGTCCGGCCGCATGTTCCGCAGCGGAGTGCAGGAGTTGCTCATTGGCGTCGGCGCGGCGCAAGTCCTCGGACTGAAGATCGGCGACAAGGTGCTCATGCCCGGCGGGTTCTGGCCGATCGTGGGCACGTTCTCCAACGGCGGGGACGCCTCCGAAGGTGTGTTCTTCGCAGACGCGCAGACACTGCTTTCCGCCACGAAACGCAAAGGATACGCATCGGTTATCGCAAAGCTCGCGAGCCCGCAGTCATTCGATGAGATGCACGATTGGATCGCGCGCAATCCCGCGCTCACCCTCAAGTCCGAAAGGGTGTCGGACTATTTCCTGCGCAGTGGTGGCCGGCAGCTAGCCTTGCTAACCCGCGCCACGTACGTGATCGGCGTGATCATGGCACTGGGCGCGCTCTTTGGCGCGACGAAGATCATGTATGCAGCTGTGCGCGCGCGAGCTCGCGAGATCGGCACGCTAAGAGCGTTGGGATTCGGGGGAGGAGCCGTCGCGGGATCCGTTCTGCTCGAGGCGATACTTCTCGCGCTCATCGGCGCGGTACTAGGCACGCTTCTGGCGTGGCTCGCATTCGACGGGCGAGTGGTCTATTCGGGGAGCGTTTTCAGATTGCACGTGTCTGCGCCGCTGTTGGCTCTGGGGCTTGCGTGGGGTGCTGCCATCGCGCTGCTCGGCGGAGCTTTCCCGGCAATCCGTGCCGGGAGGCTGGAAGCGGCGAAGGCGCTGCGTGCGGTGTGAGGGATAGGCCGCGGGCTCCGCCGTCAAGTGAACAGTTTCAGGTAGAGACGGCGCTGGAGATGGCAGACGACCGGGAAGGGATTCCGCCTGTCGCTCAGAAGAGGGGTCTCGAGCGAACCGAGAGAGCCGCGAGGCGCGAGAGGAGATCGCGCAGCGAGTAGGGCTCGGCCAGCACGGCATCGACGCCTTGCGCACCTGCATGCAGCAGCGCCTTTTCGATCTGCAAGTGACTGAGGGCCACGAGCCAGACGCCCGGTAGCCGCTGTCGCAGCCTGCCGACTTCCTCAAAGTGGGTCGGGTCGTCGAGGGCCGCCGCGATGATGCACACGTCGTACGAACGGCCTCGCAGAAGCCCATCGGCCGCACGCCAGCCGGAGGCCAGATCGGTCTCGAAACCGGCGTGGCTGAGTTGCTCCGCGAGCCAACGTCCCTGCTCCACATCCGAGTCGATCAACAACGTACGCGAGAAGGCTCGTGGTGCGGAGCTCATCGGCTCAGGAGCGTCGTGCCCTTGGGCGACCCGATGAGCTCTCACGCTGAGTGGTACGTGGCGGCGGCGCCTTGCTCGGCTCTTCCGCAAGGGGCGACCAGGGCTGCCCGGTGCGCTCCTCGATGTAGCCGCGAATGAGCCGCCGCACCACCTGTGAGGGTGTGGCGTCCTCCTCGGCGCACAAGCGCTCGAAAAAGGACTTTTTGCGGGGGTCGATGAGGATCGTGAGTCGGGCGGTGCGGTCTTCGAGGGTCACGGTGCGCCTTGGGGCTGGGACAGCTGAGTTGCACGGCATTATAATCCAATGCGTATCCAGGTCGCATCCAATGTAAATGCCGTCTTTCGACTCATCGCTGAGCGCCTGCCTGGCGCTCCTTGCGTTGTGGGGGCTCATCGGCCTCGCCGGTTTGCTGCGCCCGAGCAGTTTGCGCCTGGTGGGACGGACGCTGTTTCCGCTCGGTGCACTGTGTGGCGTCGCCCTCGCTATCGTGGCGGCGATGGCCCTCGCGAGGCCGCCGGAAGAAGCTGTTTTGCCGCTCGGCCTTCCGGACCTGCCGATGCACGTGCGCCGCGACGCACTCAGCAGCCTGTTTCTGTTCCTCCTCGGAACGGCCTCAGCGGGGATTTCGGTGTTTGCAGCGGGATACTTCCGCCGCGGTCATGGGACCTCCGCGGGACTGATGTGCCTGCAGTACCACCTGTTCTTGGCGAGCATGGGCTTCGTGCTGCTCGCGAACGACGCCTACACGTTCATGGTGGCGTGGGAGACGATGGCGTTGTCGTCGTACTTCCTGGTGACCACGGAGCACGGGATTGCGGAGATCCGGCGCGCGGGCTTCCTGTATCTGCTGATTGCCCACGTGGGGGCGATCGGAATCCTGTTGAGCTTCGGTGTGCTGCAGGGAGGGAGCTGGCAATTCACGTTCGAGGCGATGCGGCACGCGCACCTGGCGCCACCGTGGGCCGCGGTCGCCTTCCTACTCGCCCTGCTTGGCTTCGGCACGAAGGCAGGGCTCGTGCCTCTGCACGTGTGGCTTCCGGAAGCGCACCCGGCAGCCCCTTCGCCTGTCTCGGCACTGATGAGCGGCGTGATGCTCAAGACGGCAATCTATGGGGTGCTGCGAGTGGCTTTCGATCTGCTCGGGACGCCGCAGTGGTGGTGGGGACTGGTGCCTCTGGCGGTTGGTCTGTTCAGCGCGGTGTACGGCGTGGTGTTCGCGGCGGTGCAGACGGACATGAAGCGGCTGCTGGCGTGGTCTTCGATCGAGAACGTCGGGATCATCTTCGCAGGGATCGGCCTGGCGATCGTCTTCAACGGTGTGGGAATGCAGTCGCTGGGTGCGCTGGCCCTCATCGCTGCGCTGTACCACAGCCTCAATCACGCGTTGATGAAGAGCCTGCTGTTTCTGGGCACGGGAGCGGTGCTTCACTCCACGGGTGAGCGCAATCTGGGGCGCCTGGGAGGCCTCATCCATCGGATGCCCTGGGTCGCCTGGCTGACGCTGGTGGGTGCGCTGGCGATGTCGGGATTGCCTCCACTCAACGGGTTCGTTTCAGAGTGGCTGCTGTTGCAGTCATTCCTGTTTGCACAGGACGTGCCGCGAACGTTTGTCAGCATGATGCTGCCGCTGGGTGCGGCGGTGGTCGCGCTGGCAACCGCGCTCGCGGCGTACGTGATGGTGAAGTTCTTCGGGGTGATCTTCCTCGGCCAGCCACGAGAATCGGGGTTGGCGCGAGCCCGTGATGCGGGCGTGTTGGAGCGGCTCGGTCTGATCTGGCTTGCGGGGGGCTGCGTCGCGCTCGGCCTGCTTCCAGCGCAAGTCATCAGGTCACTGCGTGTGGTCGTGCAACAGCTGAACGGAGCCGTGCTGCCGAACGTAGCTGCTCCCTGGTGGCTACTGGTGCCGCTGCCGGGCGGGCGCGCATCGTATTCGGCTCCCGTCTTCCTGGTGGCCTTGGCGGGCATCGTGGTACTGAGCGCGTTCGCGGTGCGTCTCGTGTATCACCGCCGCGCTCGGCGCGCGGCGCCGTGGGACTGCGGTTTCGGAAGACTGAACGCGCGAATGCAGGATACAGCCGAGGGGTTCGGGCAACCCATCCGCTACATCTTTGGGACCTTGTTGGCCGTCAAGCGTGAGCTGCCCTCCCCCTTCGATCAGTCACCGCGGTATCGGGTTGTAGTGGGCGATCGACTCTGGCAGAGCCTGTACGTGCCGCTGGGAGCGCTCGTGCAGCGGGTCGCGGATGCGGTCGCATGGCTGCAGCACGGGCGGATCGCGACCTACCTCCTCTATAGCTTCGTCACGCTCATTGCGTTGCTCGCACTGATGCTATGAAGCCAATCGAGCTCGTCACGCAGGCTCTGGAGCTGATCGCAGCGCTAGCAACTGCGCCACTGTTCCTGGGGTGGGTCAACCGATGCAGGGCGTGGCTACAGAACCGGCGCGCGCCGAGCCTTTGGCTTCCCTATCGAGGGATTCGCAAGCTGTTTCACAAGGACGCGGTGATCGCAGAGAACGCCTCTCCGATCTTCCGGGCGGCACCTTACATCGTCTTTGGCGCGATGCTGGTGGCAGCCGGAATCATTCCTTCGATGGGAACGCGACTGCCGTTCACTGCAGCGGCGGATGCCATCGCGCTGGTCGGGTTGCTGGCGGTGGCTCGCGTGTTCCTGTCGCTGGCGGCAATGGACATCGGGACTGCGTTCGGGACGCTGGGGGCGCGCCGGGAAATGATGGTGGGATTTCTGGCGGAGCCCGCCCTGTTGATGGTGATCTTCGTCGCCTCACTCATCTCGGCAACGACGGCATTGCCGGCCATTACGGAGAACCTGGCCACGCAGGCGTTGGGGTTGTACCCGAGCCTGGCATTCACGGCGGTCGCCTTTACTCTGGTGATGCTGGCGGAGAACGCGCGTATTCCGATCGACAATCCGGCGACGCACCTGGAGCTGACAATGATCCATGAGGCGATGGTGCTGGAGTACTCGGCGCGTCACCTGGCTCTCATGGAATGGGCGGCGGCGTTGAAACTGTTCAACTACGCCTGCATCGGGTTTGCGCTGTTCGTTCCGTGGGGCGTCTCGACCGGGTCGGGCGGCCCGCTGGCGCTCGCCGCGTCGATTCCTTTGTTGGCGGTGAAGTTGACCGTGGCCGGGGCCGGCCTGGCACTCATCGAAACGCTGTCGGCAAAGCTGCGCGTGTTTCGAGCGCCGGAGTTCCTGGCGACGGCGTTCCTGTTCGCGGTGCTGGGCCTGCTCGTGCACCTGCTGCTGGGAGGTTAGGCCATGGCGGGTACTCCGTGGGATCTGCAGCTGCTGAACCTGTGCGCGTCCCTGTTGCTGCTGCTGTCGTTTGCGATGTTGGCGCAGCGGCGGATCGTCACGCTGGTGAATCTATTGGCGATGCAGGGCGGATTGCTGTTCGTTGCGACCGTGTTGTTGGCATGGCGAACGGGTGAGCGCCATCTGTATGTATCGGCGTTCCTGACGCTCGCCTTGAAAGTCGTGTTCCTGCCCTGGCTGCTCCACCGGCTGATCCGGCGTCTGCAGGTCTACTGGGATACGGAACCGCTGCTGAATATCCCGGGCACGATGCTCATCGGCCTGTTGGTGGTGGTCTTTGCTTTCGGCCTGGCTCAGCCGATCGCGGCGCTCGCGAACACCGCTACGCGCAACGCGATCGGGATTGCGGTGGCCGTCGTGCTGCTGTCCTTCCTCACGATGATTACGCGGCGCAAGGCGATGTCGCAGGTGGTGGGTTTCCTGTCGATGGAAAATGGGTTGTTCTTCGGGGCGATGAGTGCGACGTACGGGATGCCGATGATCGTGGAGTTCGGGGTGGCGCTGGACGTGCTGGTGGCGGTGCTGGTCCTTGGAATCTTCTTTTTCCAGATCCGCGAGCAGTTCGACAGTCTGGACCTGCATCACCTGGAGTCCCTGCGCGAGGGCGGGCCGATGTCGGACAGGGAGCACTGAGCGGTGCAGTTCCTGTTGCTCTTGGGGACGCCAATATCCGGCGCACTGCTGCTGGGACTCCTCGGGGCGCGGCGCTGGGCGCCCGAGTTGAACATCGGCGTGAGCCTGGTCACCTTTCTCGCGGCCTGTGCGCTGACCGCGCGGGTAGCGACCGATGGTTCGCTGCTGGTGGCACACGAGCAGTTCTTCATCGACCCGTTCAACGTGTTCCTGGTGACCCTCACAGCCTTCGTGGGGCTCACGACGTCGATCTTTTCGCGACCGTATATGCGCGTCGAGATGGCTCACGGGAGGGTGAGCGCACGGCGCTTGCGGCTGTATCACAGCATGTATCAGCTGTTCATGACGACAATGCTGATCGCGCTGACGACCAACAACATGGGGCTGCTGTGGGTGGCGATGGAGGCCGCCACGCTCTCGACGGTGTTGCTGGTGACGCTGTATCGCACGCCGGCGAGCCTGGAAGCCGGATGGAAATACTTCATCCTGTGCGGGGTCGGGATCGCTCAGGCCCTGTTCGGCACGATTCTGTTGTATTTCGCGGCGGAGAAGGTCCTGGGCGCGGAAGGAGTGACGGCGCTCCTTTGGACGCACCTGAACGCGGTCAAGGGCCAACTCGAGCCGACGGTACTGGGCCTGGCGTTCGTGTTCCTGCTGGTGGGCTACGGCACGAAGGTGGGACTGGCTCCTTTGCACAATTGGCTCCCGGATGCCCATGCGGAGGGCCCGACCCCGATCTCGGCCGTGCTGTCAGGGCTGCTGCTCAATGTGGCGATCTATGCCGTCGTGCGCTGCAAGGTGCTGGTCGAGGGCTCGCTGCATTCGGCGCTGCCGTCGCGCATGCTGATGGGGTTCGGGTTGTTATCGGTGGTGCTGGCGGTGTTCTTTCTGTGGCGACAGCGGGACATCAAGCGGCTGTTCGCGTATTCGTCGATCGAGCACATGGGCATCATTACGTTCGCCTTCGGGATGGGCGGCGCGGTCGCCAATTTTGCAGCACTGCTGCACATGACGGTTCACTCGCTGACGAAGTCGGCGATCTTCTTTGCGGTCGGCCACGCGGCCCAGAAGGCGGGCTCGCAGCTGATGGAGAACATCCGGGGGCTCATCACGCTCAGCCCGACGATCGGCTGGGGCCTGATGATGGGGTCGCTGGCCATCCTGGGGATGCCGCCGTTCGGGGTGTTCGCGAGTGAGTTCCTGATTCTGACGACGGCGATGCGGGAGCAGCCGTGGGCGGCGCCGATCCTGCTGACGGCGCTGGGAGTGGCGTTTGCCGCCATCTTTGGCCGTGTGCAGCCCATGGTGTTCGGCGAGACGACGGCGAAGCGGCTGCCACATCCCCCGGCGCTTTTGCCGGTGTTCGCCCACCTGGCGATCGTGCTCGCCCTGGGTATCTGGGTGCCCCCTTATCTGGCGGACTGGTATCGGGCCGCGGCGCGGCTGCTGGGTGGGGGCTGAGATGGGCGTCGGTGAGTGGCTGTCGTCCAGTGAGGCGCTCCCCGGCGCTCCGGGTGTGCGCCGCGTCCGCGTCCCACTCGAGCAGTGGCGGTCAGTAGCTCTCGACGTCGCGGGCGCGAGCGGCAGGCTTGCGGCGCTCTGGGCCAGCGGTGACGCGCTCGGTGGATCCGCCGTTCACGCGGTATTTCTCGTCGAACGGGCGGCCCTCGTCGTGTCGTCGAGTTGGACTGACTCGGCCTACCCGGGACTGGAGGATCTGTTTCCCGCCGCGGCCCGTATGCAGCGGGCTACAGCGGACCTGTCAGGAGTGTATTCGACGGGCGCGGATGTGCGGCCGTGGCTGCGCCACGCGGCATGGCCACAGACGTATCAACCTTTGATCGATCCACCGCTCCCGCCCTCTTCCACGGCGGCAACGCCGGAGTCGTATGGATTCGTGCGAGTGGAAGGGGACGGGGTTCACGAGATCGGGGTCGGACCGGTCCATGCGGGCACGATCGAGCCCGGCCACTTCCGCTTCTCGGTAGTCGGGGAGAAGGTGCTGCGACTGGAGGAGCGGCTGGGATACGTACACAAGGGGGTGGAGCAACGTTTCACTCGGCTGCCGATCTTGGAGGGACATCGGTTGGCCGCGAGGGTCTCGGGAGATTCCGCCGTGGCGTTCTCGTGGGCCTATTGTCAGGCGCTGGAAGGGAGCTCGGACGTGCAGATTCCGCCACGCGCTGCCTGGCTGCGGGCGTTGTATCTGGAGACGGAGCGCGTCGCCAATCATCTGGGAGACCTCGGCGCGCTCGGCAACGATGCCGGGTTCGCGTTCGGGCTGGCGCAGTTCTCGCGGCTGAAGGAGCGATTGCTGCGGGCGAGCGAGGCGACCTTGGGCGCGCGCTACCTGATGGATGCGATCGTGCCCGGTGGCACGCGACTGGACCTGACTGCGGGAGATGCCCGGGAGCTCAGCCAATGCGTGAGGGAGATCGCAAACGAGGCGCACACGCTGCGCGAGATCTACGACGAGCACGCAGGGCTGCGCGATCGCTTCAACGGCGCCGGACGAGTGAGCGTGGAGCTGGCGACTCGCCTGGGAGTGACAGGGTTGGCGGGTCGTGCGAGCGGACAAGCATTCGATCTGCGGCTCGACCTTCCGTGCGACCCGTATGTGCAGATCGCCCTGTCGAAGATGGGACGTGTGGAGGGAGACGTGGCGGCGCGCGTAGCCGTCAGGTTCGACGAGCTTCAGGAGTCCTGCCGCCTGATCCGGGAGATCGCCGGCGCCCTGCCGGCCGGAGGCCACTCAACGGCAGTCGGCTCGCCTCCGGCGGGCTCGCTGGGGTTGGGACTGATCGAAGGGTGGCGGGGCCCGGTACTCGTCGCGCTGGAGGCGGGACCGGGAGGGAGCATTCGCCGCTGTCACCCGCATGACCCCTCCTGGCAGAACTGGCCGGCGGTGGAGCACGCGATCATCGACAACATCGTTCCGGATTTTCCCTTGATCAACAAGTCATTCAACCTGTCCTACAGCGGGCATGACCTGTAGGGGACCCTCATGCTGAAAACGCTGCGACAGATCGCATCGATCGGGATCGTGTCGGAACGGCCGCCGCAGACAGACGAGAGCCTGCGGGTTCGTGAGAGTCTGAGCGAGCAGATTCGAACGGTCCTGGGCCGTGCGCCCTGCATCCGGCATGTCGATGCGGGCTCCTGTAACGGCTGCGAGCTGGAGATCCACGCGCTCAATAATCCCCTGTACAACCTGGAGGGACTGGGGATTCGCTTCGTGGCGAGTCCGCGACATGCAGACCTGCTGTTGGTGACCGGGCCGGTGTCGAAGCACATGGAGGTGGCGCTGCGCAGAACGTACGAGGCGACGCCGGATCCGAAGCTGGTGGTGGCGCTGGGGGATTGCGGCTGCACGGGGGGAATTTTTGGTGAGAGCTATGCGAGCTTAGGTCGCGTCTCGAACGTGATTCCGGTGGATGTGGCGGTGCCGGGGTGTCCGCCGAGCCCGACACGAATCCTGCAGGGAATCCTCACCGCGCTGTCGACTCGACGGCCGACGTCCGCGGACCGTGGAGAGTGATGACAGATGCGGCAACTGCGGGCCGTGGACAGCCCCTGTGGCCCGAGGTGCTGGACTGTCTATCGAAACGCGTTGGTAATCGCATGTCCGTATCCATGGCAGGTGCCGGGCGCGCACCGCCGATCCACCTGGCCACGGCGGGGCCTTTGAAACGGTCGCCGCCAATTGCACAATCTCACGTCATCGGCGGAGTCATTTTCCTGTTGTTCGTGTGGCTACCGATTGCCAACATCGCCATCTCTTTCGCCGTCATGTGCCTGTACGGAGCACTGACGGAGAGCTCCGAGCACCAGGCGAGCCTGGGCAAACGTGCCATGGGCTTGAAGGTCACCGATCTCGAGGGCAAACGAATCTCCTTCGGGCAGGCCTTGGGCCGCTCGTTCCTGAAGGAGTTTTTCAGCATTTCCGTGCTGGGCTGGCTGACATTCCTCGCCATCCTGTTCACCAAGAAGAAGCAGGGCGTGCACGATCTGATGGCAGGCACGCTCGTGTGGAAGACGAGCTAGTCGCCGGCAATCTCCAATTCCGCTTCCGTCCCAGGCCGCAGCCGAGCAATGGGAGGTCGACCCGCATGTCATCCGTCACCGTCTCTCCTCCGCGGAAAACAGGAAAGATCCGGGCGCTGTTTTTCGCGGAGATGGCACTCTCGCCATTCGTAGCCGCCCTCGCCCTCCTCGTGCCGGTGGCCGCGCACTGGGGAGTCTTCCGATACGTTCCGGCGATCGGGTGGTGCGCAATCCTCCTGCAGTGCCTCTTCACTTTTCGATGGCGCGGATTGTGGTTCGTCGTTGGCTTACCGGTCGCATTCCTGGCAATCGAGGTGTTCCTGGTGGCCGCGCCGCCTGAGCGGAGAGTGACCGAGCCGGCCGCGGTGTCTGTCCAATAGCCAAAGGTCCGAGGCGCGCTGCGCGTCCCAGATGGAGCGCACGCTCCAGTACCTGGGTATAGGCGATTGTGTAGACCTGCACGGCCATCGCCGCTTCCAGGGTTTTCTGGTCCTGCGGTCAGCCAGGCAGCGGCTCTCCGCGCACGACAGCGTCGGAGATTCCCCGAGAGATGCGAGTCGGCGCCGGGAACGTCGAGGCGGACTGAGAGACCTCACTGTCAGATGGGGTGCCAGTACGCGTTGAGCACAGGAGTGGCCTGCCCTACTTTGGCGGCGATCAACGTCATGCGCTCTTCGGAGAGACCGGCGACGTCGACCTCGACGTGGAATACGCCTTGGATTCCCCATTCGGCGTGGACGCAGCGGGGCGTGATGTCGAGATTGACGAAGCGCTCGAGAACGCGAGCGAGAGACTGGGGGTCGGCTTCGGCGGTAACGTGAAGGCGAAGAACGGGGTGTTTAGGGAGAACAGCGGTTTCGGAAGCGGACATGGTCATGAACTCCGGCGGTCACTGGGGGAATCGCACACGCATTAGCCCGGCTCTCGGCGAGAGCCGGGCGGATAATGAGGGCGATGTGACGGAGGGAGTTCATGGACGGCGGCACTATGGCACGGAAGTCTTCGAACTGTCACCTTCGGTGCTCGGTTGGGCGGAGTCGGTCTTGGGATTGGCGGACCCGCCTCTTCGTGGTCGCCTTGCCTGCAACCATTTCACGAACACGTCCTTGCGGTTACATGCACTTTGATCACCCTTGATGATCTCATCCGATGAACGCGGTACTCAGGGCAGCTTCTTGTCCGCCGTTTAGGGTCCCGGCAATAATAGGGCTATGAGTGCAGATCCACACCCAGATACGCAGGGTGGCGCTCCGCCCGGGAGAACGCTAGGGGATCTGCTGTATTCGAACCCCCGGAAGGCGCGGGTTCCGGAGCAAGAATGGGTGGCCCTGCTCCAGGGAGCCGCGGCGCGTGACCAGCGAGCGCTATACGCAATATACGCGCGAACACATCGCATCGTATTCACATCGATACTGCGGATAGTGAAGAGCCGAGAGAGCGCCGAAGAGCTTACGGTCGACGTCTTCCACGATGTGTGGACAAGAGCCGGAGGCTACCGGCCTGATGGCGGCACCGTGATCGGCTGGATCATGAACCAAGCGCGTTCGCGAGCGATCGATCGGCTGCGCTTTGAGAACCGCAAGAAGCGAACGAACTCTCATTGCCTCGGGCAGGATTCGGGAAATGAGGCAGACGCCGCAGAAGAAGTCCTCGAAGCCAGGGACCAGGAGCGTCGCCTCAAAGAGGCGCTAGCGGACCTCACGCCACCCGAGCGGGAGGCGATCGAGACCGCGTTTTTTTCGGAATATACCTACCACGAGACGGCAATGCGGCTCAAACTTGTCCGGAATGCCGTGAAGAATTCGACGCGTTGCGCAGGGTTACGGCCGCTTTCGCCTACTGGCCCACCGATGTACTGCGCCCTGATCGGTCGTTGTGGGCTCGCGTGGCCGAGCCAATTGCAGCCGGAATAGCCCCGGAACTTGCTGACTCGGAAGCGCGGTTAGAACCCGAATGGGAGGAAGCCGCTCCCGGA
>Ga0207707_10000996_pt1 | contig 27164 bp, 18 predicted proteins | sample KBSC83BmetaG_FD_184336 | JGI IMG/M metagenome (GOLD analysis project Ga0207707, IMG submission 184336) | Corn rhizosphere microbial communities from Kellogg Biological Station, Michigan, USA - KBS C8-3B metaG (SPAdes) (version 2) | ecosystem: Host-associated > Plants > Roots > Rhizosphere ... | reverse complement strand
AGATCATCGGAATCGTGGACGTGTTCGACGCGCTCACGAGCACGCGCAGCTACCGCGCCGCGATGCCGATCGACGACGCGGTCGCGGAGCTCACGAAGTGCCGCGCGTGGTGGAGGGAGGACGTCGTCGAGGCGGCGCTGGGCTACATCGCCGCGCGCGAGGGCTCGCCGTTGTAAGGCGGCGCCCATCCGCCATCGGTAACGTCCCGGTGGCTCGGAGTGAAAGCATCTTCCCACGCCTTAGCCTTCTAGAGGCTCGTGCCCGCTCGCCACCGCGCCGCGCAGAGCGCGTAGACCAGCAGGCCCGCCAGCAGGCTCGCCGCGCCGAACGCCGAGGGGATCGGCGCGCTGATCACGGCGCTCAGCACCGCGACGATCGACGCGGCGACGAAGAAGAGCGGGACGAACGGATACCCCCATGCGCGGTAGGGGCGCGGCGCGTCGGGCATCCTGCGCCGGAACACGAATACGCTCGCCGCGCTCAGCCCGAAGAAGATCCAGTCCGCGAACACTTCGCCGTTGAGCAGCCAGTCGAGCCGCGACTGCGCGAGCAGGAGCAGCGCCACCGACCAGAGGCCGAGCAGAGCGATGCTCAGGTGCGGCGTGCCGAATCGCGGATGGATGCGCGCGGCGGCGGGGAAAAACAGTCCCGCGCGCGCCATGGCGTAGAAAATCCTCGGCGTCGCCAGCAGCACCACGTTCACCAACCCCAGAATCGAGATCATGGCCGCGATCGTGATGAGCGTGCCGCCGAGCGATCCCACCATGCGAATGGCGGTGTCGGCCGCGACGCTGGAGCTCGCCGCCATGCCATCGCGTCCGAGCACGTGCAGGTACGCGACGTTCACGCCGAGGTAGCAGACCATGATGATCGCGATCCCGAGCGCCAGCGCGCGCGGTATCAACCTCGCGGGATCGCGCACTTCGCCGGCCACCATGTTCAGGTTCTCCCACCCGCCCACCGAGAACAGCACGGGGACGAACGCCGCCGCGAGGCCGACGCCGAGCGGAGGAAGCTCCTGTGTGAGCGGAGGCGCGGCGGGCGCCGCGCTGCGGCCCCACAGCACGATCACGCCGATCACGAGCGCGGCGAGCGCGAGCAGCTTGCTCATCACGAGGGTGTTTTGCACGGCCGCGCCGAGCTTGAGCCCTCGATAGTTCGTAGCGGTGAGAATGAGCAGCACCGCAACGGCAACGACGGTCGTGCCGCCCACCGGCGCAAGGTCGAAGAAGCGCGCGACATAGTTGGCGAACGCGAGCGCTACCGCCGCCGCCGCGCCGCTCGCGATCGTGCTCAGAATCATCCAGCCGTACACGAAGGCGGCCGTGTCGCCAAACGCACCGCGAATGTAGACGAACGGTCCGCCCGCGTCGGGGAGCATCGCGCCCAGCTCCGCGAAGGTGAGCGCGCCCGCGAGCGCAACGAATCCGCCGACGACCCAGATCGCGAGCACCCAGCCGCCGCTGGGCAGCGTGCGCGCGACCTGCGCGGGAGTGAAGAAGATTCCGCCGCCGATGATCCCGCCCACCACGATCATCGTCGCAGAGAGGAGGCCGAGCTCGCGGTGCAGCGTTCGGGGGGCGGAGATCGGGCTCGGCGCGGTCACGGCCGGGAAGCTACGCCGATGCCGGCCGATTGGCGACGGTCGAGAGGCAACTGCGGTTACCGCAGAGATGCAGCGGTGCGCGGAGAACTGCGATGACTTTCGGGTTGCGCGAATGGAAATCCGGGCACATCACCTGGAGAGGTTTCCGTTGCGCAGGCGGTTGGCCGGTTCCTTACGGCGAACCCGATTCGGCGCGAAGATTGCCAAGTGCTCAAAATGCACAGGAGGCATCGCCATGAAGGGCTACGTGCAGGACATCGACGCGTTTGCCGTAGGGAACAAGGATTTCCGACGCGTTCTCTACACCGCAAAGAATTGCCAACTCGTCGTGATGTCGCTGAAACCCCAGGAAGAGATTGGCGAGGAGGTGCACCACCTCGACCAGTTCCTGCGGGTCGAGCAGGGAACCGGCGTCGCGGTGCTCGACGGAGTTCGAAGCGCAATTCGCGAGGGATTTGCGGTGCTCGTGCCGGCCGGCGCGAGGCACAACATCATCAACACCGGTTCCATCGCCCTGAAGCTCTACACCCTCTATTCGCCGCCTGAGCATCGCGATGGCGTGGTCCATCATACGCGCGCCGAGGCCGAGGCGGATTCCGAACACTTCGACGGCAAGACGACCGAGTAGCCGCTCGTGCCGCTCGCGGTCTGCGCTATGCGAGAAAGCGCGCGAGAAATGGCGCGGTGCGGCTGCCGCTCGCCCTCGCGACTTCAGCCGGCGTCCCCGCTGCGACGATGCGCCCGCCCTCGTCGCCCGCGCCGGGGCCAATGTCGATCACCCAATCGCTGCCCCCGACGACGCGCATGTCGTGCTCGACGACGATCACGGTGTTTCCCGCGTCGACGAGCCCGTCGAGCTGCGCCATCAGCTTCTCCACGTCCGACGGATGCAACCCGGTGGTGGGCTCGTCGAGCACGTACAGCGTGTTGCCGCGCTGCGAGCGCTGGAGCTCCGTGGCGAGCTTGATGCGCTGCGCCTCTCCGCCCGACAGCTCCGTGGCCGGCTGCCCGAGCCGCAAGTATCCGAGCCCGACCTCGCGCACGACGCCCAGCGCCCGCGCCAGCGGCGGCTCGTCCGCGAAAAACTCGAGCGCCCCGTCCACCGTCATCCCGAGCACCTCGGCGATGTTCTTGTCGCGATAGCGGATCTCGAGCGTCTTCGCGTTGTAGCGCGCACCGTGGCACGTGGGGCAGGGCGCGTACACGCTTGGAAGGAAGAGCAGCTCCACCATCACGAATCCCTCGCCTTCGCACGTCTCGCAACGCCCCTTCGCGACGTTGAACGAGAACCGTCCCGCATCGTAGTGGCGCGCGCGGGCGGCCTTGGTCGCCGCGAACAGCCGCCGCACGTGATCGAACAACCCCGTGTACGTCGCGAGATTCGACCTCGGCGTTCGGCCGATCGGCTTCTGGTCCACCCGCACGAGTCGTTTGACCAGCTCCATGCCGCCGGCGATCCGCCCGCCGAGCGTGACGGGCGCCGACCGCTCGAGCTCTTCCACCTCTTCCGAGTCGGCCGGAAGCTCGTGGCCGAGCCGCTGCGCGACGAGCTCGACGAGCGCCTGGCTCACGAGGCTAGACTTCCCGGATCCCGACACGCCCGTGACCGTGGTGAAGACGCCGATGGGAAGCGAGACGTCGAGGTCCACGAGGTTGTTGCGCGTGACGCCCTTCACCTCGAGCCAGCCGCGCGGTGCGCGCGGCGTGCGCGCGGCGCGGGCATTCGTGTCGAAGAGGAATCGCCGGGTGTGCGACTCCTCCACACGTGCCAGCCCCGCGGGCGCGCCGCTGTACAACACGAAGCCCCCCTTCTCGCCCGCCGCGGGCCCGACGTCCACGATCCAGTCCGCGCGCCGAATCACATCGAGGTCGTGCTCCACCACGAACAACGAGTTTCCGCTCGCCTTGAGCCGGTCGAGCGCGACGAGCAGCGCCTCCGTGTCCGCGGGATGCAGCCCCGCTGATGGCTCGTCGAGCACGTACACTACGCCGAAAAGATTCGAGCGCACCTGCGTGGCGAGGCGAAGGCGTTGCAGCTCTCCGGGCGAAAGCGTCGGCGTGCTGCGCTCGAGCGAGAGATACGACAGGCCGAGGTCGAGCAGCACGTCCAGCCGCGCGCAGAGATCCTGCGCGATGCGCTGGGTGACGATCGCCTTCTCCGGATGCGCCGCCTCGACCCTGGCGCGGCCGGCCGCCGAGCCGTCCGCGTATGGTTGCAGCAGCGCGCCCAGGCGCTTGAGCGGCAGCGCCGAGATATCGGCGATGTCGTACCCCGCGAACTTCACGGACAGCGACTCGAGCCGCAGCCGCTTGCCGTGGCACAGCGGGCATTCGGTGCTCTCCATGTATTGCGAGACGCGTCGTTTCATCATCGCGCTCTCGGTGTTCGCGAACGTGTGCAGCACGTGATGGCGGGCGCTCGAGAAGGTGCCCATGTAGCTCGGCTCCTCCTTCCGCTTGAGCGCGCGCCGCACCTCGGCCGGCGTGTAGCCCGCGTACACCGGCACCGTCGGCTGCTCCTCCGTGAACAGGATCCAGTCACGATCCTTCTTTGACAGCTCACGCCACGGCTTGTCGACGTCGTAGCCGAGCGTGAGGAGGATGTCGCGAAGATTCTGCCCCTGCCAGGCGCTGGGCCACGCGGCCACCGCGCGCTCGCGAATGGTGAGCGACGGATCGGGTACCATCGACCGCTCGGTGACCTCGTACACGCGCCCGAGCCCGTGGCATCGCGGGCACGCGCCCGCTGGTGTGTTCGGCGAAAACGACTCGGCCTCGAGGTGCTCCTGCCTCGGCGGATAGTAACCCGCGCGCGAGTAGAGCATGCGCAGAAGGTTCGAGAGCGTCGTAACGCTCCCGACGGAGGAGCGAGTGGTGGGCGATCCGCGCTGCTGCTGGAGCGCGACCGCCGGCGGGAGCCCGTCGACCTCGTCCACCTCCGGCACAGCCATCTGGTGAAAGAGGCGCCGGGCGTACGGCGACACCGATTCGAGATAGCGGCGCTGGGCCTCTGCGTAGAGCGTGCCGAACGCGAGCGACGACTTCCCCGAGCCCGAGATGCCCGTGAATACCACGAGTGCATCGCGGGGGATCTCGACATCGATGTTCTTGAGGTTGTGCTCGCGCGCGCCGCGCACGTGCACGAAGCCGGTGGAGTCCTTGGGCGCAGCCGTTCGCGAATAGGGATTGGTGCGGGCCGCCACGAGCGCGCTCACCCGCCGGGAGTGATGATCATCATGAGGTCATCGCCTGGATTCACCGTGATCTCTTCGGTTACCGGCGTGCGCCCGCCGCCGATCGGATCGCAGACGAATCGCAGCTGCGCGACGCCGTTGAGGAGATAGCTCGGCACGGTGAGCTCCGTCGTGTGGTTTCCCGGTGCGATCCCGAGGCGGTTGCGTTGTCCGTTCACGACGGCGTAGACGGTCATGTCGTAGAAGTCCTGATTCTCCACGGTGAGCGTCGTCCGCAGCGATCGGCGGTCCTCCTGCGGCACGTGATGGGTCGAGCAGCCCGCGAGCAGGAGGGCGAGCACCACGGCGCACCAGCGTCCCCGCAAACGCATCGAGCTCAGCGTGATCGTCATGGAACTCACCTCCGGTGGTGCGGGTGGGAGCGTGGCGCAACGTCGAGACAATGCAAAAGTGGGGCGCGGACGCGCGAGGGGCGAGTGAAGCGTGCGGGCCGGGATGTAAGTTTCGCCGCTGACGGCATATCGCTGCCGCCTGCGAATCCACTTCCACGCCCGGGCACGCGCTTGAGCACCTCTGTCGAAGATCTCGCCACCGAATCCCTCCGCGCCATCGACGACGACATGGACGCCGAGGCTGGCCAGCTGTTCGTCGCCCTGGTCGCCGACTATTTCGCCGGCACGCGGGAGGGCCGCGGCCCGGTGTCCACGCCGCTCACCGCCGAGGAGCTGGCGGTTCGCTTCGACGAGCCGCTGCCCGCGAAGGGGCGGCCGTTGCGCGACGTCGTTCGCCGGCTGTCTCGAGACGTGGTCTCCGACGCGAATCACCTCATGCACCCGATGGCCGTGGGGCATCAGGTCGCGGCACCACTCCCGGCCGCCGTCTGGACCGAGATGGTCGTCGCCGCGCTCAATCAGTCGACGGCCATCTGGGAGATGTCGCCCACGGGGACGGTGATCGAGACGCAGCTGGTTCGGAGCTTCACGTCGCTGCTCGGGTGGGGGCCGAACGCGGGCGGCACGCTCACGAGTGGCGGCACGGAGGCGACGTTCACCGCGCTGCTCGCCGCGCGCGCGCGTGCGCTGCCCGATGCGTGGGAGAACGGGGTTGGCGCCAATCCGCCCGTGATCGTCTGCGGCGAGCACGCGCACTACTGCGTGACGCGCGCGGCGGCGCAGCTCGGGCTCGGCACGAGCCGCGCGATCGCCGTGGGCTCACGCGACTGGAAGATGGATCCGGACGCGCTGCGGGCGACGCTCGATGCGCTCGCGGCGGCCGGGACGCCAGTGATGGCCGTGGTCGCGACCCTCGGTTCCACGGCAACTGGATCGTTCGACGACCTGTCCGTGATCGGCCCGCTGTGCGAGGAGCGCGGCATCTGGCTGCACGTCGACGGCGCCCACGGCGCGTCGGCGATTCTCTCCGATGCGCACCGCCATCGCGTTCGGGGGCTCCACCACGCGCGGTCCGTCGCGTGGGATGCGCACAAGATGATGCTCCTCCCGCTCTCGGCCGGAATGCTGCTGGTGCGCGACGAGAGCGATCTCGCGCAGGCGTTCGCGCAGCACGCGCCCTATCTCTTTCACCAGGCGGCCGGCGAGCGGGCGTGGGATCAGGGGCGGCGCAATTTCCAGTGCTCCCGCCGCGCCGATGCGATCAAGCTCTGGGTAGCGCTCCAGCGCTACGGCACGGGAGCGATCGCGTCCATCTACGATCGCCTGTGTGCGATGGCGCGCTCGCTTCACGAGCGCATCGAGGCGCGTGACGACTTCGAGTCGATGCACGAGCCGGAGGGGAACATCCTCTGCTTCCGCTGGGTGGGCGATCGCTCGCTCGACGACCAGCCGCTCGACGCGATCAACCTCGATCTCCGAACGCGCTACAACACGAGCGGGAAGGGGTGGATCACGACCACCGTGCTCGATGGCCGCCGCGTTCTTCGCGTCACGGTGATGAATCCGCGCACCAGCGAATCGCACCTCGATCTCCTGCTCGATCAGCTGGCGGTCGAGGCGCAGCGGCGGTCGTAGCGATGGCCCTGCTGGGCATGCAGGACGTCGGCATCGCGTTCGGCGGACCGCCCGTGCTCGATCGCGCGCGGCTCGTCATCGAGCGCGGCGAGCGCGTGTGCCTGCTCGGCCGCAACGGCGCGGGGAAGAGCACGGTGATGAAGCTGCTCGACGGCACCATCGCGCCGGACAGCGGCGAGGTGGTTCACCAGAACGGCGTCACCGTCGCGCGGCTGGAGCAGGAGGTGCCGGCCAGCGTCGACGGCAGCGCGTTCGACGTCGTCGCCGCGGGGCTCGGCGATGTGGGCTCGCTGCTCGCGCTCTATCACCAGGCCAGCCACCAGGTCGGAGCCAGCGCGACCGCCGCCGCGTTGCGCGAGCTCGACCGGCTGCACCACGCACTCGACGCGGCGAACGCGTGGCGGGTGCACACGCGGGTCGAGACCGTACTCGTGCACCTCGGCCTCGATGCCGACGCGCCGTTCGCGGCGGCGTCGGGGGGGACGAAGCGGCGGATCCTGCTCGCGCGCGCGCTCGTGCGCGAGCCCGACGTGCTGCTGCTCGACGAGCCGACGAACCACCTCGACGTGAGCGCCATCGAGTGGCTCGAACGCTTCCTCCTCGAGAGCGGCGGCACGCTGCTCTTCGTGACGCACGATCGCGCGTTTCTGCGGCGCGTGGCAACCCGAATCGTCGAGCTGGATCGCGGGCGGCTCGCGGACTGGGGCACGAGCTACGATGGCTATCTCGAGCGCAAGGCCGCATCGCTCGCGGCGGAGGCGCGCGAGTGGGAGGAGTTCGACAAGCGGCTGGCGAAGGAAGAGGTATGGATCCGCACGGGAATCCAGGCGCGCCGCACGCGCAACGAAGGTCGCGTGCGATCGCTCGAGGCGCTGCGGGTGGAGCGAGCCGCGCGACGCGAGCGATCGGGGTCCGTGCGGATGGTGGTGCAGGAGGGCGAGCGGTCGGGCCGTCTCGTGATCGAGGCGGACCACGTGAGCTTCGCGCGTGGCGAGCGCGCCATCGTCCGTGACTTCTCGACCACCGTCTCGCGCGGCGACCGGGTGGGACTCATCGGACCGAACGGCTCCGGAAAAACCACGCTGCTTCGTCTCCTGCTCGGCGAGCTGCCGCCGGATTCGGGAGCGATTCGCCTGGGCACGAATCTCGAGGTCGCGTACTTCGACCAGCTCCGCGAGGAGCTCGACCCCGAGCGTACGGTGTTCGACAGCATCGCAGACGGCGCCGAGCTGGTGGCGATCGGGACGATGCAGAAGCACGTGCTCTCGTATCTGCAGGATTTTCTCTTTCCACCGGATCGCGCCCGCACGCCGGTGCGCGCGCTGTCGGGTGGTGAGCGAAACCGGCTGCTGCTCGCGCGGCTGTTCACGCGCTCCTTCAACGTGCTGGTGCTCGACGAGCCCACGAACGATCTCGACATGGAGACGCTGGATCTCCTCGAGGAGCTGTTGCTCGAATACGCCGGCACGCTGCTCGTGGTGAGCCACGATCGCGAGTTCCTCGACCACGTCGTCACAAGCACGCTGGTGCTCGAGGGCGATGGTCGCGTGGACGAATACGTGGGAGGCTATTCGGACTGGGCGCGGCAGCGTGGCACAGCCGCGCCCACCACCGTGCCGTTGGGTTCTCAGGCGAAGTCGCGCAGCGGGCGCCGGGCGCCGGGTGCGGAGAGGAGACGACGGCTGTCGTTCAGGGAGCGTGCGGAGCTCGACTCGCTCCCGGAGGCGATCGATTCGCTCGAGCGCGAGCGCGAGACGGTGTACGCCTCGATGTCCGAGCCCGCGTTTCTACGCGACGGCGCGGCGGTGCTCGCCGCCCGCGCACGGCTGGTTGCGATCGAGGCGGAGGTCGAGGCGCGACTCGCACGTTGGGAAGAGCTCGAAACGGTCGCGGCCGAGTCGCGATAGCCGGCTCGACCGAAACCGAGCGCTCGACTCAGGCGGGCGATCGACGGCAATTCGAGCACCGTTACCCGGCGCCTCGATTTCCGGGACGCCAGGAGCGCTCTTCTTGCGGTTGAACAGGGACCATTTTCGCGGAGAGGTGCGCCAATGCTGAGCCAGGCCCAGATCGTCCCATACATTCCCGTGTCCAACCTTGACCGCGCGCGCAAGTTTTACGAGGAGAAGCTCGGCTTCCGGCCCGCGAGCCCACCGGGTTACGGCGTGATGTACGATTCCGGCAGGGGCTCGCGATTCTTCATGTATCCATCCGCTGGCGCCGGAACCTCCAAGGCGAGCACCGCCTTCTGGGATGTGCCGGATGTCGAGTCCGAGGTCGCGGCGCTGCGGTCCAAGGGCGTGGTATTCGAGGAATACGACACGCCGGAGTTCAAGACCGTGAACGGTATCGCGACGGGTGATGGCGCGAAGACCGCATGGTTCAAGGATACCGAGGGAAACATCCTCGCGGTGAGCCAGCGCATCTGAGCGCCGGCCGATCTCCAGGGAGCTCGATCATGTGCCGAAACATCAGGACGCTCGCCAACTTCGAGCCGCCAGCCACCGATGACGAGGTGCGCGCCTCGGCGCTGCAATTCGTGCGAAAGCTGAGCGGAACCACGCATCCCTCGCGCGCGAACGAGGCGATATTCGAACGGGCGGTCGACGAAGTATCCGCCGCCGCCCGTCGACTCCTTCATTCCCTTCAGACCAACGCCGCGCCGCGCAACCGTGAGGAGGAAGCGCGGAAGGCGAAGGAGCGGTCGCAAAAGCGCTTCGCCTGAGCGAAGCGCTCTCGCGTCACCGCGTTCTCAGGCGGAGGCCAGCGCCTTCACCGCCTCCGAGAGCTTCTGCACCTTCGCCGAATCCGACGAGCCGCTCGCATCGGTGCCGAGCTGCGTCGCCAGGGCGTTGAGCGCGTCACCGCGCGCCGATCCCGACGCCTTCTCCGCGCCCGTGAGTGCGGCGCGGACAGCGCTGATCCGGTCGGCGCTCAGCCCCTTCGACCGCTCGAGCTGATCGACGTAGGCGCGCGCGAGCGCGAAGCTCGGCGGCCAGACGAACTTCGGCTGCCCCTGCGTGTTGAGATAGTCGAGGTGCACCGTCTTCGCCGCGTCGATCTCGTTCTTCGAGATGAACGCGCTCGGCGTGAGCTCGACGATGTCGAGCCCGCGCGAGATCTCGGAACTCACCATCACACCGTTGTACCAGTAGACGGACCACGAGCCGCCGTTCCCCATGCGCGTGGAGTCCACCGGACCGCGATCGAAGAACGCGATCTCGCGTGGGTGCTCCGCGTCCGTCCAGTCGAAGAGCGAGAGGCCTCCCTGATACCACGACTGGATCATGACGTCGCGACCCGGGATCGGCACCAGCGAGCCGTTGTGCGCCACGCAATTCTCGAAGCGCGTCTGCGGCGCCGGCATCTTGTAGTAGCTCTTGAAGTGCATCTTGTCGCCGTCGATCGTGAAGATCGCGTCGGCGCCCCAATCCTTCGGATCGGTCGCGCGGCACTTCGGCTGGCCACCGCCGCCCCATTCGTCGCTGAACAGGATCTTGGTGCCGTCGTTGTTGAACGTCGCCGAGTGCCAGTAGGAGAAGTTGGAATCGGAGACGGCGTCGAGGCGCACCGGATGCGCGGGATCCGAGATGTCGAGCAGCATGCCGTAGCCCTCACAGGCGCCGCCGGCGCGGCCGATCGCGGGATACACCGTGATGTCGTGGCACTGCGTGGGGCCGGCGTTCGCGTTGCTTCCGGCCAACGCCGCGAATCGCTTCTCGATCATCGCCGGAAGCGCCGCGCGCAGCGCCGCACTGTCGGCGCCCGTGGGCGCGCCGGTGCCGTTGCGCGCGGTGACAATGCTGTCGAGCATCGGCTTGATGAACTGGGAGGGGGCGATCATGTCCTCGCCCCGCACGGTGATCACGAACGCGCCCTTCGAGCGCGCCTCGGCCACCTCGCTCGCGTTCTCCACCGAATCCTGCTTCGTCTCACCGTGCCGCGCCGGCTTGGTGAGGTCGTTGAAGATGCGCGGCGAGCTCACGATCGCGGCCTGCTCGGGGTGCGCGAGCGGCACCTTGATGACCTCGATGCGGAAGAGCGCCGAGTTGGGATCCTGATCCGGCGACGCGCTCGAGCAGCCGGCGAGCTCGCTCGACGAGCGCACGCGCGAGGAGCCCGAGATGTAGACGTACACGTTCTCCGGATCCTTGGGATCGACGAGCACCGTGTGCGTGTGCGAGCCGCGGCACGTCTGCACGTTGCCGACGTTCTTCGGATGCGCGATGTCCGTGATGTCGAAGATGCGAAGGCCGCGCAGCCGCTCCTTGCTCACCGTGTCCTTCACGCCCTCGCCGCCGCAGTCGAGGCGGCCCGTGAGGCCCTCACCCGAGACGAAGAGGAGATTCTTGTACACGGACACGTCGCTCTGCGACGCGGGGCAGTAGAACGCCGTTTCGAGATTGGGCTTCGAGGGATTCGAGATGTCCCAGATCTGGTAGCCGGCGTAGCTCCCCTGAATCGCGTACTTGCCGGTGAAGGCGAGATCCGAGTTCGTGATCCCCACGAACCTGGCCGACGGCGGCGTCTGCGACAGCACCTTCAGGTTCCACACGGCCTCGCCGGCATCGTGCAGCCCGGCTTTCAATCCGACGCGCGGATCGGGGTTCGGCGCGGTGGCCGACATGCTGACTTCGGGCGACGGTGCGCCGCCGCTGGACGTCATGCCGGCGTGGGTGCACCCGGCGGCGATCAGGAGTCCGGCGGAGAGCGGCAGCGCCATCATTCGGGCGAGCGCGGGGCGTGTCAACGATCGACGAGGACGAAACAAGGATTCCATTGCTGACTCCTGAGAGGTGACGTCGTGACGGTGGATGTGCGAGGTCTTACTGCGTGTGCGTGCCGCCTGCGGACGGCATGACGGCGAGCATGCGCTCCATCCGCGCGATCTCGGTCGTCTGATCCACGTTCACATCGGAGGCGTACTTGAACGTGAGCTCATCCTGCGCGGCGCCGTACGTGTTGAAGAGATCCTGCACCATCGAGACGGCGCCCTTGTGGTGCTGAATCATGAAGGTGAGAAAGAGGCGGTCGAAGTCCTCCCCCTTCGCCTCGTCGAGCTGATGCATCTGCGCGTCGGTGAGCATCCCCGGCATCAGCATCTCCTGCTCCTTTCCGTTCATCGACATCTTCATCGGCGCCGCGGTGGCGGACGGAACGGTCTGGTTCCGGTCCTGCAGCCACGTCTGCATCGTGACGATCTCGTCCTTCTGCGCATTGATGATGCGCGAGGCGAGCGTCCGAATGGACGGGGAGGCGCCGTGGCTCACCGCCCACCCCGACATGGTGATCGCCTGCGCGTGGTGCGCGATCATCCCCTGCATGAAGTGCACGTCCGCTTCGGTGTAGGGGTAGCGCAGGCTGTCGGCCTTCGCGCGCTGAATGGCGGCGGCCTCGCCCATCTGGTCGCCCTGGGCGGGCGCCACGACGGAGCGGGGATGTGCGCTGCCGCCGCACGCGGACATCACGATCGCGATCAGCAGCGGGGCGAGCAGGTGTCGAGCAGGAGAGGGTATCATCTCGGTTCGGTCGGAAGAAGCCGGGCCGGCGCCATCGCGCCAGCCATGCAACGCGGACATCGAATATAGCGTTGGGCACCGCGCCAGCTACGGGCCAGCCGGGAGGCGGGGCGCCGAGGGGGGCATTCGAAGCCGGTGCGGCGGGCTACTGCACCGTGGCCGTCTGCCCCGCGAGCCCGACGGCGTCGAGCATGAAGGCGTACCGGAACGCGATCTCGTGAAGCCGGTCGTAGCGCCCGGAGCTGCCTCCGTGCCCGCCGGCCATGTTCATCCTGAGGTACAGCGGATTGGTGTCCGTCTTCGTGGCGCGCAGCTTCGCCACCCACTTCGACGGCTCCCAGTACGCCACCTGCGAATCGTTGAGCGACGACGTGACGAGCATCCAGGGATACGCCTTGTGCTCGACGTTGTCGTACGGCGAGTACGTCTTCATGTAGTCGTACTGCGTCTTGATGTGCGGATCGCCCCACTGCTGCCACTCCTCCGCCGTGAGCGGAATGGAGGCGTCCATCATGGTGTTGATGACGTCGACGAACGGCACGTCGGCCACGATCGCGCGAAAGAGATCGGGACGCATGTTCGACACCGCCCCCATGAGCAGCCCCCCGGCGCTGCCGCCGTTCGCGATCATCCGGTCCGCGCTCGTGTACTTCTCCTTCTCCAGATACTCGGCGACGTCGACGAAATCGTCGAAGGTGTTCTTCTTGTTCATCATCTTGCCGTCGTCGTACCACTGCCGCCCCATCTCCTGTCCGCCGCGCACGTGCGCGATCGCGTACGCGAAGCCGCGGTCCACCAGGCTGAGCACCGCCGAGTTGAACGATGCCTCGGTGGTGATGCCGTACGACCCGTACGCGTACTGGAGCAGCGGGTGGCTGCCGTCCTTCGCCCAGCTCCTGCTCACGAGCATCGAGACCGGCACGCGCACGCCGTCGCGGGCCGGCACCATGAAGCGCATCACCCGGTAGTGCGCCGCGTCGAAGCCCGGCACGTCGGCGCGCTTCCTGAGCGAACGCCGGCGCGTCGCCAGGTCGTAGTCGTAGGTGGATGGCGGGGTGAGAAAGGAGGTGTACACGAAACGCAGCGTCTTCGAGTCGAATTCGGCATTGTCGGTGGTGTACACGCCGTACGCCGGCTCGGGGAAGGTGACGTCGTACGACGCGCCGGTGGCGATCTTCACCACGTGCAGCCTCGCGAGCCCGCCGGTGCGCTCGCCCACCACCACGTAGTCGCTGAACGGCTCGACGTACTGCACGAACACCGAGTCGTTCGCCCTCTGCCAATCCGTCCACGCGTCCGGCGACAAGTTCGATTCAGGAATGCGCACGATCCTGAAGTTGCGCGCACCGTCGTTCGTCACCATGAGGAACGCGCCCGGAATGTGATCCACGCTGTACTCGACGTTCGCCTTGCGCGGCGCGATCACCCGCGGCGAGTCGAGCGGCGATGCGGTGGGGATCACGCTCCACTGCGAGCTCGTGTAGCCGTCGTCGGAGATGAACACGAACTTCCCGCTCTTCGACCGCCCGAGCCCGACGTTGTTGAGCACATCGTCGTCCTCGTACACGCGCACGTCCTTCGTCTTCGCATCGCCGAGCGAGTGTCGCCACACCGCGTTACTCCGGCGCGCGGAGTCGGCGGTGAGGTAGAACAGCGTTCGGTTGTCATCCGCCCACGCGAGTCCCGGAACGACCTGGCCGATCGTGTCGGCGAGCATCTTCCCCGTCCGGAGATCCTTCACGTACAGCGTGTACACGCGCAGCGCGGTCGTGTCCTGCAGGAAGGCGAGCTTGCTGCCGTCCGGACTCACCTCGCTCTGGCCCACGGAGAAGAACTTCTTCCCGGCCGCGAGCGCGTTCTGGTCCAGATACACCTCCTCCGGTGCGGACAACGAGCCGCGCTTGCGGCAGAAGATCGGATAGCTCTTCCCGTGCTCGGTGCGCGTGTAATACCAGTAGCCGTGGTCGAGATGCGGCACCGAGACGTCGGTCTCCTTGATGCGGCCGAGCATCTCGGCGTAGAGGGTGCGCTGCAGCGGCTCCGTGTGCTTCATCCCGGCGGCCGTGTACGCGTTCTCGCTGTCGAGATACGCGAGCACCTTCGGATTGGACTTCTCCCGAAGCCAGAAGTAGTCGTCCACACGCACGTCGCCGTGCAGCGTATCCACGCGGGCGATCTTCTCGGCGACCGGCGGCGCGGGCTGCTGCGCGGCGAGCGGGAACGCGCCGGGAGCGGCGAGCGAGGCGAGGAGCGCGAGAGCGGCGAAGCGTGTCATGGCGGGGCAGGGTGCGGGAAACGTCGGCTGCGCGTGGTGCGACAATGTGCTCCGCAAACCGCAGCCCTGCCAGCGGGAGCGTGCGCCCGGGGAGGTCGCCGGATTCGGCCGCCGCGGATGTCCGCTCCTCGCGCGATTTTCCGTTTCCCCTCATAGGGCCCGGCGCTCCGATCGGATCGCCCATCCGCATCTCCTACGCCCCCGCTCCGGCTCGTTTCCGCGAGGACACATGACTGTTCTGGCACGTTCGCGCGGCACGCTGGCCGCCGCCCTGCTGCTCTTCGCCGCGTGCAACAACACGCCGGTCACGATCGCGCCGCCGCGCATCCCGCAGGGCGGGCGCGCGCTGTCGATCGCGGTCGCCGGGAACGATCCGCGGCACATGGCGGTGACCACCGAGACCGGGGGGCTCTTTCGCACGTACAACGGCGGCGCGAGCTGGCAGCACCTCGATGGGCTGCCCAACCACATGACGGTCGACGTGGCGATGGCGTGGACGAATCCGAACATCATGATCGCCACCACGGCGCCGCAGTACCGCGCGGTAAACGACGGCGGCATCTGGCGCAGCACGGACGGCGGCGGCACGTGGACGCAGCCGGCGGGGTGGGCACCGCCGCCCAGCGCCGACTGCCCGTCGCGGCCAGGGGCGTTCGGCATCTCGCACATGCCGCTCTCCACGACGTTCTACGTGGGGACGGACTGCGGGATCGCGGTGAGCAACGACAACGGCGTGCACTGGTCCACGGTGGTGCTCAATCCCGGCGCGACGTCCACGGACTCGCTCTCGCATCGCGTGCGCTCGGTGCTCGTGATCAACCGGACCGCCGGCGTTGCCTCCTCGGATGCGGGGCTCTTTCACCTCGAGGGGGGCGCGTGGGTCAAGTCGCAGGACGTGGAGACGTCGGGGCAGGTGCCGGTGATCCATTCGTTCGCGTCACCGTGGTGGAACGGCGCGAGCGTGCCGGTATTCTATCATGCCAGCGGAGGGCAGAAGCTCTGGGTGTCGTCGGATGGCGGGGCGTCGTGGGCGCGCGTGCCGGCGCCGGGCGCGAACAACCGCGAGGCGTTCGTCCGCGTCGGCCGCGCCCTCGACGGCGACCAGTCGAAGTTCGACGTGTGGTACGGCGATGGGTTCACGCTGCAGCATCAGCGCTTCTCGTTCGATGCGCTCACCGGCGACAGCTCGTGGGATCATCCGGCGGCCGACCATCGCGATCCATCCGACATCGCGTTCGACCTCGACCGCCAGGTGCCGACGCTCCTCGCTACCGACGGTGGCGTGCACATCACGGCGGACTCGGGAAAGAGCTGGACGCTCACGGGGAGCAACTACGGCGGGTTCGTGGCGCTGCAGATCGGCGAGATCACCGGCGAAGCGGTGACGGGCGCATCGCCGCATCTCGACCTCTACTTCTCCACCCAGGACAACGATCTCAAGGCGTCGCCGGACGGCGGCGCGACCTGGGGGCCGCACATCTGCTGCGAGGGACACTTTCTTCGCGTCGCGCCCACGAGCGTCGATCACCAGGGCACGCGCTTCACGGGCGCCGCGTGCGGCGCGTGCTTCAACCAGGTGTCCGGCCCGCACTTCGACAACGTCGCATCGTGGTCGAACGCGCCGGACGGCAACCACGAGAGCAGCACCAACGCGCCGTTCCTCATCGCCGGCGACAGCTACGTCCAGGAGTTCATCGACCCCAACGCGGTGCCGCCTCCCGTCGACTTCTTCCTCACCACGTCGGCCGGCGCGTCGTGGACCAAGGCATTTTCGCTCCCGAGCCTGCCCAAGGGACCCGTGATGTTCGCGGGGCCCGCGTCGAGCCCCACCGCGTATCAGGGCGTCAAGCGTCCGGGCTCGCTCGCGACCGGCGGCGAGCGCTTCGGCCTGTTGCGCATCTCGAACGTGACGGGGCAGGCGGCGGTCGCGAGCGCGGACAGCACCGGCATCGGCGCGATCGGAGCGCTGCACACCCCGCAGGCGACGTACGTCGTGTTCGCCGCGGATCCGCGCGCGCCCTCGCACCTGCTCGCCGCGGACGTCGGGAACGGCAACATGGTCTCGTCCGCGAACGGCGGACGATCATGGCAGCCGCTCGACGCGCTCACACGCGCGGTCACCGACAGCGGCCGCTATCGCTTCTCGCTGCGCGAGCTCTCGTTCGCCACCACGATCGCGTGGGACCCCGACGATGAATGCCACATTCTCGTGGGCACGATGCAGAACGGCGTCGTGCGCTCCACCGACGGGGGCAACACGTGGGCACGCGTTCCGGGCTCGAAGTACGTCACCTACGTCTCGTCGTTCTTCTTTCCGCCCACGGGCCTGGTGTGGGTGTCGTCGAACGGGCGCGGGCTCTGGACGATGAGCCTCGACCGCCACGCGCTGGGCGCCGCGGGCTCGCGTTGCCGGTTCCCGGGCTCGCGGGTGATCACGGTCCCGGTGGACACGATCTATCTCGTGAACGCGAGCTCGGGAGCGCACGTGCCGATCACGGGCCCGCGCGACAGCGCCATCTGCGCGGCGTGCACGCTCGTGGTAGTGCGTAACGGATGGGTTACGGATCTCGACCGGTCCGGCGACAGCGTCGCCCGCATCGCGATCTCCGGCGGCACGATCTCCGAGATCGACCACAACGGCCGCGAGCGCGCGCTCTCGATTCCGAACGAGTATCGCGCCGGGAGCGGACAGCTCGAGCGCGTCGCGCCGAAAGGCGCGCTGCACGGCACGCGCCGCGTGCGAGGGCTCGTGCTGCGCGGCGGCCGGCTCGTCGCCCTCGTGACGTCGCAGGCGGAGCTCCCGTTCGCCCCGTCGCGCGCGCCGATGGTGTTTGTGCGCGCGGCGGGCGCCGGCGACGGGCAGTCCGTGCTCGCCGGCGACTCGGTGCGCGTCACCGGCACCGGCTTCGTGCCGCCCGCGCAGGGCGGGTCCGCCGTGCGCGTGCTGTTCGACGGGCGCCAGGTGGCAGTGAGCGTCCCGGTTCGACCCGATGGCTCGTTCTCCGTGCTCCTGCCGGTGCGCCGGCCCCCCGGCCCCCTCGACATCACCGTCGAGCAGCACGACGGCCGGCGAACGAGCACCGAGCACGCGAGCATCGACGTGCTCGGGAACGATCGGAACGAATCGCCGGAGCAGCGGCGATGAGCGGCGGCCGGTGCGCGCACGCCGCGCACCGGCCGCCACTCCCGTCGACTACCAGATCTTCACGCGCTGATCGGGCGCGAGATACATCTTGTCGCCCGGCTGCACGTTGAACGTCTTCTCGAACGCGTCGTTGTTGATGAGCGGCACGTACGCGCGATACTCCGCGGGCGAATGCGGATTCGTGAGCAGCTGCTGCCGGAGGGCATCGTCGCGCATCTTCCCGCGCCAGATCTGCGCGAAGCCGATGAAGAAGCGCTGGTCGCCCGTGAGCCCATCGATCACCGGCGCCTCCTTGCCGTTGAGCGAGATGTGGTACGCGCGGTACGCCTGCGCGAGACCACTCAGATCGCCGATGTTCTCGCCCATCGTCAGCTTGCCGTTGATGTGCAGATCGTCGATCGGGTTGATGGCGTCGTATTCCGCGCCGAGCTTCTCGGTGCGCGCCTGGTACGACTGCGCGTCCGCGGCCGTCCACCAGTCGCGCAGATTTCCCTCGCCGTCGGACTTGCGCCCCTGGTCGTCGAAGCCGTGCCCGATCTCGTGGCCGATCACGGCACCGATCGCGCCGTAATTCACCGCGTCGTCGGCGTTTGCATTGAAGAACGGCGGCTGAAGAATGCCCGCGGGGAAGGTGATGTCGTTGCTCGTCGAGTTGTACTGCGCGTTCACCGTCGGCGCGGTCATCCCCCACCGCCCCTTGTCCACCGGCTTGCCCAGCCGCTGCGCCATGTCGGCGTACTCGAACTCCCGGTAGCGCACCTCGTTGCCGAGCAGGTCATCGCGCTTGATCGCGAGCGCCGAGTAGTCGCGCGGCTTGTCCGGCGCGCCGATCTTCACCTTGAAGAGCGCGAGCTTCTGCTTCGCCTGCGCCTTGGTCTCGGGGCTCATCCACTCGAGGCTGTCGATTCCCACCTTGTACGCGTTGATCATGTTCCTGACCAGCGCATCCATTCGCGCCTTCGCCTCGGGCTTGAAATACTTGGCGATGTACAGCGCTCCCGCCGCTTCGCCCAGCGTGGAGTTGGTTCCGTCCACGGCGCGCTTCCAGCGCGGCGCGAGCTCCTGCTGCCCGGAGAGCGTGTGGCCACGGAAGGCGAAGTGCGCCTGCACGAAGCCCGAGGGGAGCTCGTCCGCGTACTCATCAAGCAGCTTGAACGTGAGGTACTCGCGCCACGTGGTCACGGGCGTGCTCGCGAACACGGGGTCCAGCGCCTTCACGTAGTCCGGCTGGCGCACGATCACTTCCTTCGCCTTCGCCAGCCCCGCCTCCTTGAGATACCGCGGCCAGCTGTACGACGGCGTCATGGCGGTGAGCTCCGCCACCGACATCCGGTTGTACGTCTTGTCGCGATCGCGATTGCGCGCCCGCTCCCACTGTGGCGTGGCGATGCGCGTCTCGAGCTCGAGAATCCGCTTGGCGCTCCCCGCCGGATCGGGCCGTTTGGCCAGCGTCATCATCTGCGTGATGTAGTCGACGTACGCCGCGCGCGTCGACACCATCTTCGCGTCGCCCTTGAGGTAGTAGTCGCGGTCGGGCATGGTGAGGCCGGACTGGTTCACCTGCACGATGTTCTCGTTCGAGTGCTTGGCATCCGCGCTCACGAACACGCCCGCTGGTCCCTGCACGCCGAGCCGCGCGAAGTGGGCGAACACCGCGGGCAGCTGCGACGCGACGCGCAGCGTTCCGACGTACTCGAGCTCGCGCGCGAGCGGGGCAACGCCGAGCGATTCCACGCGCGCGCTGTCCATGTAGCTCGCGTACAGATCGCCAACCTTGCGCTCCGGACTTCCCGCGGGCGCATTCGCCTTGCTCGCGCCCTCGAACAGCTCGTGGAGCGCGTTCCGGCTGTTCTCGCGCAGCTCCTGGAATGCGCCCCAGCTCGAGGCGTCGGCGGGAATGTCGGTCTTCTTCAGCCACCCGCCGTTCACGTAGCGGAAGAAATCATCCTGCGGACGCACGGAGTGGTCGAACGTGGAGGTGTCGATGCCGCTGGTGAGCTGCGCGGCGGCCGGCATCGCGAATACGGCCGACACGACCGCGCCAAGTACGACGGGCAGGACGAAAGGACGAATGCGAGGGATCACGGGAGACCTGTGTGAAGGACGAAGTGAGCCGATGGCGAACGCCCGCGCTGCCGGCGGGCATCGCGGGGCGCCGTTGCTTTCAGAACGAACGGGATGGTGGAACCGTTGGGCCGGCTGTTACGACTCCCGGAGCGCCACCAGCGGCCCCACCCGCGCCGCGCGCCGCGCCGGAAGATAGCCGGCGAGCGCGGCACTCGCGCCAAGCACCACGATCGCCATCACGATCGAGGCGGCGTCGAGCGTGGCGACGTCGTAGAGCTGCGAGCGCAGCAGCCGCATCGCGCCGAGCGCCGTGGGCATCCCGATGATCACGCCGCCCGCCACGAGCAGCATCGCCTCGCCGAGCACCAGCCGCGTCACGTCCCCCGGCTCGGCGCCGAGCGCCATGCGCAGCCCGAACTCGCTCGTGCGGCGTGTGGTGGCGTAGGTCATCACGCCGTACAGTCCGAGCGCCGCGAGCGCGAGCGCGAGCAAGCCGAACACGCTCACGACTCGCGCGAGCAGCCGGTCCTGCGTGATGGATTCCTGAATCAGGTCGGGGAGCGATTCCGCGCTCATCACCAGCGTCGGATCCACGATGGCGAGCGATCGCCGCGCCGTTTCGGCGATTCGCGCGGGATTGCCCGAGGTTCGAAGCTCGAGCGAGAATCTTCCCGGCATGTTCCGCATCTGAAGCGCCGGCACGTAGAACCGGCGAGTCGGATCCGCCCGCAGGTCCTGCTCTTCCACGTCGGACACGATTCCGACGATCTCCGCGGAGACGCTGTCGGCGCTGATGTGTGACCCGAGCGCGCCGCCGCGCGGGAAGAAGAAGCGCGCGGCCGTCTCGTTGAGCACCGCGACCTTCGCTCCCGTCTCGTTGTCCCGCGCCTCGAAATCGCGTCCCTGGAGCAGGTGCGCACCGATCGTGTGGAAGTAGCCCGGCCCGACATCGTCGTACGCGATGTTGGAGTCCGCGTCCGACCGCGGCGTGAATCCCTCCACCTGCACGTTCGTTCCCGATTCGGTTCCGGAGAAAATTCCGTTCTCCGACATCGTCGCAGCGGTCACGCCCGGTATCGCCGCGGCGCGCGCCGTGAGGTCGCGGATGAGCGCCGCGAGTCGCGCATCCTTGTACCCGGCGCGCTGCGCATCGACGTGCACGAGCAGCAGCTGGTCTCGCGCGACGCCGATGTCGGTGGTCTGGAGCCGCTGCATGCTGTGCACGAGCATTCCCGTGCCCACGAGCAGGAGCACCGAGAGCGCGACCTGCGCCACCACGAGCACCTTGCCGAGTCCGAAGCGCCCGGTCCCGCGCTCGCCGCTGGATACGCCGCGTCCCTGCGCGCGAAGTGCCGTGGCGAGCGTCACCCGCGTCGCGCGCATGGCCGGGAGGAGCCCGAAGATGATCGCGGTCGCGAGCGCGAGCACGGCGGTGAATCCGAGCACGCGTCCATCCATGCGTGCGTCGAGGGCTACGCCGCCCGTGAGCGCGATGAGCGCCTTGCTCCCCCACACCGCGAGCAGCACGCCGAGCACTCCGCCGGCGAGCGCGAACAACACGCTCTCGGTGAGCAGCTGCTGCACGAGACGCATCCTGCTGGCGCCGAGCGCCATCCGCACACTCATCTCGCGACCGCGCGCGGCGGCGCGGGCGAGCATGAGATTCGCGAGATTCGCGCACACGATGAGGAGCACCACGCCTACCGCGGCCATGAGAATGTACAGCGGGCGGGCAAACAGCTTCCGGTAGTAGGAAAATCCGCGCTCGCCGGACTCCACCTGAATCGGCTTCGTCTTGAGACCGTTCTGCGCGTCGAGCCGATCCGATGCATTTGCATGATCGAGCACCGAGCGCGTCTCGACCGCGCTGATCTCCGCGCGCGCCTGCGCGAGTGACACGCCGGGCGCGAGCCGTCCCATCATCAGCAGCCAGCTGACACTCCGGTCGGTGAGCAATGGCGAGTTCGGCATGAGCGCGGGCTGCTCCATGATCGGTATCCAGAGGTCCGTGCGCTGCCCGACGATGTCGCTCGCGAACGATGCCGGTGCGACGCCGATGATCGTGAGCTGCACGCCGTTCACGGAGATCGTGCGCCCCACTGCGGAGCGCACGCCCGAGAATCGGTTCTGCCAGTACGCGTAGCTGATGACGATCACGGGCGCGCCCGCGGGCACCGCGTCCTCATCGCGCGTGAACGTGCGACCAGCGAGTGCAGGGACCTGCAGCACCGAGAAATAGTTCGCCGAGACGTACCGGCCGCGCGGGTGCTCCGCCTCGGCCTGCCCCTTGTCCACGAAGACATCCAGCCGATCGGAGCGTCCGGAGGCGTAGATGCCGCTCATGGTGTGGGTCTGATCGCGCACGTCCGTGAACACCGGATACGAGACGATGTCGAAGCGGGGACTCCCTTCCGACATTCCGCCGGTTCGCGCGGGATTGCCGATCGTGACGAGCTGTTCCGGATGCGGTACCGGGAGCGTGCGCAGGAGAAGCGCATCGATGAGCGTGAACGTGGACGTGTTGGCGCCGATGCCCAGCGCGAGCGTGAGCAGCACCACGGCGGTGAAGCCGGCGTTCTGCCGCATCGCGCGCAGGGCGTAGAGGATGTCCTGCCGCAGGTCGCTGAGATAGTTCGTGCGTCGCACGGTGCGCTCCTTCTGAATGTCGATGTCCACACATTCCGCGCGCACTGCCCGAAGGTCGCCGAACTGCTCGATCGCGCGGGCGCGCGCCGCGTCGGGATCGAGCCCGCCCGCGATCAGCTTGCGCGTACGCATCTCGACGTGGAACGCGAGCTCCTGGTCCACGTCGCGCTCCACGTGCTTCGCGCCGACGCTGAGCCGGAACACCCGGCGGCGTGCAGCGCGGTCGGTCATGCCTGTTGCGGCGCTGTCGTGGTGCGAAGCGCGCGCGCGGCCGCCTCGACGAACTGGTGCCAGGTGGACGCGCCCGTGTGGAGCTGCGCACGCCCCGTGCGGCTCAGCCGGTAGAACTTCGCGTGCCGGTTGTTCTCCGAGAGCCCCCACTCGGCCTCCACCCACCCGGCGCGCTCGAGCCGGTGCAGGGCGGGGTAGAGCGTCCCCTCACCTACCAGGAGCGCGGCGCCCGTGGCAGTCTCGATCCAGTCGGCCACGCCGTAGCCGTGGCGCGGCCCCCAGCTCAGCGCCTTGAGGATGAGGAGATCCAGCGTTCCGCGCATGAGCCCAGCGTCGATGTCGCTCATTGTCCGTGGCCGTGAGTGATGCGGGAGAGGTTACCCTCCTTCCCATCGCCACGCAAGGGGAAGGGTCGTTGCCCCGCACCAGCGAAGCCGGCGACGTCGCCGACTCCGCCAGTCCCGCCTCTCAGTGTCCGATCGGGTAGTCGTGCGGCAGCGCGTTGCCGATCTCGGTCGACGCCGGGAAGCATTCCGGATGTCCGAAGCCACTCGGGCTGTGCCCATTCGCATCGATGTCGTAAATGATATTGTCGTCGTTGGTCGGGCTCACGCCGGCCGGCACGAAGTCGAGTCCCAGCCGATCGCGCGTCTTCCATCCAATGTTGTGGTCCGCGCACGATGCATCGCCGCTCACTCCGAGGCCGCCGATGAGCGTCCCGTCGCTCGCGTACAGCGGAAACCCGCCACCGAAGACGTTGATGCCCCCAATGCGCCCACCGATCATCGGATCGTGGTCCGTGCCGAAATCAGCCACGTTGCCTCGATACGCGACATCGGGATCCACTGGATTCGATTCCTGCAGCCCGAACAGCGTGCCGCCGGGTTGCGAGGCCGCGTACAGATTCGCGCTCGACAGCGCGAGCTCCGGCAGGCTGAAGGCGTTCCCGGTGTTGGCCTTCTGCGCTGAGATCACGCGGCTCCCCTGCCATTGATCACCCTCTTTTTCGCCGGTGTACGCCACGGCCACGACTTTGCCGCTGGCGTCGACCACGGTCGCCCACATGTCGAGATTGAAGCCGCCATTGTCAGTGTTGCGCGCAAACTCCAGCGCTGCCTGCAGCTCGCGATGCGACGGAAGCCGAGCATCGGATCGGTATCGATTCGGCTCGGTGCCTGTGAGGGATGAGTCGCCGCCGCACGCGAATGCGGTGAGCACCGCGCTCGCGGCGAGTGCCATGCACAGGTGGCGGCGCAGCAGGGGAGACGGGTGCATCATGAGATCCTCCGGGGCGGAGTGTGGAACGACGGGCCGGCGCGCACATGAGCGCTCGCGTCGACTCTAGTGAAGCGTCCGCCGGGAGGAATTGCGGACACGGGTGTGCTGGCGATCCGCTGGTATTCAGTCGACATTCAGTCCGGTTCCTCAACCTCCCTCTCCAGCCATCGCCCATGCGCACGCCGATTCACGCCGCCCTGTTCGTTCTCGCGCCGCTCGCCCTCGCCGCCTCGCTCCGGGCGCAGGACAGCGCGCGCGCCGACCGCTTCACCCTCCGCGACATCTTCGCCCTCCGGTGGGCCGCCGATCCGCAGATCTCTCCCGACGGCCAGCGCGTCGCCTTCGAGCGCTCCGGCTACGACGTCATGAAGGATCGCGAGCAATCGAGCATCTGGCTCGTGAACGCCGACGGTGGCGACGCGCGCCCGCTCACGAGCGGCGCGGGCAGCGACCGCTCGCCGCGCTGGTCGCCCGATGGCAAGCGACTCCTCTACGTGTCCACCGCCGAGGGAAACGCCGAGCTCTACGTGCGGTGGATGGACACGGGGCAGGAGTCGCCGATCACGCATCTCGCGCACGCACCCGGCAGCATCGAGTGGTCGCCCGATGGCAAGTGGATCGCGTTCTCGATGTTCGTTCCGGAAACGCCGCAGTCGATCGCGCACATGCCGCCCAAGCCCGAGGGCGCCGACTGGGGGCCGCCGGTGAAGTACATCGACAAGCTGCTCTATCGCCGCGACGGCCGCGGCTACATCCAGCCGGGCCACGTGCACATCTTCGTCGTGCCGTCCGACGGCGGTGCGCCACGACAGATCACGAGCGGCCCGTACGACGATGGCGCGCCGCGCTGGGCCCCCGACGGCAAGTCGCTCCTCTTCTCGGCCAACCGCCGCGACGATGCCGAATACGACCCGCTCAACGACGAGATCTACGAAGCGTCGGTGGAGCGCGACTCGGTGCGCGCGCTCACCAGCCGCGCGGGGCCCGACAACTCGCCCGCCGTGTCCCCCGACGGCCGGCTCGTGGCGTACACCGGCTTCGACGACAAGGCGCAGGGCTATCAGGTGACGCACCTCTACGTCATGAACCGCGACGGCAGCGGCGCGAAGGTCGTCACCGGCACTTTCGACCGCAGTGTGAGCGATCCGCAGTGGAGCGCCGACGGCCGCGGCATCTACGTGCAGTACGACGACGAGGGCGACACGAAGGTCGGCCTCGCGACGCTCGACGGGAAGGTCACCCCGATCGTCTCACACGTCGGCGGCCTCGACCTCGGCCGCCCATACGGCGCGGGGCAGTACTCCGTGTCGCGCACCGGGCGCATCGCGTTCACGGAAACGCAGCCCGATCATCCGGCCGATGTGGCGGTGAGCGCGGCGCGCACCGCGAAGGGCGGCGGCGATGCCCTTCGCCTCACCCACCTCAACGAGGGACTGTTCTCGCACAAGACGCTCGGCGCGGTGCAGGAGGTGCGCTTCAAGTCGTCGTTCGACGGACGCGCCGTCGAAGGGTGGATCATCACGCCACCCGGATTCGACGCGACGAAGAAGTACCCGCTGCTCCTCGAGATTCACGGCGGCCCGTTTGCGAACTACGGCGACCGCTGGACCGCCGAGCTGCAGTTGTACGCCGAGGCAGGCTACGTGGTGCTCTACACGAATCCGCGAGGCAGCACGAGCTACGGCGAAACGTTCGGCAATCTCATCAACAAGGACTATCCGAACCACGACTACGACGATCTGATGTCGGGCGTGGACGCGGTGATCGCGAAGGGATGGGTGAATCCGGACTCGCTCTACGTGACCGGCGGCAGCGGCGGCGGCGTGCTCACCGCGTGGATCGTCGGGCACACGCACCGCTTTCGCGCCGCGGTGGTGCAGAAGCCCGTGATCAACTGGTACAGCTGGGTGCTCGACTCCGATCTGCCGTCGTTCGGTATGAAGTACTGGTTCACCGGTCCGCCGTGGGAGAACGAGGCGACCTACATGAAATACTCGCCACTCTCCTACGTGGGGAACGTGACGACGCCGACGATGATGATCACGGGCGAGGTCGACTATCGCACGCCGAGCGAAGAGGCGGAGCAGTTCTACACGGCGCTCAAGCTGCGCAAGGTGCCGTCGGCGCTGGTGCGCGTGCCCGAGGCGTCGCACGAGATCGCGGCGCGGCCGAGCCACATGATGGCGAAGGTGGCGTACGTGTTGGGCTGGTTCGCGAAGTACGGAGGGCCGTCCGGCAAATAGCGCGCGCGGGCACGGAATCGCGCCGTGCGCTCGATCGTCATTCGTTCGGTCCCGTGCGAAACGGTTCGCGCGGGACCGTGCCGCGCATCGCCCCAATTCAGAGAGGAACCATGCCCCGTCGCTTCATTTTCGCCGCCTCGCTCGCGCTCTTCACCGGTGGCGCGTCGCAGCTGAACGCCCAGGCCGCGCGCGTGACGCCGCGTCCGAGCTTTGGTGTGCTCGCGGGACTCAACATCGCGACGCTCAGCGGGAGCGACGTCGAGGGCGCCAGCAGCCGCCTCGGCTTCATCGGCGGCGGCTACGCCGATTTTCATTTCGCGGGAAGCGGGTTCGGCATCGAGCCGGAGCTGTTGTACTCGATGCAGGGCGCGAAGACCTCGGGTGAGGAGGCGTCGCTCGAGCTGAGCTACCTCCAGATCCCGGTGCTGTTTCGCTACGACTTCCCGACCACGTCGAAGGCACGTCCGTTCGTCGTGGCCGGCCCGTCCATCGGCATCAAGATCGGCTGCAACGTGTCGGGGCAGGGGGTCTCTGTGGACTGCGACACGGTGAACCTCCAGACCACCGGCTTCGATCTCGGCGGTACGCTCGGCGCCGGCGTCGGCTTCAAGTTAGGGAAGCAGACGGCTTCGCTGGGCGCGCGCTACACGATTGGGACGAACGACATTTTCGAGAACAATTTCAAGGCGAAGAGCCGGTTCTGGTCGATTCTGGCGGGATTCGGCTTCTGACCGGGCGCTTCCACGTATCTGGCTAACAGCTTGATACATAAGTAGTTAGCCAGACGCGCCCCGTCCCGCTGCGAGCGGGTGAAAACTTCCTTGCCTATCTGCTCGTCATCTACCGGTCTCATGCGCGTGGACCAGTTCGACACGCCATGCAGGCGCGATTGGTCGCTCCACGGCGGAGCGCACCGTGCGCGCCCCCACAGAC
>Ga0207707_10000993_pt1 | contig 27228 bp, 27 predicted proteins | sample KBSC83BmetaG_FD_184336 | JGI IMG/M metagenome (GOLD analysis project Ga0207707, IMG submission 184336) | Corn rhizosphere microbial communities from Kellogg Biological Station, Michigan, USA - KBS C8-3B metaG (SPAdes) (version 2) | ecosystem: Host-associated > Plants > Roots > Rhizosphere ... | reverse complement strand
TTCCGGCTTTCAGCATCTTTTGGGGCGAGGCGCTGGTCAACAACCCCTATTCCGCGGAGCACATGGCGCGGCTCGCGCCCGGACAGGAGATTGCGCTTCCCGGCCATATTCCGCCGGGCGGGGCGCGCTATCCCTGCGCCTCGGTGCTGGGCCGGCATCTTATCGAAGCCGCGATCGCGGCGGGCTTCGATGTCGCCTCGATGAAAGAATTGCCGCGCGACGAGACTCCGCACGCTTATGGCTTCGTCTACCGTCAGATCATGAGCGACCGCGCCCTGCCCTGCGTTCCGGTCGCGGTCAACACCTACTACCCGCCGAACCAGCCGAGCGTCGCGCGCTGCTATGCCTTCGGCAAAGCCTTGGCGCACGCGATCGAGAGCTGGGACAGCGATCTCCGCGTGGCGCTCGTCGCCTCGGGCGGGCTCAGCCATTTCGTCATCGACGAAGAGCTCGACGCCGCCTTTCTCGACAGCCTGCGCCGCGGCGACATCGACAAGCTCGGCGGCTTCAGCGAAGCGCATTTCCAGTCCGGCACCTCGGAGATCAAGAACTGGCTGCCGCTTGCGGGGGCCATGGCAGAGCTCGGGTTCGAGCTCGGCCACATCGATTACGTTCCGTGCTATCGCTCGCCCGCCGGGACCGGGAACGCCATGGGCTTTGCCGCTTGGCATCCCTGAGCCTCGACACGCAATCGTGTAAGCAAGAATCTTGCGCCCCGCCGTCCCGGCGAGCCAAGATCGACACAGAGTGTTTTTGCGACCAAGAACAACAGGGGGTATGAGATGAGAGGAACCGCCCGCGCCGCCTTGGGCGCCTGCACGCTGGTCTTGACGCTCGCGGCCTGCACCATGCATATGCAGCCGCCCGCGCCCGACTATGCCGCCATCATCGCCGCGCCGGATCGCAGCGATGCCGACCGCAAGAACGACGAGCGCCGTCACGCGGTGCAACTCCTCGCCTTTACCGGCGTGCGGCCGGGCTGGAAAGTTCTCGATATGGCGGCAGGCGCCGGCTACAGCACCGAGCTGATGGCGCGCGGCTCCGCCCCCGGCGGAACGGTCTATGCGCAGAACCCGCCGGGCATGCCGGCGCGCGCGACCCAGGCCCTCGCCGCGCGCATGAAATCGCCGGCGATGAAGAATGTCGTCGAAGTCACCCGCCCCTTCGACGATCCGGCCCCGCCCGGCGTCGCCAATCTCGATCTCGTCACCTTCTTCTTCGGCTATCACGACACGACCTATCTGCCGGTCGACCGCGCCAAGATGGATCGCGCGCTTTTCAACGCGTTGAAGCCCGGCGGCTATCTCGTGATCGCCGATTACGCCGCCGCGCCCGGCGCGGGCACGACGGTCGGCAAGACCTATCACCGCATCGAGGAGAGCGCGCTCGAGCGCGAGGTTGAGGCCGCCGGCTTCAAGCGCGTGGATGAGGGGAACTTCCTGCGCAATCCCAACGATCCGCACAATTTCCCGATCTTCAATCCGAAGATTCCGATCGACATCTTCGTGTTGAAGTTCCAGAAGCCCTAGCAGCGCGACGCGCTCAGGCCATGTCGAGCGGATGCGCCTTGCGTCCGCCGCGCATGATGTGTTCGGGCGTCATTTCGTGCGAATCGATGAGGCGGCGCGCGAAAGCGAGGCAGCGCTCGGCAAGTTCCGCCGCGCCTTCCTTGAGTTCTTCGCTCGAGCGCAGAATTTCCACATTGCGCTCCATGTCTTCATGCGACCAGCCGCGCGAATGCGCCACATAGGGAAATTGCGGAAAAAGAAAGCCGAGCTCGGCAAAGAACCCGAGCATCTGGCCCGCGACCGATTGGATATTGTCCTGGCCGCCAACGATGATGAAGCCGGCTACCTTGTTGCGGATCAGCACGTTGTTGCGCGTGGTAATTGCGTTCTGCACGCAATTGAGCCGTTCGGCCATCCTGAAATACAGCGATGACGCGGCGCCCCAACGGATCGGCGTCGCGACGATGATGGCGTCGGCCCAATGGACGAGCGCTTCGTAGACCTGGTCCATCTGGTCGCTTTCATCCATCTGGGTGATGGAGCACGGCCAGGTGCAAGCCTGCGCCGATTTCGAGTAATAGCCCTCGCAAGCGCGGAAGTTGAGCGTATTGAGACGAATGAGTCGCGTTTCGGCGCCTTGCGCCGTTCCAGCTTCGAGAGCGCGCTCCAGCAAATGATCGGAGCCCGAAAAGCGCGGATAGGCTTCATCCATCACGCTGGTTGCGATCCCAGCCAAACGAAGCGGTCCGGGCACGCGCTCCGGCTCGCGCTCCAGCGGGTGAGCCGGATGGGGCTTGCGGTTGCGGGGTGTCCCGGCGGCGAGGTTGACGAGCACGCGGCCGGCTTCGACTTTCACAGGCCATGACGGCACGCAGTCTTCCTCGAACCCAGGCTCGCCCGCGCCGCTGCGGCGATCGAATTTCCAGTGGTGCCAGGGGCAGACGAGGAACGCGCCATCGAGCGACCCCTCGCTCAGAGGGCCGCCGGCATGATTGCATATGTTTGAGACCGCGCCGAAGACACCGTTGACGCAGGACAGGGCGATCGGGATGTTTCTTACGACGACGCGCTGAACCTGAGTGCGCGACAATTCGACCGCCGAGCCGAGATCGAACCAATCCTCATTGCCGCTCATTCCGCCCTCTGCTTATCCCAATCACGCGCGGGCGGCGTTTCGCCGCCCTCCTTGTCCGGGATACCCGATCCTAGACCGCGCGCCGTCCCGCATGCGATGACAGGATCGTCACGCGATAACCGTCCGGTCCGACGAGGGTGAATTCGTCGTGGATTGTCCCGCGCCGCAGGCGCGACGGCTTCAGCCCTCGCGCGGCGAATTTGCGGCGCGCCGCGTCGATGTCGTCGACCATCAGATCGAAGGGCGCTTCCCGACCCGGCCGCGGCCGGCGCGCCGCCTGCGTCACCACGAGATGGGTTCCGCCGCGCAGCTCGAGCACGGCGAAATCCTCATCGCTCGCGATCGGCCGCAGCCCCACCGTCTCGAACCATTGCGCTGCTTCGCCGGCATTCGATGCGGCAAAGAACACATGGCCGATGGCGGCGGGCGGCCGGCGATCGCGCTTCGTCGCCATGAGCGCCGCCGCGCCTAGCGAGCCGCAACCAGCCGGTTGCGCTGCACGCCGAGTCCGTCGATCTCGCATTCGATGAGATCGCCGGCCTTGATGAAGACGCCGGTATAGATGCCGATGCCGTTGGGCGTGCCGGTCGAAATGACATCTCCGGGCTCGAGCGTCATCTGGTTCGACATGAAGGCGACTTGCGTCTCCGGCGAATGGATCATGTCGTGCGTGTTGCCGTCCTGCCGCGTCTCGCCATTCACTTTGAGCGTCAAGCGCAGATTGCGGCAATCGGGCACGAATTGCCGCGGCACGAGGTAAGGCCCGATCGGCGCGAAATTGTCCCAGCATTTGCTGCCGAGCCAGTCGGGACCGGGCACCGGCAACTCGCCCTGCACGCGGAAATTCCGCACGGTGAGATCGTTGCAGATCATGAAGCCGGCGACATGCTCCATCGCCCGCTCGACCGGGATGTTCTTGCCGCGCTTGCCAATGACGACGCCGAGCTCGACCTCGCCATCGATATCGTCATAGCCCTTGGGCTTGGCGACATCGTCATAAGGGCCGGTGACGCAGCTCGCCGTCTTCTCGAACATATAGGGCCGGCGCACGACGCCATCGTCCTTCTTCGGCGGCCGGTCGGGCCGCGGATAATTGATCGCGGCGTAGAACATCTTCGGCGGGCGCGCGATCGGCGCGTGAATCCTCACGGCGCTCACCGGCACGACGGCATCGGCCCAGCGCTTGTCATCGAGCCCCGCTTTGCCCAGCAGCGCCGCGGCCTCGCTCAGCACCTCGAAGCTGCGCTCCCACGCCCCGAGCAGGCCGAGCATGGTGTCCGATGGGATCGGCGCTTTCTGCGCCGCCGCGACATGCGGCAGCACCGCGTTGAGGGCGACAGATTTGTCGTCGATCACCAGGGCGACGAAGCGCGGGCTGCCCGCGCTCGACACCGTCGCCAGGCGAAACGCCGCGCTCACAGCAGGCACCGGCCGGAGAGGCGCGGATCGCCCTGCGCCTCGGCGCGGGCGAGAACGCGGCAAAAATAATCCCATTGCGCGTTGCTGCCTCCGACCCGCTTCGATTCATCGCCGAATTTGCGCTGCAGCTCGGCATCGTCCGGCCATTCGAAGGGCAGCCCTGCGCTCGCGCTCGCGACGGTCAGCATCTGGCGGCAGCGATGCTCCACATCGATGCCGTTCAAAACCATCTCCTCGATGCTGCGCCCGGCAAAGATGACGCCGTGATGGCGCATGATCGCGACCTTCGCGTCCTTGCCGAGCGAGGCGGCAAGGCTCCGGCCGAGCTCCGGCGTGTCGATATATTCGGAGGTGCCGCCAAAGCGCGGCGGCGGTTTGCCCGGACCCGAGATCGAGCCCAGCGGCTTCGCCGTCGCGCTGTAGATCACCGAATAGAAGGGATGCGTATGCGCCGAGGCATTGAGATCGGGACGCGCGCGGAAAATCTCGGCATGGATCGGCCATTCGCTGTGGCGGCGGCCGGAGCCCGCAAGCTGCTTGCCGTCGAAAGCGACGAGGATGAAATCGCGGTGATCGAACAGCTCGCCCAGCGAGATGTGGTGGCGCTTCAGCCAAAAGCCGCGGCCCTCGGGATCGCGCAGTGCGATGTGGCCGAAGATGCGGTCGCCATGGCCGTTGAGCTCCAAGATGCGCCCGGCTTTGGCGAGCTTGTCGAGTTCGCGCTCCAGGCTGGCGCCGATCGCCTCCGCAATTCTTACCTCGTCCATGTTTTCCTCCCGACCCGTTTGCTTCACGATGGGATAGGATAGCAAAGCCCGCGTCAAGCCGCCTCGATTGGGGCGCGCGTTACGTCGCCGAGGCGGTGCGCGCCGGAATGCCGCCGATGCCGGGCAGCTTCACGGCCGGCGGTGCGAAACCGAAGCCGAGATCGAGGCCGAGCAAATTGACCTCGATGCCCTCGGCGCGCGCCACCAGCACGCCGAGAAGGCCGAAAAGCGAGAGCTGATAACCAGTGGCGCTGGGGGCGGCGGCGAAGACGGCGCCGCCCGGTAGATAATCCTTGCCGACCGCGTTCGAGGGCAATTCCAAGCCCAGCCCCGGCACCTTGCGCGCGATATAGGCGGTGAAGCTGTTGCTGTTGGGACCGGGCCAGGCGTGATAGGTGTTGGGGTAAGGATAGGACGCGACCGCGGCGCGAATCGCCTCGATCAGCCGGTCCGCGCCGGGCCCGCGGCGATCGAGCAGCAGCATGGGCGCAGCGCCGAACCAGTAATTGTCCGGGCCCGTGCGATCGATGCGGATCGCCGGCGCGCCCTCCGAAACGCCGAAGCCCAGGACCTCGTAGCGGGTAAAGCGCAGCGCGTCGGTCGGCTTGACCACGATCCAGGTATGGACGGCGAAGATGCCGCGCCAGGCGACGGCGCGCGCCGCATAGACCTGGATCACCGCCTCGTGCGTCGTCGCCGGATCGGGCGCAAGGCCCGAAGGATCGCGCCGCGCCTCGTACCACGGAACGCCGCCGTCACGCCCGAACACGCAGGCGCTCACGAGCAGCGGCAGGCCGATGACCACGAGAAAGGCCGAGAGGCACCGGCGCAATTCGGCGGCGTTCACGCGGCATCGAGCAGCTTTTGCACCTGCGGCCAGGGATCGGATTCGATCCCCTTGAACGGCGCCCAATCCTTGTCGGTCATGCGCTTCAGGATCGTCTCTGCGGTCGAAGGCCGAGCCTTCACCCGCTCCCACCAGGCGGCGACGCCCGGACGCCGATCCCACATGCGCGCGAGGTTGACCAGCTCGAGCCGCAGCACATAGGGCAGCACGCCGATATCGGCGAGCGAGTAATCATCGCCGGCGAGAAAGCGCCGGCCTTCGAGCGCTTGCTCCATGGCGGCGAGGAGCTTTTCGTGCTGCGCGACCGCATCGACCGCGTAATGCGATTGCAGCCCATGCGCCGTCACGTCGCGCTTGATGTCGCTGCGCTTGGGATTGGGCGATTTGGCGAATTCCGCCTCGCGCGCCGCTTCGCTCATGCGCTGCATGCGGCTGCGAAAGCAAGTGGCGAAGGAGAGCGTCATGCAAGCGGTATGCACGTATTCGTCGATCCGCTTGTTGAAGAGCCGCACCGTCGCACGATCATGCGGGTCGCGCGGCATCAGCGGATGCGCCGGAAACGCCTCGTCGAGATAATAAAGAATGACGGAGGATTCGATCACCGGACGGCCGTCATGGATGAGGGTCGGGACGACGGCGTTGGGGTTGAGCTTCAGATAAGCCGGATCGAACTGATCGCCCTGCAAGGTCATGTTGTGCTCGATGCAAGGAAGGCCCTTCTCCGCCAGGGCGATCCGCACCTTCTGCGCGCAGACCGAATTGATGCTGTGATAGAGCTCGAGCATGGTTGCTCCTTTGAAAATGCGAGAGGGCGCTAAGCGGCGAGCCGTGCCCGGTCATGCGGCTTGGTGTAATCGACTGGCGTGCCCTTGGGGATGATGCCGGTCGGATTGACGCGCGCGATCGACCAGTAGTTGATCACGTAATGCCGCGGCTTCACTGTCGCGGCGATGCCCGGCACCTGGTAGAGCTCGCGCATATAGTTGAGCAGATTCGGGAAATCCGCGATGCGCTGGCGGTTGCATTTGAACAGCGAATTGTAAGCGACATCGAAGCGCACCAGCGTCGGGAAGAGCCGCCAGTCGGCTTCGGTGATCTGATGGCCGACGAGATAGCGCTGGCGGCCGAGCCGCGCCTCCAATTCGTCGAGCGTCGCAAAGAGCGCGTCGTAAGCGGCTTCGTAAGCCTCCTGCGAGCGCGCGAAGCCGCAGCGATAGACGCCGTTGTTGACGGTGCGATAGATCACATCGTTGAGACGGTCGATCTCGGCGCGCAGCGGTGCCGGATAATAATCGGTGTCGTCGCCCGCGATTCCTCGGAACTCGCTGTTGAGCATGCGAATGATTTCGGAGGATTCGTTGTTGACGATGCGCTTCGTCTTCTTGTCCCAAAGCGTCGGGACCGTGACCTTGCCGGTGTAGCGCGGCTCCGACGCGCTGTAGGCCTCGTGCAGATAGTGAAAGCCGTTCACCGTATCGGGCACGCATTCGGGAAAGGCTGGATTGGCCTCGAAGGTCCAGCCCTGCGCCTTGAGGCCGGGGATGGCATGCGAGACGCTGATCGCGCCTTCGAGCTTTTTGAGGGCGCGGAAGATCAGCGTGCGATGCGCCCAGGGGCAGCCATAGGCGACGTAGAGATGGTAGCGCCCCTCCTCCGCCTTGAAGCCCGAGGAGCCGTCGGCGGTGATGCGGTTGCGAAAAACGCTGTCGATCCGTTGAAACGCGCCGCTCGCCCCGGTCTCTTGCGGCAGTTCCTGATCGCTCCACTGGCCTTCGATGAGCACACCCATGATCGCGCCTCCGTTTTTGCTTCGCGCCACTCACCCGTCCAATTCGGGGTAGTGGCGGAAAATCCCGACCTGATCGTAGGGCAGACGGCGAGGCGAGGCGAGATAGGCCGCAACGCGCGGCCGGGCGGCGACCCGGTCATGCAGGGCGATGACGTGCGGATAGCGCCGCGCCTGCCGCGCCATGCGCTCGGGGAAGGCGTAGCGCAGCCCGGCCACGATCTCGAACAGCGACAGATCGGCATAGGTGACGCGCCGGCCGACGAGACAGGACGGCCCCTGCGGATTGCGGGCCAGCACCCGCTCGAAATAGCCGAGATATTTCGGCATGCGGTTCTTGCGGAAATCCTCGGCGCGGCGGCGCGCCTCGCGCTTTTGATCCTCGTAATAGAGGCCCGAGCCGATCGGGTGATGGGTGTCGTGAATCTCGACGACGAAATCGGCGATGGTGAGCTGGAGCTGGTGGGTCCACAGCATTCCCGCTTCGCTCTTCGGCGCGAGGCCGAGGCGGCGCCCGAGATAAAGGAGGATATTGGCGGTCTGAGACACCACGAGCGGACCATTCTTGAGGATCGGCGGCGCGAAAGCCGGCTGGGCGAGGCGCCCTTCGCTCATGAGCCGCATCATCTTTGCCACGCCGCCCTTGCGACGGGCGATATCCCGGTAGGGCGCGCCCCCCTCTTCGAGCGCCAAGCGGATGAACTCGCCGCGCCCGGGCGTCGAGGGCCAGTAATAAAGCTCATAGGGCATGGCGGTTCCTCCGATTTGCTTGAACAGCGAGTGGTTATATCATGGACGGGTTCGTCCAAGCGCGACGAGAAGGAGGCAGAGCATGCCCGACGAGCTGCAGCGCGATCTCGAAACCAAACGCCTCTCCGAGCTGCCGTTGCGGCTGCACCACCATGCCTTCGTCGTCAAGGACCAGGAGGTCAACCGCCATTTCTTCGAGGACATTCTCGGCCTGCCGCTGGTCGCGACCTGGTGCGAGCGGACCTTTCACCCGGATTTCGCGCGCGAGGTCGATTACTGCCACACCTTCTTCGGCTTGGCCGATGGCGGCGCCCTCGCCTTCTTCCAATTCGCCGATGCCGACGCTTACGAGACGGCACGCGCGATCCTGCCGCCCGGCGGCGGCTGGTGGCATGTCGCGCTGAAAGTCTCGGCGGCGAGCTTCGACGAGCTTTTGGCGCGCGCCAAGGCGCATGGGCTTACCCACCGCGTCACCGATCACGGCTATTGCCAATCGCTCTATCTCACCAGTCCCGACGGGCTCAAAGTCGAGTTCACCGTCGATCCGCCCGATGTCGCCCAGATCGACGCCAAGCGCCGCAAGGGCGCGCATGCCGACCTCGCCCGCTGGCTCGCGGGCGACCGCCGGACCAACAACACGGATCGCCACTGATCGCGCTCTGAGCCCCGCCAGGCGCGCGCGGCGGCCTCCTCCGCTATGAGCGGCATGCAATGGCCTCGGCCGCTCTTTGCGGCACGCGGTGCAAGACCCGCATGCTAGATTGGCCCATGCACTTTCAGCACCCCGCCTCCCGCCGCAGCGCCTCTCCTCCGCACGGTTCAGCCGGCCCCCAATGAGCCAATCCCGCCCCGAGGCCAAGGCCGGGCCGGGCGCGCCATCCTTTTCCGCGCTCCGCGATCCCGGGTTCCGCGCCTATTTCATCTACTCGGCGCTGGCGATGATGGCCGACAGCATCGAGCACGTCATCAGCTATTGGATGGTGTTCCAGAAATTCCATTCGCCGGCGCTGGGCGGCTTCGCCGTGCTCTCGCACTGGCTGCCGACTTTGCTCTTCGGCGTGTTCGCGGGGGCGCTCGCCGACCGCTACGATTCGCGCCGCCTCATTCAGATCGGCATGCTGCTCTTCATGTCGTGCTCTTTGACTTGGGGCGTGCTGTTCATCACCGGATGGATCGAAGCCTGGCACTCGGTGGTGATCCTGACGGTGCACGGTATCGCCAGCGTCTTCTGGGGAACACCCGGCCAAGTCCTGCTGCACGATATCGTCGGCCGCGAGCGCCTGCCGAGCGCGGTGCGGCTCAGCGCCACCTCGCGCTATCTGGGATTGCTCGCCGGGCCGGCAGTCGGCGGAACGATCCTCCTTGCCCTTGGCCCGGCTTACGGAATTTTCCTCAACGTCGTGTTCTATGCGCCGCTTCTCCTCTGGCTGTGGAAGGCGCCTTACGGGCCGCGCTATCAGAAAGACCGGCCGCCGCCGCGGCCGGTGCGCGGCTTCGCCGATGTGCTGATGACCATCGAAGGCATCCGCGACAATCGCATCATCACCGCGATGATTCTCCTGGCCGGCAGCGCTTCCTTCTTCGTCGCCAATGGCTATCAGGCGCAGATGCCGGAATTCGCCGCCGATCTCGGCCACGGCAATGCCGGGCTTTATTACAGCGTGCTGCTGAGCGCCGATGCGGCGGGCGCACTGCTGGCGGGGCTCGTGCTCGAAAGCACCGGCTGGCTGCAGCCGCGCCTCGCCACGCCCTTCGTGCTGGTGATGATCTGGTGCTGCGCGCTCGGCAGCTTCGCCATGACCCGCTCCTACCCCGTAGCGGTGGGCTTGATGTTCGTCGCCGGTTTCGTCGAATTGTCCTACAACTCGATGAACCAGACGCTCGTGCAGCTGCACGCGCCCGCCTCGATCCGCGGCCGGGTGCTGGGCCTTTACAGCATGGCGCAAATGGGCTTGCGCAGCTTCGCCGGCATCAGCGTCGGCGTGCTGGGCAGCGCGATCGGCATTCACCATTCGCTGCTGCTCGCCGTCAGCATTCTCTTCGCGATTACCGTCTCTTTGTTCATCATCATCCGCCCGGCGGCGGTGCAGGTCGGCAGCGGCGACTGAGCCCCGGCGCAGCCCGCCGCAGCGGAATTGACTCGGCTGCAGCCGGGTAGCATTTTCGCGCCAATCCTCTCGATAAGATGCCCGGGGGAAACGATGCTATCGCGCGAAGACAATGAACTGCTGACGCGGGTAGGGCCGGGGACGCCGATGGGCGGCCTCATGCGGCGCTATTGGGTGCCCGCTCTGTTCTCGAGCCAATTGCCTGAGGCCGATTGCCCGCCTGTGCGCGTCACCTTGCTCAACGAGCGGCTCGTCGCGTTTCGCGACAGCAAAGGCCGCGTCGGCCTGTTGGACGAGCGCTGCCCGCATCGCACCGCATCGCTGTTCTTCGGCCGCAACGAGGAATGCGGGTTGCGCTGCGTCTATCACGGCTGGAAATTCGATGTCGACGGCAATTGCGTCGATCTGCCGAGCGAGCCGCCCGGCAGCGCCTTCATGCACAAAATCCGCATCACCGCCTATCCCTGCATCGAGCGCGGCGGCCTCGTCTGGACCTATATGGGTCCGCCGGAGACGAAGCCCGCATTCCCCGATCTCGAATGGACGATGGTTCCCGACTCCCATCGCTACGTCACGCGCCATATCCAGGAATGCAACTGGCTCCAGGCGCTGGAAGGCGGGTTCGATACCAGCCACCTCTCCTTCCTGCATCGCGGCGATGACGGCAATCCCGACGGCGTGCGGCAAAGCGTGCCGATCCGCTACGAGGTGCTGCCGATGGATTTCGGCTTCGCCGCCGGCACCTGCCGCGAAGGGCGGAACGGCGCGACCGATTGGACCTGCAGCATCATGCTGATGCCGTTCCACAAGGTGATCGCCACCTCGCCGATCGGCGCGCATGTGTGGGTCCCGATCGACGACGCGACGACGATGAATTACTGCGTCGAATACTGGCCCGACCGGCCGCTCTCGGCGGCGGATTTGGCGGATTCGAAGGAGTCCTTCTTCATCCATCCCGAGCTTCTGCCCGGAACCGAGCGGCCCGTCGCCAACAAGGACAACAACTATCTGATCGACCGCGCGCTGCAAAAGAGCGGCCAGTCCTTCACCGGCATCAAGGGCATCGGCCGGCAGGATTGCTCGATCCAGGAAAGCATGGGACCGGTCGCCGACCGCACCATCGAGCATTTAGGCGCGAGCGATTCCGTCATCATCAAGCTGCGCCGTCTGCTGCTGCAAACCGTCAAGGAATTCGCCGCCGGCGGGCCTGTGCCAGGGCTCGACCCCGCCGCTTATCGCGTGCGCTCGGGCCGCTTCACCCTGCCGCCCGGCAAGGACTTCACCGCCGCCGTCGACGACTATGTCCGCATCAAGGACGCGGTCCCGGCGCAATAGAACCGAATGAGAGGGCGATGACCGCGCTGATCGGCCGGCCCCTACGGCGCAAGGAGGATGGGCGTCTCCTCACCGGCAAGGGGCGCTTCACCGACGACCTCAACCTTGCGCGCCAGGCCCATGCGGTTTTCCTGCGCTCGCCGCATGCGCATGCGCGGATCCGCGCGATCGATACGGCGGATGCGGCCGCGTTGCCCGGCGTGCTCGCGGTGCTGACCGGCAAGGACTATGTCGCCGAGGGCTTGAAGTCCCTGCCGCACAACCCGAGCGGCGCCGATCATTTTGAGATCACCAAACCGGCCTTCGGCCCGGAGACAATGCCCGGCGGCCCGCCGCCCTTGCAGCCGCCGCTCGCCGTCGAGCGTGTGCGCTTCGTCGGCGAAGCCGTCGCGCTTGTGGTTGCGACCTCGCTCGACGCGGCGCGCGATGCGGCGGAGCGGATCGATGTCCAATACGAGCCGCTTGCCGCCGTAATCGATGCGCGCGCGGCGCTCGAAGGGGACGCACCAAAGCTCTGGGAGGATCGGCCGGGCAATCTCCTTGTCGCCGCCGAGAACGGCGATCGCGCAGCGACCGAAGCGGCCTTGGCGCGCGCTCATCGCGTGGTGCGGCTCTCCTGCCTCAACCAGCGCGTCAGCGGCGCGCCGATGGAGCCGCGCGTTGCCGTCGCCGAATACGACGAAGCGGCGGAGAGCTTCACCATTCACGCGGTGAGCCAAGGCGTTCACCGCATCAAATTCACCGTGGCCGCGTGCCTCGGCATCGCCATGGACCGCGTCCGCGTCATCACCGGCGATGTCGGCGGCGGCTTCGGCGTGCGCTCCTCGGTATATCCCGAATACGCGGTGCTCGCCTGGGCGGCGCGCAAGCTCGGCCGGCCCGTCAAATGGAATTCGAGCCGCAGCGAAGCCTTTCTCGCCGATTTCCAGGCGCGCGACGTCTGGGCCGAGGGCGCGTTGGCCCTCGATGCTGAAGGCAAGTTCCTCGCGCTCGAGCTTTCCTATACCGGCAATCTCGGCGCCTACCCCGTCTCCTATGCCGTGCTCAACAATGTGACGCGCATGGCGGCGGGGGTTTACGACATTCCCGCGATCCATGTCGGCATCAAGGGCGTTGCCACCAACACCGTACCGATGTCGGTCTATCGCGGCGCCGGTCGGCCGGAATCGAATTTCATCATGGAGCGGCTCATCGACCTCGCCGCCGCCGAACTCGGCATCGAGCGCGCGGAGCTGCGGCGCCGTAACATCATTCCCGCCGCTTCCCTTCCCTATCAATCGCCGCTGGGCCATCGCTATGACAGCGGCGCCTTTGCCGAAAATCTCGCCGCGGTGCTGCGCGCGGTCGATTGGAGCGGCTTTCCCGCGCGGCGCGAGGTGGCGCGGCGGCAGGGCCTGTTGCGCGGCATCGGCGTCGCGACCTATCTCGAGACGCCCACCGGCTTCGTCGATGAGCGCACCGATGTTCGCGTCCTGCCCGAAGGACGGGTCGAGGCGGTGATCGGCACCCAAGCTTCCGGCCAAGGCCATGAGACGAGCTTTGCGCAAATCGTCGGCGAGAAGCTTGGCCTGCCGCTCGAAGAGATCTCGATTCTGTTCGGCGACACGGCCATCGCGGTCTCGGGCGGCGGCACGCATTCCGACCGCTCGCTGCGCTTGGGCGGAACCATTCTCGTCCGCGCCTCGGAGACGATTATCGAGCGCGGCCGAAAGCTGGCCGCGCACCGCCTCGAGGCCGCCGAGAGCGATATCGGTTTTGCCGAAGGCCGCTTCATCGTGCTCGGCACGGATCGCTCGATCAGCCTTTACGAGGCCGCTGCTCATGCGCTCGAGCCAGCGACGCCCGAGGCCTTGCGCGAGCCGCTCGCAGCGACCGCCATTCTCGATCATCGGCTGCACGCCTATCCCAACGGCGCCGCCGCCTGCGAAGTCGAGGTCGATCCGGAGCTCGGCTCGGTTCGCGTCCTACGCTACGCGACGGTCGACGATGTCGGCCGCGTGGTCAATCCGATGATCGTCGAAGGCCAGGTCCATGGCGGCGCCGCGCAGGGCATCGGCCAGGCGTTGCTGGAGCAGATTTCCTTCGATTCCCGCTCGGGCCAGCTCTTGACCGGCTCGTTCCTTGACTATCCTCTGCCGCACGCCGACGAGCTGCCGCGCTTCGATGTCGCACAACATGAGACTCTCGCCGCGAGCAATCCCTTGGGCATCAAAGGCGCCGGCGAAGCGGGCGTGACGCCGGCGACCTCCGCCGTGATCAATGCAGTTGTCGACGCCATCAAAGAGTTCGGCGTCAAGCACATCGAGATGCCGGCGACCCCGGAGCGCATCTGGCGGGCGATGAAGGCCGCACGGCGCTAGATGCAATCCCATTGGCGCGGCACGTATGGCGGGCTTATGCTCGCAGCTTGCGCCAGCCTCTTGCCGGGGAGCCCATCATGCACAAGATCGCGATCCCGCAATATATCATCGACCGCGTGGTGAAGTCGCGCGGCCGGCTGCACGCTTTCGATCAACTCCTCGGCCCCTCGACCGCGCTGCTCGTGGTCGATCTGCAAAACACCTTCATGCTTGCGCCCTACCCGACCGAGGTGCCGCTCGCGCGCGAGATCGTGCCGAATGTCAACCGGCTCGCCGCCGCGACGCGGGATGCAAGCGGCCTCGTCGTCTGGATCCAGATGACACATAAAGAGGAAGACCAGCGCAGTTGGAGCGTCTTTTACGATCACGTCTCCAATTCGGCCAATCGGACGCAGGGCTTGAAGCGGCTGGAACGCGGGACCCATGGCCAGGCGCTCTATGATGGGCTCGATGTCCAGCCGGCGGATTTGAAGATCGAAAAAAATCGTTTCAGCGCCTTCATCCAGGGCTCGTCCGATCTCGATCGCCAGCTGCGCTCGCGCGGCATCGACACGGTGATCGTGACCGGAACCGTGACGAACACCTGCTGCGAATCGACCGCGCGCGACGCGATGATGCTCAACTACAAGACAATCATGGTCTCGGACGCCAATGCCGCGGCGACCGACGAGGAGCATAATGCGAGCCTGGCCAATATCCTGCGCATTTTCGGCGATGTGATGTCGACCGACGAGGTGATCGAGCGCCTGATCGCCGCAGCACCGGCGGCGCGCAGCGCGGCGGCAGGCTGACCCGCGGCGGGGCTAACCCTGCGGCAGCGGCTCGCCTCGGACGATGCCTCTTTTGGAGGCATTGCGCGCGACACGCCGATGAACGGAAATTCATCTTGCCGTTAGGCTGAGGTAATCCGCACGAGGATAGGCTACGGCCCTCGTCGCAAACGTAGGCGGCCGCGCGTTCCGGTCACCCGGTTGTCATCTTTCGGAATTAGGTTGAGGCACCCGTGGCCAAACCACCGTTGCGAAGCCATTTGCGGCTCGAGAGACCGCCCTTCGCCTGCATTGCCCTGCTGCTGCAAGGCGGCGGCGCGCTCGGCGCCTATCAGGCGGGCGTCTATCAGGGCTTGGCGGAGGCCAATCTCCATCCCGACTGGATCGCCGGCATCTCGATCGGCGCCATCAACACCGCGATCATCGCCGGCAATCCGCCCGAGAAGCGGATCGAGCGGCTGCGCAGCTTCTGGGAAGGCATCAGCGCCGATCCGTGGTTCTGGGGCGCCGACCATATCCGCGCGGCGATGCTGCCGGGCGACGAGGCGCGCTCGCTTTTCAACCAGGCGAGCGCCACCCGCGCCTTGGTGAGCGGCGCGCCCGGAATGTTCCAGCCGCGCCTCCCCTCACCCTGGCTGCAGCCCAAGGGCTCGCCCGAAGCGACCAGCTATTACGACACCAAGAGCCTGCGTGCGACCTTGGAGCGGCTCGTCGATTTCGACCGGATCAATGCCGGCGTGCCGCGCTTCAGCGTCGGCGCGGTCAATATCCGCAGCGGCAACTTCGTTTATTTCGACAACACCACGCATCGCATCGGGCCGGAGCACGTCATGGCGAGCGGCGCCTTGCCGCCGGGATTTCCCGCGATCGAGATCGACGGCGAGTTCTATTGGGATGGCGGGCTCGTCTCGAACACGCCGCTGCAATGGATGCTCGAATGCCACGACCGGCGCGACACGCTCGCTTTTCAGATCGATCTCTGGAGCGCGCGCGGCGAGCTTCCCGGCAACATGCTCGAAGTCATGGTGCGCGAGAAGGAGATCCAGTATTCGAGCCGGACGCGCGCCAACACCGATCATTTCGCGCGCGAGCAAAGGCTGCGCAATGCCCTCGCCACGGCGGTCGAGAAGCTGCCCGAGGAGCTCCGCCACCTTCCGGAATTCGCGCCGATCATCGCCGGCCAGGACCGCTCGGTCTACAATATCGTGCATCTCATCTACCGGGCGCGGCACTATGAGGGGCACGCCAAGGATTACGAGTTCTCGCGCCTCAGCATGGAAGAGCATTGGCAGGCGGGGCACCGTGACGCGACCCGCACCTTGCGCCAGCCCGAGATTTACGAGCGTCCGCCGCGTCACGAGGGTGTCTTCGTCTTCGATGTGCTGCGCGACGCGGGCGATTGACGCCTTCGCGAGGGGCGCGGCGGAAGGCGCGATACGAACACGATACGGGACGAAAGGAGGGAGATCATGAAGGAGCAAGAGGTGCGAGAGCGGGCCTTCGCCATGCCGCTCACCAGCCCGGCCTATCCGCCCGGGCCCTATCGGTTCATCAATCGCGAATTCCTCGTCATCACCTACCGCACCGATCCAGAAAAGCTGCGCGCCGTGGTGCCCGAGCCGTTGCAGGTCGAGGCGCCGCTGGTCCGCTATGAGTTCATCCGCATGCCCGATTCGACTGGTTTCGGCGACTACACCGAGACCGGCCAGGTGATCCCGGTCTCGTTCCAGGGACGCAAGGGCGGCTACACCCATTGCATGTTCCTGAACGATGAGCCGCCGATTGCCGGCGGCCGCGAGCTCTGGGGCTTTCCCAAGAAGCTCGCCAATCCGAGCCTCAAGACCGAGATCGACACGCTGGTCGGCACGCTCGATTACGGGCAGGTGCGCGTCGCGACCGGCACCATGGGCTATAAGCATCGCGGCGCCGATCTCGCGGCGGTGAAGGATTCTTTGGCCGCGCCGAATTTTCTCTTGAAGATCATTCCGCATGTCGATGGCACCGCGCGCATCTGCGAGCTCGTCGAATACAGCCTCGATGATGTGGTGCTGAAAGGCGCCTGGACGGGGCCGGCGGCGCTCACCCTCAATCCGCATGCGCTCGCCCCCGTCGCCGAATTGCCGGTGCTCGAAGTGATCTCCGGCGTGCACATCCTCACCGATCTCACCTTGGGTCTCGGCAAGGTGGTGCACGATTATCTCGCGTGAAAACTAGGCTCAGGCCTTACAGCTAAGGAGAAATACTATGCGTCTCGAGGGCAAAGTCGCGGTGGTGACGGGCGCGGCAAGCGGCATCGGCAAGGAAATCGCGCGCACCTTTGTCCGCGAGGGTGCGAGGGTCGCGATCGCCGATCTCAACCTCAAAGGCGCGGAGGCCACCGCCGCCGAGCTGGGTGGCGCCGGCAAGGCAGTCGGCATTGCCATGGATGTGACCAATGAGAGCCAGGTCGAGGCCGGCATGGCCAAAGCCATCGCCGCTTTCGGGCGGCTCGACATCCTCGTCAGCAATGCCGGGATTCAGATCGTCGCGCCGCTCGACCAGTTCGAGTTCGCGAAATGGAAGCAGCTTTTGGCGATCCATCTCGACGGCGCGTTCCTGACGACGCGCGCGGCGCTCCGGCAGATGTACAAGCAGGGCACCGGCGGCAGCATCATCTACATGGGATCGGTGCATTCGAAGGAGGCATCGGTGCTGAAGGCGCCCTATGTGACGGCGAAGCACGGGCTCGAGGGCCTCGCCAAGGTCGTCGCCAAGGAAGGCGCCAAGCACGGCGTCCGCGCCAATGTCATCTGCCCCGGTTTCGTGCGCACGCCCCTCGTCGACAAGCAGATCCCCGAGCAGGCGAAAGAGCTCGGCATCAGCGAGCAAGAGGTGATCAAGAACGTGATGCTGAAGGACACGGTCGACGGCGAATTCACCACCGTCGAGGATGTCGCCGCGCTGGCGCTGTTCTTCGCGAGCTTCGATACCAATGCGCTGACCGGCCAATCGCTGGTCGTCAGCCATGGCTGGTTCATGCAGTAAAGGGCGGCGCGACGCCGCGCCGGGGCGTCAGCCGAGGATCGGCAGCGAGACCACGTCGTAGTGATGCGCGATCCGGCGGTCGCGCACCGGATCCTCGATCTCGAAGGCAAAGCGCGGCGCAGGCCGGACGCCGCCTTTCGCGGCGAGCGTGCCGCAAAACATCAGCGTGCCCTCGGCAAGGCCTTCGGCGCCCGCGTATAGCGCGATCAGCTCCTGCGGCGGGCGCATCGCCGCGACGGGGCCCTCCTGGTAAAGCGTCTTCTCCGGCCCGTGGCAGACCCAGGAGCGCAGGATGAGGCGATCCCAATGCGCCGCGACATCGTCCAAGGCCCAGAGCTCCGGCGCGACCGGTTTCTCGCACATCTGCTTCGACACGGTGACGTTGTAGGCCTCGACCTTGCGGTCCGTGTGATCCGAGCCGACGCCGAGATAGAGCGCGCCGCCATGGCGCAGCAGAAAGAACTCCACCTCGCCGCTCGACTCCTCGCCCGCGGCTTCGAGCCGCGTTGCGGTGGTGAGCCGGCTGGCGGCGACGCGATAGAAGATCGGCGTCGTCGCCGGACGCGCCACGCCCAGCGCCTCGAGCTCGCGGATGTGCTTTTCGAGCGCCGCCTGGTCGCGCCCGGTCCAGCCGGCGATCACCGCCTGCCGGATCGCGATCGTCTCGCTCGTGCTGCGCTCGCCGCGGCGGATGGTGAAGCTCAACGAAGGTTCGGACGCGCTCATTCCTGGATCACGGCAATGACTTCCATTTCGCACAGCATATCGGGCCCTTTGAGCTCGACGATCGCCGAGCTTCGCGCCGGCAACGGTTCGGGCATCAGCTTCACATACTCCTCGTTGAAGGCCTTCCAGTCCTCGGCCTTGCGCAGAAAGACGGTCGCTTTTACCACATCCGCCAGCGAGCTTCCCGCGGCTTCGAGAATATTCGCGATATTGCCGATGCAGCGCCGCGCCTGGTCGCGGATGTCGCCCATCTTGCCGGTTTCGCGATTCCGCCCGGCCTGGCCGGAGCAGAACACCATGTTGCCGATGCGGATCGCTTGATTGAACGGGCCGGTCGGCGTCGGAGCGCCGTCGGTGCGGATCGCCTGCTTTTTCATGACTTGTCCTTGCCCGTGCCGGGCTTGGCCGCGCCCAGCGCCTCGACCGTCTTGCGCGCCACCTCGTGGTCGGAATCGGGCGAGGAGCCGCCGACGCCGATGGCGCCGACGCATTCGCCTTCGAGATAGATCGGCACGCCGCCCTTGTTGAGCGTAACGCCGCCCGGGATGATCTCGGTCAAGCTCATCGGATAAAGCGGCCGGTCGGCCCATTGCTCCATCAGCTTCGCGGTCGATTTGCGGAAGGCCGCGGCGAGCCGGGCCTTCCCCGTCGCCATATAGGTCCCGTGCCAGGCCTCTTCCTTGCCGCGCGCCACGAGGACGGGGTGGCCCGCCGCATCGACAATCGCCACCGAAACCTCGACGCCTTTTGCGGCGCCGATGGATTTCGCGGTCTCGAGAAATTTCATCGCCGTCGCGAAATCCATCCCGATCGTCCTTGGCCTTCAGCCCATCCGCAGATAACGGTCGGCATTGCCGGCGAGCAGATTCTTCATCGCCGCCGGCTCGATGATGTTACCCCATTTGAGGACGTTGTCGACCGAATGCGGCCAGTCGCTTTCGGGGTGCGGGAAATCCGAGGCGTACATCAGGCATTTGTCGCCGAGGATGTCGATCACCGCCTTGGTCATGAGCGGACCCTCATGGGCTTCGATGCAGACGCAGACCCGGCCTTGCTTGGCATATTCGCTCGGCAGGTATTTGAGTGGCGGGATCACGCCTTTGACGTAGTGCACCTGGCTGTCGAGGCGCAGGAGCCAATTCGGCAGCCAGCCATGTCCCGTCTCCGAGTATCCGACCTTGATGTTGGGATAGCGGTCGAGAATTCCGCCGCAGATCACGTAAGCGAGCGAGCGCTGCGCGCCCCAGGGATGCGCCGCCGTCCGCGCGATCGCCGAATTGCCCCAAATGTCGCGATAGCCGGGGAAATAGGGCGGCTCGTAAAAGAAGCTGTGATGCATGATCGGCAGATGCAGATCGTTCATCACCTGCCACAGCGGCTCGAGGTCGGGATCGTCGATCGGCATGCCCTCGGGCAGGGACGGCCAGACGCACGCAACCCAACTCTCCCGGCCGATTTTTTTGAGCTGCTCGACCGCCCAGGGCACGTTCTTGCCCGGCGCCAGGAACAGGCCTTTGAGCCGGCCCGAATCGGGGCTGCAGAATTCCCGCATATAGCTGTGATAGGCGTCATAAAGCCCGGTGGTCAGTGCCGGATCGAAGGCGCTCGAAGCGGGCGCCCAAGTCCCGGGGATCAGCAGATCCACATCGACTCCCTCCGCCGTCATATCTTCGAGGCGGCCCTCCGAATTGTCGTGCTGGATGCGCTCGTGACAGACGGATTTGGAGATGTTGACGACACGCCCCTCGACCGCGCCGGCGCCGCCTTTCTCGATCTTCTCCGCGCCGGGCTTCTGGCCGGCGATGCGGTTATAGGGGATGGGGTTGACCTTGATCGTGTGCCAGGGCTCTTTGGGATGGCCGCGCCCTTCGGGCGATTTCATCTCGCGCACATAGGGCTTGAGCTCGTCCCAGCGCTCTTTCGCCGCCTTGCCGGCGTAACGGTGCAGCACCTCCAAGGACGGCGTCACATGGCTGTCGACGTCGATGACCCGATACCCGTTACGCATGATGGCTCCTGTTCTTCGTCATCCCGGCCACGATGCTAGGAACACCGCAAGGCGCGAGCAAAATGGATTTGCGGATAGAGGCATAGACGCGGGCTATACGGCATCCTCCGTCGCTAAAACCCAAGCGCGATCGCGGCACGGCGGTGATCGGCGATGCCGCGCCAGCCGCCCTCGACGGCGAGCGCGGCCTTCAGCGAGCCGAAGCTGATCCAGCCGTCGCGCATGGCCCTCGCCTCCGGCTCGGCGTCGAGCACGGCCCGGCGCAGCGCCGCATCCATTCCCTCTTCGACCACGAGCTTGCCCTTGAAATCGACCGACCAACGCGGCGCCGCGATAGCCTCGGCCGCATCTTCGCCGCAAGCGAGAACCCGGACGAGGAACTGCGCGAGCGTGCAGGTCTGACCCACCGTGCCCGGCGTGCCGAGGCTCATCGCCAGCCGGCCATCCTTCATTACGAGGCAGGGCGCCAGCGTATTGGCCGGCCGCTTGGCGGGCGCAATGCCATTGGGGCTTGCCGGGTCGCTGCTGAACCCCGCCATGCGGTTGTTGAGGAGAATCCCCATGTCCTCGAGTACGACACCCGCGCCATAGGGCGCGGAGATGCTCTCGATCAGCGATACCGCCATGCCGTCGCGATCGATAACCACCGCGCAGGTGGTGCAGCGGTCGCGCGATTCGGCCGGCTCTGCGCTCTTGAGCGGCGCGGCATGGTCCTTCGCGGCAATTGCCGCGGCGAGCCGGTCGCGCAGCGGCGCTTCGCTGAGGCTCGGATCGGCGATGAGGCGCGCGGCCGTGCGATAGGCGCCGCGGCGCGCCGCGTAGCCGCGCAGAATGAAATCGAGGCTTCTGGGAGCGACCGCATCGATCCCGCCTGCTTCGAGCGCCAGCAATTGGAACAGCAAGGTGGCGCCGAAGGAATTGGGCGGCATGGTCACGACCTCGTGGCCGTAGAACGGCGCCGCGATCGGCGCCTGCCACAGCGAGTCGTGCCGCGCCAGATCCTCGACCGTGATAAGGCCGCCGAGCTTGGCGCTCGCCGCGGCGATGCGCTCGGCAAGCTCGCCCGAATAAAAAGTCGTGACGCCGCGCTCGGCGACGCGGCGGAGCACGCCGGCGAGCGACGCCTGGGCGAGGCGATCGCCTTCGGCAAGCGGCCTCCCGCCGGGAAGAAACAACGCGCTTGCACCTGGGTCTTTCGCCAAGAGCGATGCGCGCTCGGTGGTGTTGAGCGCGAGTTGGCGGTGGACCACGAAGCCCTCCTCGGCCAGACGGATCGCCGGCCGCATGAGGCTCGCGAAATCGCGGGTGCCAAATCTTTCCTGAAGGTCGCCAAGGCCGCGCAGCAATCCGGGCACAGTCGCAGCGAGAACGCCATTGCCCGGAATGCCGTCGGCAAAGCGCTCGGCGTCGGCGGCAAAGGGCGAGCGCCCGGTCGCGTTCAACCCCGCGATGCCGGAGCGCGGGTGAGAGACCAGCGCGTAGAGGTCGCCGCCCAGGGTGCAGGCATAGGGGCAGACGACGCAGAGAACCACCGCGGCGGCGATCGCGGCATCGACCGCATTGCCGCCGTCCTGCAGCACGGCGAGGCCCGCTTTGGTGGCGAGACCATGCCCCGCGACGATCATGCCGTTCGCGCCCTGGGCGGTTTGCGCCGTCAATCGCGGGCGCCTTGTGCCGGGCTCGATTTGGTCGCGCGCATGTAGAATTCCGATTGCGGGTCGGCCGCGACCATCGCCTTGATGCGCTCCCAGAGATGGTGCCGCATCTCGACGAATTCCCGCCTCTCGCGCACATCGTACTCCCAGCGCGGATGCGGCAGCGCGACATCGAGAATCTCGGCGACTTGCCCCGGGCGCGGGCGCAGCAACACGATCTGGTCCGAGAGCAGCACCGCCTCGTCGACGCTATGGGTGACGAAGACGACGATGCTTTTGTGATAGTGCCAGATCTTCATCAGCTCGATCTGCATGAATTCGCGGGTCTGCGCGTCGAGGCTGGCGAAAGGCTCGTCCATCAACAGATAGCGCGGCTCGGCGATGAGCGCGCGCGCCAGCGCCGCGCGCTGCTTCATCCCGCCCGACAACTCGTTGGGATAGGATTCGGCAAAGCGGCTCAACCCCACCATGTCGAGATAGTGATCGGCGCGCTCGGCGCGCGCCTTCGCCTCCATGCCGTCGAGCTCGACCGGGAAAGAGACGTTGTCGCGGATCGTGCGCCACGGCATCAGGCGGAAGGATTGAAACACGAATCCCATATGCGGGCCCGGGCGCGGCGGCGCGCCGCCGATCGCGATCTCGCCCGCATCCGGCTGGATCAGCCCGTTGAGCATGCGCAACAAGGTGGTCTTGCCGCAGCCCGAGGGGCCGACGAGGCTGACGAAAGTGCCGGGCCGGATATCGAGCGAGACATGCTGCAGCGCCTGGATGCCGACCGCTTCCCGAGCGCGGCGGAAGGTCTTGGACACGTTGCGGACGATGATGCCGGATTCATCGCCCGCCGCGTTTTTGCTCGCGGCCGACGGCTTCGGAGCCGGAGCGCCCTCGCCCATCAACGTCCCGTTTCGTCCATGCCGCGCTCGGTGCCAAGCTGCTTCAGCGCCTGATCGACGAAGCTCGTGTCGATCCACGATTTGGGCTCGACACGGCGCAGGTCCTTGAAGTCGGGCCCGGTATAATCCGTGTCGGTCGTGTACTTGATCTCCTCGAGATTGAGACCGCCATTGACGCTCCAGCTTTTGCGATAAGCCGCCGCCAGAGTCTCGAGCGCGTCGTGCTTCACGTCGGGCCGCGCTTTCTCCATGGCGCTGACCCAGAGCTTGGGATTTTTCGCGAAGTCGCGCGAGGCGAGGATGATGCCGCGCACCACGCCCTCGATCTCTTTCGCCTTGGCCTTGGCGGTCGCGGCGGTGACGACATTGAGCTTGCTGACGAAAGGCGCGAGGCGATAGAAATTCTGCTGATCGACCAGCACATGAAGCTGGCTCCTGTCGGGCACCGTCGTCCAGGTGCCGATCGACACCGCGGTCGCATCGATGCGCCCGGCGATCAGCGCGCGTCCGCGCACCGAGGGCTGGCCGACGGCGAGATATTGCAGCGTGTCCACCGGCACGCCGAGCTTCGTTAACACCGCACGGCTGAGGATGTAATCGGCGCTGCCGACGCGCGCGACGCCGAAAATCTTGCCTTCGAGCGCTTGCGGCGTGGCGATGGTCTTCTTCGCCGCGATGAGGAAGGGCAGCGCCTTGTCCGGGGAGATCACGCCTTTGAGGTCCATTTGATCGCGCGCGATGAGCTGCAGCGCGGTGTCGGTCGCGATATTCGCCATATCGCCTTGGCCCGAGCGCAGCGCAGCCACCGCCGACGGCGTCTGCTGCACGCGCACCAATTCGACATCGACGCCGGCCTTCTTGTAGTAGCCGAGGCCGATGGCGAGATCGGCCACCGAATTGGGGACGAGCGGCGTTTGCGTCTCGGTGACGATGAGCTTGAACGGCTCTGCGGAGGCCGGAAGCGCGGCTGCGAGCGCGCCGGCAAGCATTGCCGCTGCGGCGGCGAATTGTGCGACTTTTCTTGTCATGACGGTGTCCCTCCCATATTCCAAAATGCGACCGGACAGGTGCCGACACCCTTGACCGGCTTGTGCTCTATGAACGTCGGCGGCTTCTCCTCGACGATGCCGAGCATCGTGACGTAGTTGAGGAATTCGGCGGTCGAGTTGCCTTCTTCGATGAGGCGCGGCACCGTTAGGACGTTGAGAATCTCGTCGCGGCGGCCGAGCCGCATCTGCTCGAGCATCCAGCGCTGCAGGTCGAAATTGTAATTGCCCATTTTCGGCCCGCCGACCTCGACGGTGAGATTGAACGAGCCGATGACCGCGACGCGCTCGGCGCCGGGCCAGGCCTCGATCGCCCGGCGCAGGAACTGGCCGAGCTCGTACCAGCGGCGATTGGTCGGGATGGGATAGCCGAAGGCGTTGGTCATGACCGGGACCATCGGCAAATCCTCTTCCGGTCGGACGAAAGACAGCGGCACGGTGAAGGCGTGATCGATCTTGAAGTCATGCACTTGCGAGAATTGGATGCCCTGCTCGATGCCGTCGCGCAGCAGGAACGCCGCCAGCCCCTGGTGAACCCGGGCGCGATAACGCGGCAGGTTCATCACGTCGGTCTCGTACCAGAACGGCCCTTCAGCGATCTCGCCCGTACCGATCGCGAAGGTCGGCAGATTGTCGAAAAAGAAATTGTCGAGATGGTCGTTGGCGACGCCGACGATGAGATCGGGCTTGGTTTCGGCGAGCATGCGCCGCACCTCGCCGAAGGTCGCGTAAAGCGTTTCCATATCGGCCGGATCGGCCTGATCGCGATTCCAGAAGATGCGCGGGTTATGGGTCGAGGCGATCACCGAGACGATTTGCGCCATTCCGTAAAACTCCGATCCGGTATCACATGCGCTCGCCGCCGTAGCGCCAGCGATCCATCCGGCGCTCCACCAGCTTGAGCGATTGCATCACGAGCATGCCAAGCGCGGCCAGCACGCAAACCACGACGAAATAAGGCGCCATGCGGAAGCTGTTGCCATAGACCGACAGCAGCCCGCCGAGGCCCCGCACCGCCGTATAAAGCTCCGCGACGACGGTGTTGATGAGCGCGAGCGAGGCGCCGACCCGCAGCCCCGCGGTGATGTAAGGCAGCGCACCGGGCAGCATGATCTTGCGGAAAATCTGCAGATCGCGCGCCCCGGCGGAGCGCGCCATCTCGACCAGCTCGCCGTCGCAATTGAGCACGCCCGCATAGGTGTTGATGAGGATCGGCATCACCGCGCCGAGGAAGACGATCGAGATCTTCGCCTCATAACCGAGCCCCAGAAAGACGATGATCAGGGGGATAAAGGCGACGCGCGGCATCGCCGAGAGGGCGTTGACATAGCCTTCGAGCGTCGCGCCGAAGACGCGGAAGCCGCCCATCAGCAAGCCGAAGGGAATGGCAAAGAGCGCCGCCAACAGGAACCCCGCGAGGAACACGGTGAGGCTGTCGAGCGTCGCCACCGGCACGGTGCCGTCACCGATGACCTGCGTGCCGGCGACCACGGTTTCCCAGGGCGTCGGGAGGAAATTCTCGCCGGCGAGGGCGGCGAGCAGCCACCACGCCGCGATCAGCAGGACGAAGACGAGCGCACGCCAGATGTGGATGTTGACATGCGAGAGGCGCGGACCGAGCCGGGGACGGCGCTGCGTGACGGCGTGAACCTGGTCGCCCGGTACCGCCATGAGGCCTAGGCCTGTCCCGGCTCGGCGTCGCCGCGCGGATGGTAGTAGTCGTAGAACCGGTTCGGCACGCCCTTGATCTTCGGCACCACGTTTTGCAGGTACCATTCGCGGGGATTGAGCACCGCCGAGAGATGAAACAGCAAAACGGGATGCACGTGGAGCGCCCAGAGCCGCGGAAAGTCGCGGGATTCGAGGGCGCGCCGTTCGTCGGGCGCGAGATCGAAAGCATCGAGAACGGCGTAATCGCCCCGGCGAAACGCGGCGGTGCGCTCGCGATCGGTGTAGATGTGGTGAATCGCGCGATTGAGCTCGTAATCCGACATGCCTCGCTCGACTCTCCCTGCTGCGCGCCCGCCTCGGCATCAGCCGGGCGAAGCCGTCTTCGATTATGTTGCCTTGCTTCGGGGAATCTAGGAATATTTGAAGATGCCACTATCGGAAAAACCGATAGCGGCATCGTCGACACCGAACGGACGCGCCATGAACGATCGGCAGTTGCGATATGCCCATGCGGTCTGGCATGAACGCAGCTTCAGCCGCGCCGCCGGAAAGATGGGCGTGTCGCAGCCGACCTTGAGCGGACAGATCCGACTGCTCGAGGACGAACTGGGCTTCAGCCTCTTCTACCGCAACAGCCGCGGCGTCGAGGCGAGCGCCAACGGCCAAGCCTTTCTCGAAGCGGCGGAGAGCCTCGTCACCGGCCTCTCGGCGCTCAAGGATTTCGCGCGCGAGCTCCGAGGCAAACCCGGAACCGCGATCCGCATCGGCATCCATTCGGGACTCGTGCAAGGCATGGTGCCGCGCATCGTGCGCGCCGTTTCGCGCAGCGGCGTGAAAATCCGCCCCGATCTCGTCACCGCGACGGCCCGGCGAATCCATCGCCTGCTGCACCAGCGGCGGCTCGATATCGGCCTCGTCATCGAGGGCGACGCGAAGGATGTTCCTGACAAGCTGATCTGGGACCAGCTCGGCAGCTCCGAGGTCGCGCTGCTGGTGCCGTCCGCGCATCCCCTGGCAAAGCGGCGCGAGCCGCTTCAGCTTGCCGAGGTCTGCGGCCTGCCGCTCATCGTCAACGAGCCGCGTTTGGGCTATGGCCGGGCGCTGCTCGGGGCTTTCGCCGACCGCGATCTGACACCCGATATCGTCGCCGATTGCGATGATCTCGAATCGCTCAAAGCCATGATCGCGGCCGGCGGCGGCGTGGGGCTGATGCCGCGCATCGCCGCCGAGCGCGAGATCGCGCGCGGCGTCCTTTTTGCGGTGCCGCTCGATCCGCCGCAGAGCGTGTCGATCCAGCTCCTGCGCAGCCAGGACATGCTGCCGCCGCGGCTCGAGCGCTTCCGCGGCCAATTCGTCAAAGAGATCGCCGAAGCGCGCTGGCCGACGCAAGCCGCAAAGGGCGGCGCGCCGCCGCACCGCG
>Ga0207707_10000991_pt1 | contig 27315 bp, 23 predicted proteins | sample KBSC83BmetaG_FD_184336 | JGI IMG/M metagenome (GOLD analysis project Ga0207707, IMG submission 184336) | Corn rhizosphere microbial communities from Kellogg Biological Station, Michigan, USA - KBS C8-3B metaG (SPAdes) (version 2) | ecosystem: Host-associated > Plants > Roots > Rhizosphere ... | reverse complement strand
CGCCGCCGTGAAGCCGGTGCAATTCGGACAGGCGCTCTCCGAGCGCTACCTGTCCTATGCGCTGTCGACCATCATGGCGCGCTCGCTGCCCGACGTGCGCGACGGGCTGAAACCCGTTCATCGCCGCCTGATGCACGCCATGCGCCTGTTGCGGCTGGCGCCCGACAGTGCCTTCAAGAAGAGCGCGCGCGTGGTCGGCGACGTGATCGGCCAGTATCACCCGCACGGCGACCAGTCGATCTACGATGCGCTGGTGCGGCTGGCACAGGAATTCTCGGTCCGCTATCCGCTGATCGAGGGCCAGGGCAACTTCGGCAACATCGACGGCGATAACCCCGCCGCCATGCGCTACACCGAGGCCCGCCTCACGGCGGTCGCCGAGGCGCTGCTCGACGGCATCGACGAGAACGCCGTCGACTTCCGACCGAACTACGACGGCTCGACCGACGAGCCGATCGTGCTGCCCGGCGGCTTCCCCAACCTGCTGGCCAACGGCGCGGCCGGTATCGCCGTCGGCATGGCGTGCTCGATCCCGCCGCACAACGCGGGCGAGCTGTGCGACGCGCTGCTGCATCTGATCAAGACGCCGAACGCGCGCATCGACACGCTGGTCGACCTGGTGAAGGGGCCGGACTTCCCGACCGGCGGCATCCTGGTCGAGCCGCGCGAGTCGATCGTGGAGTCCTACAAGACCGGCCGCGGCGCCTTCCGTCTACGGGCGCGCTGGTCGAAGGAGGAGCTACCGCGCGGCCAGTACCGGATCGTCATCACCGAGATCCCGTACCAGGTGCAGAAGGGCAAGCTGATCGAACGCATCGCCGAGATCATCAACGCCAAGAAGTTGCCGATCCTGGAGGACGTGCGCGACGAGTCGGCAGACGACGTGCGCATCATCCTCGAGCCGCGCACCGGCCAGGTCCCGGCCGAGCTGCTGATGGAGCAGCTCTTCAAGCAGACTGACCTCGAGATCCGCTTCCCGTTGAATCTCAACGTGCTCGACAAGGACAACACGCCGAGGGTGATGGACCTGCGCGAGGCGCTGCAGGCCTGGCTCGACCATCGCCGCGAGGTGCTGATCCGGCGCTCGACGTTCCGGCTCGAGGCGATCGAGCGGCGGCTGGAGATCCTCGAAGGCTACCTGATCGCCTATTTGAACCTCGACAAACTGATCAAGATCATCCGCGAGGAGGACGAGCCTAAGCCCAAGATGATCAAGGCGTTCGGGCTCACCGACAACCAGGCCGAGGCGATCCTGAACATGCGGCTGCGCGCGTTGCGCCGGCTGGAAGAGTTCGAGATCAAGGGCGAGCACAAGAAGTTGTCGGCCGAGCGCAAGGACCTCAAGGCGCTGCTCAAGGACGAGAAGCTGCAGTGGGGCAAGATCGCCGAGCAGGTCCAGGAGACCAGGGCCAAGTTCGGCCATAAGACCGCGATCGGCAAGCGCCGGACCGAACTGGCCGACGCGCCGGCCGAGATCGAGCATGCGATCGAGGATTTCGTCGAGCGCGAGCCAATCACCATCGTGCTGTCGGACAAGGGCTGGATCCGAGCCGCCAAGGGCCATCTCGACGACAAGCAGGCGGGCGAGCTCAAGTACAAGGAAGGCGACGAGGCGCGCTTCGCCGTCCACGCCCAGTCGACCGACAAGATCCTGGTGTTCGGCACCAACGGCCGCTTCTATACCCTGGGCTGCGACCGGCTGCCGAGCGCGCGCGGCCATGGAGAGCCGATCCGGCTGATGATCGAACTGGGCAACGACCAGGACATCGTCGAACTGTTCGTGCTGAAGGGCGGCCGGCGTTTCCTGGTCGCATCGGATGCCGGGCGCGGCTTCGTCGTGCCCGAGGACGAGGTCGTGGCGCAGACCAAGAACGGCAGGCAGGTGCTGAATCTCGCCGACAAGGAGCGTGCGCAGTCCGTCTCGGTCGTGCCCGAGGGCGCCGATTCGATCGCGGCGCTGAGCGAGGGCCGCAAGCTCTTGATCTTCCCGCTCGAGCAGGTGCCCGAGATGGGCCGTGGCCGCGGTGTCACCCTGCAAAAGTCGAAGAACGATCGCCTCTCGGATGCGCAAGCGTTCAAGCTCGGCGACGGCATGGCGTGGGGCAATCGCGTGATCGAGGCGGGCGAGCTCAAGTTCTGGCGCGGCGAGCGTGCCCAGGCGGGACGCATGCCCGAAAAGGGCTGGCCGCGCGCCAAGCGGTTCAAGGGCTAGGGGTCAACATGGATTGGATGCTGATCGCGAAGACAGTGTTGATCGGCCTCGTCGAGGGCCTCACCGAGTTCCTGCCGGTCTCGTCGACCGGACACATCATCCTCGCTGCCAAGGTGCTGCACTTCGAGGGGCCGCCGGGCAAGGTCTTCGAGATCGTGATCCAGCTTGGCGCGATCCTCGCCGTCTGCTTCCTCTATCGCGCCAAGATCGCCAAGACCGTTGCGGGCGTGCTGAAGCGCGAGCCGGCGGCCACGCGGTTCGCCGGCTCGGTGATCGTGGCATTTCTGCCGGCGGTGGTGATAGGCGTGGCGCTGCACAAGTACATCAAGGCGTTGCTCGACAAGCCGGTCGTGGTGGCGGTGTCGCTGATCGTGGGCGGCATCGCCATCCTGGTGATCGAGCGCCTGGCGCAGCGGCCGCGCATCAAGTCGGTCGACGACGTCGACTGGAAGACCGCGCTCTTCATCGGCATCTGCCAGTGCCTCGCCATGGTGCCTGGCGTCTCGCGCTCGGGCGCCACCATCATGGCCGCCCGGGCTTTCCGCGTGGACCGTGCGGCGGCCGCGGAGTTCTCGTTCTTCCTCGCCATCCCGACGATGCTCGGCGCCACGATCTACGACCTGTTCAAGAACTGGTCGACCCTGAACTGGGAAGGCGGCGGCCTGATCCTGCTGGGCATGGTCGTGGCCTTCCTGTCGGCGCTGGCCGTGGTCCGGCCCTTCGTGGCCTTCATCAGCCGCCACGGCTTCGGCATCTTCGCCTGGTACCGCATCGTCGTCGGGGCCCTGGCTCTGGGCCTTTTGCTGTACTGAGGCCGTTCCGACGGCCAAAAAGTCGCTGGAAGAGCGTCTTTTCGGACCCACTGCAACATGCGATAAACCCACACCTTTGAGGGAGAAACCCATGCAACGTCGTAAGTTCCTGCGTACCGCCGGTGTCGGCGGTGCCGCCGTCGCCGCGAGCGCGGCCGTCGCCGCTCCGGCCATCGCCCAGTCGATGCCCGATCTCAACTGGCGCATGACCTCGAGCTTCCCGAAGTCCCTCGACACGCTGTGGGGCGGCGCGGAGCATCTGGCGAAGGTCGTGGCCGAGGCAACCGACAACAAGTTCAAGATCCGCACCTTCGCGGCCGGCGAGATCGTTCCGGGCCTGCAGGTCGCCGACGCCGTGCAGAACGGCACCGTCGAGATGGGCCACACCGCCTCGTACTACTTCTTCGGCAAGGACCCGACATTCGCGCTCGGCACGGTCGTGCCGTTCGGCCTCAACACGCGCCAGATGGATGCATGGCTGATGCAGGGCGGCGGTGAGACCCTGATGAACGACTTCTACAAGAGCTACAACATCTACTCGCTCGCCGCGGGCAACACCTGCGCGCAGATGGGCGGCTGGTTCCGCAAGGAGATCCACACCGTCGACGACCTCAAGGGCCTCAAGTTCCGCATCGCCGGCGTCGCCGGCACGATGCTGGCCAAGCTCGGCGTCGTGCCGCAGCAGCTTGCCGGCGGCGACATCTATCCGGCGCTCGAGAAGGGCACGATCGATGCCGCCGAGTGGGTCGGTCCGTACGACGACCAGAAGCTGGGCTTCAGCAAGATCGCGCCGAACTACTATTATCCCGGCTGGTGGGAAGGCAACGCCACGCTCAGTGCCTTCATCAACCTGGAGAAGTGGAACGCGCTGCCGAAGGTCTACCAGTCGATCCTTCGCTCGGCGTGCGCGGAGACCAACATGTGGGTCCGCACCAAGTACGACGCCGACAACCCCAAGGCGCTGCGCGAGCTGGTCGCCAGCGGCACCAAGCTGCTGCCGTTCTCGCAGCCGATCCTCGAGGCGTCGTTCAAGGCCGCCAACGAGACCTATGCCGAACTCATGGCCAAGAATGCCAACTTCAAGAAGGTCTACGAATCGCAGATGGCGTTCCGCAAGGAAGAGGTCCTGTGGTTCCGCGTTGCCGAGAACACCTTCGACAATTTCATGGCGCGCCAGTCGGCGGCCAACAAGCTGTAGGCCACAGGGGCCTGATGCTTCGACGAAAAACCCCGCTTCGGCGGGGTTTTTTGCGCCTCCGGCCCGGCCTCAGACTTTCCAAACGGAATTCCGCATGTCAGTCTCTGTGCAATCGGCTCACGATGAGCTGATTGCACAGAGAAACCCTGGGGAGGGATCAAGGATGGAACGTAGGAAGTTTATCAAGACCGCGGGCATCGGCGCGGCGAGCGCGGCGGCGGCGACCGCCGTCGCGGCACCCGCCATCGCGCAGGGCATGCCCGAGGTGAAGTGGCGCCTGACGTCGAGCTTCCCGAAGTCGCTCGACACGCTGTACGGCGGCTCCGAGTTGTTCTGCAAGATGATTGGCGAGATGTCGGACAACAAGTTCCAGATCCGTTCCTTCGCGGCTGGCGAAATCGTCCCGGGCCTGCAGGTCGCCGACGCCGTCCAGAACGGCACCGTCGAGGCCGGCCAGACCGCGGCCTACTACTTCTTCGGCAAGCATCCGAACTTCGTGTTCGAGACCGGCCTGCCGTTCTCGATCAACCAGCGCCAGTACTATGCCTGGCTGTACCATGGTGGCGGCAACCAGCTGATCCAGGACTTCTACAAGGAGTACAATTTCCGTTCCTTCGTCTTCGGCGGCACCGGCTGCCAGATGGGCGGCTGGTTCCGCAAGGAAATCAAGTCGATGGACGACATGAAAGGCCTGAAGTTCCGTGTCGGCGGCTTCGCCGGCCTGATCCTCCAGCGCCTCGGCGTGGTGCCGCAGCAGATCGCCGGCGGCGACATCTATCCGGCGCTCGAGAAGGGCACGATCGACGCCTGCGAATGGGTGGGTCCGTACGACGACGAGAAGCTCGGCTTCAACAAGGTCGCCAAGTACTACTACTACCCCGGCTGGTGGGAAGGCGCTTCGGTCGGCTCGCTGTACGTCAACAATGACGCCTGGGCGAAGCTGCCGAAGCACTATCAGGCGATGATCGAGACCGCGTCGGGCCTCGTCACCTCCTGGATGGTGCCGAAGTACGATGCCGGCAATCCGGCGGCGCTGCGCCGGCTGGTGGCGGCGGGCACCGAGCTGCGGCCGTTCCCGAGCAGCGTGCTCGAGCCATGCTTCAGCGAGGCCTACAAGTTCTACGACGAGCTGGCGGCCAAGGATCCGAAGTTCAAGAAGATCTACGACAGCCTGAAGGCGTTCCGTACCGATCAGAATCTGTGGTTCCGCGTCGCCGAGAACACCTTCGACAACTTCAACTTCTCGATGTCGGCCAAGGGCCGGTAGAACGAAGACAAGGACGAAGAAAAACCCCGCCGGGCGACCCGGCGGGGTTTTTTGCGGTCCGGGTTCGGCCCCTACTTGAAGATCGGAGCGGGCGCTTCCTCCGTCGTCGGTGGCGCCACGATGTCGATCTTCACCTTGCTTGGATCGATCGCCGATGGCGGGTCGAGGAAGTAGGTCACCGAGGACGGGAAGGCGACCACGATCAGCACCATGATGAGCTGCAGCAGCACCCAGGGCACGGAGCCCCAGTAGATGTCCGAACTCTTCACTTCCTTGGGCGCCACGGAGCGCAGGTAGAAGAGAGCGAAGCCGAACGGCGGGTGCATGAACGAGGTCTGGACGTTCACGCAGAGCATGACGCCGAACCAGATCAGGGCGGCGTCGTGGCCGACGACCGGTTCCAGGATCTTCTGCGCGACCGGCGCCAGCATTGGCACGATGATGAAGGCGATCTCGAAGAAGTCGAGGAAGAAGGCCAGGAAGAACACGAACAGGTTGACGACGACCAGGAAGCCCCAGACGCCACCCGGCAGGTTCGACATCATGTGCTCGACCCAGCGGTTGCCGTCGACGCCCTGGAAGGTGATCGAGAAGCAGGTCGCGCCGACCAGGATGAACGCCACCATCGCGGTGATGCGCATCGTCGCCTGGAACGCCTGCACGATCAGGTCGCGCAGGTCCTTGACCTGCCACGCCCGCCAGCACAGCCAGATGATCGAGGCGAACATGACCGTGAAGGCGATCTTGAACGGGATCGACTTGAAGGCCACGAGGCCGATCAGGAAGCCGACACCGGCCGCCGCTACGCCCGCGCCGAATGTCCACTTGTCGAATTTGGTGAGCGGCGCGTTGCGCACCACGGCCAGCACGATGGCGCCGATGGTGCCCATGGCGCCCGCCTCAGTGGGCGTCGCCAGGCCCATCATGATCGTGCCCAGCACCAGGAAGATCAGGACGGCGGCCGGAATGATGCCCCAGGCGCACTTGATCAGCAGGGGCCGACCGAACAGCGTGCGTGGCACCGGCGGCAGGTCGTTGGGCCGCACGATCGAGACGTAGAGCGTATAGGCCGCGAACAGGAAGATCTGCAGGAGCGACGGCCCCCACGCACCGAGGTACATGTCGCCGACCGAACGGCCGAGCTGGTCGGCGAGCACGATCAGCACCAGCGACGGTGGCACCAGCTGGGTGATGGTGCCCGAGGCTGCCAGCACGCCGGTGGCATAGCGCATGTTGTACTTGTAGCGCAGCATCACGGGCAGCGTGATCATCGCCATGGCGATGACCTGCGCGGCGACCGTGCCGGTGATGGCGCCCAGGATGAAGCCGACGATGATGGTCGAGTAGCCGAGGCCGCCGCGCACCGGGCCGAACAGCTGGCCCATCGACTCGAGCATGTCCTCGGCCAGCCCACATTTCTCCAGGATCGCGCCCATGAAGGTGAAGAACGGGATGGCGAGCAGCAATTCGTTGCTCAGGATGTTGCCGAAGACGCGGCCGGGGATGGCCTGCATGAACGGCATGGTGAAGTAGCCGAAGTCGATCGACAGGAAGCCGAAGAAGAAGCCGACCGCGGCCAGCGAGAATGCCACCGGGTAACCAATGATCATGAAGACGACCAGCCCCGCGAACATCAGGGGCGGCATCCACTCCAGGGGGATGATCATTGCTGCGGCCTCTCGTAGTGGGCTTCGAGGCTGTCAACGGGGTAGTCGTTGAGGAAGGCCACGCGCTTGATCAATTCGGACAGTCCCTGCAGGGCCAGCAGGGCGAAACCCACCGGGGGGACCAGCTTGATCGGCCAGCGGATCAGGCCGCCGGCATTCGAGGAATGCTCGCCGATCACGTAGGACTGCATGAAGAAGGGCCAGCTCAGCCACGCCAGGATGGCGCAGGTCGGCAGCAGGAAGACCAGCGTGCCCAGGATGTCGATCCACAGCTGGCCGCGGCGACTCAAGGTCATGTAGAGCAGGTCGACGCGCACGTGCTCGTTGCGCTTGAGCGTGTAGGCCGCCCCCAGCATCACGATGACGGCGAACATGTACCACTGGATCTCGAGCCACGCGTTCGAGCTGTAGTCGTAGGCGTAGCGCACCATGGCGTTTCCGGCACTGACGACGCAGGCCAGCACGACCAGCCAGTTGCAGATGTATCCGATCTTTTCGTTGAGTGCGTCGATGGCTGCGCTGAAGGACAGCAGTAGGCGCATTTGTCTCCCCAAGCTGCGAGTTTTTGTGTTCAAGGCCCGTCCGTTCCCGCTCGCGGACATGTCCTCATAACGTGATCTGCGAAATCACGCTAGCGCTCGGCAGAGGATCGAATACCGCGGGACTGCGTCAAGTCGCTCCAGCTGGAAGCCCCGGACCTGCCTACACCGTGGGCAGTTCGGCCCAGCCGTCGGGGCCGAAGAACTCCAGCGGCCGGAACGCGCGCTTGTAGGCCATCTTGGACGAGTCCTCGATCCAGTAGCCCAGGTAGACGTAGGGCAGGCCACGCTTGGCGGCCGCCTCGGCCAGCCAGAGGATCATGTAGGTGCCGAGTCCCCGGCGCGGGTCCTGGGGGTCGAAGAAGCTGTAGACGGCCGAAACCCCGCTCGACAGCCAGTCGACCAGGCAGGCGCCGACCAGCTTGCCGTCGGGCGAATCGTCACGGAATTCGATGATCGCCGTCTCGACCGGGCTCTCCTCGACCATGGCGCGGTAGTCGTCGAAATCCATGTCGGCCATGTCGCCGTCGCGATGCCGGGCCAGCACGTAGCGCGAGAAAAGCGCGTACTGCTCGCCGGTCGCCAGTGGCTGGGTCTCGACGGCATGGACATGCTCGTTGCGGCGCTGGATGCGGCGCTGGATCCGGCTGGTGTCGAAATCGCGGACGCGAATGCGGACCGGCACGCAGGAGCGGCAGCCGTCGCACAGCGGCTTGTAGACGAAGTGGTGCGAGCGCCGGAAGCCGGCATCGGTCAGCGTGTCGTGTTGGGAAATCGCATCTGGCCCCGACAGCTCGGTGACGAGCTTGGTCTCCAGCCGATGCGGCAGGTATGGGCAGCGCATCGCGGGCGTGGTGCGGAAGAACCGCAGGGTCTGGATGTTCTGGCGGATGAACATGGGTTTACAGCGCCAAGTCTACAGCCCCGCTGCGGATTAGGGAAAGCAAAGCTTCCGCTCAGGGACCTTGACGGCGCCGCATCAGGCGGCGGAACGGCAGGGTGAACAGCCGTACCAGCCTGGGCAGCAGCCAGATCAGTCCCGCCACGAACAGCGCCAGCAGGCACAGGAATGTGATCGGGTGGGTGATCGCCAGGACCAAGCCGCCGATCACCAGCGCGTCGGTTGCCAGGGAGGCGGCGATGTTGCTGAATGGCTCGGGCGAGGTGTTGATCAGCGCTCGCGAGCCGGTCTTGGCGAGGTGGCTGCCGGCCGCCAGGGTGCCTCCCAGCAGGGCCGCGATCACGGCCGCCTCGGGGCCAACCTGGTCGGCCGCGCCGTAGGCCAGCAACGCGCCCGCGGGCACGCGCACGACCGTGTGCAGCAGGTCGTTGACGCTGTCGACGTAGGGGATCTTGTCGGCGAAGAAATTCAGCGCGAACAGGATCGTCGCGGCTCCCAGCACCAGCGGCGAGGCCAGCACCTGCAAATCATGGGGCAGCGCCAGAAGTCCGATGCGTTGACCCACGCCCAGCACCAGCACAGCGGCATAGACGTTGAGGCCGCTCGCCCAGCCCGCGGCCAGCGCCACGGCGAGCGCGGCCAGGGTGGCGCTGGCCATGCCGGTGTCCTAAAGGGCGCGCCGCGCCTTGAGCGCGGTCGCGAGCGTGCCGTCGTCCAGCCAGTCGAGTTCACCGCCGACCGGCACGCCGTGCGCCAACCGGGTGATCGGTACGTCGACGTCGGAGAGACGCTCGGCGAGATAGTGCGCCGTCGTCTGGCCGTCGACCGTGGCGTTGGTGGCCACGATCACCTCGCGCACGCCGCCGGCCTTCACCCTCTGCACGAGGGCCGAGATGTTGAGTTCGTCGGGGCCGATGCCATCGAGCGCCGACAGTGTGCCGCCCAGTACGTGGTAGCGGCCGGAGAAGATCTTGCCGCGTTCCATCGCCCACAGGTCGCCGACGTCCTCGACGACGCAGATCATCCCCTGGTCGCGCCGCGGGTCGGCGCAGATCGAGCACGGGTCGACGGTGTCGAGGTTGCCGCAGGACGAGCACGGCTTGATGGCGCGCGCGGCATCGCCCAGCGCGGCGCCCAGTGGCTGCATCAGGGTCTCGCGCTTCTTCAGCAGATGCAGCGCCACGCGGCGCGCCGAGCGCGGTCCCAGTCCCGGCAGGCGGCTCAGCAACTGGATGAGGCGTTCGATCTCGGGCCCGATCATTTTAGTTCCAACCTCATCCCGAGGAGCGCGCGCGGCGCGCGTCTCGAAGGATGGGCAATAGGCGCGGTGCTCGTTCCCACCCTTCGAGACGGCCGCTTTGCGGCCTCCTCAGAGTGAGGCAAGTGAGCTCTCATATCGGCCACTGATGCTAGAGCTTGAAGCCCGGCGGCAGGGGCATGCCGCCGGTAATCGACTTCATCTGTTCCTGTACCCGGGCCTCGACCTTGCTGCGCGCGTCGTTGCAGGCGGCCACGACCAGGTCCTCGACGACGCCCTTGTCCTCGGGCTTGAACAGCGAGGGATCGATCTCGATGCGGCGTGTCTCGCCCTTGCCGCTCACCGTCACCGTCACCAGGCCGGCACCGGAGTTGCCGACGATCTCGAGATGCTCGAGCTCATCCTGCAACTCCTTCATCTTCTGCTGCATCTGCTGGGCCTGCGCCATCAGGCCGCCGAGATCCTTGAGTTTGTCGAACATCAACTGTCGCTTTCGGGAATGTCGCCGTCGTCGGCGGGATACTCGTCGGGCAGCGGCGCTTCGTCGGCCAGCGGCTCGTCGGCCGCACCGAGCCCCGCCACCATCGAGGTCTGCTCGCCCTTGCGCCGCACCGCTTCGATCCTGGCGCCGGGGAAGGTCTTCAGGATGGCCTGCACCGTGGCGTTGTTCTCCGCGCCGCTGCGCATGGCATCGGTCTGAACCGCCTTTTGCGTCATCAAGGTCGGTTTGCCGGCGGTCGACGACACCGAGACGAGCCAGCGCCGTCCGGTCCACTCGGTGAGCAGCGTGCCGACCCGTGCCGCCAGATCGCTCGGTGCCTGCGGTTCGGTGCGGAACTCGACCAGGCCGGGCTCGCAGCGGACCTCATGCACGTGATGCATCAGGTGATGGAAGATGCGCGGCTCGCGGCGGGTCTCGAACAGCGCGACCACTTCTGTGAAGGTCCGCGGCGCGGGCTGGGCGGCGGCCGGCTGCGGCGCGACCGCGTTCAGGGAGGCGTTCGCGGGCTGCGGTGCCAGACGGGCGGCTGCGCCACCACCGCCGCCGCGCGGCGCCGGAGCGCCGGTCGCGGCCGGCGCACCGCCGCCGGCCTGCAGCGCCTTGATGGCGTCGGAGGGCGAGGGCAGTTCGGCCACGTAGCAGAGGCGGATCAGGGCCATCTCGGCCGCGCGCACCGGCGAGGGTGCGGTCAGCGTCTCCTGCAGGCCCTTCATCAGCAACGTCCACGCGCGCGTCAGCGACGCCATGGTGAGCTTGGCGGCCATCGCCAGCCCCTGCGCCCGCTCGGTGTCGGCAGTACCGGCCGCGGCCTCGGGCGCGACCTTGAGGCGGGTCACCCAATGCGTCAGCTCCAGCAGGTCCTGCAGGATGACGACGGGATCGGCGCCTGAATCGTGCATCTCGCCCAGCGCCGTCACCACGGCCTCGGCGTCGCCCTTCATCACCTTCTCGAACAGGTCGAGCACGCGGCTGCGATCGGCCAGGCCCAGCATGTCGCGCACCTGCGCGGCGTCGACCACGCCGCCGCCATGGGCGATCGCCTGGTCGAGCATGGACAGACCGTCGCGCACCGAGCCGTCGGCGGCGCGGGCGATCAGCGCCAGCGCCTCGGGCGAGATCTCGACCTTCTCGGTCTCGGCTATCTTGCCGAAGTGGGCGACCAGCACGTCCTGCGGCACGCGCTTGAGGTCGAAGCGCTGGCAACGCGACAGCACCGTCACCGGCACCTTGCGGATCTCGGTGGTGGCGAACAGGAACTTCACGTGCGGCGGCGGCTCTTCCAGCGTCTTGAGCAGCGCGTTGAACGCCTTCTCCGACAGCATGTGCACTTCGTCGATGATGTAGACCTTGTAGCGCGCCGACACCGGGCGATAGCGCACCCCCTCGATCAGCTCGCGCACGTCGTCGATGCCGGTGCGCGAGGCCGCGTCCATCTCGATCACGTCGACATGGCGGTCCTCGGAAATCGCCTTGCAGTTGTCGCAGACGCCGCACGGATCGACGGTCGGGCCGCCCTTGCCGTCGGGCCCGACGCAGTTGAGCGCGCGGGCGATGATGCGGGCGGTCGTGGTCTTACCGACGCCGCGCACGCCAGTGAGCATGAAGGCGTGCGCGATGCGGCCGGTGGCGATGGCGTTGCGCAAGGTGCGCACCATGGCTTCCTGGCCGACCAGCGTGGTGAAATCGACAGGGCGGTATTTTCGGGCGAGGACGCGATAGGGAAGGGCGGTGTCCGCGACTTCTTTGGTGGCTTTCGCCATGCTGTCACCCGGTCGTGCCGCGGCCCCTTCAAGCCCGGCGGTCGTCGCGCCCGGACTGCCCAGCCATCCGCGGCGGCGCGCGGAAGGACAGGTGAGAGACCGGCATGACCCGAAGCGAATTCGTTACGGCTGCTTCCTTCCGGATCTGACCGGGTTGGCGACTGCTCCGCCCACACCGGCCCCTCGAGGGGGTTATATCAGGAGTCGGGCCGGTCGGCGCAAGGGGAAGACGATCTCCGGCAAGAGGCGGAATTATGCTGGAATATCAATTGGATGTGCGCCGCCGGCGGAGGGCTTCTCGGGCCTCCAGCCAGCGCCGGCGGGCGATTTCGAGCACTTTCAGCGCGTCGGCCGTTCGGCTTGGCACCAAATGCTCGTGCAGAATGGTGAGCCACGAGAAGCGCCGACGCTCCTCGGTCTCGAGGTCCGCGATCGACGGGTTGTCCTCTTTTTTTTGATCTCGGGAAGGGTCCCGCATCTCGCTCCGCCAACCACCACCAGAACTGCACCGTATGTGAAATGCCGGACCCCATCGTTCGGTTGCGCACCAAATTTTGCCCTATTGTCGCGCCGCACTGGCGCTTGCTTGTCGCCATCGACGCCAAACTGTATCGCCTTATGGATGTCCCCAGCCAGCAATGCAGAACGGTCGGTCGTCGAGACAGCACCCGACGAGGGGGGACAGGACGTCAGTCTGCGCGCGCTCAGGCTGCGCATCCGTCAACAGGAAGTACTGGCCGAACTGGGTGTAATTGCCTTGCAGGGCGCCTCGTTCGACAAACTGCTCGAGGAAACGGCGCGTCTCACTGCCGAAGGCCTGCGTGCCGAGTTTTGCAAGGTGCTGGAACATATCCCGTCGGAGAATCGCCTGCTGGTCCGCGCCGGCACCGGATGGGCGCCGGGCGTGGTGGGCAGTGCCACGGTCGGCGCCGACACCGAATCGCCGGCGGGCTTCGCGCTGCGCACGGGCAAGCCAGTGATCTCCAATCATCTGGCGAACGAAGAGCGTTTCCGCACGCCCGAGATCCTGCGCCAGCACGGCATCCATCGCGCGATGAACGTGATCCTGCAGGGCGATGGCCGCGCGTTTGGCGTGCTCGAGGTCGACAGCACGTCGGAGGACGAATTCGTCGAGCAGGATCTCGCCTTCCTGCAGGGCGCCGCCAACATCCTCGGCATGGCCATCGAGCGCGAGCGCCACGAACTCAATCTCGAATCGGCGCTGGAACGCGAGCGGGTCCTGCGCAGCGAGATGAATCACCGGGTGAAGAACAGCCTGATGATCGTGGCCAGCATGCTCACCTTGCAGGCCAAGGACGTCGAGGACGCGACGGCGACCGCCCATCTCGAGGAAGCGTCACATCGCGTCGCCGCCGTGGCGAGCGCCCACGACCGGCTGTTCCAGGGATCCGACATCGAACGGCTCGATCTCGGCAAATACATCGAGGGCGTCTGCAAGGATCTCGATGCGAGCGTGCCGCGCTGCGTCATCCACATGGACGCCGAAGCCGACATCGAAACCTCGACCGATCGTGCGATCTCCATCGCGCTGATCGTCAACGAGCTGATCACCAACGCCGCGAAGTACGCCTATCCCGGCCGCTCCGACGGCAAGATTCACATCTCGGTCAAGGCCGCCGCGGACGACAGGCTGACGGTCTCGGTGCGCGACGAGGGCGCGGGCCTGCCGGAGGGCTTCGACCTGGCCAAGCCCAAGGGCCTGGGCATGCGCATCATCACGTCCTTCGCCCAGCAGCTCGGCGGCGCGATCGACATCCATGCCCGCGATCCTGGCACCGAGTTCGTCCTCACCATCCCGCGCAAGGCGGCCGCGTAGCATCTAGGAGGACGCGCGCATGGGGCTTTCCAGGCCGAGATGATCGCGCAAGGTCGTGCCGGTGTAGTCGACTCGAAACAGTCCGCGCTCCTGCAGGATTGGCACCACCTGGTCGACGAAGGCGTCGAACTGGCCGGGGAAGAACGGCGGCATGACGTTGAAGCCGTCGGCGGCGCCGGCCTTGAACCAGCGCTCGAGGATGTCGGCCACCTGGGCGCCGGTGCCGACCAGCAACAGATGGCCGCGCGCGGCGGCGACGCGGTGATAGAGTTCGCGCAAGGTGAGCCGGTCGCGCCGCGCCATCTCCATCAGCAGCGCCGAGCGACTCTTGAGGTCCTCGGTCGCGGGTGGCGCCGGCACCGGCCCGTCCATCGGCAGCGTCGACACGTCCATGCCCAGCCGCTCCGACAGCACGGTGAGGGCCTGCGCCGGATCGATGTTGCGGTTGAGCTCGGCGAAGATCCCGCGCGCCTCGGCCTCGCTTCGGCCGACGACGGGGAACACGCCTGGCATCACCAGCGCGCTGCCGCGTGCGCGGCCGAACGAGGCGACCTGCGCCTTCAGACCGTCGTGGAAGGTCTTGGCCTCGTCCAGATCGTTCTGCGCGGTGAACACCACGTCGGCGATGCGCGCGGCCAGCGCCTGGCCGGGGCCGGAGGAGCCGGCCTGGATCAGTACTGGGTGGCCCTGCGGCGCGCGGGGCACGTTGAGGCCGCCGGTGACGGTGAAATACTTGCCGTGGAAGTCGGGCGTATGGAGGCTGCCCGGCTTCACGAACCGGCCGCTCTTCTTGTCGCCGACGAAGGCGCCGTCGTCCCACGTGTCCCATAGCAGGCGGCAGGCCTCGACGAACTCGGCGGCGATGGCGTAGCGCTCGGCGTGCGGCGGGTGTGCGCGGCCGAACACGGCGCTCGACTTGGCGTAGGCCGTCGTCACCACGTTCCAGCCGGCGCGGCCGCCCGAGATGTGGTCGAGCGAGGCGAAGCCGCGCGCCACGTGATAGGGCTCGGCATAGGTCGTCGATGCGGTCGCGGCGAGGCCGATCTTGCGCGTCGTCATGGCCAGCGCCGACAGCAGGGTCAGCGGCTCGAACTTGCCGATGGTGGAGGGGTGCTCCTCGTAGCCCGTGGCGAAGCCGTCGCCCAGGAAGAACATGTCGAACTTGCCGCGCTCGGCGGTGGCCGCGATGTGCTGCATCAGCGCGAGATTGGGCCAGCCTGTCGTCATCGCATCGGGATGGCGCCAGCCGGCGACGTGATGCCCCGGCGTCTGCACGAACACGCCGAGGCGCATCTGTCGCTGATCGATCATGGCGCTTTGATGGACGAAAAGAGCTTGGTCCGGCAAGGGCTTCTTCTCTCGCGCTTGTGATGTGCACGAAGCAGCGTCGCGGGGGAGCATGCGTTCTAGTCCCATGAATCTCCCGAATCCGCACTCCAGCGACGTGCGCCTGCTGTCGCTGGCGACCGCCGTCCCTCCGCACCGCCTGAAGCAATCCGACGCCGTCGTCATGGCGCGCGAGATGTTCTCCGGCAGCTTCCGCAATTTCGACCGTATGGCGCCGGTGTTCGAGAGTGCCGGCATCGCGGCGCGCCACACCGTGCAGCCGCCCGAGTGGTACATGTCGCGCAAGCTGGGCTGGCCCGAGCGCATGACGGCCTATCTCGAGGGCGCCGAGCGGCTGTTCATCGACGCCGCGACGCGGGCGCTCGGCGCGGCCGGCTGCACGGCGGCTGAGATCGACACGATCGTCACCGTTTCGTCGACTGGTATCGCCACGCCCAGCCTCGAGGCGCGCGTGGCCTCGAAGCTCGGATTCCGCGCCGATGTGGAAAGGGTGCCGGTGTTCGGGCTGGGCTGCGCCGGCGGGGTCTCGGGCCTCGCCATCGCCAACCGTCTCGCCGCCGCGCGGCCGGGCACCAACGTGCTGATGGTTGCCGTCGAGATCTGCACCGTGGCCTTCCGTGGCGACCAGCCGACCAAGTCCAGCATCGTGGCCTCGGCGCTGTTCGGCGACGGCGCTGCCGCCTGCGTCGTGCGCGCAGGGAGTGGCGGCATCGCGGCCATAGAAGGCTCGGGCCAGCATATGTGGCCCGACACCTTGAACATCATGGGCTGGGACGTCGACGAGACTGGCCTCAGCGTGATCTTCGACCGCGCCATTCCGCCCTTCGTCGAGGCCAATGTGCGCGAAGCCGTCGAGGGCATACTCGGACGCATCCGCGTGTCGCCCGCATCGGTCGACCGCTTCGTCTGCCATCCCGGTGGCGCCAAGGTCATTACCGCACTGGAGAGTGCGCTCAGCCTGGGGCAGGGCACGCTCGACCACGAACGCGGCGTGCTGTTGGACTACGGCAACATGTCGGCGCCGACGGTGTTCTTCGTAATGGAGCGCGTGCTCCGTACCGGATTGCCGGCGCGCGCGGTGATGACCGCCATGGGGCCGGGCTTCTCCTGTGCGGCGCTGTCGCTGGCGGCATGACGGGGGTGTTCACGCCGGCGGCGCTGATCCTGGCGCTCGTCACCCTGCAGCGGCTGGGCGAGCTGGTGCTAGCCAAGCGCAATACCCAGCGCCTGCTCGCGCGCGGGGCACACGAAGAGGGCGCCGCGCACTATTCCACGATCGTGCTGCTGCACGCCGCCTGGCTCGTGGGGCTCTGGTATCTCGCGTTCGACCGCGAGCCGCGTCTCGGCTGGCTGGCGGTCTTCGTCGTCTTGCAGGTGGCGCGTGTGTGGGTGATCACGACCCTGGGTGAGCGATGGACCACGCGCATCATCGTCCTACCGGCCGCGCCGCTGGTCGCGAGCGGGCCGTTCCGCTTCGTGCGGCACCCCAATTATTGCGTCGTGGCGGCCGAGATCATCGTCTTGCCGCTGGTGTTCGACCTCTGGATCTACGGAATCGTCTTTTCGATCCTGAACGCACTGGTGTTGTGGCGCAGAATCCATGCCGAGGAAGCCGCTTTGCGGTCGTAGCGCGTCCCGTCCGTTCCAGGCGGGACGCCGTGCATGCCCGCCCATGCGTCAGTCGTGGGCGGGGCTGCCGTCCTCGCGATAGGCCCAGCAGACGTCGGGCGGCAGGGTGAGGGCGATCTCGCCTTCGCCACTGTGCCGTGCGGCCGTGCCGAGCTCGACCGCCTCGATCTTCTGGCCGCCGAGGTCGACGTCGTAGACCGTCTGCATGCCCTGGTAGCGCCGTTCGAGCACGCGACCGGAGAAGGCATTGGCGGCGCCGCGCTCGCCCAGTCGCACGTTCTCCGCCCGCAATGCCACGCGCGCCGAGTCGCCGGCGGCCAGCGTATGGGGTGTCCATGCCTCGATGTGGCCCGCTGCGCCGAGGTCGATCGTGGCGCGCCCGCCGGTGCAGCCCAGCACCTTGCCGCGCAGCACGTTCGACGCGCCGGTGAAGTTCGCCACGAAGGAGTCGGTGGGCCTGTTATAGATCTCGTCGGGCGGCGCCATCTGCAGCAGCTTGCCCTCGTTCATCACGCCGATGCGGTCGCCCAGCACGACGGCCTCGGACTGGTCGTGCGTGACGTAGAGGCCGGTCATGCCGGTCATCTTCAGGATGCGGCGCAACTCGTCGCGCAGGCGGATGCGCAGCTTGGCGTCGAGGTTGCTGAGCGGCTCGTCGAGCAGGATGAGCTGAGGCCGGTAGACCAGGCTGCGGGCCAGCGCCACACGCTGCATCTGGCCGCCCGACAGCGAGACTACCGGGCGCTCGGCATAGTCGCCGAGGCCGACCAGCTCGAGTGTCTCTTTGACCTTGGCGTTGATGTCGCCCACTGCCTTGCGCCGGTACTTCAGCGGATAGGCCACGTTCTGGCGCACCGTCATGTGCGGCCACACGGCATAGGACTGGAAGACCATGCCGATGTCGCGCTCGCGCGGGCTGACCAGCGTGCCCTTGGTGGGCTCGGAGACGACGCGACCGCCGATCGAGATGCGGCCGCCAGTCGGATGCTCCAACCCGGCCGCGCAGCGCAAGGTCGTGGTCTTGCCGCAGCCGGAGGGCCCCAGCAGCACCACGATCTCGCCCGCCGGCACGTCGAAGCTCACGCCGTCGACGGCCGGACGGACGCCGGGCGTGAACCGCTTCTCGAGATTCTCGATCGAGAGCGCAGAGCTCACTGGCGGTACCCGTAAGTCTTGTTCCATTCCTCGACCCACGGTCCGCGCAGCTTCTCGAACTCGGCGAACTTGGGCACCCATGCCTTGATGACCTTGGGATCCCAACCCTTCGGGAACGCGGGCGGCTCTTTGAGCGAGGTGATGTTGCCCAGCGACTTGATGGCGAAGGTCTGGCCTTCCTTGCTGAGGCGCCAGTTCATGAAGAGCTTGGCGGCGTTGGGGCTCTTCGCCGTCTTGGGGATGCCGTCGGCATACGGGATGATCGGCACGCCCTCGGGGGCGAACACGGTCTCGGCCGGCGCGCCCTCGACGATCTTGGTGTAGATGATGTTGTAGAGCAGCGGCGCGATCGAGATCTCGCCGCGCACCAGCGAATCCGACGTCGGCGCGCCCGACGGATAGAGCACCGGCTCGGTGGCTGCCTGCTTCTTCCAGTAGTCGTCGCCCAGCACCTGGCGCTCGAACATGATGCGCGTCCACGTCGTGCCGCCCGAGGGGCCGACGACCTGGCCGATCTGCTTGCCGCCCTTGTATTCGGCCTTGGTGAGATCCATCCACGTCTTGGGCGGGTTCTTCACGAGCTGGGTGTTGTAGGCGATGCACCAGCCCAGCGTGACGCCGGGCCAGAACTTCGGCGACACCAGCGCATCGGGCCGGTAGTCGGCGGCGTTCGGCGGCGTGTAGTCCTGGAACAGGTCCTGGAGCTCGAGCATCAGGCCGCGGTCGGAGTGGTCGACGACGTCGGCGGCGAGCTTGCCGGCGGCCGCCTCGGTCTTGATGCGGGTGATGAGCTGGCCGCCCGGGGCGCGGACCATCGCCACCTTGATCTTGGGGAAGCGCTTGTTGAAGGCCTTGATGACCTCCTGCTCGACCTCGGCGAAGTTGGCAGTGTAGTAGGTGAGCGAGCCTTCCTTCTCGGCCGCGTCGATCAGCTCCTTCGAGCCGAACTCGTTGGCCTGGGCAAGGGCGGGCAGGGTCCAGCCTGCCGCGGCGCCGGCGATGCCGGTCATAAGTGTTCTGCGCTTCATGATGCGTTTTCTCCTGTTGTCGTTCTGTGGTCAGCCGGTGCGCGCGGCCCCTTGGGCGGCGCCGCGCGAAAGCAGGGTGGTGATGCAGAGCAGTGTCCCCAGGATCAGGGTCTGCACGAGGCTGAAGGCGGCGGTCTTGCCGGTGTTGCCGCCTTCGTAATAGTCGAGCAACAGGACCGCCATCACGGTCGTGTCGCTGGTGTAGAGGAAGAGCGACGAGCCGAGCTCGCGCACCGCCAGCACGAAGAGCAGGGTCATCGACGCGATGACGCCGGGACGGGCGAGCGGCAGGACGATGGTGAAGATCGTGCTCAGCACGCCGCGGCCGCTGATCCAGGCGGCCTCCTCGAGTTCCTTGTGGATCTGCATGAACGACGTCGACAGCGCCTTCACCGTGTCGGGCATGAAGCGCGCGACGAAGGCCAGCGCCAGGATCCATATCGTGCCGTAGAGGCCGCCGGGCAGGCCGATCCACGCCCACAGGTAGGCGACGCCGATCACCAGGCCGGGAATGGCGACCGGGATCGTGGCCAGCAAGTCGATCCAGCGCCGGCCCTTCAGCGTGGTGCGGTTGACAGTGTAGCCGATGGCGAAGGCCAGGATGCCGCCCAGCACGGCGGTGATGACGCCGACCTTCAGCGTGTTCCAGATCGACAGCATGGTCAGCGGATTGTCGAACACCGCGTTGAAGTGCCAGAGGCCGTAGGCCTTGGCGTCGAACACGGCGTCGAAGTCCTTGAAGAACAGGAAGCGGCGAAACGCGGCGATGACCAAGGCCAGCGTCGGCAGGATGACGACGATGAAGAGATAGATCAGCGCCAGGCCGAAGGTGAACCAGCGCCATGGGCCGAGGCTTAGCTGGCGCGGCCGGAAGGCCTTGCCGGCCACGGTGGCGAAGCTCTTGCCGCTCAACACCTTTTGCTGCGCCCACACCAGGATCGCGGTGACGATCATCAGCAGGATCGCGACCGCGGCGGCGGTGTTGTAGAGCGGCGGGCTCCAGGCCGTGAGCTTGAAGATATAAGTCGTCAGAACATTGATATTGGCCGGCGCACCCAGCGCCGCGGGCACGCCGTAGATGCCGAGCATGACGACGAACGACAACAGCGTGCCGGCCAGGATCGCGGGCGCGATCAGCGGGAAGGTGACGGTGAACAGCGTGGCGAAGGCCGAGGCGCCGGATACTTCCGAGGCTTCCTCGAGGCTGGGGTCCATGTTGCGCAGCGCCGAGGCGGTGAACATGTAGACGTAGGGCGCGTAGTAGATGCCGAACACGACGATCAGGCCGGGCATCGAGTAGAAATTGAAGCGGAAGTCGATATCCAGCCACTTCAGCGCGATGTTCAGCAGGCCGGTCTTGGGCGAGCCGAGGATGCCCCAGGCGACGCCCGCGACCAGCGGCGGCACGAACAGCGGGATCATGCTGGCGCCGGCGATGAAGCCGCGGAACGGCGTATCGGTGCGTACCACGATCCACGAGAAGAAGAGCCCGATGAAGACGGCGAACGCTGTGCCGCCGCCGCAGGCGACCAGCGCGTTGAAGAAGGCGAGGTGGACGTTCTCGTTGACCAGCACCTCGACGAAGTGATCGAGCGAGGGGCTGAACTTCGCGAAGCCGTCGACCACCGGGTTCGAATCGCTCAATGCGCCGAACACCAGCATCGACAGCGGATAGAGAACGAGGAACGCCAGCAGCACCAGCAGGCCGCCGACCCATAGAGGGCCGATCAGCCGGCGCGGCGCGCGCAGAGACTCCTTCGATTCCGGCAAGGCGGCAGCACTCGTCGCCGTCAAAACGTCCACTCCTCCCATCGGCCGAGGCTGGTTCCCCGGCTTATTCACCCGTTGTGCAACCTAGCCTATCGTCTCGCGCGACGCTACGTTTTGGTGATGAAGCTCAAGAGCCACGGCCGCTATCCCTACACACCCCTGCGCGGCCGGCCGGACTATAGCTGGCCCGGCGGCAAGCGCCTTGCCATCTATGTCGCACTGAACCTCGAGCACTTTTCGTATGGCGAGGGGCTGGGTGCGGAACTGTCGCCCGGCGGACCGCAGCCCGACATTCTGAACTTCGCCTGGCGGGACTACGGCAACCGGGTCGGTGCATGGTACATGCTCGACGCCTTCGACGCGCTCGGCATGCCGATGGCGGCGCTGGTCAACAGCGCGATGTACGACTACGCGCCCGACCTGGTCGCGGCCTGCCGCGTGCGCGGCGACGAGATCGTGGGCCATGGCCGCACCAACGCCGAGCGGCAAGGCGTGCTCGACGAGGATGGCGAGCGCACCTTGATCGCGCACGCGACCGAACGGCTGACGGTGGAGGAGGGGCTGGCGCCGAAGGGCTGGCTCGGACCCTGGATCTCGCACAGCCACGCCTCGCCCGACCTGCTGGCGGAAGCGGGCTACGACTATTTGCTCGACTGGTGCATGGACGATCAACCGGTGTGGCTGGCCTGCCGCGGCGGGCGGCGGATCATGGCGGTGCCCTATCCACAGGAGATCAACGACATTCCCGCGATCGTCGGCCGCAAGGGAGGCGCCTCGGGCTTCGCCGACATGATCGTGGATCAATTCGACGAGATGCTCGAACTGTCTGCCGCGCGGCCGCTGGTCATGGGGATTGCGCTGCACGCCTACATCATGGGCCAGCCGCACAGGCTGCGGCATCTCAAGCGCGCGCTGCAGCACATCGTCCGGCATCGCGACGCGATCTGGCTCACCACGCCTGGCGCGATCGCCGCCCATTGTGCGGCCCTGCCGGCCGGCACTGTTCCCTGAGGAGTTCCATGCGCCTGTTCACCGCCACGCTCGCGACCGAGACCAACACCTTCTCGCCGCTGCCGACCAGCCTGCAGAACTACAAAGAGTCGGTGTTCTTCCGGCCGGGCGAGCATCCGTCGGACGCGCCGCGCATGTGCACCGCGCCGCTGTTCGTCGGGCGCCGCCGTGCCGCGAAGGAAGGTTTCGAGCTGATCGAGGGAAGCTGTTTCGCCGCCAGCCCCGCTGGCACGACCAACCGCGCCGACTATGAGTTCATGCGTGACGAGATCCTGGGCCAGCTCGAGGCCGCGTTGCCGGTCGACGGGCTGCTGCTCGGCCTGCACGGCGCGATGGTCGCGCACGGCTACGACGACGTCGAAGGCGACATCATCGCGCGCTGCCGCGCCATCGCCGGGCAGAAGTGCGTGATCGGCGTCGAGCTCGACCCGCATTGCCACCTGACGATGAAGCGCGTGTCGGGCGCCGACATCATCGTGCTCTACAAGGAGTTCCCGCACACCGACGTCGTCGAGCGCGCCGAGGACGTGCTCGACCTCGTGCTTGCGACGTTGCGCGGCAAGATCAAGCCGGTGATGTCGGTCTACGACTGCCGCCAGATCCAGAGCTATCCGACGACGATCCAGCCGATGCGCGGCCTGGTCGACCGCATCATGGCGATGGAGGGCAAGGACGGCATCCTGTCGGTGTCGATCGCGCACTGCTTCCCCTACGGCGACGTGGCCGAGATCGGCACGCGCGTGCTGGTGATCGCCGACGGTGACAAGAAGAAGGCCGACGCACTGGCGACGAGCCTCGGCGAGGAACTGGTGAGCCTGCGCGGCAAGACCCGGCCGCAGTATTTCGACGTCAAGGCGGGTGTCGCCGAGGGCGTGGCTTTCAACGACCTGCCGGTGGTGATGGCCGATCCGGCCGACAACGCCGGCGGCGGCGCGCCGTCGGACAACACCGACATCCTGCGCCACCTGATCGAGCGCAAGGTCGAGAACGCGTGCCTCGGGCCGATCTGGGATCCGATCGCCGTGCGCATCTGCTTCGACGCCGGGTTCGGCGCGAGGATCAACCTGCGCTTCGGCGGCAAGATCGCCGTCACCTCGGGGCCGCCGGTCGATGCCGAGGTCGAGATCATGGGCCTGAAGCGCGATGCCTGGCAGAGCTTCGGCCCGACACAGGTGCCGGTGGGCGACTGCGCGGCGGTACGGGTGGGCGGGATTGACGTGGTGCTGATCGCCAACCGCACGCAGGCGACGGGACTCGAGCTGTTCACCAACGTCGGCATCGATCCCACGCAGAAGAAGATCGTCGTGGTGAAGTCGACCAACCATTTCATGGCGGCCTACGGGCCGATCGCCAGGAAGGTCATCTACATCGATTCGAACGGGCCGCTGAAGCGCGATCCGGCCAAGGTGCCGTATACCAAGGTCGAGCGTCCGATCTGGCCCCTCGATTCCGATGCGCGGCCGCGCGGCCTCATCTTCTAGCTTGCGCGTCCTGTGGCTTCGCATACCTTGTGTACGGATTCTGCTTAAAGGGGAAAGCATGTCACTCCGACTTCTCGCGGGCCTGCTCGCGCTCGTTCTGCCGCTCAGCGCGATGGCACAGGAAAAGGTGCTGCGCGCGGTCATGCATGCCGACGTGCGCGTGATCGATCCGATCTGGACCACCCAGACGATCGCCAACATCCACGGCGCGCTGGTCTACGACACGCTGTTCGGCAACGACGCCGATCAGAAGCCGCAGATGCAGATGGTCGGGAAATACGAGGTCAGCACCGACCGTCTGAACTACAGCTTCACCCTGCGCGACGGGCTGAAATTCCACGACGGCTCGCCGGTCACCACCAGGGACGTCATCGCCTCGCTCAAGCGCTGGGGCGCCAAGGACGGTGTCGGCCAGCGCTTGATGGGCTACGTCACCGAGATGAAGGCGGTCGACGACAAGACCTTCACCATGACGCTGCGCGAGCCCTATGGCATGGTGCTCGAGTCGCTGGGCAAGAGCGGCAGCTCGATCGCCGCGATCATGCGCGAGAAGGACGCGATGACCGACCCGCAGCAGCAGGTCAAGGAGTCGGTGGGCTCGGGCCCGTTCATCTTCGCCAAGGACCAGTGGGTGCCGGGCAGCAAGGCGGTCTACCTCAAGAACAAGGACTACATCCCGCGCACCGAGGCGCCGTCGTCGTTCGCCGGCGGCAAGATTCCCGGCGTCGATCGCATCGAGCTGATCTGGATGCCCGACCCGCAGACCGCGATGTCGGCGCTGATCAACGGCGAGATCGACTTCTGGGAGAATCCCAACAACGACTTCCTGCCGCTGCTCAGCAAGGCCAAGGGCGTGAAGCTCCTGAAGACCGGCAAGATCGACAGCACGCAGGGCATGATCCGCCTCAACCACCTGCAGCCGCCGTTCGACAACATCAAGGCGCGCCAGGCGATGTACTACCTGGTCAACCAGGAGGATTACCTGCGCGCCATCGTCGGCGACCCGAAGTACTACAAGGTGTGCCCGGGCCTGCTGACCTGCGGTGGCCCGTACGAGAACGATGGCGGCACGCACTGGATGAAGGAATATAATCCCAAGAAGGCCCTGCAGCTGATGAAGGAGGCCGGCTACAAGGGCGAGCCGATCACCGTGCTGGCGGCTACCGACCACAACACGATCACGCCGGCCACGCAGGTGCTGATTCAGGCGATGCGCGAGGCCGGCCTCAACGTCGACGTGCAGTCGATGGACTGGGGCTCGGTCGTGTCGCGCCGCGCCAAGAAGGATCCGCCGGCGCAGGGTGGCTGGAACATCTTCGTCACCACCTCGGGCGGCGTCGGCTCCTCCAATCCGGTGCTGCACACCTGGATCGGGGCGGCCTGCGATAAAGGCCTGTTCGGCTGGCCGTGCGATCCCGAGGTCGAGAAGCTGCGCAATGCTTTCGGCATGGCGTCGACCGAGGAGGAGCGCAAGAAGATCGCCAAGGACCTGCAGACACGGGCGATGGACGACGTCGTGTTCATCCCGTTCGGCCAGTGGGACACGCCGCTGGCCTACCGCGGCGACAAGATCGATGGCATCGTGCCCAACACCGGCTTGGCCGTGCTGTGGGGAATTACGAAGAAGTGACGGGCGAAGCTCTCTGATAATGCCGTCATGACCGCGTACATCGCCCGCCGCGTCTTCGCCGTCCTGCCTGTCATGGCGGTGGTGGCGCTGTTCGTCTTCTTCCTGCTGCGCTTCGCGCCGGGCGATCCCGCCGCGATCATCGCCGGCGAGGACGCCACCAACGAGGCGATCGAGGCGGTGCGTGCCAAGCTCGGCCTCGACCGGCCGGTCGTCGAGCAGTTTGTGATCTGGCTGTGGCGCCTGCTGCATGGCGACCTCGGCGTGTCGATCTTCTCGAACCTGCCGGTGACGCGCCTGATCGCCCAGCGGCTCGAGCCGACGGCGGCGCTGACGCTCGCGACCCTGTTCGTCTCGGTGGCGCTGGCCGTGCCGATCGGCGTCGTGGCGGCGTGGAAGGCGCGCAAGCTTGCCGACCGGCTGGTCATGGGTTTCGCGGTGATGGGCTTCGCCGTTCCCACCTTCGTGCTGGCCTACGTGCTGATCTACTTCTTCGCCGTGCGCTGGCAGATGCTGCCGGTGCAGGGCTACCAGCCGATCGCGGGCGGGCTGTGGCCGTTCGCCGAGAGCCTGATCCTGCCGTCGGTCGCACTCGGCATCACCTACATGGCGCTGATCGCGCGCATCACCCGCGCCTCGATGCTCGAGGTGCTGCAGCAGGACTATATCCGCACCGCCAACGCCAAGGGGCTGGCGACCGACCGCGTGCTGCTGCTGCATGCACTCAAGAACGCCGCGGTGCCGATCGTCACGGTGATCGGCATCGGCATCGCGCTGCTGATCTCGGGCGTGGTCATCACCGAGACGGTGTTCAACATCCCGGGACTCGGCCGGCTCACCGTCGACGCGGTGCTGAAGCGCGACTATCCGATCGTGCAGGGGCTGATCCTGGTGTTCGCCGCGGCCAAGGTGTTCCTGAACCTGCTGATCGACATCTCCTACGCCTTCCTAGATCCGCGGATCCGGTACTGATGGTCGCCGTCATCGACGATCTCCCGCTGCCGCCGCGCCGCTTCTCGCTCGGCGCCGCCATCCGGCGCAATCCGACGATCGCGTTCGGCGCGGCGCTGCTGGTGATCCTGGTGGCGATGGCCATCTTCGGCCCGCTGTTCGTCGGCGACCCGCTCAAGATCGCACCGGTCAACCGCCTGCGGCCGCCGTCGGAGCGCTGGTGGTTCGGCACCGACCAGTTCGGCCGCGACGTGTTCACCCGCACGATCTACGGCTCGCGCGTGTCGCTGGTCGTCGGCCTCTCCGTCGCCGCGATCTCGAGCGTGCTGGGCCTGGCACTCGGCCTGGCCTGCGGCTACTTCCGCGCGCTCGACGGCTTCGTCATGCGCATCATGGACGGCGTCATGGCGATCCCGTCGATCCTGCTGGCGATCGCGCTGATCACCTTGACGCGGCCCGGGCTCGGCATCGTGATCGTGGCCATCGTCATTCCCGAGGTGCCGCGCATCGTGCGCGTGGTCCGCGCCGTCGTGCTGTCGATCCGCAGCCAGCCCTACATCGAAAGCGCCATCGCCGGTGGCACGCGCAACACCAGGCTGCTGTGGCGGCACGTGCTGCCCAACACGCTGGCGCCGCTGATCGTGCAATCGACCTACGTTTGCGCCTCGGCGATGCTGATCGAGGCCAGCCTGTCCTTCCTCGGCGCCGGCGTGCCGCCCGAAGTGCCGAGCTGGGGCAACATCATCGCCCAGGGCCGCACTTTCTTCCAGATCGCGCCGTGGAGCATCCTGATCCCCGGCGGCTTCCTCGCCGCCACCGTGCTGGCGGTGAACCTGCTGGGCGACGGCCTGCGCGACCGGCTCGACCCGCGCCTGGCGAGGCGCTTGTGAGCGGCGCCGGCACTACGCTGCTCGAGGTCCGCGACCTGCACACGCAGTTCAATACGCTCGACGGCGTCGTGCGCGCGGTCGACGGTGTGTCCTTTGACCTGGCGCGCGGCGAGACACTCGGCATCGTGGGCGAGTCGGGCTGCGGCAAGTCGGTGACGGCGCTGTCGATCCTGCGCCTGATCCCGCCGGAGACCGGCCGCATTGCCTCGGGCTCGATCCACTTCGAGGGCCACGATCTGGCGACCCTGCCCGAGGACGAGATGAAGCGCCTGCGCGGGCATCGCATCTCGATGATCTTCCAGGAGCCGATGACCAGCCTCAATCCGGTGCTGACCGTTGGCACGCAGATCGCCGAGAACGTCGTGCGCCACCTCGACGTGTCGTGGAAGGCCGCGCGCGAGCGGACGTTCGAGATGCTCAACCTCGTGCGCATCGCCGACGCACGCCGCCGGCTCGACGAGTATCCGCACCAG
>Ga0207707_10000988_pt1 | contig 27336 bp, 23 predicted proteins | sample KBSC83BmetaG_FD_184336 | JGI IMG/M metagenome (GOLD analysis project Ga0207707, IMG submission 184336) | Corn rhizosphere microbial communities from Kellogg Biological Station, Michigan, USA - KBS C8-3B metaG (SPAdes) (version 2) | ecosystem: Host-associated > Plants > Roots > Rhizosphere ... | reverse complement strand
GCACAACTTCGACGACTTCCGCGTGTTGAGGCTCGCCGAAACACCGCCTATCGAAGTGTATCTGGTCCGCAATTTCGAGACGCCCACCGGCGTCGGAGAACCGGCGGTGCCGCCGGTCGCGCCCGCGGTCGCCAACGCCGTGTTCGCGGCGAGCGGGCGGCGCATCCGCCGGCTGCCGCTCGCGAAAGCCTGACGCGCTGGCGGCATGGGTCGTGGGGGAACCCGCCGCGCGTCGCCGTCCGCACGACGCGCCGATGGACGTGTGCCACCGTATGTCTAACGATCACGGAGGGAAATACCATGCGCCTACCTCGTTGGATCTGTGGTCTCGCTATCGCCGCCAGCGCGGCCTGCTCCGGCAGCCTAACGGCGCCGCCGAGCGGTCTGCCGGTCACGATGTCGCACATCGGGTTCGTCGGTGGCGTTCGGGCGCCGTCGATCACCGGCGCCGGAGACAGCGTGGTTGCGTTAGCCGTCGACCAGTCCAGCCCGTGTGCGGTGTCCGAAACCGCTGTGGCTGGTCTGCGCTCGGGCACACTGGTGGCGACGCTCATCAGCGTCGTGCCGAGACGGCCATGCGCCGTGCTCGCCCAGGATGGGATCGTCGTCGTCACGGTGCACAATGTGCCCAGCGGGATGCGCACGGCCCGCCTGGTGCTGCACACCGAGAATGGCGGACACCCGCCGGATTTGACGCTGGCCGCCGGCACAATCAGGCTGCCGTAGACGCCCGTCTACGCGACCGTCACCGTAGCCCGGCGGCGAATCGGTACGCTGCACGAGCTCGCGACGTAGCACGTCTCGTGCGCCGGCTCGTGCAGCTGCTGTGCTAACGCAAGATCCGAGTCGCCCGCGATCGTGACGCGCGGACTGAGCGTGACCTCCACGAACCGTCCCCCGCCCGTCCCGTCGAACCGCAGCGTGCCGCGCGCCTCATCCGTGTACACGAGCACACGCACGCCACGTCGCGCACACAACGCCAGATACGAGAGCATGTGGCACGACGAGATCGCGGCCAGAAACAGGTCCTCGGGATTGTGCACGGCGCCATCGCCACGGAACATCGGGTCGGCGGAGCCGACGAGATCCGGCTTCCCCTCGATGTGCACCCGGTATCCGCGCCCATATCCCTCGTAGCTCGCCGTGCCGTCGCCCCTGTTGCCGTCCCACGTGAGACGAGCCACGTATTCGTGTTCCTTCCCCGGCATCGATCCTCCATGCGCCCATGATGACACCGAAAACGACGAGGGGCATCCGTGACCGGGATGCCCCTCGCCGCCATCTGTCTAACCGGGCCGGCTCACTGCGACCGGCCCGCCAGCGCGCGCAGCGCGCCGGCCAGCATCTTCACCTTGGCGCCGTCCGACGAGCGCCCCGCATCGCCGTCCAGCTGCGACGCCAGCTGCGTGAGCGCCGCCTGCCGCGACGAGCCCGACGCCTGCTCGGCGCCGCCTAACGACTGCCTGACTGATTGGATTCGAGCAGGCGACAGTCCGTTCGACCGCTCGAGCTGATCGACGTACGCGCGCGCCAGCGCGAAGCTCGCCGGCCACACGAACCTCGGCTGCCCCTGCACGTTCAGATAGTCCAGGTGCACCGTCTTCGCCGCGTCGATCTCGTTCTGCGACAGGTACGCACTCGGCGTCAACTCAAGGATGTCGAGGCCGCGCACGATCTCGGAGCTCACGATCACGCCGTTGTACCAGTACGCCGACCACGTTCCGCCCAACATCATGCGCGTCGAGTCGATCGGACCGCGGTCGAAGAACGCGATCTCCTTCGGGTGCGCGGCGTCGGTCCAGTCGAACACCGAGATGCCGCCCTGATACCATGACTGCACCATCACGTCGCGGCCGGGTATCGGAATGAGCGAGCCGTTGTGCGCCACGCAATTTTCCATCTCCGTTTGCGGCGCCGACATCTTGTAGTAGCTCTGGAAGTGCAGCGTGTTGTTCGTGATCGTGAAGATCGCATCGGCGCCCCAATCCTTTGGATCGGTCGCGCGGCATTTGGGCTGACCACCGCCGCCCCACTCGTCCGAGAACAACACCTTGGTGCCGTCGTTGTTGAACGTCGCCGAGTGCCAGTACGAGAAGTTGGAATCGCTCGCGGCGTACAGACGCTTGGGATTCACGGGATCATGGATGTCCAACAGCATCCCGTAGCCTTCACATGCTCCGCCCGCAAAGCCGATCGCGGGATACACCGTGATGTCGTGGCACTGCGTTGGGCCGGGTCGCGGGCCCGTTGTTCCCGGAGCCGGCTCGCCGATCAGCTTGGCGATGATGGCCGGCAACGCCGCGCGCAGCGTCGCGCTGTCCGCGGCCGTTGGCGCGCCGGTGCCGTGCCGCGCCTTCACGATGCTGTCGAGCATCGGATTGACGAATTGTGGCTGCAGCACTCGCTCGAGGCCGAAAATGTTGGCGGTGAACATGCCCTTCGCGCGCGCGTCCGCGGCTTTCTTCTGGGCCTTCTCGACATCCTCTTTGGTTTCGCCGTGCCGCGCGGGCGCGACGAGATCGTTGAAGATGCGCGGCGAGCTCACGATCGCCGCCTGCTCGGGGTGCGCCAACGGCACCTTGATCACTTCGATCCGGAAGAGCGCCGTGTTCGCATCGCTCGCCGGCTGTCCGTCCGAGCATCCCGTGAGCTCGTTAGGCGAACGCACCGGCGCCGAGCCCGAGATGTAGACGTAAACGTCGTCCGGATCCTTGGGGTCGACGAGCACCGTGTGCGTGTGCGACCCGCGGCACGTCTGGACGTTGGCGATGTACTTGGGATTCTTGATGTCGGTGATGTCGAAGATGCGCAGCCCGCGCACGCGCTCGGCGCTCACCGTGTCTTTCACGCCGCTGCCGGCGCAGTCGAGCCGACCTTCGAGTCCTTCGGCCGACACGAACAACAAGTTCTTGTAGAGCGACACATCGCTCTGCGATACGGGGCAGTAAAAGCCCTTCGTGAGCACCGGGTGGCTGGGATCCGTGATGTCCCACACCTGGAAGCCGTTGAAGCTGCCCTGGATCACGTAGTGGCCGGTGAACGCGAGGTCGCTGTTCACACCGTGCACGAAACTGTCCGACGGCGGCGTGAACGAGACCTGCTTCATGTTCCACAACGCCTGGCCGGCGTCATTGAGTCCCGCTTTCAATCCGACGCGCGGATCCGGGTTAGGCGGCCCCGCCTCGTAGCGGGGCTCCGTCTGCGGCGTGGCCGCCGTGCTCATCGACGAGCTCGAATGGGTGCATCCCACCGTCGAGATCAGCCCGGCCGCGACCGCGAGCGGCACGAGTCGGATGGCGTTCCGGGTCTTCATGGCCCGGCCCGCCAGCATCACCAATTGCATTGTGCGATTCCTCGGGTGGAGGGATGGACGACGGCGCGACTCAGCCCGTCATTGAGAGGGAGAACTGGTGGCGAACAGAATGTCGGCGAGCATCCGCTGCATGCGCGCGATCTCGGTGGTCTGATCCACGTTGATGCCGGTGGCCAGCTTGAACACGATCAGGTCCTGTGCCGCTCCGTTAGACGCGAACAGGTCGTTCACCATCGATACCGCGCCGTGGTGATGCTGGATCATGAACTGCAGGAACAGCCGGTCGAAATCCTGCCCGCGCGCCGCGTTCAACTGCTTCATCTGCTCCGGTGTCAGCATCCCGGGCATCATCATCGCCATCTGCATCCCGTTCATGTTCATCATGACGGTGCCGGCGGAGTCCGGCTGCGGCACGGGCTGGCGACGGTCGCGCAGCCACGTCTGCATCAGATGAATCTCGTCGCGCTGCGAGTTGATGATGCGCGAGCAGAGCGTTTGCACCGCCGGACTCGCGCCATGCGTCGGCGCCCAACCGGCCATCACGATCGCCTGTGCATGGTGCGGAATCATGCCGCTCATGAACTTGATGTCGGCGTCCGTATACGGATATCGCGCGCTGTCGGCCTGGGCCTGCGCGATCGCCGCCGCCTCGCTCGGATCGGCCGACGGCGCCTGCGCGACCAGGCCGCTCGTGCCCGCGCACATCGCGATGAGCGCAGCGAGCACAGCAGCCGACGGGTGTGATGCCCTCATAGTCGTGTCACTCTCGCAGAGGAAGCTCTGATCGTGCTCGCCGAATCTAGCGCGCCCGCTGCGCGACGACCAGTTTTGCTGGACGTGGCGCATGGCTGAGCCCGCATGTCGGCTCCTTCCAATCCCAATACGCATACCTATGCTCGAGTTGTTTCGCACGCGCGGTCACCGCTGCGATACCGGTGTCGGCCGCAACGCAGTGCGCTGGTGTCTCGCGCTCTCGAGTCTCGCGATGGCCGCGCCGGCCGCGGGCGCCCAGGGTCCGCTCGGCGCTTTCGACGCCTACGTCGCGAAGGCCGTGAAGGATTGGAACGTGCCGGGGCTCGCCATCGCCGTCGTGAAAGACGACTCCGTCGTGTTTGCCAAAGGCTACGGCGTTCGAACGATCGGGACCACCGACCGTGTCGACACGCACACGCTGTTCGCGAACGCGTCGACGACCAAGGCGTTCACGTCGATGGCGATCGCGATGCTGGCCGACAGCGGCAAGGTGCGGCTCGATGCACCCGTCACCACTTACCTGCCCGCCTTCCAGTTGTACGATCCGTACGTGACGCGCGAGCTCACGGTGCGCGACCTTCTCACGCACCGCAGTGGTCTTCCCGAGGCGGACTTCCTGTGGTATGGCACGAGCCTCGACCTGCCCGAAATCGTTAGGCGGCTGCGGTTGGTGAAACCGGAAACGAGTCTGCGCACGCACTTCACGTACGAGAACGACACGTACGCCGCCGCCGGACTCGTCGTGCAGCAGGCGACGCACGAGTCGTGGGAGCGCTTCTTCAAGGTGCGCATCTTCGATCCCCTCGGCATGCACGAGACGTACACGAACACGGCCGCGGCTGCCGCGCAATTGAACATCGCCACGCCGCACTACCTGGTGAACGACACGGTGCGCGCGATTCCACGGCTCGCCACCGACAACATCGGACCGGCAGGTGCGATGTTCTCGAGCGTCAGTGACATGGCCAAGTGGATGCGGTTTCTGTTGGACAGCGGGCGCGTGAACGGCAAGCGCCTCATCGATACCGCGTCGTTCAACGAGTTGTTTCGGCCCCAGATGCTCGTCGGCGCGGACGGGTTCTATCCGACGGAGCGCCTAACGCATCCGCACTTCACCGCGTACGGCTTCGGCTGGTTCCTCGAGGATTATCGCGGCGAGTACGTCGTGTTCCACACCGGTAGCATCGACGGCTACGTGGCGATCGTGGGCCTCATTCCGGATCGCAAGTTAGGCGTCGTCGTGTTCGCGAACATCGACCACGCCGAGGTCCGCCACGCGCTCATGTACACCGTGTTCGACCGCTACCTTGGCGGGGCGACGCACGACTGGAGCACCGAGATGCTGGCCATGTACAAGGCGCTCGATCGCAAGCAGCACGCGGCGCGCGACTCCGCGCTCGATCGCAAGCAGCACGCGGCGCGCGACTCCGCGCTCGCGCGCCGCGTGCGCGGGACGTCGCCGTCGTTGCCGCTCGACCGCTACGCCGGCACGTACGCGGACAGTCTCTACGGAACCGCCACCGTGCGTCTCGAGCACGGCGCGCTGGTGCTGGAGACGAATCCGCTGCTCACGGCGGATCTCGAACCGTGGAACTACGACACGTTCATGGCGCACTACCGGAATCGGTGGCAGGGCGAGGATTTGGTGACGTTCCAGTTGGGGCCGGACGGCGACGTCGCGTCGATCGACCTCGGACGCGGCGAAGTGTTGTCGCGCACGCGGTAAACGGGCCGCGGCCCTACCTCCGAGACCGGTGGAGCATTAGGCTGCGGTCATGGACACGATCGCGCACGCACCTGGCGACATTGGCCTCGCATTCTTCGCCACGGCGATTGGCGAATGCGGCATCGCGTGGAACAACGCCGCCATCACTGGTGTGCAGCTTCCCGAGCGTACCCCGCGAGCGACACGGACCCGAATGACCAGACGGTTTCCCGACGCGCGCGAGGTCACGCCGCCGCCGCACGCGCGCGCGGCCATCGATGGGATCATCGCCCTGCTCGCCGGCGAGCCGCGCGACCTCTCGGGTGTTGCGTTGGACATGCGCGGCGTCTCGTCGTTCAACCAGCGCGTCTATGACATTGCGCGCACGATCGCCGCCGGGTCCACGATGACCTACGGCGAGCTGGCGGCGCAACTCGGCGACCCGGGTGCTGCGCGCGACGTCGGTCGGGCGTTAGGCGAAAACCCGTTCCCCATCGTCGTGCCGTGCCACCGCGTGCTCGCGGCGGGCGGACGCACGGGAGGCTTCTCCGGCGGCGCCGGCGTGACGACGAAGCTCCGCATGCTCGCCATCGAGCGTTCCCCGGGTCCGTTGTTCGACCAACCCGTCTCGCGATGACGGCACCGCTGGACGTGCCCGACGACCGCAGCCGCGAATCCGCCGCGCCTAACGACGCGTATCACCGCTGCGGCTTCCCCGACCGCGCGCAGGCCGCCGCGTTCGTTGCCGCGCTCTCGCGATTCGTGCGCGGCCCGCGCGGCACGCCGTACCGCGACGCAACGCGCGGCGCCATCGTCTGGTCGCGCACGCGAGACGACTCCGAGGGGGTCGATCTCTATCTGAGCGAGGCAGCGCTCCGCGCCTCGATCGAAGCCTTCGGCGCGCCGGCGGTGCTCGAAACCGTCGACCGCGCTGGCCTGCCGTCCGAGTGCGCGCTCCTGTACACGAGCAACTCGCCCGCGTTGGGCATGGAGCAGGCCGACGAACAACTGCGCGGCGACACGAACGAGTGACGCCGCCGCACGACGGCACCGGCGCGGAGGTCGCGCCGCATCACAAACCGGCGCTCACGGCGGCATGGCTCGATCTGGCCATGCTCAACTATGCGGTCTCGCCGGACGCGCTGCGCTCGTACGTCCCGCGCGGCACCGAGCTCGACGACTTCGCCGGCACCACGTACGTGAGCGTGGTCGGCTTTCGCTTTGCTTCCACGCGTGTGCTCGGCGTGCGCATTCCGGGCCACGTCGATTTCGACGAAGTGAATCTGCGCACCTACGTGCGGCGCCTTGGGCCTAACGGATGGCGTCGCGGTGTGGTGTTCATCCGCGAGCTTGTGCCGCGCCGCGCCATCGCGTGGGCCGCGCGCGCCTGGTACAACGAACCGTATCGCACGCTGCCCATGCGCCACGCGGTCCTGCGGCGCCAGGATGGCTGGCCCACGTCGGCGCGCTACGAATGGCGTCGCGGCACCTCATGGGAAGGGCTGTCCGTGCAGGCGGACGCGGACCCGTCACCGCTCGCGATCGACTCCGAGGAAGAGTTCATCGCCGAGCACTACTGGGGCTACACACGGCAGCGCGATGGATCGACCATCGAGTATCGTGTCGCCCATCCCCGCTGGCGCGCAGCGCCGGCCCGGGAGGCTCGGCTGGACGCGGACGTCGGCGCGCTCTACGGCGCGCCGTTCGACCGACTGCTCGCGCCCGGGCCCCGCTCTGCTTTCGTGGCCGACGGCTCGGCCGTCACCGTGTACCGGCCGGTTACGCTGCCGGCCCCTCGTCGGTGACGGTGTGCTGCTCCTCCACCTTGAACGCCGCGACGTCCAGCGCCTGCCGGATCTGCGCGACGTACTCGCGCATCGCGCGCACGCGGTGTTGGTCGTTGCCGCCCCTGCCTAACGTAAGGATCATGGTCGACACCTGGTCGGCGATGACCCCGAATTGCCCTTTGAGCTGCCCCTGCAACGGCGATGCGATGCGCTTGATCTGCTGCGGAATCACACCCGTGCCGCGCTGGTTCTTCACCTCGATCGCCATGCGCTCGACGTGCCCGTGCAGGGTCTGCATCGTCGCGAGCGCTTCTTCAATCGTCTTCAGTTTCTGAATGCCCGCACCGTCCAGCTTGCTGACTGCCATTGCCATCCTCCTGAGTTCACGCCGCGCCGCCGACCGACGAGAGGAGACGATCGGCCGGCGGCGCGGGGAACTCAGTGCACCCGGATGGCCACCTGTTGGAGCACGGCCGGCAGATTGCGGATCTTCGGATCGCCGAACGTGAGGGTGTAGGTACCGCCGGCGGCAGGCGCCGTGAAGTCGAAGTCGTAGATCTCGCCCGGCGCAAAGAACAGTGTAGCGGGCCGATTCGTGGCCTGACTCGGCGGCAAATCGGCGCCATCCTTCGCCACCGCACGCCACGTGAGGAGCGAGTCGCCGCGTTCTAGTGAGAATCGCAGCGGTGAGTCTCCGCGAATGTTGACGAGCCGGAACCGGTAGTGTCGCCCCGCCTGCAGGTCGAGCGGCGGCGGCTCCGTGTCGCCGTTCATGGTCGCTCGTGGGAACGGTCCGGCGATCACGTTCGTCGTCGGCCCATGATCGCTGAAGATCAAAATCCGGTCCACGTCCGTACGCAGTGGATGCGCGCTGTCGACGACGACGAGCGCGCCGTACAGTCCGGACGGAATCTGATGGAATTCGTTGAAGTGCGAGTGATACATGAACGTGCCGGCGCGCGGGGGCGTGAAGTGCACGGTCAGCGAGTCGCCGGATGGGATGGCAGGCAGCAGGTTGTCCGCGCTTCCGCTCCAGCCCGGGACTCCGTCGGCATAGCTGTCCTCGAGCTCGATGCCGTGCCAATGCACGGCCGCATGGTCCTGCGTCTGGTTCACGATCGTGACGGCGACAGGTTGGCCGCGCTGGAGCACGAGCGTTGGGCCGGGCACCGGCATCGCGCCGCTCGAGTCATCGGCGCTTCCGCCTAACACAAAAGCGTAGCCGGGAGCCGAACCATACACGTTCGGCCGCTCGCGGACGATGAGCCGGATCTGTCGCGGCGTCGCGCTGGCGACAGGCTTTGCCGCCGCGTGCGGCGCAACGTGAATGCCCAGGACCAACCCATACATCTGGTGCGGGCGATCGGACATGTGGAGCATGATGCCCGCGCTGTCCATCGAGCCGCTTGTGTTGTCCAGCGACACGAGCGTGGAGAGATGGCCCGCGAAGTGACAGTGAAAGATCCAGTCGCCGGGACGCGTTGCCTGCCACGCGAGCATCATGGTCTGCCCGGGCGAGATGATCTCGGTGACGGCCATTCGTTGCTGGTCGCGCGCATACAGCGTATCGTGAATTCCGTCGCCCTTCGCGTTCAGGCGAAAATAGAACCCGTGCAGGTGCATCGGGTGATCGAGCGTGGTCAGGTTCACGACCCGATAGCGCGCGCTGTCGCCCTGCGTCATCTCGAGCCGCTCGGTGTGCGGCCACGACAATCCGTTGATTGTCATGGTGACCTTACCGAGTCCGGTGGGGCTCAGCGAATCGAGGCGCGCCCATAAAGACAGCACGAAGATGCGATCGGGGGCCACCGGGCCGACGGGGTCGACGACGATCGCGCCGTTGAGCTGCGACCCATCGTTGGCGCGAACAGCCAGTGGAGCCGGCGTCGTCTTGGCGACGTAGTAGTACGTGCCCGCGGTGCTCGCCCTGAAGCGCATCTCGCGCGATGCACCCGGCGCGATGATCACGCTGTCGCTGACGCCGCGCGATGCGCCGAGCCCGTACAGGGTCATCGGCTTGTCGAGCGCATTGCGCACGGTCGCGCGCACCTCTGTTCCAATCGGAACGCGGATGAGCGGCCCGGGGTTCTCCAGCGCGCCACCCGGCTCGCTGAAGGCCTCCACTTCCAGTGTTTTTCCGTTAGGCCCTTCCGGATACCACGTACCCATCCGGGCCTCGAGGGCCACCGTGAGCACGCCGTTGCGCAGCGTGCCCGCGGGCCGGCGGTTGTCGTTCGCTTCGATGTCGGGCAGCACATGCCGGGCAGGCGTTCGCGCGTGCGACGGAATACCGCAGCACGCGAGCGCTGCGAGGATAGCCAACGACATCGGGGGTCTCCGGGGCGAAGCGCCCGGTTCGGGGGCAGCGAGTTTTGGCGGGGGGTAGCGAGGCGAATGCTACGAAGTAAGGTCAGGAAGTCAATAGCGATGCTGCTGAGCTCGCTGTACACCGATCCTCGGCGGCATCCTTTGTGTCCCTGCGCGCGAGCGCAGCCCGCGCCAGACGTTCCGTTAGGCAAATCGTGCCGCCCACCGCAGGAGCCGACCCGTTATGTCCACTGTTGCCGCCGGTCCGTTCGACGTTTCGCTCAAACCGCTCACACCCCACGACCAGGCGCCCGATGCTCGCGTCGCCCGGAAGTCACTCGACAAGACCTATCGCGGCGACCTCGACGCCACCTCGGTCGGCGAAATGCTCTCTGCCGGAACGCCCGTGACCGGCTCGGCTGCCTATGTCGCCATCGAACGTGTCACCGGCACGCTCGCCGGACGCTCGGGCTCGTTCATGTTGTACCACACCGCCACGATGACGCGCGGCGCGCCTGACCTGCGCATCGCCGTCGTGCCTGACTCCGGCACTGGAGAGCTGGCCGGCATCGATGGCACAATGCACATCGACATTGCCGATGGTAAACATTCGTATCGATTCGAGTACCGCATTGCAGGCATCCCCTGAAATTGGAGCATGTCATGGGCGTGGCGCAGGAGTTCTTGGCGGAGTTCGACGGCGAGATGCCGTCCACACGGAAACTGCTCGAGCGCGTGCCGAGCGAGCGCGGCTCGTGGAAGCCGCACCCGAAATCGTTTTCGTTAGGCCACCTGGCGCAGCTCGTGGCGGGCATGCCGGGCTGGTTGGTGCCGATGCTGCGCGACGACAAGCTCGACATCGGCGCGGGCCCGGGCTACAGCCTCGAGAAAACGGAGGCCCTCATTGCCCGGTTCGACCGCGGCGTCCATGACGGGCACGAGGCGCTCGCGTCAGCCAGCGATCGCGACCTCGACGTCCCGTGGTCGCTCATGCACGGGAACCGGGTGCTCTTCACGATGCCGCGGCGCATCGTCGTCCGGCAGCACCTCAACCACATCGTGCATCACCGCGGCCAGCTCACTGTGTACCTGCGGTTGAACGACGTTCCGCTGCCGGCCATGTACGGACCGACCGCCGACGAGGGGTGGTGACCTACGTTAGGCTTGGGGCTCAGTGCGCGCCGGCCGCCGCGCCGCCGCCCTTCGGCTTGCGCAGCAGGATGATCGCAGGCGACGCGATGACGAAGGCCATCATGATCAGCATCCATGCATCGTTGTAGCTGAGCATCGAGGCCTGCCGCATCACCATCTGATCGATCGCGCCCATCGCCGCGTGAGCGGCCTGGAGCGGTGTGTAGCCGTGGGCGATGAATCCCGCGGTGAGCGCGTGCTGTCGCTCGACGAGCGCCGGATTGCCGGCGTAGATGTTCGACACCAGGTCCACGCGGTGGAGCTGCGTGTGCTTGTCGACATAGGTGCTGAGCGCAGCGATACCGAACGAGCCGCCGAGCTGCCGCGCCAGGTTGATGAGGCCCGATGCCTGTTGCGCGGTCTTCGGGTCGAGGCTGCCGTAGGCCGAGTTGTTGATCGGCGTGAACAGCAACCCGAGTCCGAATCCGCGGATGATGAGCGCGGCGCGCGCATCCGGCTCGCCGGCCGCCGTCGTCAGGTGGCCTAACTGCCACATCGCCACCAGGAAGACGCACACGCCGATGACGATCAGGATGCGGCCGTCGACGAGCGGCTTGGCGCCGTTCAACAGTCGTCCGCAGATCACGGCCGCCACCGCGGTCGCGATGCCGCCGGGCAGAAGCGCGAGTCCGGTTTCGGTGGGCGTGAAATTCAGAATCGTCTGCGTGAACAGCGGGAAGATGAACACACCGCCGTACAGTCCGAAGCCGAGCGCCAGGAAGAGGAAGATGGACGCACTGAGCTCACGATTCTTGAGAACGTGAAACTCGATCACCGGGGTCTTGTTCCGCTTCGACAACTCCCACCACAGCATCCCCGACAGCGCGACGGCCGCGACGATCGCCAACCGGATGATCAGCGGGTCCTGGAACCAGTCGTTGCGGCGTCCTTCCTCGAGCACGTACTGCAGCGTGCCGAGTCCCACGGTCAGCAGGCCGATGCCTAACCAGTCAATGTCTGCCTTGCGACGTGTCATCCATGGCGGGTCGTGCAGGAAGCCGGTGACCAGGAACGTCGACGCCGCGGCGATCGGAATGTTGATGAAGAAAATCCAGTTCCAGTTGTAGTTGTCGGTGATCCACCCGCCTAACGTAGGCCCGACGGTCGGCGCGACGATGATGCCGAGGATGAAGAGCGCCTGTACCATGCCCTGCTGTTCGCGCGGGAAAACCTGCCGCAGCGTCGCCTGCGCGGTGGACAACAGTGCCGCGCCGCCGGCGCCCTGCATGATGCGCCACAACACCAACTCGGTGAGACTGTGCGACGTACCGCACATGAACGACGCGAACGCGAAGATCGCGATCGATGCCGTGAGGTAGTTGCGCCGTCCGAATCGCGCCGTGAAGAACGCGGTCATCGGCAGCACGATGACGTTCGAGAGGATGTAGGAGGTCGCGACCCAGCCTATCTCGTCGAAGGTCGCGCCCAAGTTGCCCGCCATCTGCGGCAGCGCCACGTTGACGATCGTGGTGTCGAGCACCTCCATGATCGCCGCGGTGATCAGGCCTAACAGAATCAGCCAGCGGTGCTTGTTCAGCTCCGCATCGGCGGCGTCGTTGACTGCAAACGAGTCAGCCGGCGCGGCGGAGGCTCCCGATGTGCGTGATGATGCGGTCACAGCCCAGCTCGTCTCCCATTGCCAATGCCATACGCAAGCCCGGTTCGCACGGCGCAACGATGGCGTCGTCCGAACCGGGGTCCGTAAAATGTAAACGGGGGAAGGCGGCGCGACGTGCCCGCGGGCTACCCCAAGGCTACGGCGCAGGCTCCGAGAGCAGTTGGGCGACGACGCGGTCCTGCTGCTCGTACGCGCCTTCGCCGAAATGGTGGTACCGGATCTTGCCGGTCTTGTCGATGAAGAATGCGGCCGGCCAGTACTGGTTCCGAAAGGCTTTCCAGATCGCGTAGTTGTTGTCCATCACCACCGGATACACCACGCCCAACCGCTTCACTTCGTCGCGTACGTTGGCCTCGTCGTATTCTGTCGGGAACTCGGGCGTGTGTACGCCCACCACCACCAGACCACGATCGCGATATTTCCGTTCGAGCGCTTCGATGTGCGGCAGCGCGTTGAGGCAGTTGTAACAGAGGAATGTCCAGAAGTCGACCATGACGACTTTGCCGCGCAGCGACTCGGGCGTGAGCGCGGTCGAGTTGATCCACGTACCGCCGCCGGCGAATCCGGGAAACGATCCTTCGACGTCGAGCGGCGGCAGTGGCGGCAGATCTGCCCGCTTCACAGGTGCTGCGACATCCGGCGTGCTCGCGCTGTCACCCGGATGGAGCAGCGCGACCAGATGCTGCTCGGCGGGCGCGGTGGCCATGCCGGCGCGCGCGAATACGGCCGCGTCGCGTCCCGACGCCAACAGCAATACGACCGCGAGCGTCGCTGCGCCTAACGCTCGGCGCGCCCACCGGTCCACGCCGGCGGCGCCGCGGAACCGCTCGAGCAGGCGCCCGCCGGCGGCGAGCACGATGGCCAGCGACGTGGCCGCGCCGGCCGCGAACGCGAGGTACAACGACGCGGAGCGCAGGCCCGCTCCGCCCGCGGCGGCCAGGGCAATCACGAGACCCAGGATCGGGCCGGCACACGGCGCCCACAACATCGCGATGGCGGCGCCGATCACCACGTTGCCCACTATTCCCCGTGCACCGCCCACGGCGCGGTCGAGCCGCGCGCCTAACCGAACCGGCAAGGCCGCCAGGAGCGACGCGACACGCGGGAAGAGGAGGCTCGCACCCACGACGCCGAGCAGCATCAGCGCGACGAGGCGGCCGCCCTCGCTCGCCCGCACGAGCCATCCCGCGCCCAACGTTGTGGCCGATGCGACGACGGCAAACGTGATCGCCATCCCGGCCAGCATGGGGAGAATGTCGCGCGCGAGCGGTCGCCCGGTTCGCGCCATGACGAGCGGCACAACCGGCAGAATGCACGGGCTCGCGATGGTGAGCACACCACCGAGATACGCCAGCACGACGAGAGCGATCACGCGAACGCCTCCTGTCGGTCGTCCAGACGCCTCACTCCACCCGCAGGGCGATCGACGGCTGTAACGACGCCGCCCGCCGCGCCGGAATCCAGCTGGCCGCGATGGCCGTCACGACCAGCACCACGGCCGCACCGCCTAACGCTAGCGGATCGGTGGGACTCACGCCGAACAACACCGAGCCGAGGACGCGCGTGAGCAGCGCCGCACCCGCGAGACCCACCACGATGCCGATCGCCGCGTCGACGAGCGCATGCCGCGCGATCATCCGCCGCACTTGCGCGGGCTGCGCGCCGAGCGCCATGCGAACGCCGATCTCGCGCGTGCGCAAACTCACCAGGTAGGCGATCACGCCATAGATGCCCACCGCCCCAATGCACATCGCGATGAGCGCGGCGATGCCGAGAATCGTGAGCGTGAACGTCGTCCGCGCCTCGGCGTGCGTGACGAGCGCGGTCATGGGCGTCACCGCGTAGATGGGCAGCGCCGGCGCGACGCCGCCGACGATGCGCCGAATGGGCGCGATCAATCCGGTTTCATCTCCCGACGCGCGCACCACGAACGCGACGTCGCGCGGCGCCCAGGCCTTGCCGGCGGCGTTGAGCGTCAAGAGCGGCATGTACACCGTTTCCGTCGGCGGCTGATCGAGTCCGGCGCCGCGCACGCTGCCCGCCACGCCCACGATGGTCGACCAGGGATCGGACACGGTCATGCGGATGCGTCGCCCAACAGGCGACACGCCCTTCCAGTATCGTTGGGCGAGCGCTTCGCTCACGATCACCTCGCGCGGGCGGTGCGCCGGATCCACCGACGGATCGATGCGATCGAACACGCGGCCCGCGACGAGCGGTATGCCCATCGCGCGGAAGTAGCCGGGCGTCACGAACGCCATCGAGTGGATGCCTGGAATCGTCCCCGGGCGCAGCGGATGATCTTCGACGAACACGGCGCTATCCTGCCGGCTCTCGTCCATCAGCGGCAGCTTGGTCACGACGCCGGCCGCGCGCACGCCGGGCAGCGCCGCGAGCGAATCCGACACCTGCGACACGAGGCGCGCGATGTCCGCCGCGGCCGGGTACCCGACGTTAGGCATCGCGACGCGGAACGCCAGCGCATGATCCGGCGTGAAACCGGGATCCACGGCGCGCAGCGCGGCGAAACTCCGTGCGAGCAGGCCGGCGCCCGCGAGGAGCACCAGCGCCAGCGCGACCTGTGCGATCACGAGGCCGCGCCGCGCACCCGAGCGCGCGCGGCCGCCGGTCGCGCCGGAGCTGGTCGCCCCGAGAATGGCCGACAACGACAGCGCACGCGCGCGCGCCACCGGCACGAGGCTCACGAGACACGCCGCCGCCGCGGCGGCGGCTACCGCCACGGCCACGACCAGCACGTCCACGCGCACGTCACCTAACCGGGGAACGCTGCTGGCCGCACCCGCGGCGGCCAGCACGCGTACCGCGGCGAGTGCGCACGCGATGCCCAACGCGGCACCGGTCGCCGCGATGAGTCCCGCCTCGGAGAGAAACTCGGCCAGCACGCTCAGGCGGCCCGCGCCTAACGCCCGCCGCACCGCCAGCTCCCGCTGCCGGCCCTCGGCGCGCGCGAGAAACAAGTTGGCGACGTTCGCGCAGGCGATGGCCAGCAGCACCACGGCGGCGCCTAACACGACCCACAGGACGCGGCCAATGTCGCCCACCACCACGTCGCGCAACGGCCGGACCACAGCCTCCATGTGCGTCACCCGGACCGCGTCCACCGTGAGCCGGCCGGGATACACCACCGGCACCGTCGGCAGCAGCCGCTGCAGATCCGCCCGCGCCGCATCGCGTGTCACGCCGTCGCGCAGCCGCGCGATCCCGCGGAAATCGAACGCCGCCGATGCCGTGTGCGCAGGATCGATGACTAACGGGATCCAGAGCGCGGTGGCCCGTTCCGGGAAATGGAACGACGCCGGCATCACACCCACGATCGTGCGCCCCACACCGTCGACCATCATCTGCCGGCCGATCACCGACGGGTCACCGCCGAGCTTTCGCTTCCACAGCGATTCGCCGATGAGTACCACCGGCGCCGCGCCCGGCTGCACATCCGCGTCGCTCAACGCTCGACCCGAGCGCGGCCCGGTCTCGAGCACCCGAAACACGCCGGCCGTCATGAGCGCCGCCGGCACGCGCTCGGCGTCGCCGCTGCCGGCGCCGGTTGCGGTCGATGGCAGCACGTTGGCCGAGGTCGCCTCGTAGGCGCCGACGTCCGTGAACACGCGATTGCCGCTTCGATAGACGAGATAGGTCGCGTCCGATTGGTCGACGTGCGCAATGCCGGCCACCGCAAGCGTGTGCGAGAGGTCGACCAACCGGTCCGCGCGCGCATACGGCAGCGGACGCAGCAACACACCGTTCACGACGGTGAACACGGCCGTCGTCCCGCCGATGCCGAGCATCAGCGTCAGCGTAGCCGAGAGCGTGAACCCGGGTGCGCGCACCAGGCGGCGCGCTGTCTGACGCAGTCGAACGAGTGAGCGCATCGATCGCGATCGCCGAAGAGGTCATGGACAAGCTACGATCCGGTCAGGGCGCGGGCATGTCAGATATGTCAGCATCACGCAAGTGATCCCTGACGAGACGGGGAACTGCACTTCACGCGCGTTCCCCAGCGCTAGTGCGTCCGGACTCTATTGACAGGCCGCGGACCGGGTAGGAGTATCCGGTCCGAATCGAGTGATCCGCCGGATCGCTCGATGGCTCGACCCGCGATTAGTCAGGCCAGGAGGAACCCGATGGCCCACGCGCAGCTCCCGGTTGTCCATCACCCACCCCAGCTCACCATGCGGCAGGACGCGTGGTGGGTGCAGCCGACGGTCGTGGCCATCGTGTTGGCGTCGTTCGTCGTGTACGCCACGTGGGCCGCATTTCAGAACGCCCACTACACGTTCGGCCCGTATCTCTCACCGTTCTTTTCGCCGGAGATCTTCGGCAGTTCGCCGCACGCGATCTTCGGCCCGAAGCCGGGCTGGTGGCCGGGTTGGCTTCCGTTCTCACCCGCACTCATTATTCTGCCCTTCCCCGGGCTGTTCCGCGTCACGTGCTACTACTATAGAGGGGCGTACTACAAGGCGATGTGGGCCGATCCGCCGTCGTGCACGGTGCGCGAGCCGCGACACGGCTACCTTGGAGAGCATTCGTTCCCACTCATCCTGCAGAACGTCCATCGCTACTTCCTCTACATCGCATTCATCTTCCTGGTCATCCTCGCGCACGACGCGTGGAACGCGCTCTGGTTCACGGATCCGGCCACGGGACAGACGCACTTCGGCATCGGCGTCGGAACGCTCGTCCTAACGCTGAACGTCGTACTGCTGACCTGCTACACGTTCGGCTGCCACTCGCTCCGACACATCGTGGGCGGATACCTCGACCGGCTCGCGAATCGCCCGGTGCGCCGCACGGCGTATGCGTGCGCGAGCTGCTTCAATCGCTGGCACATGCGGTGGGCGTGGTTCAGCCTGTTCGGCGTGGCGCTCACGGACCTCTACGTGCGCCTGTGCTCGATGGGCGTGTTGCACGACATCCGCCTCCTGTGATTCCCGTTAGGCACCCGACGCATGGCTGAGTACGAAACCGTCGCGCACGACGTGCTGGTGATCGGCGCCGGCGGCGCGGGCCTGCGCGCCGCCATCGCCGCCGTCGAGGGTCCGGGCCTAACGGTCGGCGTGGTCTGCAAATCGCTCCTCGGCAAGGCGCACACGGTGATGGCCGAGGGCGGCATCGCGGCCTCGCTCGGCAACGTGGACGACCGCGACAACTGGAAAGTGCACTTCAGCGACACCATGCGCGGCGGCCAGTACCTCAACAACTGGCGCATGGCCGAGCTCCACGCCAAGGAAGCGCCCGCGCGCGTGCGCGAGCTCGAGGCATGGGGAGCGCTGTTCGACCGGACGCCGGACGGCCGCATCCTCCAGCGCAACTTCGGCGGGCACAAGTATCCGCGCCTCGCGCACGTCGGCGATCGCACTGGACTCGAGATGATCCGCACGCTGCAGGACCACGCGATCCATCTGGGCATCGACGTGCACATGGAGTGCACGGTCCTAATGCTGCTCAAGGATGGTGACCGTGTGGCCGGCGCATTTGGTTACGATCGCGAGCGCGGGCGATTTCGGCTGTTCCGCGCGAAGGCTGTGGTGCTGGCGACGGGCGGCATCGGCCGCGCGTTTCGCATCACGAGCAACAGCTGGGAATACACGGGCGACGGGCAGTCGCTGGCCTACCACGCCGGCGCGGCGCTGCAGGACATGGAGTTCGTGCAGTTCCATCCCACGGGCATGGTGTGGCCGCCGAGCGTGCGCGGCATTCTCGTGACCGAAGGCGTGCGCGGTGAGGGCGGCGTGCTGCGCAACAGCGAGGGCCGCCGCTTCATGTTCGACGACGTTCCCGAGAACTATCGCTCGCAGACGGCCACCGACCCCGACGAAGGCTGGCGCTACACGCAGGGCGACAAATCCGCCAAGCGTCCGCCGGAGCTGCTCACGCGCGACCACGTGGCGCGCTGCATCGTGCGCGAAGTGCGCGAGGGCCGCGGCAGCCCGCACGGCGGGGTGTATCTCGACATCGCCTGGATCACGGAGCGCTTGCCTAACGCAGCCGACCACATCAAGAAAAAATTGCCGAGCATGTACCACCAGTTCAAGCAGCTGGCGGACATCGACATTACCAAGGAGGCGATGGAGGTCGGTCCGACGACGCACTACATGATGGGCGGCGTGCGCGTCGATGGCGACACGGAGATGTCCACCGTGCCGGGCTTGTTCGCCGCCGGCGAATGCGCGGCGGGCCTGCACGGCGCCAATCGGTTAGGCGGGAACTCGCTCTCCGACCTGCTGGTGTTCGGCAGGCGTGCCGGCGAGCACGCGGCCGCGTTCGCGCGCCAGCACGGCGCCGTGACCGTCGACGAGTCCGCGGTCGCCGGCGCGGCGCGCCGCGCGCTCGAGCCCTTCGACCGGAACAACGGCGAGGGCCCGTATCAGATCCAGCAGGCGCTTCAGATTACGATGCAGGACCTGGTGGGCATCGTCCGGCGCGACGATGACATGCGGCAAGCGTTAGGCAAGATCGACGCGCTCCGCGCGCGCGCCCAGCGCGTGAGCGTCGAGGGCAATCGCGAGTACAACCCAGGGTGGCACACCGCGCTCGATCTGGGCAACTTGCTCACGATCGCCGAAGCGATCACACGCTCGGCGCTCGAGCGGCGCGAAAGTCGCGGCGGACATTTCCGCGACGACTATCCGTCGAAGGACGCGAGCTACAGCACGTTCAACATCGTGATCCGGAAGGCGAAGGACGGGACCATGCAGTTGAGCCGCGAGCCCATCGCGCCGATGCCCGATGAGCTGCGCGCCGTGATCGCCGAGATGGGCTGATCGGGAGACCTCGAGTATGGCAACTACGACAGTCGAAAAGGAAAGCCCAGGCGCCGCGGCCGGATCCACACCTGGATCCGCGACGAGAACGGCCACGTTTCGCGTATGGCGCGGCGACGCGGCCGGCGGTGCGTTTCGCGACTATGTCACCGAGGTCACGCCGGGCATGGTGGTGCTGGACGCCATCCATCAGATACAGGCCGAGCAAGCGAACGATCTCGCCGTGCGGTGGAACTGTAAGGCGGGCAAATGTGGCTCGTGTTCCGCGGAGATCAACGGCAAGCCGCGCCTCATGTGCATGACTCGTCTCAGCGATCTGCGGCTCGACAAGCCGGTGACGGTCGAGCCCATGCACACGTTCCCGCGCGTCAAGGATCTGGTGACCGACGTCTCGTGGAATTTCCGCGTGAAGAAGCGCATTCAGCGCTTCACGCCGCGCCCTCCGGATGCGCCCGATGGCACATGGCGCATGCAGCAGAGCGACGTGGACCGCGTGCAGGAATTCCGGAAGTGCATCGAGTGCTTCCTCTGTCAGGACGTGTGCCACGTGCTGCGCGAGCACCAGAAGGAGGATGAGTTCATCGGCCCGCGGTTCCTGGTCTACGTTGCGGCGTTGGAGATGCACCCGCTCGATGTGGCTGACCGCGTGCCCGAGCTCAAGGAGGCACACGGCATTGGGTACTGCAACATCACGAAGTGTTGTACCAAGGTGTGTCCCGAAGGGATCACCATCACGGACAACGCGATCATCCCGCTCAAGGAGCGCGTGGTGGACGAGTTCTACGATCCGATCGGGAAGCTGGTGAAGATCTTTTCGCGGAAGCGCCGAAGTTAGGCGCGGGAGGTTTCCATGTATTCGCTCAAGCCGATTACCGCCGCCGGCATTGGCGCGGCGCTGCAGAAAGCCGAGCGCTACCGGCTGCTCAACGATTGGACCGCGGCCGACAGCATCTGTCAGGACGTGCTCGAGATCGACCCGGCCAACCAACAGGCGCTCACGACCTTGCTGCTCGCGATCACCGATGGCTTCGCCGACAACGCGGCGGAAGCGGTGGCGCGTGCGCGCGATGTGCTCCCGCGGCTCGATGACGAATACAAGCGGCACTACTACGCCGGCATCATCTGCGAGCGTCGCGCGACCGCGCTCCTGCGTCGCGGCGGACCGCGCGCGCACGAGGTGGCGGACGGATGGTTGCGCGAGGCGATGCCGCACTACGAGCGCGCGGAGCGCCTGCGCCCGGCGGGCAACGACGAAGCCATCCTCCGCTGGAACGCGTGTGCGCGCTTGCTCAATCGGAGCGAGCGTCTGCATCCGCGCGTGCACGAAGAATTCGAGCCGGCGCTCGAGTAGACTGCCGGCGGCCTAACGAAAGCCACATCGTTCCCACCTTCCAGGAGAAGTCCAATGCGTGGTTCGCTCGCTCTCGTCGCCGTCGCGGCGGTCGCCTTCGCCGCTGCGGCTGCCGCCCAGGACCCCGGCACATCGGTCAAACCGTTCGACGCGAAGCGTGGCGGCAGTCCGAACGTGCACATGTTGGCGCACATGGTCACGCACAAAGGCGCCTGGAAGTTGGCGGACGTCGAGATGGAGCAGGATCCAAACAGGCCGTTCGTGTACGCGTGCGGGTTCACGAACTTCGACGTCCAGATCTACGACGTGAAGGATCCATCGCACCCGAAGATGGTCTACTCGTGGACCATCGAGAATCCGGAGCTGCACCGCGGCATCGGCGCGATGGATGGCAAGTATTTCAAGATCGGAAATCGCTACTACTACGCGCAGTCGCTGCAGTTCATGCAGGGTACGCCGGACGCCGACCTGGGCGCGGTGATTTTCGACGTCACCGGTTTGCCCGACTCGTCGAAGGTGAAAGTCGTAGCCCGTATCCGGTACCCGAAGGCACCGGGCGGATTCCACAACACGTTCGCGTACAAACACTCCGATGGACGCGTGCTGTATTTCGCGACGGTCAACGAAGGGCACGCACTGATCTATGATCTCGACAAAGTCGTGAGCGGTGCCGACTCGAGCACGTGGCTCGTGGGAGAGGTGCCGAATCCGACGCCGTTCAAGGCCTTCGGCACGGCGAGCTACCACGATTTCTATGTGGGCTACGACGCGGCCACGCATCAGGACAAGTTCTACGGCGCCGGGTTAGGCGGCTATTCGGTGTGGGATGTCAGCAAGCCCGAGACCCCCAAGCAGCTGTTCACGATCACGGGACTCGGCCTCGATGTCGCGCACACGTTCACGCCATCGCCTGACGGCAAGTACGCGGTCACGGAGACCGAGTATCAGTACACGCCGCTCAGGATCTGGGACCTGACCGACGGGCAGACCGGCAAGACACAGAACCTGGACACGCCGATCAGCGGCTGGACCGCCGATTGGCGCGACCTGTCGCACAATCACGAGGTGCGCTGGCCCTATGTGTTCGTGTCGGCGTACGAGGACGGCCTCCAGATCTTCGACCTCAAGAATCCGCTGGCACCAAAGACCGACGGTCATTACTACACGTGCGAGTGCACACACATGCACGGATTTGGCGGCACGCCCGACAATGGCTGGGAGAGCACGATCAGCGTCGAGCAGGGTGCATTCGGCGTCGACGTGCGCAACTACGACGGGCTCATCGCGCTGTCCGATATGCGCACCGGCCTTTGGCTCTTCCGCATGGATGGGTTCACGGGTTGGAACGGACGCTCGATGGGAATGCCGAATATCTCGAGCGTGCAGGACTACGATCACGGGCCGGATGGCGCGCCAAAGCCGGCGACGTCGCCGGGCAAAGGCCACCAGTGATCGGGCGTCTGGGCGCGCCGGCGCTTGCGGCGTTGCTCCTAACGCTGTCCGGACCGGACATCGGGCCCTACGACATCCCGCTGTACGCGACGCGGAGTGCGCCGGCCGCCAAAGGGAGCGCGCGCCTTGCCTTCGCCGAGTCGCCGTTCGGGATCGCCGTCACAGCGGACGGTCACGCGCGGTACGATGCGCAGGTCACGGCGTCCGGCCTCCCCGCTCCGTCTTCGTTAGGCACTTACCGCGTCTATGTTGCGTGGGCGGTCTCCTCCGATCTCGCCCATTGGCAGCGGCTCGGCGTCGTGACGAACGGGAAGTCGACGGTCGGCGCGGTCACGATGGACAAGTTTCTCCTCGTGATCGCCGCCGAGCGGGACTCTGCAGCCGCGACACACAGCGGTCCGTCCGTGTTGCACGGCAGCTCGCCGAGTACGTTTCTCCAGAGCTTCCAGGCGCACACCGCGTTCTTCCACGGAGTGACGGATTGACCCGCAGCATGTGGACGACGGCGGCGCTGCTGGTCGCCGCGGTCGCGGCGACCAGCAGCGCCCAGCAGCACGACACCACCATGCCCCCAATGCCGCCGGGTATGCCGATGCCGAAGATGCCGGCATCCCCGGCGGACACATCGCCCAAACACGACACGTCGATGGCGATGCCCATGCCCGGGATGTCATCGAGCGCGATGGCGATGCCCATCCCGATGCCGAAGGGCATGGTGATGATGCCGGGGCTCGTCGGCTTGACGCCGCCGGGCGGCACGTTCCTGCCCGGCGCCGGCGTGGACCCCTCGACTCTGCCTAACGTTAGGCCGAGTGAGGTGGTGCGGGTCAAGGATGGCGATACGCTCGACTTGACGGCGACGCTCGTGCGCCGCACGGTCGCCGGCCAGCCGTATGTGATGTACGGCTTCAACGGCCAGGTGCCGGGTCCGCTGCTCCGCGTCCCGCAGAACGCGACGATCACGGTGCGGTTCCACAACCACATCGACCTGCCCAGCTCGATCCACTGGCACGGCGTTAGGCTCGACAACCGCTTCGACGGTGTGCCGGGCGTCACCCAACAGCCGGTCGCGCCGGGTGACAGCTTCGTCTATCGCGTCCACTTCCCCGACGCCGGCGTGTACTGGTACCACCCGCACGTGCGCGAGGACATCGAGCAGGCGCTTGGGTTGTTCGGCAACATGATCGTCGATTCACCCGATTCGGCGTACTACTCGCCGGCCAATCAGGAGCAGGTACTGGTGTTCGACGACCTCCTCGTGAACGCGGACACCCTCATTCCGTATGGCAAAACGGGACCGGACTTCGCGCTCATGGGGCGCGTCGGCAATGTGTTGCTCGTGAACGGCGAGCCGCGATACACCCTCACCGCGCATCGCGGCGACGTGGTGCGATTCTACCTCACGAATGCCGCCAGCTCGCGCACGTACAACGTGTCGTTCGGCGGCGCGCCCATCAAAGTGCTCGCATCGGACGTGAGCCGGTTCGAGCACGAGGAGCGCGTGCCGAGCGTCCTCCTCGCGCCGGCCGAGCGCTACATCGTGGAAGTTCGGTTCGACCATCCGGGCCGGTACGCGCTGGTGAACGCCGTGCAGGCGATCAACCACTTCCGCGGCGAGTTCGACGCCGAAGTCGATACGTTAGGCACGGTGACGGTCGACTCGGCCGCTGCGACGCCCGACTACGCCGCCCCGTTCGGCACCCTGCGCGACAACGCCGCGGTCACGCGCGACATCGATCGCTATCGCCCGTACGTCGACAAACCACCGGACAAACGCCTAACGCTCACCATGCGCGGCAGCGGTCTGCCCGTGGCCACCGTGCAGTTCATGAACGTCGACACGGCGTACTATGCGCCCGTCGAATGGGTGGATGGCATGCCCGACATGAACTGGCTGTCGACGAGCGAGCAGGTGCGGTGGATCCTGCGCGACGACGCGACGGGCAAAGAGAACATGGACATCGACTGGCACGTGAAGCAGGGATCGGTGGTGAAGCTCGAGTTGTACAACGATCCCAAGTCGTTCCATCCGATGCAGCACCCGATCCATCTACATGGTCAGCGCATGCTCGTCGTCGCACGCGACGGGGTGCGCACGAAGAATCTCGTCTGGAAGGACACGGTGCTGATCCCGGTTGGGTCGACGGTCGACGTGCTGATCGACGCGTCGAATCCGGGTACGTGGATGCTGCACTGTCACATCGCCGAGCATCTCGGTTCGGGGATGATGACCGTGCTGCACGTCGATCCCGGCGCTCCGTGATTCGTTAGGCCGACGCGCTCAGGTGCGCGGGTGTGAATCGAACCAGCGGCGCCACTTGTTCTTGAGGCGCGTCAACGAGAAGCGATACACGTCGTCGTACTCGCGGGCGAGGCGCGCGCGCTCGTCGTAGAGGTGCGTGATGATGACGTTGCGCTCCATGATTTCGTCCACGAATCGCTCGAGGCTGACGGCCGTTTCCGCGTCGACGTCGCACGGCCACGCGGCGGGATCGTAGTCGAACGCCATGAAGTCGTGCGCGTAGACGTCGTGCACACGCTTGGCGAGCGCCGGCGTGTACGACGCGCCTGCCAGCAGCGCCGCTCCGTTCGCGCGGGGCATCGTCTCCGGCGGTTCGCGTCCGGCGCGTCGATACAGCAGCCCGACGGTCGCCGGGAGATTCTCCGTCTTGCCGACGTGCGTAAACCGAATGGCGTCGGGATAGGCGAGGTCCACCTGACGGCGCCAGTGCGGGTCGCTCGTCGCGCTGATCGTGCGCTCGACGTGCGCGACGAATTCCGCGAATTGAATGGGTTGCTTGTGTCCAACATCCGGCGCGGAGCCGCGCAGGGCTTGATAGACGTCTTCGACGGTTGGCTCGTACAGATACACCTTGTCCCGCCACGCCGAGACAAAGCGCGTATATGGATTGCGCGCGACCGTGAATCGGAGAACGTCGTCGTCCTCGAGCAGTTCTCGTTGGGCAGCGTCGTCGAGCTCAGTGAGCGCGGGAAGCGGCGCATTGGCGCGGGCGTGCACGAACATGCCGCGCTTGGTCTGGCGGCTCATTCGGGGGTACATCGTGAGCGGCGTCGAGGCGTACAGATCGCGGAGCACCATCTTGATCGCGGTGCACGCGGCCTTCGGCACCTCGAGATAGACGACGCGGTCTCTCAAGTGCGCAAAGGATCCGTAGGCGAGGCGCTTTTCGACTACACCCGGATTGAGACCGGGGCATGCATCCAGTATGCGGGTTACGGCATACCCGAGACCCACGCGACGCCTCCCTCGTGCGACGGCACCCACTGATGAACTTGCTCGGCTAGCGAACTCGTCGCAAGAGTGAGGCCGCGTCATGATACGGCATGTGCGAGTGAAATGAGTGCCGACTAACCAAGCGTTTCGCGTAGGTCGACCGGCCACCCTTGCGACTCTCGGCGTGTCGAACCATTGATCCGCGGTCCTCGCGTTCCCCTTACAATCGAAGCCGACATGACGACAGGCGATTCTGTCCCCGCCCCCGCCGGCACCTCGAGTGCGGCTGCCCCGCGCACCGCGCGTCCCGAGCGCTGGAACGCAGTGCTTCAGGACCTCCGCTATACGCTGCGCGGCTTGCGAAACTCGCCTGGCTTCACCGCCGCGGTGGTGATCACGCTCGCGTTGGGCATTGGCGCGAACGCGGCGATGTTCTCGATCGTCGACCGCCTGCTCTTCCGTGCGCCGGCGATGCTCCGCGATCCGTCCCGGGTGCATCACATCTATCTCGCCAACACGTACCGGGGAAAAGAAAACTTCAACGAAGGCGTGCAATACGCTCGCTACACGGACTTCACGAAGTGGACGACGTCCTTCAGCCGACTCGCCGAGGTGACCGAGGACAAGCAACCGATCGGTACGGGGGAGGACGCACGGCAGATGCAGGTGGGCATCGTGAGCGCGAGTTTCTTCGGCTTTTTCGATGCGCCGCCGGTGCTCGGCCGCTACTTCACGGAAGCCGAAGACAAGGCGCCTAACGGAACGCCGGTGGCCGTGCTCACGTATCCGATGTGGCAAACCAAGTTCGGTGGCGCGCGCGACGTGCTCGGCAAACCCATCCAGATCGGCGCGACCATGTACACGATCATAGGCGTGACGCCAGCTGGATTCGCGGGACTGTGGGAGAGCGACCCGCCGGCGGCCTTCATCCCGATTACCGCATACGGCCATGAGATGAGCAGCAACTTCTTGATCCCCGGCGAAGCGTGGTGGAGCACGTACCACTGGACGTGGGCATCGATGATCGTCGAGCGCAAGCCGGGCGTGAGCCTCGCGGCCGCGACCGCCGACATGACCCAGGCGTACATCCGCAGCTACCAGGCGGCGCTGGCCCTCTCGCCCCACATGCAGCCGATTGCGATCACGCGCCCGCATGTCCTGATCGGGTCGATCCTCAGCGAGCGCGGGCCTAACGAATCGAATACGGCCAAGGTCGCCACCTGGATCACCGGCGTCGCCATCGTCGTCTGGCTCATCGCCTGCGCCAACGTCGCCAACCTGCTGCTCGCCCGCGCGCTGCGGCGCCGCCGCGAGATCGCCGTGCGCCTCGCACTCGGCGTGAGCGACGCGCGTCTGGCATCGCAGCTCGTCACCGAAAGCGTCGTGCTGGCCTTGGCCGGCGGCGTCATTGGGATCGCGATCGCGCAGTGGGGCGGCGCGCTTTTGCGGGCACAGCTCCTCTCCGGCAGCGCGAAACCCGCCGTCCTAACCGACACGCGCACGCTGCTCTACGCCGGCATGGCCGCGCTCGTGGCCGGGCTGCTCACCGGTCTCGCGCCCATTGTGCAGACCCGCCGGACCAACCTCGCGGCCGATCTCAAGGCCGGTGCGCGCGAAGGCACGTATCAACGGTCGCGTCTGCGCATCGCCTTGCTCGTGTTCCAGGGGACGCTCTCGGTTGTCCTGCTGGTTGGTGCGGGGCTCTTCGTCAGGAGCTTGCGCCAGGTGCGCGACCTCCCGCTCGGCTTCGACGTCGAGCACGTGCTCGCGGTGGACCTCTCGATGCGCGGCGTGAAGCTCGACAGCGCGCAGAACATCGCGCTCCGCCGGCGCCTACTCGAT
>Ga0207707_10000987_pt1 | contig 27338 bp, 20 predicted proteins | sample KBSC83BmetaG_FD_184336 | JGI IMG/M metagenome (GOLD analysis project Ga0207707, IMG submission 184336) | Corn rhizosphere microbial communities from Kellogg Biological Station, Michigan, USA - KBS C8-3B metaG (SPAdes) (version 2) | ecosystem: Host-associated > Plants > Roots > Rhizosphere ... | reverse complement strand
TCGTGCGCTGCATTGCGTCGACCATCGCGCGAGGATCCGACGCCGTGCGCACGATGAACACCGCGAACTGCGTCGCGCCGCTCTGCAGCTGGAAGGCCGAGCCGTAAATCGTCGGCTGCACCGGCGCATCAAGTCCGCCCACGCGCACGTCGCCCACCACACCCACGATCGTCAGCGGCCGCCCGCCCCACCGCACGACGCGACCCACGGCATCTCCGTTAGGCCAGTACTGTCGCGCCATGCTCTCGTTGATCACCGCCGACCACGGGGCGGTGGGCACGTCCGCCGCCCCGAAGGTCCGGCCGCGCAGCAGCGGGATGCGCATCACGCGAAAATACTCGTCGCCCACGAGTGCATTGTCGGCCCAGTGGTACTCGTTGGGATCGCGACCGTCCACGGTGAATCCGATCTGCCGCTCGTCGGCCATCGGCAGATGCGTGGTGAAGCCGACCTCCTGCGCGCCCGGCAGCGCGCGCAGCCGCTCGAGAATCGACCGCTCCGCCGTGCGCCGCTTGTCATCGCTCGCGTAGCGGTGATAGTCGAAGGTGGTCCGCGCCACCACCACACCGCTCGGATTGAACCCCGGCGGCACCTCGAGCACGCGAACCAAGCTGCGAACGAGCAATCCCGCGCTCACCACCAGCACCATCGCGCTCGCCGCCTCGAACACCACCAGCGCGCTGCGCAGGCGATGTCGCGTGTGCCCGCCACCCACATCACGCCGGCCGGACTTGAGCGTCTCGCCCGCGTCGCTCCCGGCCGACCGGAGCGCCGGCACCACGCCGCACACGAGCGCCGTGACGAACGCCAGCACCGCCGTGAACACGAGTACCGGTCCGTCGATGTGCGCCTGTGCAAGTCCGGCGATGTTCTCGGGTCCAAATCGTCGAATCACCGCGACCATGGCGACCGCCAATCCGATTCCGACCGCGCCACCGGCCACGGCCAGCAGCAGCGCCTCGATCAGCGCCTGGCCGATCACCTGCCCCGCCGCCGCGCCTAACGCGCGCCGGAGCGCCATTTCGGGCCGCCGCGACACGGCGCGCGCGAGCAGCAGGTGCGCCGCATTCGCACACGCGATGAGCAGCACGATCACGACCGCGCCCGCCAGCGCGAGCAACAGCGGACGCGCATCGGCGCGCGCATCGGCAACCAGCCCGTCGACCGATGCCTGCGTCTGCACGTTCCCGCTGTAGATGTTGGGATACTCCTGCCGGAATCCGTCCACGACACGCGAGATGTCCGCGCGCGCACGATCGATACTCACGCCCGGCGCCAGTCGCGCCACCATCCGCACATCGTAGCTCTCCGCACGCGCCGCGAGCGCGTCACGCGTGAACATGAGCGGCGTCCACAACTGCGCCTTGTCCGAGAGCGGCATGCCCGGCCACGGGAATTCGAACCCGCGCGGCATCACGCCCACCACCGTGTACGACTGCTCGTCGAGGCGAACCGTGCGGCCGATCAGGGCCGGATCGCCGCCGAACCGGCTCTGCCAGAGCGGGTAGCTCAGGATCGCGACCTTGGCGGCGCCTTCCTGGCCGTCCCCGGCCGCAAAGTCGCGCCCGACGAACGGCCTGACGCCGAGGGTCGAGAACAGATTGGACGTGACGCGCGCCGCCGCGAGACGCTCGGGCGGCCCGTCGCCCGTGAGATCGAGATCGACGTTCTCGAAGCCGGCCATCGACGAGAACACGCGATTCCGGTCCCGGTAGTCCACGTACTCCGGCAGCGACGCGCCCATCCGGTCGCCGCTTCCGCCTAACGCGGGCAGGCGCTGCCACACCATCGCCAGCCGCGACGGCGACACGTACGGCGGCGTCCGCAGCAGCACGGCGCGCACGAGCCCGGCGACCCCGGTATTGGCGCCTATGCCCAACGCGAGCGTCAACACCGCCGCCGCGGTGAACACGGGACTCCGCCTGAGCGACCGGATGCTGTATCGCAGCTCGCGCTGGAGCGCGCCGACGCGCTCGCGTCCCGCGCGCCGCCGCTCCCGCTGGGCCGCCGACGCGCGCAATCGCTGTGTGGCCTGCTCGATGGGACCGAAGCGTTTGAGTGCCTCCGCCCGAGCGTCGTCCGGAGTGAAGCCGAGCCGAACGAGCTGCTCGACGCGCGCCTCGAGATGGAACGCGACTTCCTCGTCCATCTCCGCGTCCACGCGATCGCGCCCCACCGACAACCGCAGGAGCCGGCGCACCCGGCGCTCGCTCACACCAGAACCGCTGCGCGCATCACGCCGTCGCCGCGCGCTGCCGCGCCGTGAGGATGCTCGTCACCGTCTCCGCGTAGCGCACCCACCGCGCGCTCTCTGCGCGCAGATGCGCGCGTCCCGCCGCGGTGATGCGGTAATATCTCGCCCGCCGATTGTTCTCGGTGACCCCCCACTCGGCTTCGACGAGCCCGCGCTCTTCCATGCGATGCAGCGCCTGATACAGCGCGCTGTCATCGACGTCGAGTCGTCCGCTCGAGTGCGCCTCGAGCCAGGAGGTGATTTCGAAGCCGTGCATGGCGCCCCACGACAGCCCTTTCAGCACCAGCACGTCCAACGTCCCCTTGACCAGGGGTAGTGCGTCTGCCGCCATCTCGACTCTCGGTTCATGATCTCACCTGAGAGTCTAAGATGAACGGGGTCCGGCGTCAAGTCGCTAGGTGCCCGTCCGCATCAGCGCCTGTCCCGCCCGCTGCACGGCGATCGCCCGCAAGTTAGGCGTCCAGATGCTCACCCGGTTCCGCCCGCCGTCCTTCGCCGCATACAACGCTTCGTCAGCGCGCGAATGCAGATCGTGCACCACGTTTTCATCCGCCACGCGGTCCGCCACCAAGCCAATGCTCACCGTCACGGGAACCTTGCCCGCGATCCCTTGGAACTTGCGCTTCGAAACTTCCTCGCGCATCCGCGTCGCCAGCCGGAAGGCCCCCGCCGCGTTCGTCTCCGGCAAGAGCAGCATGAACTCGTCGCCGCCGGTGCGCGCCACCACGTCGCCCGTCCGCGCCACCGACCGCAGCAGCTCGCCCACCTCCTGGATCACCGCGTCGCCCGCCAGGTGTCCGAAGGTGTCGTTGATGGTCTTGAAGTGGTCGATGTCGATCGCGATCAGCGCCAGCTCGCGACCCGTCCGCGCCGCACGCGACACTTCGCGCGCCAGTTGCTGCTCCAACCCGCGCCGGTTCTGACACCCGCTCAATGCGTCGGTCATCACCAGGTTCGCCAGTTGCGGACGCACGCGATTGTACGCGCGTCCCACCAGCGTCACGCTGTCCGGCCGCTTGTCCGCCGCCGCGTCGTACTCACCCGAGAAATCGCCGCCCTCCGCCCGGTCGAACAGCGACACGATCTCCGTGAGGCGCCAGTTGAAGTTGCTGTAGTGGACGATGAACGTCACCGCCGCCACCGTGAACACGGCCGCCGTGCCTAACTCCGATGTCCAGGACAGCGTCGCGCCGTTCGCCATCGCGTTCGCCACCAGCGCCAGATAGCCGGCCACCAACCCGCCTAACACCATCCACGCGAGGCGCCGCCCGAAGTAGAACTCGGTGAGGTGCAGAATCGCGAAACCGCCCAACAGTACGCGGTCGTAGTGTTGCGGCGGGATCAACAGGTAGGCGATGGCGAGCATGAACAGCACGTCGCTCGCCATCGTGACCGCCACCATCCAGTCGCGCGCTGCGCCGCGCCGGCGCGCGACGCGACTCAACCACAAATTGATCACCAGGTAGCCGAGCAGCGTGAACAAACTAACGCGCGGCGAGCGCGTGACCGTCCCGGTGACGTGAAGGATCACCCCGACCGCGCCGGCCAAGGCCGCGAATCCCGCGCGGACCTTCCCCTGCCACAGGAGCACCTCGGCGTTCGTCTGCTCGTGGGCGTGTGGCGGCGTCAATGTCGAGTGTGCGTCTGGCATCCGCTATGGCTGCGTGGTGAACGCCACGTGGTGGAGCGCAGATGCCGGCGCATGTCGCGTGGAGTGAAGCGACGGAAGCGCTTGCGACGTTTCGGCAGCCGGGCGATTGCTGCAGCGTGCTGGCGTGCTCTTTCGACGACGCGCGGCTGGGTGATGTAACGGACGACGATCTCTCGGGCCGATCTACTTGGCGCGGCGGATCCGTCCCTTGACCACCCGGTTCCGATCGTCCACGAACACGACCCGTGGCGCGAACGCAGCCAGCTCGCTCTCGTCGTAGTCGGCGTAGCTCATGACGATGACCGGGTCACCCACGGCCCCCATGCGCGCGGCGGCACCATTCAGCTGGATGGTGCCGCTTCCCCGCTCGCCCTCGATCACGTAGGTCTCGAGGCGCGACCCCGTGTTCACGTTTACCACCTGGACCTGTTCGTACGGCTCGAGATCGGCCGCGTCCATGAGGTCGCGGTCCAAGGTCAAGCTGCCCTCGTATTGGAGATCGGCGCCCGTGATCGTGGCCCGATGAATCTTCGACTTGCACATCTTGCGACGCATTGTGTATCCGCGCTTAAGCTATGGAATCCAGGCCGAACGCCCGCACGAAATCAGATGTGAACGGGCCATGCTGACACCCGAAAAATAGTCGCCTCCGGTAGGGAAGCTCCGGCCCTGTCCGCACTTTGAGTCCGTGTCCGGCAGTGTCCAGCCTTGTCCGCTCTTCAAGTCCCGTCTTGTCCGGCCGTGTCCCGCCTTGTCCGCTCTTCAAGTCCGGCCCTGTCCGGCAGTGTCCCGCCTTGTCCGCTCTTCAAGTCCGGCCCTGTCCGGCAGTGTCCCGCCTTGTCCGCTCTTCAAGTCCGGCCCTGTCCGGCAGTGTCCAGCCTTGTCCGCTCTCTAAAAGCGCGCGTCCAGATACATGGCCCCGCGCCAAGATCGCGACGGCTGGACGCCGTGCGCGAGATCGACGTGCAGCAGTCCGTCCAGTAACGACACGCCCACTCCGGCCCCACTGATCAGGCGCCCGGGCGAGCTCCACGCATCTCGCGGCCCGGCCCAACCGATGTCGAAGAACACCGTCGGACGGATCGATACGAGACCGTACGCAACCTCGGTTCGGGTGAACCAGTACGCGTTGCCTGCTTGGGCGCCCATGATTTGGCCGCGCACCGTCTGGGTGCCGCCGAGGTACCAGAGGCGCTGCGGCGGAACGGTTCCGAGGCTCGTGCCCGCGCTCGCCGTCATCGACGCGGCCAAACTCTCGCCTAACCCTCGCGTCACCGAGGCATCGAGCGATCCTCGACCGTAATCGAACGTGCCGCCCGCTCCTTCGAGCGACGCACCGACGCCGACGCGCCACCCGGTGGGATCCAACCCGAAGTCGTCGTGCAGCGACAGGACGCCGCCGGCCTCGCCGGCGCGCGCCGCCTGGATGTTGGGCGGCGCGCCGTCGCGCGCGCCTAACGCATGGTACACCGAGAACCGCGTGTTGACGTCCGCGTTGCGCTGCTCTTCGGCGAACGCGCGCCAGGTGATGATTGCCGACCCATCGTGGCGGCCCCCGAATTCCACGCCCCAGGACCGGTAGTAGAACGCGTCGTCGTTGCCCAACGTCAGGTTCCCGATCGAGCTGCCGAGCGAGAGCGGGTCGCCCCACGGATTCACCGGCACCAGACGCCGGTACACGCCCAACGACAGCGTCCGCACCCCGTCCGACCGCTGCGCCTCAAGATCGAACCCGGGCTGCAGGTCCGCGATGCCCAACCGTCCCGTGAGGCTGCCCGAATAGCCCGCGCCGAACGCTTCGTCGAGGCGGGCGCCTAACGACAAGCCTTCCACCCGGTTGTAGCGGACCAGCCCGTCCTGCACGCCGTAGTGCAGCGACGGCGCGCCCGGATGCCATCCCGGCTGCACGCCCAACCCCAGCGACTTGAGCACGGCATCGCGGTCCGGCACGCCGAACGTCTCGTCGCCGGCGTCGAAGATCGACGGCGGCAGCTCCGGCGAATGTGCAAGCGCCGCCGTGTCGCACGGAATCCGGATCTCGATCGGCAGCGCGCCATCGTGACGCATTTGATGTCGCACGAGCGTGTCGCCGCGCGGGCAATCGATGGACTCCATGTCCGGGTCGTCGTCGCCGCGGCGCCGCGCCTCACGCCGCGACTCACGCCGCGCCGCACGAATCGAATCGCGCCGCGCCTCGCGCGCCGAGTCGCTCATGTTCGACACGGCGATCGCGGGCAGCGAGTCGGCCACGTTCACGCTCGCATACCGGAACGTCTGCTCCACCGAGAACGTCGCGTGCGTTGGGCCAATCCGCGCACGACCCTCGATCGTCTGCACGCGCGGCATCCACCACCGTTCGTCCACCAGGCCGTACTCGACGATGAACGCCGAGATCGTCGCGCTCATCGGGAAGACTAACGGCTTGACTAACGTGGGGACGTCGTCGAAAGAGTGCGGATCATCCTTGCGCGCCATCTCGGCGATGTCCATCTCGGCGGCCGGTCGATAGACCGCGCGGACGAGCTGTCCTGAAGACGCATCGATCCAGAGCGAGCCGACGATCAGGTCGGACCGCGGCCCCCGCGGAATGACACGGATCTCGCGCAGCCGGATCTGCCGGCCGTCCGGAAACGCCAACGACACCGAGTCGCCCGTCGCGTATCGATACACCGACTCGGCCCCATCCTCGAGGGGATGGATCATCGGGGACTGATGCCGATTGCGCGATCGCACGACTTCGGAGAACCCGACCAGGCCCTCGCGCCCCGGAAAGTACGGGACCGGATTGTCGTCGAGCATGTCAGACAACACTCGCGCACCGGAGTACGCGAGCGGAATCGCCGTGCGCGCCGCGAGCACGTCGATGTGCGCTCCGACTCCGCGACGCCAACGCACACGCGACGCTCCCTCGCTGCGGATGAGCAGCCGCTCGGGGCCGCTCGCGCCAAGTCCGAAATTCACAGTGAAGCGCCGCTTCGCCGTGGCGTCGTATGCCTCGAGCGACGAGTCCTGACTGACGCGCGCCGCGCGCGCACGGGTCACGAGTGGGCGCGCGGCAGCATCCTCGTAGGCGCTCGCCACCTGTGCCGCTGTGGCGACGAGTGGCGTGTCCCGCTGCACCATGCGAGCGGTGTCTTGCGCGGGTGCCGCGCCCTGCAGCGCGACGAGAGCTCCGACCCAGAGTAGCATGCCGCCAATCAATGAGTGTCGTGTGTGCGCCGTACGAGCGCGTGGGCGGCCGAGTTTCGCCGTTCGGCGCTGTGCATCCGCGCTCGGGCGTCCGAGCCGTCCGCCTAACCGAGTCGGGCGACCTCGGTGCCGCCCACCGGCGGCCGCACGGTACCCGCTGACCAGCCGAAGAGACTGGCGCACGCGGCGCCGCACACCATGCCCTGGCACGGGCCCATGGCGACGCGCGCGTAGAGCTTGGCCTGGCGCACGGTCCACGAGGGATCCAGGGCGTCGCGGCGCACGTCCTCGCACCGGCAGACGAGCGTGTCGTCGGCGGCCAGCGCGCGCACCGCATCACGCGGCCGGAAGGTGTCCGTTAGGCTATCGCCGAACCGGCGCCAGGCGTCGCGCGCGCGGTGGAGCCGCGCCGAGTGCGCCCGGGCGTCCGCGCCGGCAGCAGCCAGACCCGCGATCTGCCCCTCCACGAGCGCCGCGCTCTCACCTGACACGCCCGTCGGCTCGCCCGCGCACCACACGCCTGGAACGCTCGTCTGCTGCGTCGCGTCCACCGTCACCCGGCCGCGCTGGATGTCGCATCCGATCAAACGGGCGAGCTCGACGTTGGGCACGAACCCGTAACTGCAGCACAAGACGTCGCACGGCACCGTCCACGCGCGGCGGCCGTTCGTTAGGCGGGCACACGCCACGCGGTCGGCATCGCCTTCGGCCGATGCCACCCACGTGCCGAAGCGGATGCGCGCGCCGAGGAGCGACGCGCCGTACCGCACCGCCTGAAGGGCCTTCGCGGGGCGCGACCACAAGCCGGCGCCGAACGACACCGCCTGCGACAGCGGCGCCTGTTCCACCACGTACGTCACCCTCGCGCCGGCGTGCGCCAGCGCCGCCGCAACGGGAAGCAGCAGCGGACCAGACCCTGCGACGACAGCGCGCCATCCGCGCGCGGTCATGCCGCCTTTCAACAACGCTTGCGCGCCGCCCAATCCCATCACGCCGGGCAGCGTCCACCCGGGGAACGGCAGGAACAGCTCGCGTGCGCCGGTGGCGATCACGACGCGCCGCGCGCGCACGGTACCCGCCGCCGCAGGCCCCTCTCCCGTTAGGCGCAGCACGATGTCGTCGCCCGCCGATGCGTCGAACACCGTCGATCGCGCGAGCCACTCCGGCGCGGAACCGCCGTCCGCTCGCGCGCGCTCGCACCGCGCGATCCACGCGCGCGCCAGCTTCGGCAGCGACGCAGGATCGCGGTGGCGCCAGATCTGCCCGCCGGGCCGCACGCCTTGATCGATCACGATCACCCGCGCGCCGGCCTCTGCCGCCGCGGTCGCCGCGGCGATCCCGGCCGGACCGCCGCCGATCACGGCCACGTCGCACGTCCGCACGCCGCTGTCGGTGTGGACGGCCGGCACCCATGGCCTGACATCGTTAGGCATCGTCTCCACGTGCAGGCCATCGGTGCACGGGATGAGACACGACCGCTGGTGCGCGCGCCCATCGACGGTGACGCGACACTCGAAGCACACGCCCATGCCGCACACCGGCGCGCGTGACTCGCCGGTGACGGACCTGCGAAACTGCGTGATCCCGGCGCCAAGCAGCGCCGACGCCAGCGTCGTGCCCTCCGGCGCCGCAATCGGGCGGCCATCCACGATGATGGTCACGTCGCGCGGCACGAGGGCTCCTCCGCCTGCGCGGCGTCAGCGCGCGGCATCGCGCGGGTCGGACGGTACGGTGCCGGATCGATCGGCGCCCCCCGACCCATGATGTCCGCAGCGATCAGCGCGGCGGTGCCCGGCGCGGTCGTGATGCCCAACCCTTCGTGCCCGGCGGCGACCCACACACCGGTCTCCGCTTCCCATCGCCCGATGAGCGGCAACCCATCCGGCGTCGCGGGACGAAATCCGGTCCACACGCGGATCGCATCGCACTGCGCCAGCGCCGGCACGAACCACATCGCCCGCTGGACCATCTCGCCTAACAGAGCACGGTTCACCGAGCCGTCGCGCCCCACCAGCTCGCGCGACGATCCGATGAGCAGCTGCCCGGTCGCCCGCGGCTGCACGTTGAACGCCACCGATTCGCCGCCCAACCCGTGCGCGCTGCGCAGATAGCCCAGCTCCACGAGCTGCGCGTGGCACAACGCCGGATAGCGATCGGTGATCACGAGATGTCCCTTGCGCGGAACGATCGGCAGCTCGGGCACGAGGCGCGGCGCGTCGATGCCGGCCGCGTTCACGATCGCGCCGGCCGAAACGGTCTCCTCGACCCCGTCCGCGCCGCGCACGCGCACGGCGCCGCGATCGATCGACACCGCCTCGCACTGCTCGCGCAGCGTGGCGCCGAGCGCCACGGCCCGCTCCACACACCACCGCGCTGCGTTAGGCGGGTAGAGCACGCTGTCGCCGGGAACCACGAGCGCCCCCGCGAGTCCAGGGCGCAGCGCCGGCTCGAGCCGCGCGAGCTCGGCCGCGTCCACGATCGACGCAGCCACGCCGTGCGCCGCGTACCCGGCGTGCTTCGCGCGCGCCGCCTCCAGATCCTCGTCCCGCTCCGCCACCCACAGCGTCCCGCGCGTCTCGTACTCGCAGTCCGCCGGCAGCTCGTCCGCCATCCGCTCCCACAACCCGCGCGAATACGCGGTGAGCGCCAGTTGCGCCGGCGAGTCATCCATCACGACGAGGTGCCCCATGGCCGCCGCCGTGGAGCCGCCGCCCGTAAAGGACGCGTCCACGATGAGCACGTCGAGGGATTCGCGCACCAGCGCGAGCGCGCACGCCGCACCCACGATGCCCGCGCCGATCACCACGACGTCCGGCCGCGCCGACCGCCGCGCGCCGAGCCTCGCCGCGTGCGTCACGCGCCCGCGATGCCTAACCGGAACGGGTCGGCGGCGTCGAACAGCAGCGTGGCGCGCGACGTCACGAACGCCCGGCCCTGGATGTGCGGGATGACCCCGCGCCCGCCGGCACGCTCGTCCACCCAGCCGGTGAAGAGGCTCCCCGTGATGCTCTCCTGGCGCCACCGCTCGCCCGCGCGCAGCACACCACGCGCGTGCAACGCCGCCATCTTGGCCGACGTGCCGGTGCCGCACGGCGACCGGTCGTACGCCACGCCGGGACACAACACGAAATTCCGGCTGTCCGCGTCGCCGCGCGTCGGCGGACCGAACAGCTCGATGTGATCCACGAGGGCGCCGCCTTCACCCGTGATGTCGGCCCGCGTCAGCTCGTCGCGTATCGCCATCGTCGCGCGCGTCAGCTCACGCACCCGCGACAGCGACAGCTCCGCGCCGTCCAGTTCCGTTAGGAAAAACCAGTTGCCGCCCCAGGCGACATCGCCGCGCACCGCGCCAACGCCGGGCGCGTCCACCGTCACACCCTCGCGATACACGAACGCCGGCACGTTCTCGAGCGACACGGATCCATCGCGCGCCAGCTCCGCCCGCACCAGCCCAACGGGCGTGTCCACGCACACGGCCCCGGGCCCGAGACGACCCAGATACTCGAGCGTGCGCACCACGCCGATCAATCCGTGGCCGCACATGCCGAGGTAGCCGACGTCGTTGAAGAACACCACACCCGCGATCGCACCCGGACTAACGGGCGGTGTGAGCAGCGCACCGACCACGGCGTCGTGTCCGCGCGGCTCGCGGATCACCGCCTGCCGCAACGCGTCCTGATCACGACGGAGCGAATCCCGCCGCTCCGCCATCGTCGCGCCCACCGGTTGCGGCCACCCCGCGATCACGACGCGCGTCGGCTCGCCTTCCGTGTGCGAGTCGACCACTTCGATGGCCTCGATCGCACCGGACGCCGTGCTCACACGTGCGCGTCCGGCGATGACAGCGACGCGCGAATCCGGGCCAGTGCGGACTCCAGCTCGTCGCCATCCAGTTCCAACCGCGGCGGCCGCACGCGCGCGCTGCCCTTCCCGACTTCGCGCTGCACCAGCTTGATCAGCTGGACGAACTTGGAAGTCGTGTCGAGACGCAGCAGGGGCAGGAACCAGTCGTACAGCGCGCGCGCCTCGCGCCACCGCCCGGCCGTCGCATGCTCCCACAACCGCATCGTCTGCGCGGGTAACGCGTTCACGAGCCCCGCGATCCATCCTTCGGCGCCGGCGGCCACGCCCTCCACCACCAGGTCGTCCAGGCCGACGAGAATCGTCAACCGTTCGCCTAACGATTGCCGGATCGCCGTGATCCGCCGCACGTCGCCGCTCGACTCCTTCACCGCGTGCAGATTCTCGTGTTGGGCGAGCTCGCGGATCTGCTCGGGCAGGAAGTCGGTCCCGTACGCGATCGGATTGTTGTACAGCATGCAGGACAGCGGCGTGGCGCGAATCACCGCGGTCACGTGCGCCTTCGTTTCCCGCCAATCGCCTTGGTAGACGTACGGCGGCAGCACCATCAACCCGTCGCATCCGGCGCGATGCGCCTCCTTGGCGAGCGCCACCGCCTCCGCCGTGCTCGACGCCGAGATGCCGGCGATGAGCGGCGTGCCCGCGCGGAGCGCGGTCCGGCACGTCTCGAGGATACGCACCTTCTCGTCGAACGCCAGCGCCGGCGCCTCGCCTAACGAACCCAACGGCACGATGCCGTGCGCGCCCTGCGCGACCATCCACGCCGCGTGCTCGCACAGGAACTCGTGGTCGACGCTCAAGTCGTCGTGAAACGGAGTCGTGATCGCGGGGAACACGCCGCGCCAATCCTTGATGCGCATCGATGCCGTCACGGATTGATCTGGACCGTCTTGGTCTCGGTGTAGAACTCGCGCGCCGCCGGACCCTGCTCACGGCTCCCGGAGCTCGATCCCTTCATGCCCCCGAACGGCGCGTGCGGGTCGACGCCGGTGGTGTCGCCGTTCACGCGAACGAGGCCGGCGTCGATCCGGTGCACGTACTGCAGCGCCGACCGAATGTCGCGTGTGAACAGCGACGCACTCAGCCCGTACGGCGTCCGATTCGCCAAGGCAATGGCGTGGTCCAGATCGTCGGCCTCGAACACGCCCAACACCGGACCGAACAGCTCCCGCTGCGCGAGCGGCTCGTCCGGATCCGCCAGGCGGATGACGAGCGGCGCTACGAAAAATCCGCGGCCGAATCGTGGATCGTTAGGCAGCTCGCCCCCGAACAACCGCTCGGCGTTGCCGTCGCGGAGCGCCTGCGCGATCGAGTCGCGCGACCGGGCGCTGATCACCGGGCCCACGGCCGCGGCCGGGTCATCCACTGGGCCTAACGGTAGACGCTCGATCTGCGCGCGCAGCCGGGCGAGGAACTCCTGCGCCACGTCCCGCACCACGACCACCCGGCTCGTCGCCGTACACTTCTGCCCCGCGTAGCGCATCGCGCCCGATGCGGCCAGCGCCGCCGCTGCATCGAGATCGGCGTCGCGCGCCACGATCAGTACGTTCTTACCGCCCATCTCGGTCTGAAACCGCACGTTCCGCCCGGCGGCCAGCGCCGCCACCTGCGCGCCGACGGCGCTCGACCCCGTGAACGAGATGCCGCGCACCGCGGGATGGCGCAGCAGCGGCGCGCCGGCGTTGGGCCCGGTGCCGTGCACCACGTTGAACACACCCGGCGGCAGCCTGGCGGCGATGGCCGTCTCCGCCAGGAGCGATGCCACCTGCGCCGACATCTCCGACGGCTTGAGCACGACCGTGTTCCCGAATGCCAGCGCCGGTGCCGCCTTCCACAGCGGAATCGCCAGCGGGAAGTTCCACGGCGTGATGAGCGCCACCACGCCTAACGGCTCGCGCACGGTGAACTGCAGCGCGCCCGGCGCCTGCGACGGGATCACCTCGCCCACTGCGCGCACCGCCTCGCCCGCGTAGTACCGCAAGATCACCACCGCCCGCGCGACTTCGCCCCGCGATTCGGCGATCGGCTTCCCAACCTCGCGCGTCATCGCGCGCGCCAGATCGTCCGCCCGCTGCGCGACCACCCCGGCCCACTGGTAGAGATGCTCGGCCCGCGCCGGTCCGGTGAGCGCCCGCCAACTGCCTAACGCGTCCGCCGCCGCGTCCGCCGCCGCGCGCGCCGCCTCGGCCGTCCCTTCCGGCACCAACGCCACGACATCCGACGCATCCGACGGGTTGAGCGACGGCAGCGTGCTCCCGCCGTTCGTTGGGCGGAACTCTCCCGCGACCAGATCGGCCAACACCGCCGCCGTCATGACGACTCGCTCCGCTGCTCACGAAGAAACCGGACCAGCGATCGCCCGGCGCCGGTGATGTGCGTGCCCATGAGCTGCGCCGCCCGATCGGCGTTGTGGCGCCGCGCGGCCGTCACGATCGCGCGATGCTCTTCGCTCGCACGCGATTCCCCATGCGTCAATGCGAGCTGCATCCGCGCATAGCGCTCGGCGTGCCGGTGCAGACGCGCTGCGATGCCCAGCGTGAGCGGGCGCTGCGCCGGCGCGAGCAACGTCGAGTGCAGCTGCCAATTGAGCTCGCCCCACGCCGCCACGTCGCGCGAACGAAACGCCGCATCGTACGCATCGAGAATCTCATCCGCACGCGCGAAATTCTCCGCCGCCATCTTGGGCACGGCCCGCCGCACCAGATCCGATTCGATCTGTGCGCGCAGCTCGAACAGCTCCTCGATCTCGGCGATTGAAAACGTCGACACCACCGCGCCGCGATGCGGACTGAATGTTACCAGCCCTTCGACCTCGAGCTGCCGGAGTGCCTCACGCACCGGAATCCGGCTCACGCCGAGCTCCGCGGCGATCGCATCCTGTCGCAGGGGATCGCCCTCGGCGTACGCGCCAGAGAGAATGCGCTCGCGGATGGCCTGCAGTGTCGCGCCGGAGAGCGTGAATCGCTCGATGGGTCCGCCCGCCGCCGGACGACGCGCCGTCGTACCCGGCGCCGCGTCCGCGCGGATAGTGGAACGGGATGGGGCGTGAGTCATATGCACTCGTTGCCTAACGATGAGCCGCTCGCGACCGAGGGTCGTCGACGCAGCTATGGGATAAAGTATCCAAAACTTTGCCGGCCTTCAAGCGTGCCGAATGTTGTGCCCCACGTCCTTCCCGCGCGAGTCGTTACCGCTCCGGCACCTTTCCGTTCCGCTTTCCTCCGCCCCAGTCCGGCTATATTTCGCGTCCCCTTGCCCTTGCCCAGCCGCATGTCGCTCGCGCTCCGCGCCGTCCGCAAGTCGTACCCCGATGTCGTCGCCGTAGATGGCCTCGACCTCGATGTGCGCGCCGGGGAGTGCTTCGGACTCCTCGGACCCAACGGCGCCGGCAAAACAACGACCATCGAGATCTGCGAGGGCCTTACCGCCCCCGACAGCGGCGACGTCATCGTCCTCGGTCGCCGCTGGACCGAGCACCCCCGCGAGCTGCGCGAACGCCTCGGCATTCAACTCCAGGAAACGCAGCTCTCGGAGAAGCTCACTGTCGAAGAAACCATTCGCCTGTTCCGCTCCTTCTTCCGCGACGGCCGCGAAGTGAGCGACGTGATACGGCTCGTACAGCTCGAAGAAAAGCAGCGCTCCCGCGTCGGCGGACTATCGGGTGGACAGAAGCAGCGTCTCGCACTCGCGTGCGCCCTCGTGGGCGACCCCGAGCTGCTGTTCCTCGATGAGCCCACGACCGGACTCGACCCGCAAGCACGCCGACAACTCTGGGACCTCATCGAACAGTTCCGCGCCGAGGGTCGAACGATCGTCCTCACCACTCACTATATGGATGAGGCCGAACGGCTCTGCGACCGCGTCGCGATCATGGATCATGGAAAGGTGATCGCGCTCGGCACGCCGCGCGAGCTCATCCGCGCGAGGTGCGCCGAGCACGTCGTCACGTTTTCCGCCGCGCACGCAGGGAGGATCGATTTGCGCACGTTGCGCGCGATCGACGGCGTGCTCGACGCGCGCTCCGAGAACGGCGGATTCCAACTCGACGTCGCCGAGCTCCACCGTGCCGTGCCCGCATTGCTCGGTGCGCTCAACGAGCGCGGCATCGAAATGAACGAGCTCCGGACGCATTCGGCTACGCTCGAGGATGTCTTCGTGTCTCTCACCGGACGGCACTTGCGCGATGACTGAGACGACGCTCGCACCTCCGGCGCGCGAACGCACGGCGCAACCGCCGCGCCGTCCGCGCCGGCTCCGCGACAGCTCGCTCGCGCAGCTCACGCTCGTGCGCTACCGCGAGTTCCTGCGCGAGCCCGAAGCCGTGTTCTGGGTGTTCGTGTTCCCCGTGCTGCTCGCGGCCGGACTGGGCATTGCGTTCCGCAACCGGCCCGCTGAGAAGCAGCACGTGGCCGTGTTGTCGACCGCGCCCGGCGCCGCGTCGTTAGCCGCTGCCTTACGGAGCGACTCGTCGCTCACCGTCGACGTCCTCGACGACAGCGCCGCCGCGCGTGCGCTGCGAACCGGAGACGTCGCGCTGGTCGTCGTGCCGCAGGCCGGCGGCGCCGTGTCGTATCGGTACGATGACACCCGGCCCGAAGCGCGCGCCGCGCGACTCGTCGCCGACGCCGCCGTGCAACGCGCCGCCGGACGCCACGACCCCGTCAACGTGGCCGACCAGCACGTCCGCGAGCGCGGCTCTCGCTACATCGACTTCGTGATCCCTGGCCTGTTAGGCATGAACCTGATGGGCAGCGGCATCTGGGGCATCGGCTTCGCGATCGTGGACGCGCGCAAGAAGAAGCTGCTCAAGCGCCTCATTGCCACGCCGATGCGGAAGCCCGAGTACCTCGCGTCGTTCCTGTTGTCGCGCTTGACGATGTTGTTCTTCGAGGTGGTGACGCTGTTGGGCTTCGGCGCGCTCATCTTCGGCGTTCCGCTCCGCGGCTCCTACCTCGAGCTTGCGTTCATCTGTCTCATCGCGTCGCTCACGTTCGGTGCCATGGGACTCTTGGTCGCGTCGCGCGCGCGCACGGTGGAAGGCGCGTCGGGCCTGATGAACCTGGTGATGCTGCCGATGTGGGTGTTCTCGGGCGTGTTCTTCTCCGCATCGAACTTCCCGAAGACGATGCAGCCCTTCATCCAGGCGCTCCCGCTCACGGCGGTGAACAACGCATTGCGGGCGAACATGCTGCAGGGCGCCGGCATCGCCCACGTGTCTGGCGAGTTAGGCATCGCGCTCGCCTGGCTGGTCGTCAGCTTCCTCCTGGCGCTGAAGCTGTTCCGTTGGAAGTAGTTGTCGAGCCGGGCATCAGTCCTTCGGGTTCGTCGCCCACACCGTGACGTCCTTTACCAAGACCCGGTCGTCCAGCGCCAGCATGTTCGCGATCACGTCGGCGATGTCGTCGGCGCGCAGCTTCGTCGGTGTCTCGACGGCACTCGGCCGCCCCGAATTCGCGCGGAACTCCGTGAGCACTTCACTCGGATTGATCTGCATCACGCGGATGCCGTGCTGCCGCAGCTCCGTTCGCCACACATCCGTTAGTCCTGCGAGCGCGAACTTGCTCGACGCGTAGGCCGTCCCGTTCGCACCGCCCCGCTGCCCCGACGTGGACGCCACGTTCACGATGTTGCCGCCCTGCATGTGCACGAAATGGCGCGCAGAGTCGCGCGCCACCAGCATCGCCCCGAGCACGTTCGTCTCCCACACGCTCTGGAAGTCCGCCACCGTCATGTCGACCAACGGCGCAAACCGGCCGAATCCCGCGTTGTTGATGAGCGTGTCATAGCCGCCTAACTCGCGGATCACCGTTTGGATGAGCCGTGCCACGTCCGCCTCGCGGCTCACGTCGGCCTCGATCGCCATGGCGCCCGTCGACTCCGCCGCCGCGCGCAACCGCTGTCCGTTGCGTCCGCAGATCGCCACCTTCGCGCCCGCCGAGACGAGACGCTTCGCGGTCGCCAACCCGATGCCGGAGCTGCCGCCCGTCACCAGGACCTTCGCCTTCTTCAGTTCCATCGCCATCCCTCGCCGATGTCAGTCGTCGCCGTGCGCCGGCTCTGCCTCCGGGACCGCGAACTCGCCCGTCCCACGCCGTTTGAAGAACCGCTCGACCGCCCGCTCCTTCCAGCCCTCGAGAATCTCGTACACCGTCGGGATGACTAACAAGGTCAGCAGTGTCGACGTGATCACGCCGCCGATCACTGCTCGGCCCAACGGTGCCCGGAAGTCCGCGCCCTCCCCATGCCCGATCGCCACCGGCAGCATGCCCGCGATCAACGCCAGCGTCGTCATGATGATCGGCCGCAGCCTGATCCGGCCTGCTTCGATCAGCGACTCGCGCAGCGGAATCCCGCGCTCTCGCGCCCACTTCGCGAAGTCGATGAGCAGAATGGCGTTCTTCGCCACGATCCCCATGAGTAGGATCACGCCGATCAGACTCATGATGTTGATCGTGCTCCCCGTGACGAGGAGCGCCAGCACCACGCCAATGAGCGACAGCGGCAGCGATACCAGAATCGAAATCGGATCCAGGAACGATCCGAACTGAACGACGAGGATCAGGTACATCAGGAGAACGGCAATGCCCAACGCCACGGCCATGCGGCTGTAGACATCCGCCTGGTCCTGCGCCTGCGCGCCCTGCGTAATGTCCACGCCCGCCGGCAGCTTGAGCTTGGCGATGCGCGCGTTCATCTCTTTCAACACTTCGGTGAGCGGCCGTCCCTGCACGTTGGCCTCCACGCTCACCACCTTCTCGTGATTCAAGTGCTGGATCTCGGCTGGTCCGACGCCCTCGGCGACGGTCGCAATCTGGCCTAACGGAATCGTGACCGGTGCCGCGCCCGCGCCGCCGCCCACCACCAGAGGCAAGCGCGACAGGTCCGCCGGGCGCTCGCGCGATTCCGGCGCCAGCCGCACGGTGACGTCGCGGGTCTCGCCCGTCGGGTCCACCCAATCCGCGGCTTTGAGCCCGGCGAACGCCGGCCGCAGCGACTGCGCCACCTGCTCGACCGTGATGCCTAACGACCCGGCGAGCGGCCGATTCACCTGCACCTCGAGCTCCGGCTTCTCTCCGCGCACCGACAACCCCACGTCCACCGCACCGGGCACTTGCGCCGAGACGCGAGCCGCCTGCTCGGCGAACGTCCGCAACACCCCCTGGTCGCTGCCGCGGATCTGGATCTGGATCTGCTTGAGGGCGCCGCCGAAGCCGCTCGTGAACACGGACGGCGTGGCCCCGCCAATCCGTTGGAGCTCCCGGCGCAGGATCTCGCCCAACCGGTCCTGGCTCAGCGACCGGTCCGCCTTCGGGATGAGCATCGCAACCACCTGCGCTTGATCAACGCCGGGCGCTCTGCCTAACAGCTGGGTTCCGACCGTGGTATACGTGTACGCCACTTCGCGATGCGCCCGTGCGATGCGCGCTGCTTCCTCGGCCTTGAGCTTGGTGTATTCGAGGTTCGAACCCGGTGGCGTTTGGATGATGAAGTCGATTTCACTCCGGTCGCTCACCGGCACGAATTCCGCACCCACCACGCCGCTCCCCACCAGGAACAGCGCCCCGGCGAAGCTGACAAACGCCAACCCGACCATGGCCGCACGATGGTCCAGCGCCCACCCGATCAGGCTCTTGTAGCGGTCCGCCATCCGCTCGAACCACTTGTTGAACCGCTCCAGGTGCCGTGAGATGAAGCCGCGGTGCTCGTGCGCCTCCACCTGCGGATCCGCCCAATACGCAGACAACATTGGGTCGAGCGAGAACGAGACGAACAGCGACACGAGCACCGCGCACGCAATCGTGAGCGCGAACGGCTTGAACCATTGACCGGCCAGTCCGTACATGAACGCGACCGGCACGAATACCGCGACGATCGAGAAGGTCGTCGCCGTGACCGCCAAGCCGATCTCGTTCGTCCCCTCGTGCGACGCTTCGTAATGGTTCTTTCCCATTTCGATGTGACGCACGATGTTCTCGCGCACCACGATCGCATCGTCGATCAAGATGCCGATCGCGAGCGACAGGCCTAACAGAGACATCGTGTTCAGCGTGAAGCCGAATACCCACACGGCGATGAACGAGGCCAGCACGCTCACCGGCAGCGCGAGGCCCGTGATCACCGTCGATCGCCACGAGTTCAGGAACACGAACACCACGAGCACCGTGAGCAGCGCGCCCTCGACCAGCGCCTCCTCGACGTTCGACACCGCGTGGTGCACGCGGTCGCCTGAATTCTGCACCACCTCCAGCTTCGCGCCCGCGGGCAGCGTCTTCTGCAGTCGCGCCACGTGCTCCAGCACCGCCTTGCTGACCGCCGTCGTGCTGTAGCCCTTCGACTTCTTGATGTCGATGCCGACCGCCTCCCGGCCGTTGAACACGGCGCTCGTCCGCGGCTCCTCGGTCCCGTCGAACACCGTCGCGACTTGGCCTAACCGGATGACCGCGCCGTTCCGCTGCGCCACGACCAGATTGGCGAAATCCTGTGCGTCTTCCAGCCGCCCCTTGAGACGGATCGATTGCTCCTCGAGCGTGCTGTTCAACCGCCCTACCGGCGCCGCCAGATTCTGCTGTCCGATTGCCTGCACCACATCCGCGATGCTGACGCCATTCGCCTGCAGGTCGCTCGGGTGAACCTGCACGGTCATCTCGCGCTTGATCCCGCCTGCCACGCTCACCTCGCCCACGCCCGGTACCGCGCGCAGATCGCGAACGATGCCGGGATCGGCAATTCGGGTCAGCGTCGCAGGCGGAATGGTCAGCGACGTCAGCGTCAGTGACACCACCGGCATTTCGCTCGGGTCGAGCCGGCTCAACACCGGCTCCTTCATCTCCGTCGGCAGATCCTCGCGCTTGGATGAGATCGCATCGCGGATGTCTTGCGACGCCTGCTGGATGTCCTTGTCGTACTCGAATACAACCAGGAACTGCGCCAGCCCATCGGTGGATGTCGACGTCGTCCGCTGCCAGTCGATGCCGGTGATCGACGAGAACGCATCCTCGATCGGATCCACGAGCTCGCGCTCGACCACGTCGGGCGACGCGCCCGGATACGAGATGCTCACCGCGATCATCGGCTGCTGGATGTCGGGGAACTCGTCCGTCTGCAGGCGGAAGAGCGACGCCACGCCGAACGTGACGAGCGCCAGGATCACCGTGACCGTGACGATGGGCCGCTTGATCGCAAAATCGGAAATGAACATGATCGCCCCTGCCTAACGCTGGGCCGTCGTCGAATCGGACGACAGCACCACCCTGACCGGCGTGCCCGGGGTGATGCTCTGCGCGGCGCCGAGCAGCAGCGTGTCGCCGGCCGAGAGTCCCGCCGTCACCTCGTACAAGCCCCGCACGTCGTCGCGAATGCCTAACTGGACGCTCACGCGTTCCGTGCGTCCGCCCTTGAGCCGTATCACCGCCGGCGTCACGCCCCGCTGGTCCACCGCGTTCACCGGCGCCACCAGCGCCGTGCGCGTCTCCGACGCCACGCGTCCCTGTGCGAACAACCCCGCTACGAGGGCGCTCCGGTCGTTCGGAATCGAGACGTCGATCTTGATCTGTCGCGTCACCGGATCCGCCGCCGGGCTCACGAACTCGATGTGCCCGACGAACGTCCGCCCCGGATAGCCCGACACCGAGAACCGCACCGGCGCGTCGCGCTTGATCGCCGCGATCTGCTCCGATGGCACCGACGCCTCGAGCCGCATGCTCGCCGGATCGATTACCGTGAGCAGCGCGCTCCCCGGCTGCACCACGTCGCCCGCGCCCACCTGCCGGTCACTCACCTGCCCGTTGAACGGCGCCCGAATGAACGTCTTGTCCAACGTTTGCTGCGCCTGCGTGAGGCGCGCCTGCGCATCGTCGTTCGCCGCGGACGCCGACGCCAACTCGCTCTGCGCCGCCTCCAGATCGCGCTGCGCAATGGCCCCTGCCTTCTCCAAGGCGGTCGATCGATCGACGTTCCGCCGCGCGTTGTCCAGCGACAGCTTGGCCGAGCGCGCGCCGGACTGCGCCGACAACGCCGCCTGCCGCAAGGCCGTGTCGTCGATGCGCGCCAGCAGCTGACCACGCCTAACGGACTGGCCGCGATCCACGTACGTCTGCAGCACCGGACCCGCGACTTCGGCCCGCAGCGTCGCCGTTTGCCGCGCCTCGAGCGTTCCCGAAATCGGCGGGCCGCTCTGGAGTTGATCCCTCGACGCGACCGCGATGTTCTCACGCCCTACCTCGACCGCTGCCGGCGGCGCAGCCGCCTGCGACGCGCTCTTGCCGCGGCACGCACCCGCGATCGCGACGAGCGACGCGAGCCCCGCCCAACGCACTGCCCAACGCAACCCACCACCCCCACGCCGCATCATCGCGTCACCCCCGATGGATTGGGCGACGCGTTCGTCAGCACTCCGGGCGCCGGTTGCGCCGGCGTCACCGTCCGCACCGGCGGAATCGTGAGCGACGGCGCCGGCTGCTGCATCGTGTTCGTCAACGTCGGCGCCCCGGGCGCCCCGCTCGTCGAGATCGGCAAGTCATGCAAGAGCGCAAACCGCACCCGCGCCACCTGCAGATCGCGCGCAGCCTGCGCACGATTCGCCTGCGCCTGCTGCAGCGAGATCCGCGAATCGGAGAGCTCCGTCTGCGGCGAGATCCCCTCGCGATAGCGCACTTCGGCGATCTGATACGCCTTGACGGCTTGTTCGACCGTCCCCTCGCTCGCCGCGAACTGCGCCTGCGCCGCTTCGAGCTGTGACACCGCGTCGCGCGTGTCGAGCGCCGCCAATTGGCGCGTCTGCCGCTGCCGCGCTTGCGACTCGCGCAGATTCGCTTCCGCGACCATCTCGTCGCCGTGAATCGACCCGCCGGTGAACAACGGCACCTGAATCCCACCCGTTATGGTCCAGTTGGAGCGGAATTGGCTCCAATCCGGGAAGCCACTGTTCGGGAAGGCCTGGCGCCCGTACTGCGACGAGAGCGTGAGCGTCGGAATGCGCTGTGCTTTCGCCACCGTGAGCGCCGCCCGGTCCGACTCCACCGCCTGATCGGCCTCACGCACGGGCGCACGCTGCGTCGACGTCGTATCCGGTGTCGAGGCGAGCAGCGCCGCGAGCCGCGACGACACCGCCGAACCCGTGTCGCCTAACGTCGTCGTCAGCACGACCTGCTCGCCCAACGGCAAGTCGAGCGCTTGCTTGAGCCGCAAGTACGCCAGGTCGCGACTCGACCGACGCTGGATCACGACCGGCACCTGATTGTCGCGCGTCACCTGCGCGCGCAGCAAATCGAATTCCGGCTGGTTGCCCACGTTTTTCGCGACGCGCGTCTGCGCCAGCGTGGTGTCCGCCTGGGCCAGTGTCGCCACCGCGATCTCGAGCAAGCGGTCGCTCAGCGCCGCGTCGTAGTACGCCTGCGTCACCTGCAGCACCAGCTGCGCCCGCGTCGCCGTTAGGCCAATCTCGGCCGTCTCCCGTTGGGCACCCGCCTGCCGGACCTGCGCCCCCACACGGCCGCCCGAGAACAGATTCTGCGTGAGCGACAAGCCGAGGTTGTACTGGTTGGCCGACCCGAAGCCGACGCTCGAGAAGTTGCTGAACAGATTGCCCGACGACGGCGCGCAGCCCAACGCCTGCTCGAGGAGCGCGACGCGTTGATCCAGTGGCCCGGATGGATTCGGATGAAACGAATCGCAGGACGGTGGACCGCCGCTGGTGTCCGTCCCGAACCCTTGAAAGATCGACTTGAGCGTGCGCGTGTACGACAGCGACCCCGTGATCTGCGGCCAGTAGCCGCTGTGCGCTTTCACCTCCTGGCCGCGCGCACGCTCCACCCCCGCCTGCGCGATCGCAACGTCTTCGCTGCGCGACTCGGCCACGTTCAACGCGTCGTCCAACGACATGCGGTGCGTCGAATCCGCTGCCTGCGCGCCTAACGGAAGCGCCGACGACACGGCCAGCACGGCGCCGCACAGCGTCGCGACCGCCTGCCGCGGCGCGATCATGGCTGCCTCGTCGCGACCGAGCCCGCCTCGCAGCCGATCGCGCGCAAGAACATTCGCACGTAGCCGTCCAGCGCCTCCTCGATGCCGTACGAGTACACCTCCGGTATCATGTCCCGCACCATTGCCTCCGTGAATATCGCGCCGACCAACATCGCCGCCGCGAGCTTCGGGTTGATGTCGTCGGCCGCCCAACCGCGCGCCTGCAACCGCCGCACGTATTGCTCGAGAAAACTCACCGGATGCCGCGGGTAGCTCTTCGCGCAATCGATGATTTCGGGATGCTCTTCCACTTCCGACATCACCTTCCTGAGCAGCGAGCGGATCCGGAACAGCGTCTCGAATCGCCCGCGGCTCCATTCGCTCAGTTCTCGCACGGGATCCGCCGGTTCGTCCGGCAACGCCAACACCGCCGTTCGACTCGCCGCGGTGAGCGCCTCCAGCATCAGCGCTTCCTTCGATCCGAACTGACGGAAGAGGGTGATCTCGCTCACCCCCGCCTGCTGCGCGATGCGCCGAGTGGTCGCGCCCCGATAACCCGCTTCGGCGTATACCTGGGCGGCCGCGCCCAGCAACCGTTCGCGTATGTCCATAAGGCCGGAAGCCTACCGAGGTCGATGCGACAGAGCAAGTAACCACTTACATACTTCCTCGGTGGTTCCTCGAAACTGTTCCGATCCATACGACGGCCGGCACCCCGACCAACGGACAAAAAAAAGAGCCCGGTTTTCGCCGGGCTCGCCTCCAACCGATTCGATTGTGCGCTATCGATGGTCGTCCGTCGCGCGCGGCGGCACGGGCCCCTTCCTCGATTCAGGCTCGATCGAGTCCTTGAGATCGTTGAAGAACCCCCACGTCCATCCGATCAATGGAATGGTCAAAAAAAACCACCATGTCATCGCGCCGTAGAGCGGCATCCCCGGGAAATACATCGAATACGAGAGCTTCGTGTTGTTGTACGTGATGAACAGGAACACGAAGAGCGCCGCTGAGAGCAGCCAGCATATCACGAGCAGCACACCGTGACGGCGACGGTCGACCATGGTTGTCCTCGATCGAAATTGACGCGATCCCCCGACTCGCGATGCGAGCCGGCAGTGAAGATAACGGCACGTCCCCGGCGAGAGCCAGTACCGCGGCGCCGCGCTCGCGCCGAGCCCGCCGCCCGCGTAGCCGACTTCGTTGGGACGCGTATATTGTGTCCTCGACGGCGGCACCCTCCGAGGCAAGACACCCGTAATTAGTCGCACATGGCCACCAATACGATTCGCCGGCCTGCTCCGGCCCACACGCGCAAGGATTCGGCTGACCTCACTGCTGCCCTCGATGCCATCCGCCGCATCGTCCAGTCGCTCCGCGTCTCCGCGCGCGCCGCCGAACGACGCCTCGGTGTGAGCGGCGCGCAACTGTTCGTCCTTCACGCGCTTGCCGAAGCACCCGCGCACTCGTTGAACGAGCTCGCCGCACGAACCTTCACGCACCAGAGCTCGGTCTCCGTGGTCGTCGATCGTCTCGTTCGCCGGCGCCTCGTTTCGCGCAGCCGTTCTGCCGAAGACGGCCGGCGCGTCGTTCTTTCGCTCACGACGTCGGGGCGGTCGCTGCTCCGGTCATCGCCCGAAGTCGCGCAAATCCGTCTCATCGCGGCCCTGCGCAACCTCTCCGGCCCCGAGTGCCGCGTGCTCGCCCGGCACCTCGGCCGTATCGTGCGCGAAATGGGCGCCACCGATGAGCCCACGCTGTTCTTCGAAGACGGCATGCAGCGCCCAGCTCGCTCTTCGGCGACGCCCCGGCGATCGCGCACCGCGTCGCACTGACGCCGTCGGAAGCGAACGTGCGCGCGACGTGGTCCACGGTCGCCCGGCGCGCGACAGCAATCGGGCTGCTCGCGATAGCGCGCCACATCGGCGCACAAGCCGACACGACCGACACCAGCGACATTCCTCGGCCCATGGCCGGCGACATCGGACTCGCCGGATCGCAGACGCCCGACATCGCGCGCTTCCTCGCCGTGCGCTCGGCGAGCGACGCATCGCCGTCGCCGGACGGCGAGCAAGTCTCGTTCATCACGAGCACGACGGGCCTTCCACAGATTTGGGCGGTGAGCGTCGCCAGCGGATTTCCGGGCGTGCCCGCGCCGCATCAACTGACGTTCACGGAGAATGGCGTCACCACGCAGGCATGGTCGCCAGCCGGCGGATGGATCTTCTACGCCGCCGATCGTGGCGGCAACGAGCGACAAGGCTACTACCTGATCTCGCCCGATGGCCTCGAGGAACGCGAGCTCCTGCCGCCCGACAGCTCGTTCCGCGAGTTCGGCGCCTGGTCGCCCGATGGCCACCGCATTGCGTTTTCGTCGACCGCACGCGACGGATCCGACTTCGACGTCTACGTGCAGGACATTTCGCCTAACGGGCAGCCGTCCGAGCCCCGCCGCGTGTACCAGGCCAGCGGCGGCGTCACCGTTGCCGCCTGGCGTCCGGACGGCAACGCCCTGGTCCTGTCCCGCGCCCGCGGCGAGACGACGAACGATCTCTACCTGCTCGACCTGACGACCGGAGCGCTCGACACGTTGTTCGCGCCCGACAGCGCCGCGTCGTTCCGCGGCATCTCGTGGTCGCCTGACGGCCGCGGCTTCTATCTGTCCACCGACGATGGCCGCGACGTGGCGGGCCTCGCGTATTACGACACCACCCAGCGCGCGCTCTCGTGGATCGGTGCCAGCCGGCATCCGGTGGACGAGGTGTCGTTGTCCAGCGATGGCCGCTGGCTCGCCTGGACCGAAGACGTGAGCGGCGCGAGCGACCTGCACCTGCTCGATCTGCACGGCGCTGGAGCCGAGCAGCAGCCGTCGCTGCCTAACGGCAGGTACGACATCGCGTGGGCGCCGCACGCCAGCGTGCTCGTGATCCGCGCGGCGGGCGCCCAGCTGCCCGGCGACATCTACCTCTACGAAGCCACGAGCCACCGCCTAACACGCGCCACGCGGTCGGCCACGGCCGGCCTCGACGCCGATCAGTTCGTCGCGCCGCGCGCCGAGTCATTCCCGAGCTGGGATGGCGACACCATTCACGGACTGCTCTACCTGCCGCCCGAGGCCGGTAAGCGCAAACCTCCCGTTCTGCTCGCTCTGCACGGCGGGCCCTCGAGCCACGCCAGCGCCACGTTCCAACCGCTGTTCCAGTTTCTCCTAACGCGCGGCATCGCGGTGTTCGACCTCGACTACCGCGGCTCCACGGGATACGGCCGGCAGTTCACCCAGCTCGACGACGGCCGCCGCCGGATGGACGCCGTTCGCGACATGGCCGGCGCCATGGACTGGCTGGCGCGCAACCGACTGGCGGACACATCGCGCGCCGCCGTGTACGGCGCCTCGTACGGGGGCTTCATGGCATTCGCCGCGCTGGCTTTGCTCCCTGGTCGATTCAAAGCGGGCATCGGGATCGCCGGCGTGTCCAACTGGATCACGGCTCTCGCCACGGCGTCGCCGATGCTCAAGGCGACCGATCGCGTCGAGTACGGCAACGTCGACGACAGCAGCGCTCATCAATTCCTGGCCGACATCTCGCCCATCTCGCACGTCGACAGCATTCGCGCGCCGCTCATGGTGATTCACGGCGCGAACGACCCGCGCGACCCCGTGGCCGAAGCCGATCACCTCGTCGCCGCCATCCGCGCGCACGGCGGAACGGTAGAGTACCTCCGCTTTCCCGATGAAGGGCACGGGCTTCGCAAGGTGTCGAACCGCGTGCTCGCGTATCGGCGCATTGCTGCGTTTCTCTTGCGCGCGCTCGCTCCCGCAACGCCGGAGCGCACACGATGAGAGTCCCGCTGCCGCTCGTCGCACCGCGCGCGCTCCGTTGGGCAGTCGGCGCGGCCTGTCTCGCCGCTACCGGGGTGCGGGCGCAAGTCGTGCGCTTCGGCGTGATGGAAGACAACGCGCGCCGGGCGTTGCGCGCCGCATGGCGCGACGACTCCGCCCAGCCGGAGCGGGCGTATTGTGTGCGACGCGCGCGCATCGTCGCGCGTGTGATCTCGCCGACCAAGATCGACAGCATCTTTCACGTACTCGAGGTGCGACCCGCGCACGCCGACGCCGCGTCGCCTAACCATGTCTCGTTCGCGTGTCACGCGGGCACGCCGGAGCTGCACACCCACACGCCCGCGACGTGCCTTACCGACGATCCACAGTACTGCGCTGCCGGCGGACCCGAAGCATACAGCTGCCAGCCGAGCCGCGAAGATTACGAAAAACTGATCGAGCGCGGCGATCCATTCGCCGTCATTCAGTGCGACCGCGTCGCCTTCCGCTTCTACTATCCGAGCGAGTACGTGTCTCCCGCCAAGGACGACACGGTGTCGCGCCGAACGCATCGCGCGTCAATCGCGCCCAACAACGCGCGATTC